>ERZ1090860.380-NODE-381-length-26939-cov-7.739882_pt1 | contig 26939 bp, 19 predicted proteins | sample MGYA00478483_ERZ1090860 | MGnify/ENA primary metagenome ERZ1090860 (study PRJEB33644, sample SAMEA5815741) | chicken gut metagenome | biome: Chicken; feature: Gastrointestinal Tract; material: Caecum | place: Ireland | collected 2019-01-01 | study: A study of the...
CCCTGTATAACGCTCCGTCCACCATCAGCAATTATTATTCCTCCCTGGTACAGCACGATACCCCCGACCAGTGGAAAGTCTTTGAAGGTACCCATGAGGCGATCATCGACAAGGAAACTTTTGAAATCGTCCAGAAAATCCGGGCAGGCAAACGGCGTCCTACCAGGATGGGCGAAATGCCGATGTTCTCCGGATTGCTTTATTGTGCAGATTGTGGCAGCAAACTTTCTTTTAGCCGCAGAGCAGAGGACCCGCCGGAAAAGCACAACTTTATCTGTGCGAATTATCGGAGCAACACTTCCAAATGCACTATGCACTATATCCGAAATGTGGTTGTGGAGCGGATTGTCCTTGAAAATCTGAAAGAGGTGATCCAGTATGTTTCCAACTATGAAGATGAATTTGTACGGATGATAATGGATTCCGATATGCGGCAGCGAAACCGTGAGCTGTCACAGAAGAAAAAGCGTCTGGCAGAGGTTCAGAAGCGGATCGGGGAACTGGATACCATTTTCCAACGTATCTATGAGGATAATATCATTGGCAAACTTTCTGACGAGCGGTTTATGAAAATGTCGAAGGGCTACGAGGACGAACAGCATACCTTGCAGGCCGAAGCGGATGAAATCCAGAGCGAGCTCCAACAGGAAGAAAAGAAAAGCGTGGATGTAAAACGCTTCCTTGCCATTGTGAAGAAGTACACGGACCTGACCGAACTGACGCCTGAAATCCTCCGGGAGTTTATTGACAAGATTATTGTTCATGCTCCCGATAAGAGCAGCGGCAGACGGTTACAGGAAATCGAGATCATCTATAACCATATCGGAGAATTTGACCGTTCAAAGGTCACTCTTTGGAAAGGAAATGCGGTATAGCACTTACAATGCCATACCGCAATATCCAAAATCTAAAAAACATCCTTATGAAAGCCTTGAAAAGCCGGGCTTTTTATGATTTTCGCGTCAAATTGCCCGAAAATCTATTGTATATGTGCCTTATGGCGCAAAAAAAAGGACGCTTGACAGCGTCCTTTTTTGTCAGCCCAGCACGCCCAGATGCTCGAGCAGGATTTTCAGGCCCATTAGAATGAGCACCACGCCGCCGAACAGCTCCGCGCGCGATTTATACTTTGCGCCGAACACATGCCCGACCTTGACGCCCAGGCAGGACAGGACAAAGGTCGTTGCACCGATCAGGCACACCGCGGGGATGATATCCACCTGCAAAAATGCAAAGGTGATGCCGACGGCCAGCGCGTCAATGCTGGTGGCAACCGCCAACGGCAGCATCGTGGCGAAAGAAAACGAATCGCTCAAATTTTCCTCGTCGGTGTCGCGCGACTCACGCACCATATTTCCGCCGATCAGCGCAAGCAGCACAAACGCGATCCAGTGATCCACGCTTGTAATCAGCGTTTGAAAGCGCACGCCCAGCACAAACCCAATAAGCGGCATCAGCGCCTGAAACCCGCCGAAATACGCGCCTGTAATCAATGCGTGACGCGGGCGCAGCGTACGCACACTCAGTCCTTTACAGATGGACACCGCAAAGGCATCCATCGACAGCCCGACGGCAATGATAAATAGCTCCAGCAAACCCATTTTTCTTGTCCTCCTTGTCGTTAGCAGCGCCGAACGGGCATAAAAAAAGAGACCCATCCGCCGTAAAAACAGATAAGTCTCGTCATTTCATGCAGAACCAGAGAAGCGTCCTCCTCAGTATGTTGGCCCTGCCGCGCGGATGGAACAATTCCGCGCCGACTACTCCCTTATTACCGCTTATGATACCATATGCGGTGGATAAAGTCAATATCCGCGCATCAGCCGTGGCGCAGCCGTTCCTCCATATACTCGTGCGCACGATTCTCCAGCGTATCGTCAAGCGGCGAAAGCGGTTCGTCATTACCATATTTGTAACGCAGCGCAGTGTGCAGGATAAAGTCGCAAAGCGCGGGATTCTTGGGCAGCAGCGAGCCGTGCGAATAAGTTGCAAACACGTTTTTGTAGCGCGCACCCTCGGTCTGGTCCTCGCCGTTGTTGCCATAGCCCTTGAGCATCATGCCCAGCGGAGCCACGTCCTCACCCAGATAGGTCTTGCCCGAGTGATTCTCAAAGCCCACCACGATCGTTCCGCCGCTTTCCGGCGTTGTGCGGTACATATAGTTGCCGATCATGCGCTCTTTTGCGCCAATCGTATGAACATTGATTGCCCCGATAAAGTCCAGCTGATTGCCGTCCCACGTTTTGTAATACTGCCCCAACATCTGATAGCCGCCGCAGATGGCGAGAAACACCTTGCCCTCCTCGACCGCCGTGCAGATATCGCGGCCCTTGCCAGATGCCAGATCACGCAGCAGCACCTCCTGCTCGAAGTCCTGCCCGCCGCCGATAAAGAAAATATCATGTTTATCAATGTCGATCGACTGACCGATCGAGCATTCCTCGATCCTGACCCCGATGCCGCGGGCTTCCAGCCGCCGCTTCATGGTGATGATGTTGCCCCGGTCGCCGTACAGGTTCAAAATATCGGGGTACAGGTGGCAGATATTCAGTTGCATGTCGTCCCCTCCCCCTTATTCGTAAAACGCTTTTACGTCGGTGTGTTTGGCGATCTCGCCGCGCAGGTCGAACATCGCCGTATAGGTCGGCATCAGGAACGCGGGTGTCTCGTCCGCGCCAACCTGTTCGAGCAGCGCATCGTACTCGCGGATGACCTCGATGCGGTCGGTCGTAAAGCCTGCGTATTTCAGGCGCAGCGCCATATCATCCGCGCGCACACCCGAGACCAAAATGCGCGTAAACCGTGCTTCTTGCTCAGCCAGCACCTCAAAATCCACGTCCCAGATCCAGCTGATATCCGTGCCGTCCGCAAAGCGGTCGTTGAGCAGAAACGCCAGCTTACAGGTGCCCTTATCGTGCGCAATCAGGTTGATGACCTGATTGAAGCCCGCCGGGTTTTTGACCAGCATCATACGCGCCTGTGCCTTGCCGAGCATGAACTGCTCGGCGCGGCCGAAGCCGCACTCAAACTGGCCGAGCGCGCTGACCGCGGTTTCCTCGTCGATGCCGACGACATGCGACACCGCTGCGGCCGCCGCCGCGTTATAGATGTTGTAGCCGCCCGGCAGGTTGACGTGCACCCCGTGCACATGTCCACAGATGGACAGCTCGATATCCGACGCATCCGCACCCGCAGACAGAATTTTTGTTACCGCAACATCCGGCTCATGCCGGTGATAACCGCACTTGGGACAGCGGAAGCCGCCCAGATGGCCGTAGGTGATGTAGCCATACTGATATTCGGTCTTGCAGTGGATGCAATAGGGCGCGTCGGACAGTTCATGCGCCGCATTTTCATAGATCGGCACATTGACGCCGAACCACAGCACCTTATTCGGGATTTTCTCCGCGAGCGAGGCCGTCAGCGAGCAATCCGCATTCAGGCACAGCGTCGCATCCGGCACATGGGTGATGCCCTCGCGGATGGCGTTCAGGGTGTGCGTGATCTCGCCATAGCGGTCCAGCTGGTCACGGAAAATATTGTTGACCACCAGACATTCGACCGGCAGGAACTCGCTCGTTTTGCGGAACGCGGCTTCGTCGCACTCAATCAGCGCGTGGGTGTACGGACACTTGCCCGAAAGCGTGCTGTGCTGCGCAAATACCGCGATGATACCGGTCAGAAGATTTGCGCCCGACTTATTGGAAAAGTATTTCAGCCCCGCGTCGGCAAACGCCTGCTCAATCATGCGCGAGGTGGTGGTTTTGCCGTTGGTGCCGGTCACGACCGTGACCTTGACGCCGCGCGACAGCTCCCCCAGAATATTTTTATCGATCCGCAGCGCGAGCTTGCCAGGCAGATTGGTGCCGCCGCGCCCGAGTTTGCGCAGAACCGCGCCCGAGGCCTTACACACCGCAACGGCCAGCCGGGTTTTCAGCTTCATAGGATAACCCCTCTATCTGTCAATTTCATATATATTGAAGTATACCGCATTTTCCCGCGCAGTACAAGCATGGATATGCGTTCCCTGCGGCGTTTTGCACAAAATCAAGGCTAAAAATTAGTCAGCTTGGCTGGTCGCACCGGCATAGAATAAAATGCACAAAAAAAGGCGGTTTATTTTGTGAAAAGATGCCGGAGTGCATCGTGATATGTACGAATTCGCGCAAAACCCCTTGCATTGACAGACAGATATTGTATAATTTAGATAGTGGCTTTAGCCAAATATCAGGATGAGGTGAATTCCAATGGATTATATGTCGGAATACAAGCGCTGGCTGGACAGCGAAGCGCTTTCAGATGAAGAGCGTGCAGAGCTGCGCGCGGTAGAGGGAAACAACGAGGAGATCGAGAGCCGCTTTTTCGCGCCCCTGTCGTTCGGTACAGCAGGCCTGCGCGGTGTGCTGGGCATCGGTCTGAACCGCATGAACCGCTTCACGGTCGGACAGGCCGCACAGGGCCTTGCCAAGCTGATCGTCTCGAACGGACAGGCTGCGATGGATCGCGGCGTTGCGATCGCCTATGACAGCCGCCATTTTTCGCCCGAGTTTGCCCGGCAGTCGGCCTGCATTCTGGCGGCCAACGGCATCAAGGCGCTGCTGTTTGATGAACTGCGCCCGACGCCCGAGCTGTCCTTTGCGATCCGCCACTACGGCTGCATCGCGGGCATCAACATCACCGCGTCCCACAACCCCAAGGAATACAACGGCTATAAGGTCTACTGGGAGGACGGCGCACAGCTGCCGCCCGCTGAAGCGGACGTAGTCGCCAAGGAGATGGCGGCGACCGATACCTTCACCGGCGTCAAGACGGCGGACTATGACAAGGCGGTTGCGGACGGCATGATCCGCATTCTGAGCAAGGAAACCGACGAGGCATATCTCGGCGAGGTCATCAAGGTTGCGGTCAATCCGGATTGTGTAAAGCAGGTTGCAGACGAGTTCAAGCTGGTTTACACACCATTCCACGGCGCGGGCTACCGTCTGGTGCCTGAGATCCTGCGTCGTCTGGGCTACAAGCACATCCTCTGTGAGCCCGAGCAGATGAAGATTGACGGCGACTTCCCGACCGTCAAGAACCCGAACCCGGAATACAAGGAAGGCTTCAATCTTGCCATCGAGCTGGCTAAGCAGAATAACGTGGACCTCATCATCGGCACCGACCCGGATGCTGACCGCACCGGTATCGTCCTCAAGGACAAGACCGGCGACTATGTCACCCTGTCGGGCAATCAGGTGGGCGTGCTGCTGACCGACTACATCATCACCGCCAAGAAGCTGACGAACACCATGCCGGAACATCCGGCGGTTTTGAAGTCCATCGTGACCACTGAAATGGCACGCGCGGCAGCCAACAAGAACGGCGTGGAGTGCTTTGAGACGTTCACGGGCTTTAAATTCCTCGCTGAAAAGATCAAGCAATTCGAGACAACCGGCTCGCACCAGTATATCTTCGCCTTTGAGGAATCCTACGGCTACCTGTGCGGCGATTACGCACGCGATAAGGACGCGGTCACCGCTTCCATGCTGATTGCGGAGATGGCGGCCTACTACCGCACGCAGGGCAAGACGCTGTACGACGCAATGGAAGAGATGTACGAAAAGTATGGCTACTACTGCGAGCAGACCATCTCGATCACCATGCCCGGTGTATCCGGTTTGCAGCGCATGAAGGAACTGATGGCCGAGCTGCGCGAAAAGCCGCTGACCAAGGTTGGCGCGGATCCGATCGAGTACACCCGCGACTACATGCCCGGCACGCGCACCTGCATGGCGGACGGCAAGGTCGAGCAAATGGAGCTCAAGGGTCAGAACGTGATGTACTACGAGCTGGCGGGCGGCACGACGTTCATCATCCGTCCGTCCGGCACCGAGCCCAAGGTCAAGGTTTATATTATGGCCAAGGGCGACAGCAAGGCGGATGCCGCTGCCAAGGTAGAGGCGCTGGTCGCTGCTGCCAAGGAAATCGTCAAGTAAAGATTCGTATTCAGCTAAGGGCGTGCGCCGGTTTCTGACGCATGCCCTTGCGGCTTTTTTAGGACAGAGAACGGGGATATCACTATGGTACAGATGATTCAGCATTTTCTCGCGGGCCTGCTTGCGTCCGTTACCATCGTCGGCGGCGGTGCAACTGTGACCGAAATTCCGTCGCCGCCGGGCAGCATTGACCCGGAAAACCCGCCGGGACTGGCGGAATTTGTCGAACGGGTGCCGGATGCAGCGCGGATCGACTGCACAATCATCCAGAACCGCACCGGCGGCGCGGATAGTCTGGTGCCGGACGGTCCGGACTGGAACGAGTCCTTCGGGCTCTCGGCGTATGGCGCGGACGGCAGGCTGCTCGGCACGGCAATCGGAAGCGCGAATATACCGGCATCCGCCATGTCCATCACCCTGTATACATATGATGCAGCAAGCAACAGCACGCGCAGTTCTGAGTACGTCGGGGATCAACTGATTTTGGAGACCGTCCAGACCCAGGACGCGCATGGACGCGATGCGACTTACGCCTCCTATCAGAATGGCGTGTTGGACGAAACGGTTGCGTACACCTATACCCCACAGACAGACGGCACGCTGCTCTGCACACGGGTGACCCAAAAAGCAGACGGCACCACGAGCGAAAGCAGCTACATTACCGACCAAAACGGCAATCCGCTGCACACGGAAAATCAGGTTGGGAACAAAACCATCACCACCGACGTCACCTATGACGAAAAGGGCCGCACTACGCTGGTGGTGTACGATTACGGCGCGACGGTGCCGAGTGAAACCCACTATACCTACACCGATGCGGCAGACGGCAGCTACACCTGCACGGTCGAGCTGTATGACAACGGCGCGCTGCTCAGCCGCAACCAGCAGCAGTATGACGCATGGGGCATCTGCGTCAGTGAAGAGGAACGCAGCCCAAAGGGCGAACTGCTGCGTAAATTGACGGTGTATACACTCCAGCCGTAAAGCCGGATAGAGGAAGCGGGGATGCATATGAAAAAAGTCCTGATGCGCGTGCTGACGGGCATTGTATTGTCCGCGGTCATCTCCGGCGCGACGGCGGCATATCAGGTTTCGGCGCAGCCGATCGACGGCACGCAGATCGCAACGCTCGATGACCTCAAAGCCGCGCTGCCGCGAGATACGCGGTATTATCAGGAGACCATGCGGCTCAATCAGGTCGTGCTGCGCGAGATGACGGGCGGAGCGCTGCCGGGAGACGACGGCAAGGATTGGTCGGAGTCGGTTTCGTATGAAGCCTATGACCCGGAAGGACGCAGGATTGCGTTGCTGGCTACGGCGGACGGCTCGGTTATACTCGGTCTGTATGATTATGACCAAGTGAGCAACTGCGTGCGCGGGAGATCGTACAGAAATCAGGAGATGTCGTTCGATACCGTTTCGACTTACGATGAACAGGGGCGTGTGATTGAGCGCACCATCCTGATTCAAGGCGAGTCAAACGAGAAGACAACGACCGTATATGAGCCGCTGCCAGACGGCACAACGCGCGCAGTCGCCACAACCTATGACGCGGATGGCTCGGTTATGGAAGAGGATACCCACATTCTGGACAGCCAAAACCGTGTAATCCACAGCGAAATCCCGCTGGGCGGCGGCATGACGATCGCGGACTATGCCTACGACGATCAAGACCGATTGATCCACAGCCTTGTGGATTACGGCGACGGCAGAACCAGCGAGAACACCTTCCAGTATACCGACAGCGCAGACGGCACAACCGGCAGCTACGCTTATTATCAAAACGGCTTGCTGCAAAGCCGCTTCGAGCAGCGGTATGATGAACTTGGTGTGTGCGTTTATCAGGCGGAGTACAACACCGACGGCGTACTCACTTCGGAAACCACCAGAGAACCGATGGAATAACAAAACGCCCGCTTTCGCGGGCGTTTTTTCTGCATTGATTTACTTTTCTCTGCGCCATGTCGCCGGGGCGAACAGCAGCAGCATCGGGAACACTTCCAGACGGCCTGCGAGCATATCGAACATCAGAACAATCTTGCTCAGAGGCGAGAAAAAGCCGAAGTTTGCCGCCGGGCCGACCAGTTCCAAACCGGGGCCGACGTTATTGAGTGTCGCGGCCACTGCGGTGAAGTTGGTAATCAGCTCTTCGTTGGTAATCGACAGCAGCAGCACCGACAGGATAAACAGCAAAATATAGGCGATCATGAACACGTTAACCGAGCGCATGACCTCGTGCTGCACGCGGCGGCCGTCCATCTTGTTGACACGCACCGCGCGCGGATGAATAAGGAACTGCATTTCCTTGCGAATACTCTTGCACATGAGCAGGATGCGCGAGCATTTCATGCCGCCGCCGGTTGAACCGGCGCACGCGCCGATAAACATAAGCAATACCAGCAGCGCCTTACTGAACGCCGGCCACTGGTTAAAGTCCACGGTGGAAAAGCCGGTGGTGGTGATGATGGATGCCACCTGAAAGGCCGCATGGTGGAAGCTCTGGAAAAAGCTCGAGAACATCGGCCGGACGTTGATGGCAATCAGCACGGAAGAGGCGAGAATCACACCCAGATAGACGCGCACCTCCTCGATGCGGAAGGCATTTTTCCAGCGCTTGGTCAGCAGCAGGAAATAAACGCTGAAATTAATGCCAAACAGGATCATGAAAATGGTCACGACACCTTGCAAATAATAGCTGTCGTAGTAGGCAATTGAGCTGTTCCAGATGCCGAAACCGCCCGTGCCTGCGGTTGCCATGGATGTGCAGGCTGCGTCAAACAGCGGCATACCGCCGACCATCAGCAGCACAATCTCCAGCACGGTCATGCCGAAATAGATCGCATACAGGTACATTGCGGTGTCGCGCAGATGGGGCGACAGCTTGCTGACCGACGGGCCGGGGCTTTCCGCACGCATCAGGTGAATGGTCTGTCCACCAGCCAGCGGCAGCACGATCAGCATGAACACCAAAACACCCATGCCGCCGACCCAATGGGTCAGGCTGCGCCACAGCAGCGAAGCGTGCGAAAGCGCTTCCACATCGCTTAAAATGGTAGCGCCCGTAGTGGTGAAACCGGAAATGGTTTCAAACAGCGCGTCCACCACAAACGGGATCTCCCCGCTGAACAAAAACGGCAGCGCACCGGTCAGTGCCAGCACGATCCAGCACAGCGCCACGGTGACAAAGCCCTCTCGGGCGTAAAAACGGGTATTTTCCGGTCTTTTATGGCAAAACAGCGCGGAAAACGCCAGACAAATTACGGCGGCTGCCAGATAAGCCATCACAACGGGTTCGCGGTACAGGATGGCGGTCAACATCGGCAAAAGCAGGAACAGCGATTCTACGCCCAGCATCCAGCCGATCAGATAGCGCACCATAGCATAATTCATTGCTGCATACCCTCCGCCGTCTCCGGCTGGAAAATATCCTGCAAATCATTCATGCCGCGCCGGGTGGAGACCACGATCACGGTATCGCCCTCGCGCAGCACATCGCGGCCGCGCGGAATGATGCGGCGGCCCTTGCGGTTGATGCAGCACAGCAGCACATCCGGACGGATGGGCATATCCTGCAGCGGCACGCCGATCAGGTCATGCGCCGCTACGCGGAATTCCAGCGCTTCCGCACCGCCCAGCTGGTGCAGCGTTTCCACATTCGAGCCCATGGAGTTCTGCATCGCACGGGTATACTGGCCAATCAGCTCCGCAGTTGTCTGCTTGGGCCGGATGACCGTGCCGATGGGCAGGCTTGAGATAACCTCCTCAAAATTGACGCGGTTAACCTTGGTGAACAGCTTAGCCTTGGAATGCCGACCCGCATGCAGCGCAAGCAGGATGTTTTCCTCGTCCATACCGGTCAGCGCGGCAAATGCCTCGCATTTGGCAAGGCCCTCTTCGTCAAGCAAGTCGCGGTCGGTGCCGTCGCCGTGAATAATGGTCGCACCCGGCAGCATTTCAGACAGTGCCTCGCAGCGTTCCACCCGGTTTTCAATAATTTTGACCGAAATGCCGCTGTCAATCAGCATTTTCGCCAGGAAGAAGGAAATTTTGCCGCCGCCGATCAGCATTGCCGAGCGAATATGATCGTTCGGCACACCGATCTGACGGAAAAAGTCCCCCTGCTCGCGCGGCGGAATAATCACGGTCACATCATCGCCCGTATGCAGGATAAAATCGCCCTTCGGAATGAAGGTCTGCCCCTCCCGGCGCACCATACAGAGCAGTGCATTGGTGCGCAGCAATGGATTAACCTCGCAAACCGCCATACCATTCAGGCGCGAACCATCGGGAATGCGGATGTCAAGCAACTCGATACGTCCCTTGGCAAAGGTGCTCACGCCGATGGCCGACGGAAAACGAATCAGGCGCGAAACCACACGCGCTGTGGACATTTCCGGGTTGATGACCATGGACAGGCCGAGCTCATCCCGGATAAAGCCGATCTCAGACACATATTCCGGATCGCGCACACGCGCGATGGTGTGGCAGCCCGCCGCCTTGCTTGCAATCAGGCAGGAGAGCAGGTTGATCTCGTCATGCGTCGTGACTGCAATCAGCAGGTCGGTTTCCCGCACACCGGCCTCCTCCAATACATGATAGCTGGTTCCGCTGCCGGTCACCGAGGTCAAATCCAGTGTGTTGGTCAGCTCGGTGAGCCGACGCTCGGACAGGTCGATCAGGGTCAGATCGTGTCCTTCTGCGGAAAGCTGCTCGGCCAGTGCCGAACCGACCTTGCCGCAGCCTACAATAATGATGCGCATGGTGCGCCTCCGATCTCTCTTTTTACAGGGTACAGTATTATATAGCGATTATAGCGGTTTGCCGGCGAAAAAGCAATATCTCTGACAGGGGAAAACCAATCTTTGCACTTTTTTAGCAGGTCCGTCCGCGCATCGTTGACCGCCGCGCGGGATGCATGGTATACTTGTTTCAATATATGGAAAGAGAACAGGAGGCGGCTGATATGGCACAGGTGCTGGAAGTATGCGTCGATTCGGTGGAGTCGGCTCAGCTTGCCGCGCGCGGCGGCGCAATGCGGCTGGAACTGTGCGCCGATCTGATTATCGGCGGCACCTCGCCGGATGAAGACCTGTTCCGCATGGTGCGCGAACGGGTGGACCTTCCCATTCGGGTGCTGCTGCGCCCGCGTTTCGGAGATTTTCTCTATTCGGACGAAGAATATGAGCTGTTGCAGCGGCAGGTACGCCGCTTCCGCGCGCTCGGCGCGGATGGTGTGGTCATCGGCATTCTCCGTCCGGACGGCACGCTGGACGAAGCGCGCATGGCAAAGCTCATCGAGCTTGCGGACGGCATCGACGTGACACTGCACCGCGCGTTTGACGTATGCCGCGACCCGTTTGAGGCGCTCGAAACCGCGCGGAAGCTCGGGGTGGACACCATTTTGACCTCGGGCCAGCAGGCGAGCTGCGTCGATGGCACCGCACTGCTGCGGGAATTGGTCACGGCCGCCAAGGGGCGGCCGCAAATTCTGATCGGCGCAGGCGTGAACGCACAGGTCATTCGTATGTTGCAGCCACAGACCGGCGCGGATGCGTTTCATCTTTCCGCCAAACGCACACTGGACAGCGGCATGGTTTTCCGCCGTGCAGGCGTCCCGATGGGGCTGCCCGGCATCAGCGAGTTTACACGCTGGCAGTGCGACGAAAACGCGGTGCGCGAAGCGCGGGAAGCGCTTGACGCGCTTTGCCGCGGATGAAAAGGAGGCGAAAGCATGCAGATTCAAAAAGTGCTGAACAATAATGTGGTCATTGCGCTGGATGAAAACGGCGAGGAAACCGTGCTGATGGGGCGCGGCTTGGGGTTCGGCCGCCGTACCGGCGACAGCGCCCCCGCTGACCTGATTGAAAAGCGCTTTACGCTGCATGCAGAACAACTGTCCGACCGCTTCCAGCAATTGCTGACGAGTATTCCTCTGCCGCATTTTTTGCTCAGCGAGCGCATCATCGACCATGCCAAGCGCACGCTGGGCGCGACGCTGTCGGACAGCATTTATGTTACCCTGCCCGATCACATTTCCGCCGCGATCGAACGGCATAAACAGGGCATCGAGCTGTCCAACCCGCTTTTATGGGATATCCGGCAGTTTTATCCAGAGGAATACCGCGCGGGCTGCGCCGCTGTCGATCTCATCCGGGAGGAAACAGATATCGCATTTGACGAAGATGAAGCGGGCTTTATCGCCATGCATTTCGTCAACGCGGAAGGCGGCGGTGAATTCCCCGAGGTTTACGACATGACCTGTCTGATGCAGCGGGTGTTCGAGCTGGTACGGGAGCAATGCGGCGCAGAGCCAGATCGGGATTCGGTCGATTTTTACCGTTTTGTGGCGCATTTAAAATTCTTGGCGCGCCGCATCGCCGCGGGACAGAGCTATGGCGACCGCGACGCCGACCTGCTGCCTCCGGTACAGGAAAAATATCCCGCCGCATTTGCCTGCGCGCAGGCCATCTGCCGCATGATTTCAGAAGAGTACGGCTTTGACGCCGGGAAAAACGAGCTGCTGTGCCTGACGCTGCACATCGCCCGTATCACCGGCGCATAAGCGACGATAAAACAACACGGCCACCTTGAGAAACCGTTCTCAGGGTGGCCGTTTGTATTGGGTTTTATGCGCGGCTCCACTGGGTGCCCTGACGGGTGTCCTTGATGGTCACGCCCATTGCAGCCAGCTCGTCGCGGATGCGGTCGGCTTCCGCGAAATTCTTTTCCTTCTTGGCCGCTGCGCGCTGCGCAATCAGCGCTTCGATCTTGTCTGCATCCGGGTCAACCGCGTCGTCGCGCTTCTGTACAAGGTTCAAAACGCCGGTCAGCTCCATGAACAGGTCGTGCGCTGCGGTCAGGAACGCCTTTGTCGCGTCCTGATGCGCGCCCATCCATGCATTGATCTCGCGCGTCAGCTCAAAGATCGCGGAAAGTGCGTCCGCAGTGTTCAGATCGTCGTCCATCGCGTCGATAAACTTCTGCTTGTACGCCGCAAGCGCTTCCATCTTGGCCGTCTCTTCCGCGGTCATGGTGTCGCCCTCGGCTTTTTCAATGCGGAATTCCATATTGTTCCGCGCTTCGTACAGGCGCGCGAGCGACGCCTTGTTCATCTCCAGCGACTCCGCCGAGTAGTTGAGCGGCGTGCGGTAGTGCGCGGACAGCATGAACATACGAATGGTTTCATAGCCGAACTGCTTTGCCGCGTCGCGCACCATGAAGAAGTTGCCCTTGGATTTGGACATCTTCTCATTGTCGATCGTCAAAAAGCCGTTGTGCAGCCAGTAATGCGCGAAGGCACAGCCGTTGGCGCACTCGGACTGCGCGATCTCGTTCTCGTGGTGCGGGAAAATCAGGTCAAGGCCGCCGGAGTGAATGTCGATCGTCGGGCCGAGGTACTTGTTGACCATTGCAGAGCACTCGATATGCCAGCCCGGACGGCCCTTGCTGCCCCACGGCGTATCCCACGCGGGTTCGCCCGGCTTTGCTGCCTTCCAGACCGCGAAGTCCATCGGGTCCTCTTTCTGCTCGCCTACGCTGATGCGCGCACCCGCCTGCAGCTCCTCCATCGGCTGATGGCAGAGCTTACCGTAGTCCGGATCGGACTTGGTGCGGAAATACACATCGCCGTTCGGCGCAAGGTAGGCGTGACCGTTGTCGAGCAGCTTCTGCACAATGTCGATAATCGCGTCCATTGTCTCGGTGGCGCGGGGATGCACGGTCGCCTTGCCGATGCCCAGCCCATCCGCATCCGTGTAATACTCCTTGATATAACGGTCAGCGATGACGTTGAAGTCCACGCCCTCTTCGTTGGCCTTGTTAATCACCTTGTCGTCAATGTCGGTGAAGTTCTGGACAAACTGCACCTTGTAGCCGCGGTACTCAAAGTAGCGACGCAGCAGGTCGAACACGATGAACGGGCGCGCGTTGCCGACATGGAAATAGTTATACACGGTCGGGCCGCAGGAATACATTTTGACCTCGCCCGGCGTGATCGGGACGAACTCCTCCTTCTGGCGGGTCAGGGTGTTGTACAGTTTCATATGACACTCTCCTTTATCGAGATAATTTTACAAAAATACAGCCGCCTCTTTTTGTCAAAGAGGCGGCGTTACGTCGCGGTTCCACTCCTGTTTTTCACTCGGGTGCAGGATAACGGGTGCGTCCCGCGGGGCGTTTGACCCCGATGCTCGGCGGGCGCACTTCGCCGCCCTGCGCGCAAAGCCCTTTCAGCCAAGGGGCTTCTCTCTTGAGCGCGTCTGAAAAACGGTTACTTTTCCCGCGTCTTTGCATACGTTTCTATATTACAGTGCCAGTATAGCAACAATTTGTGTAAAAGTCAAGCCGCCGTCCTGCCCCCTATTATCTCTCAACACTTTGCAGACGATATGTATAGTATATGGCATTTTACGTTTTACAATCACCAAAGGAAGGAAGAGAGTTTATGACAATCGGAGGTTTCCAAAGCAACTGGTTCAATGTCACGACGCATACGATGGAAAACGGCAATAAGCTGCCGATCGCAACGCTCAAGGACGAATACAAGGATGATTTTGCAGCCTTTACAAAAAATAAGCTGGAGCAGCTGGAGCAGCGCGAACCGTCTGCGGGGCTGGATGCGCTGACCGATGAGCAGCTCAAGGAACTGAGCGAAAAATACGACACGGATGACATGACCTATGACGAATACCAGTCCTTTTTGAGCGATCTCGTTGATATGGGCGCGCTGACCGAGACCGATCGCTGGCTGGCCGGCGGTACGGGCGAAAACGGTTTTACCCCTGTCATCCCTGCCATGTCTGCGTCTGTGCGTGACGCTTCTCAGGATACCCTTTCGATGTCACAGCTCACCTATAATTTTCCGGTTGGCGCGGATTCGGTAGATGTGACCGAATGGGTCAAGTACCGTGCCACCTCCGACACGGCCTATTACTTCTCCGGCAAGCGCTATGATCTCGACATAAACGAACTCAACCAAACGATGGCGGACATTCTGGACGCCATAAACCGGGCCGGCTGAAAATATACAACACCCGATGGGAACCCTGTCCCATCGGGTGTTTTTTGCGTTATGCGGTCTGTGCGTACTTGCCGACCAGCGTTTCCGCCATGGAAAGCGGCGCTTCACCCTTATTCAGCCGCAGCGACAGATAGGGCGTTGAACCCGCATTGAGCAGCAGGCGGCCGCGGAACGACTCGTCCCCGCACAGGGCGGACAGGCGTGCAAAATCGGTCTGCGCAAAGGTGAGCAGCAGGCGGCCGTCCTGCTCCTTGATCTCGGAAATACCCTGCTCGCTCGCGCGGCTGCGCAGCAGCGCGATGTCCAGCAGCGCGATCGCTTCCTTCGGCGGCTCGCCAAATCGGTCGATCAACTCGTCGAGCATGTCGCTCTTCTGCTCTTCCGTGCGGATGAGCGCAATACGGCGGTACAAATCCACGCGCTGGCCCGCATCCGGCACATAATCGGACGGCAGGTTGGCGCTCAGCAGCAGTTCGGCTGCGCAGTCCACGCGCGGCTTGGGGCTTTCGCCCTTTTCTTCCTGCACGGCCTCTTCCAGCAGCTTGAGGTACAGGTCGTAACCCACACTCATCATATGGCCGGACTGCTCCGGGCCGAGCACGTTGCCCGCGCCGCGGATTTCCAGATCACGCATGGCAATCTTGAAGCCCGAACCGAATGCCGCGAACTCACGGATGGCAGAAAGCCGCTTCTGCGCGATCTCGGAGAGCGCTTTGCCGCGCCGGTAGCACAGATAGGCGTAAGCATGGCGGCTCGACCGGCCGACGCGCCCGCGGATCTGGTGCAGCTGGGCAAGGCCCATGTTATCTGCGTTCTCAATAATCAGCGTATTGGCGTTCGGAATGTCGATACCTGTCTCGATGATGGTTGTGCAGACCAGAATGTCGGTCTCGCCGTCCGCCATCGCATTCATCGCAGCGGTGATCTCTTTTTGCGTCATTTTGCCGTGCACAATGCCGATGCGTGCATCCGGCAGGCGTTGCTGGAGCAGATTCGCGCACCGCGCAATCGACTCGACGCGGTTGTGCAGATAATATACCTGTCCGCCGCGCGCGAGTTCGCGCCGAATGGCATCCAGCAGCACGCCGTCATTCTGCTCCAAAACGAACGTCTGCACCGGATGGCGGTTGAGCGGCGGCTCTTCCAGTGAGGACATGTCCCGGATGCCGGACAGCGCCATATTGAGCGTGCGCGGAATGGGCGTGGCCGACAACGTCAGCACGTCCACCGTTTTGGAAAGCTCCTTGAGCGTCTCCTTATGCGATACGCCAAAGCGCTGTTCCTCATCCACGACGAGCAGCCCCAAGTCCTTGAATTTGATCTTCTTGTTGAACAGCTTATGCGTGCCGATCACGATATCGACCGAACCTGCCTCCAGCTTTTTTAGAAGCTGGGTCTGCTCCGAGCCGGTCTTATAGCGCGTGAGCAGCTCGATCGTGACCGGATGCCCCTGAAAGCGCTGCAAGGCGGTCAGGTAATGCTGGCGCGCCAGCACGGTCGTCGGCACGAGAATAGCGGCCTGTTTGCCTGCCAGCACGCACTTCATCACCGCGCGCAGCGCAACCTCGGTCTTGCCGAAACCCACGTCACCGCACAACAGACGGTCCATCGGCCGATCGGATTCCATATCCATCTTGATCTCCGCGATGCAGCGCAGCTGATCGTCAGTCTCCTCATAGGGGAAGGCTTCCTCGAATTCGCGCTGCCATGCGTCGTCCTGCGGAAAGGCAAAGCCCTTGACCTTGGCGCGCTCGGCATACAGCTTGATAAGCCCCTCGGCCAGCTCCTTGGCCGCGGCTTTGGCGCGCGCTTTGGAGCGCGACCAATCCGCGCCGCCGAGCTTGTTGAGCCGCACCTTTTCCGGTTCGCCGCCACCGATGTACTTAGAAATCAGATCGAGTGACGTCGCCGGAACATACAAGAAATCCGTGCCCGCAAAGGCGATCTTGATGAAATCGCGCTCCGCACCGTCCACCGTCATGCGTTCCATACCGACAAACCGGCCGATGCCGTGGTGCTCATGCACGACCAGATCGCCCGGTGTCAGGTCGGTAAACGACTTGACGCGGTCGCGGTTGGACTTTTTGACCTGCGTCTTTTTGCGCCGCGCGAGCACCTGTCCCTCGGTGATGACCACCAGCCCGAGGTCGGGGTACTCAAAGCCCGCGGACAGCGTGCCCTCCATCACGCACACCTGCCCGCCCTTGGGCAGCAGATCACTGACGGTTGCCGTCAAGCCGGCTTCGGTCAGCGCATCGCACATGTTTTGACAGCGCAGCGCACTGCCGCACAGCACGGCCACGGCGCGCCCTTGCTGGGTGTAGCCGCGGATATCGGCCGCTGCCATGTCCAGATTGCCGCCGTAGGCGTTCATCTGGTTTGCCACAAAATTCTCCAAATGCTGCGGTGCGAGCTCGGGCACATTGTTCAAAAAGCTATCCAGCCGCAGGATGGTATGCGGCGTGCGGGCAAGCGCGGCAAAGTCGAGCGCATAGCCGTCCAGTCCGGGGGCGATCTCACCACGCTCGAGCAGGGCGGTCACATCGTCCGCAATGCGGGATGTGAAGTCGCGCACCGCATCACGCAGGCGCGGCGTGTCCTCGATCAACAGGATCACGTTTTCCGGCAGATAATCGAGCGCGGTTGCCATTTCCGGATATACGAGCGGCAGATATTTGTCTGCTGCGGGCAGCGCGCCGGTCTCCTCCAATCGCTCCGCATCGCGTTCGATGTGAGAAGCGAGGTCGGGATGCTTCTTTTTGCGCGTGGAAAGCAGTCCACGCACGGCCTTTGCCAGCCCCTTTGCGCCGCCCGGCGCCAAGTGAGGCAGCGTTTCCATGCACGGAAGACAGCGCAGGGTCTGGGCGGTCTCCAAGCGCCGCTGGCTGCCCACATCAAAGGTCGCAATCGAGTCAATCTCGTCGTCCCAGAACTCCACGCGGTAAGGGTTAGCCGCCTGCGGCGGGAACACGTCCAGAATGCCGCCGCGCACCGAGAACTGACCTATGCCCTCGACCTGCACGCAGCGCTCATAGCCTGCGCGGGTGAGCTGCTGCGTGAGCGTTTCGAGCGGCACGGTTTGCCCGACGGCAAGCTCCACCACCGCGCTTTGCAGCGCGTCGGGCGGCAGCGTGCGCTGCACCGCAGCCTGCACGGATGCGACCGAAAAAGCTGCATTCGGCAACGCATCCAGCACGGCAAGGCGCTTTTGCTCGTACCCGCGCGACACGCCCACGACATCCGCCATCACCAGCTCGCGCGCGGGCAGGGTCAGCACCTCGCGTTCCGCAAAGGCTTGCAGGTCGAGCGTAAACCGCGCCGCGGCACTGTCGTCATCCGTCAGCACGCATACCGGACGGCCGGTATCCAGTCCGAGCGCCGCCGCGAGGTGCGCCTTATGGATGGCGGACAGGCCGACCGCGAGCAGCGGCGTTTTCCCCTGCTGCACAGCTCCTTTTAACGTTTTGTATTCATTTGGAAAAGTTATACTTTTAGTTATTTCAGTCATGCCGGGCTGTTCCCCTCCTTTGGAGACGCCAAAAGGGCAGATTTTGCAATCTGCCCTCATTGTATGCGTGTGTTCAGAACTTAATGCGCGTGTTCGTCATGCTCGTGGTGGCAAGCGGCGCAATCCATGTCGCAGCCGAGGATCTCGGTCGGGTCCTTGCCCATGCGCTTGTAATAGTCCGCAATCGCCGAGCGCAGCGCCTCTTCCGCGAGCACCGAGCAGTGCATCTTGACCGGCGGCAGGCCGTCCAGCGCTTCTGCAACCGCCTTGTTGGTCAGCTTGAGCGCCTCTTCGAGCGTCTTGCCCTTGACCATCTCGGTTGCCATCGAGCTGGTTGCAATCGCCGCGCCGCAGCCGAAGGTCTTGAACTTGACATCCTCGATGATGCCGTCATCCGACACCTTGAGGTAAATCTTCATGATATCGCCGCACTTGGCGTTGCCAACTTCACCGACACCGTTTGCGTCCTCAATCTCGCCCACGTTGCGGGGATGGGTGAAGTGGTCGAGTACCTTTTCGCTGTATTGCATAGAAAAAATCTCCTTTTTCTGTTGAATCTATCTTAGTGATGCTCGTGCAGCTCGCTTGCTGCGGTCAGGTTGGGCTTGCCGTTCTCCCATACCGGGCTCATCGAACGCAGCGTGGAAACCACCTGCGCCACGGTCTCGATGATATAATCGACATCCTCTTCAGTATTCTGCTCGCCGAGCGTCAGGCGCAGCGAGCCGTGCGCGATCTCATGCGGCAGGCCGATCGCCATGAGCACATGGGACGGGTCGAGCGAGCCGGTCGAGCAGGCCGAACCGGTCGAGCCGCAAACGCCCATGTTGTCCAGCATCAGGATCAGGCCCTCGCCCTCGATCGCCTCGAACACGAACGACGCCGTGCCCGGCAGGCGATTCACCGGATCGCCGGTGTAATGCGTATAGGGGATCTTGTCCATCACGCCCTTGACCAGCTTGTCCGTCAGACGCTTTACATAGCCCATCTTCTCATCCAGACCCTCAACGGCTTCCTTCATCGCCGCCGCAAGGCCGATGCAGCCTGCGGTGTTCTCGGTGCCCGAGCACAGGCCGCGCTCCTGTCCGCCGCCGTATACCAGCGGCTCAAGCGCAATGCCCTTCTTGAGGTACAGCGCGCCAACGCCGCGCGGGCCGCGGAACTTGTGCGCGGACAGCGACAGCATGTCGATACCCATTTCCTGCACGTCGATGTGCATATGGCCCACCGCCTGCACTGCGTCCGTGTGGAACTTCGCGCCGACCGAATGCGCCAGCGCCGCAATCTCCTTGAGCGGCTGGATGGTGCCGATCTCGTTGTTCGCGGCCATCACGGAAACGAGCGCAGTATCTTCGCTCAGCTCCCGCTTGAGCTGCTCAAGGTCCACATGGCCTTCCTTATCTACATCCAGATAAGTGACGCGATAGCCCTCTTTTTCCAGCGCTTCACAGGTGTACAGTACCGCATGATGCTCGATTTTCGAGGTAATCAGATGCTTGCGGCCCTTCGCCGTCGGGCCGTGCATAAAGCCGCGGATGGCAAGGTTGTCCGCCTGCGAGCCGCCGCCGGTGAAGATGATTTCGCCCGGCGCATAATCGTTGGCTTCGTTGACCGGCGCTGCCGCGTTCAGGCACTTGCCAACCGTCGTGCGCGCCTCGTTGAGCGCCATCTTGGCCTCGCGGCCGATGCGATACAGCGAGGACGGGTTGCCATAAAACTCGGTCAGCCACGGTTTCATTGCGTTGAATGCAGTTTCGGACAGCGGGGTCGTTGCCGCATTGTCCGCGTAAACAAATCTTTTCATTTTATATCAAGCCTTTCTCTCCAAAAAGGGGATACTCCAATCACGGATACACCACTAAATCGATAGGTTCTCCGGGTACTACTAATATACACCTGAAACGCGCATTTTAGCAAGCGAAAAACTGACGAAACGCGCGCATGGAATCCCGTCATTTTGCATCATTTTGTGCATTTTGCGTAGTTTTAACCATGGCGGCGCGTATCAATCCGCTTTTTCAGGCGTTGTAACACGGCATCATACCGCGCCGACCGCGCCGTCGGGTTGCCCCGCAGCATGCTCTTGCGGATGCGGCCAAGGTTCGCCGCCTGCTCGTCAAAGCGGTTTTGCAGTTCATCCAATCGCGCCAGAATCTGCTCTTTTGCGTCGGAAATCTGTTCGCGGGCGTCGTCCACCCGCTCGGAAATCTGCTCGCGCGCACCATCCATTTTCTCCGACCATTCGCCGCGCGCTTCGTCCACGCGGTAGGACAGGCGGGTCAGCTGCACAAGGGCCGTCTCGGAAAGCTGCTGCCGCAGTTCCGCGCCCTGCTCGCGCAGCTTGTCCAGCTCTTCGAGCATCCGGGCCAGATCGAGTGCCGTGCGCACGGATACCACAACGTCGCTTGCAAACGCGGCCGAAAGCAGAATATCCACCACGATCAGCAGCCCGAACGGCAGCACCACCACAATGGTCTCCACCGGCGGGTGAATCACCCGCGCGAGAATCAGTCCAAGGAATCCCCAGCACAGCGAGGATTGCAGACAGATGCGCCCCTGAAACTGGAACCGATGGGTGGAGTAATCCCAGTATTTCACCTTGAATAGTTTTTCCATTAGCACACCGACGATATACTCGAATACGGTCGCCGCAAACATGCTGGCAAAAAACAATTCGATCGGCCGATTGTATAACGGCAGCGAAACATGCAGCAGAATGGTCGCTCCGAAACCGTAGATCGGCAGCATCGGCCCGCGCAGAAAACCGCGGTTGACAAACCGCCGCTGCTGCACGGAGACGACGGTGGATTCAAAACACCAGCCCAGAAAGCAGTAGAGATAAAAAATCAGCAGCCACTGGGGGGCGGAATAGTCATAAATCAAAGGGTCAGTCCCTCTTTCCAAATGATACATAATCTTCCTTGATACCTGTTTTATTATTTTATCTAATTTTTTGACTTTTTGCAAGGGTACAGGTATAATAGAGTCAACTCATTCCAAATAAAGAAGGGCAGGATGACGCCGCTATGTTGAATTTTACCATCCACACAACAACCGAGATCGTCTTTGGCCGTGGCATCGAGGAGCAAATCGGCCCCAAGCTGAAGGAAATCGGCGCACACCGCGTGCTGATACATTTCGGAGGATCGAGCGCGCGCTCGTCCGGCCTGCTCGATCGCGTGGAGCAAAGCCTGTTCCATGCCGGCTTATCGTTTATTGAATTCGGCGGCGTCGAGCCCAATCCTAAAGTATCCATGGTGCGCAAGGGCATTGCGTTGTGCCAGCGTGAGGGGATCGACTTTATCCTCGCTGTTGGCGGCGGCTCGGTCATCGACTCGGCCAAGGGTATCGGCATGGGCGTCGCCACGGGCCGCGACCCGTGGGAATTTGCCGCGACCGGCACCGCGCCCGACAAGACCCTGCCCGTCGCCACCGTGCTGACGCTCGCGGCCTCGGGTTCGGAAAGCAGCAACTCGTGCGTGCTGACCAATGAGGAAACCAAGGAAAAGCGCGGCATTACCAGCCAGACCAACCGACCGCGCATCAGCTTCCTCAATCCGGAAAACACGTTTTCGGTCTCCAAATTCCAGACCGGCTGCGGCATCGTCGATATCATGATGCACACGCTTGAGCGTTATCTCACGCCCGCAGGCGGCGAGAGCGACATCACCGACCGCCTTGCCGAAGGTCTGCTGATTGCCACGCGCGACGCGGGCCGCCGCGCCATTGCCAACCCCAACGACTACGAGGCACGCGCCACGCTCATGTGGGCGGGCAGCGTTTCGCACAATGATTACACCGGCTGCGGCCGTGGACGTTTGTTCCCGGCGCACAAGCTCGAGCATGCGCTGAGCGCTTTCCGCGACGAGATCGCGCATGGCGCGGGTCTGTCCGTGCTGTTCCCGGCGTGGGCGATGTACGAAATGAAAAACGATATCCCCCGCTTTGCGCAGCTGGCAAACCGCGTGTTCGGCGTGGAAATGGACTTTGCCTGCCCCGAGCGCACCGCGCGCGAAGGCATCCTGACCCTGAAGCGCTTTTTTGAAGAGATCGGCATGCCGGTGCACCTGTCGCAGCTCGGCATCAAGCCTGCCGACTACGAGACGCTTGCCGACAACACGATCCGCTCCGTGAATGGCCCGGTCAAAAGCTATTCGCCGCTTGATAAGGATGCCATCCTTGCTATTTACCGTTTGGCCGAATGACCCCCCTGCCGCCTGCGGCGGGCACCTCCGGGTGTCTGTCGCAGGCGGGCCAACGGTTTTTACGAAATTTTCCGTTTTTTCTTTGAATTTTCTCTTGACAACTTTTCACTTTGCGCGCTATAATGTTTAGGCTGACTGCAATAGATATTTGCAGGTCGATACCAGCTTTTTACATTCCTCAATAGCTCAGTTGGTAGAGCATGCGGCTGTTAACCGCAGGGTCGTTGGTTCGAGTCCAACTTGAGGAGCCATACAGGGGTATAGCTCAGCTGGTAGAGCATCGGTCTCCAAAACCGAGTGCCGTGGGTTCGATCCCTACTGCCCCTGCCACCTTGCTGCTGTAGCTCAGTAGGTAGAGTGCATCCTTGGTAAGGATGAGGTCACCGGTTCAAATCCGGTCAGCAGCTCCAAAAAACGAACCGCCTGAAGCGGTTCGTTTTTTTATGCGTTCTGCAAATTTCCGCAAAGGAGCGTTTTCGTCTTGAAAATCCGAAACTCCCTGATCCTGCTGCTCACCGCCACCATCTGGGGCGTGGCATTCGTGGCACAGAGCGTCGGCATGGACTATGTCGGCCCGTTCACCTTCCTGTTCGCGCGCAGCGTCATCGGCGGCATCGTCCTTTTGCCCGTTGTCGTTGTGCTGCACAAAAACGGACCGAGCCACACGCACGAAAACGCCGAGGAAAAACGGCGCGCCCGCAAAACGCTGCTTCTGGGCGGTGCGTGCTGCGGCGCAGCGCTGTGCTTTGCGAGCATTTTTCAGCAGATCGGCCTGCTGTATACCACGGTCGGCAAATCTGGCTTCCTGACCGCTTGCTATATCCTGATCGTGCCGCTGTTCGGCCTGCTGTTCGGCCGCAAATGTGGTAAACTGGTCTGGTGTGGCGTAGCGCTTGCCATCGTGGGCCTGTATTTCCTGTGCCTGACCGATGGATTGAGCATCAACCTCGGCGACCTGCTCACCTTTATCTGCGCGATCCTGTTTTCGGTACATATTATGTTGATCGACCATTTTTCCCCGCTGACCGACGGCGTAAAAATGTCCTGCATCCAGTTTTTCGTGTGCGCGATCGTCGCAGGCGCAGGCATGCTGCTGTTCGAGCATCCCAGCTTTTCGGCGCTCCTCGCCGCGTGGAAACCCGTGCTGTACGCAGGCGCACTGTCCTCTGGCGCGGGATATACCTTGCAGATCATCGGTCAGCGCGGCATGAACCCAACGGTTGCCTCGCTCATTATGAGCCTGGAGTCCGTTATCTCCGTGCTGGCAGGCTGGGTGATTCTGCATCAAACGCTGTCCGGTCGGGAAATCCTGGGCTGCGTGTTGATGTTCGCCGCCATTATTCTGGCGCAGCTGCCGGATAAAACCAGTCAAAAAGCCGTCAATTGACGGCTTTTTCTTTTGTGCATTTTTTTCTGCGTTCCATATTGACAAACCACCCCTCTTGAAATAATATGAATATATGAACATATGAGCAATCATTCATATATAAATCAGGAGGCCGTCTTTATGGCATTCAAAGAATCCTGCGCGCCTGCATCCGCGCCCAAAAGCACTTCACATCCCCACATGCATGCAGAAAATACCGAAAATATCGCAGAGCATTCCCACTCCTCGTCTTGTGAGTGTGGTCACGAGCACCATCATCACCACGATGAGACCTGCGGCTGTGACCACGAGCACCACCATCACCACGACGAGGCTTGCGACTGCGGCCATGAGCATCATCATGAGCACCACGAACACCATGCCGCAGCACATACGTCCCGCAAGCACGGCAAGCTGCGCGTTTATACGCTGCAAAACCTCGGCTGCGCGCACTGCGCCGCGGAAATGCAGTATCAAATCAGCCGTCTGGACGGTGTACACGACTGCACGCTGGTGTTTGAAACCCGTCAGCTGCGCGTGACCGGCGACAACCCGGACGCGCTGCTGCCCCGCATCCGCGAAATCTGCACCTCGATCGAAAGCGCAACCAAGGTTATCGCGCCCGAAGAGGACGAGGAGGAATCCGGCGGTCATACACTGGCCGAGCTGTTGATCGGCGCGGTGCTGTTCCTGCTTGGCGAATTTGTGTTATCCGGCGTGCCGCAAGTTGTCGCCATGCTGGCAGCTTATTTGCTGCTCGGCTGGCGCGTGCTGCTGACCGCCGTACGCAATATCGGCAAAGGCCGTATATTTGACGAAAACTTCCTGATGTCGCTGGCGACCATCGGCGCATGGGCGATCGGCGCATCTGACGAAGCGGTCGGCGTTATGCTGTTCTACCGCATCGGCGAATATTTTGAGGACCGCGCGGTCGAGCGTTCGCGCCGCCAGATCATGCAGGCGGTCGATCTGCGGCCGGAAACGGTCAACCGCGTTTTACCGGACGGCAACACCCAGACCATCCCTGCTGCCGATGCACAGGTGGATGACATCGTGCTGGTCCGCCCGGGCGACCGTGTGCCGCTGGACGGTGTGGTGATCGAGGGCGTCAGCCGTCTGGATACCGCCGCGATCACGGGCGAGCCCGTGCCGGTGCGTGTCGCACCCGGCGACAACGCCCTATCCGGCTGCGTGAACACAGATGGCGTGCTCAAGCTGCGCGTCACCCATGTGCTGGCCGAAAGCATGGTGCAGCGCATTCTGGACAGCGTGGAGAACGCTGCCGCGCGCAAACCCAAGATTGACCGCTTCATCACGCGCTTTTCGCGCGTTTATACGCCCGCGGTTGTCGGTATCGCGCTGCTGACCGCGCTCGTCCCCGGCATCATCACCGGCGATTGGGCGCATTGGGTATACACCGCTCTGACCTTCCTTGTCATTTCCTGTCCGTGCGCGCTGGTGCTTAGTGTACCGCTGACCTATTTTGCGGGCATCGGCGCAGGCTCCAAGCGCGGCATCCTGTTCAAGGGCGGCGTGTCGCTGGAAGCACTTAACGACGTGAAAACCATTGTCATGGATAAGACCGGCACAATCACCCGCGGCAATTTCGTCGTGCAGCGGGTCATGCCCGCCGCAGGCGCGCAGATCGAAGCGGTTGAACTGCTGCGGCTCGCGGCCGCCTGTGAATCCGCGTCCACCCACCCGATCGCCAAATCCATTCTGGCCGCCTGCGAAACCGATTACCCGGCCGCAGATGCCATCCGCGAACAGGCGGGCGAAGGCGTGGAAGCCGTTATCGGCGGCAAAACCGTACTGTGCGGCAACCGCAAGCTGCTCGAACGGCACGGCATCAACCTTACCGGCTTCACCGGCACGCCCGGTAGCACCGAGGTGCTGCTCGCGCAGGACGGACGGCTGCTCGGTCATATTGTGATTGCGGACACGGTCAAGGCGGACGCCAAACAGGCCATGGACCGTATGCAGGCGCAGGGCCTGACCACCGCCATGCTGACCGGCGACGCACAGGAAACGGCAGACGCGGTCGCGCAGGAGCTTGGCATCCACGAGGTGCGCGCGCGGCTGCTGCCCGAGGATAAGCTGTCTGCACTCCAAGAGCTGCGCGAAAAGCACGGCGCAGTGATGTTCGTCGGCGACGGCATCAACGATGCCCCTGTGCTTGCGGGCGCGGATGTGGGCGCGGCGATGGGCAGCGGCGCGGATGCGGCAATCGAAGCCGCAGACGTTGTGTTCATGAACGCCGACCTGTCCTCTATCCCGGCTTCTGTTCAGATCGCGCGCGGTGCACGGCGCATCTCGCACCAGAATATCGCGTTTGCACTGGGTATCAAACTGCTGGTCATGGTGCTGGGCCTTGCCGGTATCGCGTCCATGTGGCTGGCGGTGTTTGCGGACTCGGGCGTTGCCATGCTGTGTGTGCTCAATTCCATCCGTATGCTGTATATCAAAACCGAATAAAAGAAAAAAGCGGAAAACCCGATGGTTTTCCGCTTTTCTTTTCACCTTTCCAGCCGGTCTAAAAAGCTGTGATGCCCAGTTTGGTCCCGCCAGCCGAGCAGTTTACCGGTATCTACGTTTTTCAGCGCATTCAGGATATTCGCCTCGATTTGCGGGTTTTCCGCTGCCAGCGACGCGATCAGTGCCTTAACCGCCGCGCGCTTGGTGTCGCTCTCGAGTTTTTTCGCCGGGCAGTCGCACGAGGCAAAGTCCAGCCTACAGAAGTCCACCCACGCCTGCACATTGCGCTCGCGGGTGAGATACAACGGACGGATCAGCTCCATTCCCGCGTAATTTTTGGCGGCAAGGCGCGGCAGCATCGCCTGCACCTGCCCGCCGTAGATCAGCCCCA
>ERZ1090860.388-NODE-389-length-26837-cov-17.958218_pt1 | contig 26837 bp, 40 predicted proteins | sample MGYA00478483_ERZ1090860 | MGnify/ENA primary metagenome ERZ1090860 (study PRJEB33644, sample SAMEA5815741) | chicken gut metagenome | biome: Chicken; feature: Gastrointestinal Tract; material: Caecum | place: Ireland | collected 2019-01-01 | study: A study of the...
AATCCATTTCTGGATTGAGAAAAAGAGCCCCGGCTTCGCGGAGAAGCCGGGGCTTTGCTGTTTTTATACTTTTATACTAAGGACGGATGCATTACGCCTTGCCGTCGCAGCCGAGCACGTCCACAATCTTATGGGAAACCATGTTCTTGACTGCTTCGCGCGCGGGGCCAAGATACTGGCGGGGATCGAAATGATCCGGATGCTCCGCAAAGTACTTGCGGATCGTGGCGGTCATGGCCAGACGGATGTCGGAGTCAATGTTGATCTTGCAGACTGCCATCTTCGCGGCCTTGCGCAGCTCGCTCTCCGGGATACCGATGGCGTTGGGCATATTGCCGCCGTATTTGTTGACCTCTGCCACAAATTCCTGCGGCACGCTGGAAGCGCCGTGCAGCACGATCGGGAAGCCGGGCAGGCGCTTGGAGACTTCTTCGAGGATATCCAGGCGCAGCTTGGGGTCCTGACCGGGCTTAAATTTATAGGCGCCGTGGCTGGTGCCGATGGCGATGGCCAAACTGTCGACATGGGTGCGGTTCACAAAATCCTGCACCTGGTCGGGGTCTGTATACATGGCCTTGTCGGCCTCAACGCTGACTTCGTCTTCCACGCCGCCCAGGGTACCCAGTTCGGCCTCAACCGTGACATTATACTTATGCGCATACTCCGCAACGCGGGCTGCCTCCTCGACGTTCTCCTCATAGGGCTTGGAGGAGCCGTCAAACATCACGGAAGTAAAACCGTCGTCCACGCAGGCCTTGCACATCTCAAAGGACGGGCCATGGTCCAGGTGCAGCGCGATCGGGATATCCGGGTTCTCCGCCACTGCCGCTTCGACCATCTTAATGAGGTATCTCGGGTTCGCGTATGCGCGCGCGCCCTTGGAAACCTGCAGGATCACCGGCGCTTTTAACTCGCCGGCCGCCTCGGTGATGCCCTGGACGATTTCCATGTTGTTTACATTGAAAGCGCCGACTGCATAGCCGCCGTCATATGCCTTTTTGAACATTTCTGTCGTGTTTACCAATGCCATAAAATGCCACGCTCCTATTTAGATGATGGTTGACGTTCGTTCTCCAATGGACAAGAGTATTATACACCAAAAGCAGGCAAAAAGAAACATGAAAACAGGAAAAAAGAAAAGACTCGTTAAAAATTTATCAACTGCACAAATTCAGCCGCATGCACGGGTACGGGCATAGGCAAAAAGATACTGCTGCGCAAGGCCGGCTGCATCACCAAATACGAGGGGATCCACGCCGGGCAGGTACATGGGCATGGCGCGGCGGATCCAGACGTCTACTGGGAAGGCATCCATGCGGTGCAGGCCATACAGCAGGGCGCAGTCCGCCACCTTGGGGCCGACGCCGCAGATGGTCTGCAGGGCAGCGCGGGCTTCGTCGAGCGGCGCGTGCCGCAGGGCCTGCAGATTGATCTGGCCAGAAGCGACCTTTTGCGCCGCATCGAGCACATACCTAGCCCGGAAACCACAGCGCAGCGGCGCGAGATCCTCGGGGCTGCAGGCGGCCAGGCGCCCTGCCGTGGGGAATGGATGCGGGTCCGCGGCCTGCCGCAAGGGGCCGGGCGGCGGCGCAGGTTCCGACGGGCCGCCCAGGCACGCGCACAGCCGCGTGATGATGCCCGTGATGCGGGGAATGTTGTTATTTTGCGATAAAATAAAGGTGCACAGCGCCTCCCATGGGTCCTGCCGCAAGATGCGCATCCCCTGCGCGGCCCTCGCGGCTTCGCGCAGGGCGGGCGCGGCAGCGCAGACCTGTTCCCGCAAGGCATCATAGTCGGTATCCAAGTCAAAGTAAGTGCGCCAAAACGGGTCCTTCTCCAGCAGGGGAATTTCCGCCGGCGTGATGGAAAGGGTGCGTCCGCCCGCCGCACCGGTGAAGCCGCCCCGGCCGTCCGGATGCCAGCGGAAGCACTGTCCGCAGGTAAAGGTCTGCGCCAGATCCAGGCCATAGGTTTCTTGCAAAGCGATTCCCCCTATCGTATTTTTTATTATATCATCTTCGTATGGAAAAGCAACGCAACCTCAAAGTCCGTTCCCTAGCATCGGCGGCAAATCACTCAATACGGAAAGTTAAACGGCCTTGACGCCCAGCCTGACAAAACCGCAACTAGTTTTGCACACTTTCAACCAAGTTTCCAACCCACTTTCCATGCGACTTCTCCACATTTTCCACTGGGTTTTCCACAGGGTCCCCACCGTTATGCACAGAATTATGGAAACCTGCGCAAATACAATCCGTATAGGACAAGCTGCGCTTCAGGAAAAACTTGTCAAAGCCATTCCACCAGAAGAAAATGATGCAGAACGCGGTCGGCTGTGGTATAATAAGTGAATATGGGAATCCTAAATCGGAGACCCGTTCCAAACGAATGATCTGACTATGAAGGAGCTGCCATGAAACCCAACGAGACCCGTGCCCATGCACCCCACAACGATGTGATCGCCGGCCGCAACGCCGTCACGGAAGCCCTGAAAAGCGGGCGCACACTCGACACGCTCTATGTCGCGCGCGGCGCGCGCGGCGGCAGCCTGGGTGCACTGATCGCCCGCGCCAAAGAGGCCGGCGTCCCGGTCAAGGACGCGGACCCCAAAAAGCTCGATTTTCTCTGCCACGGCGCGGCGCATCAGGGCGTTGTGGCCACCGCCGCGGTGAAGGCGTTTTCCACACTCGACGACGTCTTTGCCCTGGCCGAAACGCGTGGGGAACCGCCTTTCCTGATTGTGGCGGATGGGCTGGAAGACCCGCACAACCTCGGCGCTGTGCTGCGCGTGGCGGAATGCGCCGGCGCGCACGGCGTCATCATCCCCCAGCGGCGCAGCGTGGGCCTGTCGTGGGCAGTTGGCAAGGCCAGCGCAGGCGCGGTGGAATATGTGCCGGTCGTGCGGGTGGGTAACATTGCCGCCACGCTCGACGAGCTGAAAAAACGCGGGTGCTGGCTATATGCCGCAGACATGGACGGCGAACCTTGGTGCACAGTCGATTATAGCGGGCCATGCGCCCTGGTGATTGGCAGCGAGGGCTTCGGCGTCTCCCGGCTGGTCAGAGAGAAATGTGATTTTATCGTTTCCCTGCCCATGAAAGGGCGGGTCAATTCCCTGAACGCATCGGTCGCATGCGGCGTGCTCTGCTATGAAATCGCGCGCCAGCGTGCAGGGATCCATTCCAAATAGAAAGCGGGGCATACCAATATGAATGAAAAGGAAACAGGGCTGCCCGAAAATCTGGAAAACACACCGGATACCGGCGAGGAAGAGCCCATGGCAGACGCCATGTCCTATTCCACGCACGCCAAACAGGAGCGGGCAAAGCAGGAACGAGCAAATCAAGCCAAAAAGGCGGAAGCTGCTCGCCGCACACAGGAATCAAAGGAAAAAGCCCACGCCAAAACGGAACAAAAACACCCCCAGGAGGACCATCGCGCGCCGGAAAGCCGCCATGCCTCCAAGAAAAAACGCCGCCGCAAGAAGGGCGAATTTGACGAAAAAAACGATCCGTATTACGGGTTGAAGCTGAAGTCGCGGGATGAATACCAGCGCGAATATGAACAGACGCTGTCTTTTAAACCGGTTAAGCCGGAAGACGCCAAGAAAGCGCCCAGTGAACCGACCGGCACTTTCACGTATCTATTTGACGGCAGTCAGCCCCCCTCGGAAGAAGACAAGGCGCTGCAAAAGCGTTTTGAAAAGCTGCACGAGGAGCGCCGCCGCCGTGTAGAGGAGGTCATCCACCAGACCGGGACAGTCGATGTGGCAAAGGCGGATATTTTCAACATCACCACAGCAGTCAGTCTGGACGAAATCCGTAAGGCAGCTGAAAAGCGCGGCGTAGACCCCTCCAAGCTGCCCCGCGCGGCCACGCACCAGGATGCGCGGCAGCCAGACGAAAAAGCGCCTGCGCAGGAACCGGAAAAACCGCATTCCACGCCTGCTGCCGCGCCCACGCCGCCCGCGGTGCAAGAGCCGACCGTGCGTCTGCCACAGCCCCGTTTGGCCACGTATCAGGCTGTGCCGCAGCCGGACAAAAAAGCGCCCGTGCGAGAGCCGGAAAAGCCGCATTCCACGCCCGCTGCCGCACCCACGCCACCCGCAATCCAAGAGCCGATTGCACGCCCACCGCAGCCGCGCATCGCCCCGAATCAGCCGGTTTCCTACCGGCCATCCGGTACGCCGATCCATGTGGTGGAGCTCGATGACTTGATGCTGCCCATTTTTAATGAGGCCAAAGGCTACAGACGCAATACTCCGAAGCCCGCGCGGGCGGTTCCGCCCCCACGCGCAATTGTGGACAGGCAGGCACCAAAGCCGGAAGCTGCAAAGCCCGAAGCGCCAAAGCCGGAGGCAGCGAAGCTAGAAGAGGCACCTCCAAAAACAGAAAAGCCGGTGCCGGACAACATCACGCCGCTGCCCGTGCGCGGCAAGATCGAGCCGGAACCAATGGACCTGCCCGCACAGGAAAGCCCCTTTGCGCGGCACACGGTGGAAGGCGCTGCAGAGGTCCGCGACGCCGCGCCGGAGGAGACGCCGCAGCCCAAACGCCGCAGGCTTTTCCAGCACAGCTACGAGGAGCTACTCCCGCCGGACGAGCGTGATGATCACGCTGCGCCGCAGGCGGAAGAGGAATTGCCGCCCAATGTGGAGGACGACACCGAATTGGAGGACTACAACAGCCCGGACGATGCGCCTGCGGTCTTTAACGACTTAGGAGGCAAGCTGCGGGAGTTGATGCTGCGGCTTTCTGTTACCGGCATTGCCACGGTTTTGCAGGTGATCTTCGGTGTGCTGGGCGAATATGGCATCGGGGGCCTGCCGCCGATCAACATTACCGCGTACCTGATTTGTAGCCTGGTATTTTTGGGTGTGCCGGTCGTGTTCTGTCACGCGACCGTTCTCAACGGCCTGAGGGCCCTGTTCCGCTTCCGCGCAAACGCGGACAGCGCTGTGGCCGTGGCCAGCGTGGTGGGCATTGTGCAGGAAGTAACCGCACTATTCAATCAAAGTGCCTATCAACATGGGACGATGCATCTTTATGCGCTGATCGTGACGGCCGCTCTGTTTTTGAATACTTGCGGCAAGTTCCTGATGGTGCGGCGGATTAATCGGAACTTCCACTTTGTTGCCTCTCCCGAAAAGATCTACAGCGCGGAAAAATTTGATGACCACAACATCGCGCTGCAACTGGCCGAAGGCTGCACGCTCAACCGCCCCGCGATTGTCTACCAGCGGGAAACAGGCTTTTTGAAGCATTTTCTGCGCCTGTCCTACAGTGACGATCCCAGCGACCGCAGCAGCCAGTTTTTGGCGCCGGTCTTATTCTGCGCCAGCCTGGTTTTGTTCATCGTGAATCTGCTGCTGACCAGAGATGTCATGAACGCCCTGGCCGCCTTTGCCGCGGCGACCTGCGTGAGTACGCCGCTGATGAACATGCTTTCTGTGAATCTGCCGCTTGCGCGCGTCAGCCGTGTGGCAACCCAGTGCGGAGGCATGGTGGTCGGCTTCCCTGCTGTACAGTATTATTCGGATGCCAACGCCATTATGGTGGACGCCGCCGATTTGTTCCCAAAGGGAACCGTGACGCTCAACGGCATCAAAACCTTTAGCGGTCAACAGATTGACAGCGCATTGGTGGATGCGGCCGCATTGATGCACCAGGCGGGTGGCCCGCTGGAATCCATGTTCAGCCAGATTCTGCGCAGCCGTCAGGATATGCCAAAGGTTGAAAACGTGCAGTATGAAGACGGCATGGGCCTGTCCGGCTGGGTGGGCGGCCGCCGGATTCTGATGGGCAACCGCCGCCTGCTCATTGCGCACAGCGTCACGCCGCCCGATGAGTCGCTGGAGCAAAAGTATTTACAGGGTGGCAAGCAGTTTACGTATCTGGCAGTCGGCGGCAAATTGATCGCAATGTTCATCATGACATACCAGCCGGACCGCCATCGCGCAACCGAGCTGCTGCGCATGGAGGACAACGGCATTTCCCTGATTGTGCGCTCCAATGACCCGAATGTGACCGCGCCATTTCTGTCTGCTGTATTCCATTTGGATGTACATACCGTACGCGTCCTGCCAGAGCGGCTGGGACAGGTGTATGTATCCCGGACGCGGAAGCCCTCGGAAGCGGCCAACACGCTGATTGCGACACGCGGCCGGCCGACCGCGCTGATGCGCCTGGTGACCGCCTGCGTACGTATCCGCGGCAATATCACGATTGCAGTCGTCATGCAGACTGTGAGCGCGATTCTGGGCTTTGCACTGGTGGCCTTTCTCTCCTGCCAGAGCGGCGGCATTACGCAGGTCAGCACGCTGGGCCTGACGCTTTATGAGCTGTTCTGGTCCATTGCGATCTGGCTGATTCCAAAGCTCCACAAACCCTAATCCAAGCTACAGCAAAATCTGCGCCTGTCCGTCGGCAAGAGCAGAAGAAACAGCCCATAAAGAATTCTGAGTTTTAACGATACACAAAAATACGCCTTGAAACGGCCAGCAAAAAGCCGAATCAAGGCGTATTTTCTTTTCTTTATACGGCAGCTATTGATTTCTCATGACAGGGTTCCTTTGGACCAGATTACCCCAGGTATTTTCTGAAAAACGCCGTGATTTTGTCAAAGGGGATGATATCCACTTGATCATAAAGGTCGGTGTGCACCGCATCGGGAATAATCAACAACTCCTTGTTGTCGGGGCAGGGATTTCCGTTCATCATATTGGCAAAAGCATCCCGGCTGAAATAGCAGGAGTGGGCCTTTTCCCCGTGGATGATGAGCACCGCGCTGCGGATCTCGTTGGAATACTTCAGAATCGGCTGATTCATGAAGGACATGCAGCCGGTTACGTTCCAGCCGCCGTTGGAGTTTAACGAACGCGGATGATACCCGCGCGCAGTCTTGTAGTAGTCGTAGTAGTCTTTTACGAAGAAGGGGGCATCTTCTGGCACCGGGTCTACCACACCGCCGGCCAGGGCGTAGCTGCCATTTTTGTAATCTTCGATACGCTGGGCGTTGAGCGCAACTTTCTTTGCATGGCGGGCTTCCTCGCTGTCTTCCGCATCAAAATAGCCGTTTGCATTGACGCGGGTCATGTCGTACATGGTCGACGAAACCGTTGCCTTAATTCTTGTGTCGATCGCCGCCGCGTTCAGGGCCATTCCGCCCCAACCGCAGATGCCGATGATTCCGATCTTGTCCGGGTCAACATTGTCCTGTACAGACAGAAAATCCACGGCCGCCTGGAAATCCTCTGTGTTGATGTCCGGGGAGGCCACATATCTGGGACTTCCACCGCTCTCTCCTGTATAGGAAGGGTCAAAAGCGATTGTCAGGAACCCTCTTTCCGCCATCGTCTGTGCATACAGGCCGGAAGCCTGCTCTTTGACCGCGCCAAATGGCCCGCAAACCGCAATGGCCGCAAGCTTGCCTTCTGCGTTTTTAGGTGCATACAAATCAGCAGCCAGGGTTATCCCGTAGCGGTTATGAAACGTAACTTTGCGGTGATTGACCTTTTCACTTTTTGGAAATGTCTTGTCCCATTCTTGAACCAGATTCAATTTTTCTTCCATTTTCAGAATCCTCCTTTATTTGATCGATTCGCCTTTCTATCATAGGCTTTCATTGATACGAATAACAGCATATTGGGGCCCTTTCGACCCTTCAAAAAGTCATTTGACAGAGTGTCCTTTCTCTGATAAGATCATTATAGAACCTAAATCTAACTTTAGGTCAATACTGAATTCAAAACTTTTTAAAAACATTGGAGGGCAAACATGTATACAATCGGTCAAGTATCCAAAATGTCCGGATTGCCCATTTCCACGCTGCGATATTATGATAAGGAAGGACTATTCCCCGACATCCAGCGATCTTCTGGCATTCGTAAGTTTGGCGAAAATGAGATTGAGGCCATACGGGTCATCGAATGTCTGAAAAAATCCGGCATGGAAATCAAGGACATCAAGCAATTTATGAAATGGTGTGCGCAGGGAAGTGAAACGTATCCCCAGCGGCGGGAACTGTTTCGGAAACAGAAAGCAGCCGTGGAAATGGAAATTGAGAGAATGAACCGGGTGCTGGATATGTTGAAATTTAAATGCTGGTATTATGACGAGGCCATTAAGGACGGAAACGAGGACCGGCTCAAGCACATAAAGCCAGCGGATATGCCGAAGGAAATCAGGCAGGCATATGAACATGCGCATAAGGCATAAATAGAGGTGCCGCCATTTTGGCTGTGGTAGCATTACTGTGCTCATCCATAAAAAAACAGGCCGTGTGCAAATCCACACGGCCTGCCTGGTATTTACAGGAAAATTATTCCTTTCCGGATTCTGTTTTTTCGGTTTTTTCTGCTTCGTCCGCAGGCTTTTCACTGGCTTTCGGCTCATCAGCCTTCGGGGCAGCGGAAGCCGCCGGCGCAGTCGCAGCTGCGGGCTGCTCGACAGGGATCAACTCAATGATCGCCATCTCAGCGGCATCGCCGCGGCGGGGCCCGATTTTCGTGATGCGGGTATAGCCGCCGTTGCGGTCCTTATACTGCGGGGCAATCTCCGTAAAGAGCTTGTGCGTGACGGCCTCTTTGGTGATGAAGGCCAGCACAAGGCGGCGGTTGTGCAGGGTATCCTCTTTGGCGATCGTGATCATCTTTTCGGCCATGGAGCGGACCTCCTTGGCGCGAGCGACGGTCGTCTCGATTTTGCCATTCTCCAAGAGGAACGTTACCATTGCGCGCAGCATCGCCATGCGGCTGTCAGTCGCTCTGCCGAGCTTTCTGGTTCCTGGCATCGAATGTCACTCCTTTGTTTCAAACCCGGCCGCAAAGGGCGGGACGGGGGATTTATTCATCATCTTTGCGCAAACTGTATCCCAGGGATTCCATCTTCCAGATGACCTCTTCCAGGGATTTCCGTCCAAGGTTGCGCACCTTCATCATGTCCTCTTCCGACTTACTAACAAGGTCACCGACCGTGTTGATGCCCGCGCGCTTGAGGCAGTTGAAAGAACGGACAGACAGGTCGAGTTCCTCGATGGTCATTTCGAGGACCTTTTCCTTATCGCGGTCGTCCTTCTCCACCATGATCTCCGTGTTGCTGCCCTTGTCGGACAAATCCACAAAGAGATTCAGGTGCTCGGTGAGGAATTTGGCAGCCAGCGAGACCGCCTCCTGCGCGGAGATGACGCCGTTGGTCCAAACCTCAAGAGTCAGCTTATCGTAATCAATACGCTGCGCGACGCGGGCGTTTTCCACGCTGAAGTTCACGCGGTAAACCGGCGTATAAATGGAATCCACCGGGATATCGCCAATGACATTTGCGGGCATGTTCTGCTTATTGCGTTCAGCGGGGACATAGCCGCGGCCTTTGTCCAGGGTGATCTCCATATACAGCTTGGCGTTCTCGCCCAGCGTGGCAATGTGCAGTTCCGGGTTGAGAATCTCAACCTCGCTGTCGCACTTGATGGAGTCGGCCGTGACTTCGCAGGGGCCTTCCGCACTGATCTCGACCGTCTTGGGGCCGTCGCAGTGGAGCTTGGCAATCAGGTTTTTGATGTTCAGGACGATTTCCGTCACATCCTCCTTGACGCCAGGAATCGTGGAAAACTCATGCACAACGCCGTCGATCTTGATGGCATTGGGGGCCACGCCCTCCAGGGAAGAGAGCAGCACGCGCCGCAGGCTGTTGCCCAGGGTAGTGCCAAAGCCGCGCTCGAGCGGAGAGACGACAAACTTGCCGTAATTGCCGTCGCTCGATACGTCTGCGATTTCAATTTTGGGCTTTTCAACTTTCTCGATCATTAAGCAACCTCCTTAGACATACAGCGGAAAATATTTCTGCCATGATGTGTCGTGCCTTTGGATGGGCATTATTTGGAGTACAACTCAACGATAAGCGTTTCATTGATGTCGAAGTCAATGTCCGAACGTTCGGGCAGGGCGATGACCTTGCCCTCGAAGGAGTCGCGGTTGAGTTCCAGCCACTTCGGCACGGCGAGGTTCGCATTCTTCTCAAGAATGCTCTTGACATGCTCAGAAGAGCGGCTCTTCTCCATGATGGAGATGACGTCACCCACCTTGACCTGCGCGGAGCAGATATCCACGCGCTTGCCGTTGACGGCGATGTGACCATGGGTCACCATCTGGCGCGCCTCGCGGCGGGTGGTGGCGAAGCCCAGGCGGTAGACCACATTGTCCAGGCGGCGCTCCAGGATGCGCAGCAGGTTTTCACCGGTCACGCCTTCTGCCTTTGTCGCCAGTTCATAATAATGACGGAACTGCCGCTCCTGGACGCCGTAGATGAACTTTGCCTTCTGCTTCTCGTTGAGCTGAGTGGCGTATTCACTCTGCTTGCGGCGGCCCTGCTTCGGGTTGCGGATCGAGCTTTTATTGATCCCCATCACGGTGGGGCTGATCCCCAGGGTCTTGCACCGCTTCAGGATCGGCTGCATATTTCTAGCCATTCGTCGTATTTCCTCCTTTGCGCATTCCGGTTATACACGTCTTCTTTTCGGAGGACGGCATCCATTGTGGGGCACAGGGGTCACGTCTTTGATCATGGTGACCTCCAGGCCGGCGTTCTGCAGCGCACGAATGGCGGCTTCGCGGCCGGCTCCCGGGCCCTTGACATAGACATCGACGGTCTTCATGCCGTGCTCCATTGCGATTTTCGCAGCGGTCTCGGCGGCCGTCTGGGCAGCAAAGGGCGTGGACTTTCTGCTGCCGCGGAAACCCAGCTCACCGGAGCTGGCCCACGACACGGCGTTGCCCTGCGTGTCCGTAATGGTCACAATGGTATTGTTAAACGTGGACTGAATATGCGCGGCGCCGCGGTCGATATTCTTGCGGTCGCGGCGGCGGCGCGTGGCGGCCGCCCTCTTTGCGGCTGCGCCTTTCGTTACTGCCATGTGTTATGCCCTCCTTTACTTCTTCTTGTTCGCCATCGTCTTGCGGGGGCCTTTGCGGGTCCGCGCGTTCGTCTTGGTGCGCTGTCCGCGAACGGGCAGTCCTTTGCGGTGGCGAATGCCGCGGTAGCAGCCGATTTCCGTCAGGCGCTTGATGTCAAACGCCACGTCACGGCGAAGGTCGCCCTCCACACGGCAATTGTGGTCAATATATTCTCTGAGCTTGGCTGCGTCCTCTTCGGACAGATCGCGCACGCGCAAGTCAGGGTTCACGCCGGTCGCAGCGCAAATATCCGTGGCGGTCTTGCGGCCGATGCCAAAGATATAGGTCAGAGCGATCTCGATGCGTTTGTCTCTCGGCAAGTCAATACCTGCTATACGAGCCATTCTGGTTGCACCTCCAAATTGATGTTCGCGTCACACGTTATTAACCCTGACGCTGCTTGTGCTTCGGGTTTTCGCAGATCACCATGATTTTGCCTTTGCGCTTGATGATCTTGCACTTCTCGCACATTTTCTTAACAGAAGGCCTTACTTTCATGGGTATACCCTCCTTACTACAGGGATCGGAAAATTGCTTACTTGGTACGCCACGTGATGCGCCCCTGTGTCAGGTCATAGGGTGACATCTCGACCGTGACCTTATCGCCGGGCAAAATGCGGATGAAATTCATCCGCAGCTTGCCGGAAATATGGGCCATAATCGTGTGGTGGTTTTGCAGTTCTACTTTAAACATGGCGTTGGGTAAAGCCTCAACCACAACGCCTTCCGTCTCAATGACATCCTGCTTCGACATTACGGATTTGCCTCCTCTTGCGTGAAGCTGCCGCAGGAAAAGGGCCGCAGCGCTGCGCGCAGTGCGCGGTTGGACTGCAGGGCCTCCTCCGGCAAAACAGTGTGGGTGGGGTAAAGGTGAATAAGCTTCTTTTTCTTTGGCCTTTCCAGTGGGCGGCGCTTACCGTCGCATACAAAGGCATAGGGCCCCTCCAGGGAAAGGACCGCGCAGAAGCCGCCCTTGTCGCGCCCCGCCGCAGAGCAGGCAACCATGCCGCGCCGCGCTTGCATCGCCATCCCTCAGCGGTCGCCGCGGGTCAAGATGACCGGGCCCTCTTCGGTGATCGCGATCGTGTTTTCATAGTGCGCCGCCAGCTTGCCATCTGCCGTGACCGTCGTCCAGCCGTCAGCCAGGACTTTGACATGATAGTCTCCCTGGCAGATCATAGGCTCGATGGCGATCGTCATGCCGGGCAGCAGTCGGACACCCCTGCCTGGGGTGCCATAGTTCGGAACACTGGGGTCTTCGTGCATCTTCGCGCCTACTCCGTGGCCGACAAAATCTCGTACCACCGAGTAGCCGCGAGCTTCAGCATACCGTTGGACCGCGCTGCCGATATCGCCGAGGCGGTTACCGGGCTGTGCGGCCTTGATGCCTTCGAAAAGGCACTCGCGGGTGGTGTCCATAAGGCCCTGGGCTTCCTTGCTGACCTTGCCGCAGGCAAAGGTCCAGGCATTGTCGCCCACAAATCCCTCAAAGGTGGCGCCGGTGTCAATACTGACGATGTCGCCCTCCTGTAGGATCTTGTCCTTATGCGGTATGCCGTGGATGACCACTTCATTGACAGAAATGCAGCAACTCGCCGGAAAACCACCGTAGCCCAAGAACGTGGGCACCGCGCCCTCGCTCTCGATATACTTCTTTGCCGCCTGGTCAATTTCCCAGGTACTGACGCCGGGTTTGACCAGCGAACCCGCCAGCTGCAACGCATTCTGCGAAATGCGGCCGGCCCGTTTCATGCATTCCAGTTCACGGCTGGTTTTCAAGATAATCATAGTTTACGCCTCAATTGCTGCGAGAGTCAGTCGAGTGGTGTCGGCCACTGCCTCCTGGCCCTCCACGACAGCGAGCTTCCCCTGCTTTTCATAGTAATGCTTGAGAGGCTCGGTCTTTTCGTGATATTCCTTCAAACGTGCCTTAACCGTTTCCGGCTGGTCATCCACGCGCTGAACAAGGGTGCCGCCGCAGCTGTCGCACTTGCCCTCCACCTTGGGCTTGTTATAAACCAGGTGGTAGCTCGCGCCGCAGTCGCTGCAGACACGGCGTCCGGACATGCGGGCCACGATCTTCTCGTCGGGGACGCGGATCTCCACGACCTTGTCGATCGTCACGCCCATTTCGTCCAGAGCCTCGGCCTGTGGGATGGTGCGCGGAAAGCCGTCAAGAACGAAGCCATTCTTGCAGTCGTCCTGTGCGATGCGGTCTTTGACGATGCCGATAACGACCTCGTCCGGAACCAGCTCGCCGGCCTCCATGTAAGCTTTCGCTTTCTTTCCCATCTCCGTGCCGCTTTTCAGCGCTTCTCTGATGATATTGCCTGTCGAAATCGCGGGGATATGAAGCTTCTTGCAAATCACATCCGCCTGTGTACCTTTCCCGGCGCCGGGTGCGCCCAACAGGATCAGGTTCATACAACACAACTCCTTCCGTCAGTCGAGGAAGCCCTTGTAGTGGCGCATGATCATCTGACTCTCCATCTGCTTGACAGTTTCAAGCGAAACACCAACCATGATGATCACAGAGGTGCCGCCCATCGCGAGGTTTGACATGCCCGTCGCGTTGGAGAAGATGATCGGAACAATTGCGATGACCGCCAGGAACAGAGCTCCAATGAGGGTGATCTTGGACAGGACTTTTTGAATAAACTCCGCAGTCGGCTTGCCAGGGCGGATGCCCGGGATGGTGCCGTTGCTCTGGCGGAGATTATTGGCCATTTCCATTGGATTATACTGGATAGCCGTGTAGAAATAGGCAAATCCAAGGATTAGCAGGATATACAGGATGCAATAAACCCAGCCTGTCATGTCAAACGCCCGGAAAAACTCATACCAGAAGCCAGACGTGCCAATCCGGTTGCCCAGGAAAAATTTGATGGTGCTCGGGATGGACAGAATGCAGCTCGCGAAAATGATGGGCATGACGCCGCCGATGCCAACCTTGATCGGGATATGGCTCTGCTGGCCGCCATACTGCTTGCGGCCAACCACGCGCTTTGCATACTGCACCGGAATCCTGCGCTCGGAGTCGTTCATAAAGACGATCACCCAGATCAGGGCGACGAAAATAATCACCCAGAGCGGAACCAGGAAGAAATACTTGCCGTTCGCGTCGCCATCCTTCACTGCCATCTGGATGTACTCCGCCAGGTGGCCGATCAGGGAAGGCATACGCGAGACGATACCGGCAAACAGCAGAATCGAAATGCCGTTGCCGATGCCTTTTTGGTTGATCTGTTCGCCCATCCACATCATCAGGGCGGTGCCAGCCGTAAAGGTCAGCACAATGACAAACGCGGCAAAAATGCCGGACCCGCCGCTCGTGAACTTGACAACCGACGAGCCGTTGACCGTGCTGTTGCGCAGATAGAAATAATAAGCCAAGCCAGTTGCAAGGCCCAACAGCACCGCCACATAACGGGTGATCGCGGCCATCTTTTTGCGGCCCTCTTCACCGCCGTCCTTCACCATGCGTTCCAGGGCCGGAATGGCGACTGTCAGCAGCTGCATGATAATGGAGGCGTTGATATACGGAGTGATGCTCAGTGCAAACAGCGTTGCCCTCGAGAAGGAACCGCCGGAAAGCAGATCAATATAACCGAGCGCAGTGCCGCTGGTGCCATTGCTGACGCTGCTCATGATGGACTGCAGCGCACTTGCGTCCAGGAACGGCACCGGGATCACGGCGCCGAACCGGAACACAATGATAATCAACAGGGTAAACAGAATCTTTTTGCGGAGATCGGGAATTCCCCAGGCGTTCTTGATTGTTTTAAACAAATCAGATCACCTCTGCCTTCCCACCTACCGATTCAATTTTTTCCTTCGCCGTTGCGGAGAAAGCGGCCGCCTGGACATTCAGCTTCTTTGTCAGGTTGCCATTGCTCAGGATCTTAACGCCGTCCTTTGCCGACTTGATGACACCGGCTTTGATCAGCGCTTCAGCATCCACTGTGGCGCCATCCTCAAATTTCTTCTCCAGCGTGCCCACATTCACTGTGACAATCTCTTTTGCAAAGATATTGTTGAATCCGCGTTTCGGCATCCGGCGCTGCAGCGGCATCTGGCCACCTTCAAAACCGGGCCGCATGCCGTGACCGGAGCGGGCCTTCTGGCCTTTCTGGCCTTTGCCGGCGGTCTTGCCCTGGCCGGAACCATGGCCGCGGCCAATGCGCTTGGACTCTCTTGTGGAGCCTGGAACCGCACTTAAGTCGTTGAGTTTCATTGTTCGCACCTCCTTCGCTGCATTACGCGTTTGTGACCTCAATGAGGTGAGTAATCTTGTGCACCTTACCCTGTGTCTGTGCATTGTCGGGCTGCACGGTGCTGTCGCCGATCTTGCGCAGGCCAAGGGATGCGGCGGTTGCGATCTGGTCCTGTTTGACGCCAATCAGGCTTTTGACCAGTTTGATTTTCAACTGTGCCATTTCGCGCCCTCCTTACAGAATCTCGCTGACAGAGCGGCCACGCAGGGCAGCTACCTGCTCTGCTGTGCGCAGCGCGGACAGGCCCTGGATGGTGGCGCGCACCACGTTGCAGGGATTGTTGGAGCGCAACGCCTTGGTACGAATGTCGCGGATGCCGGCTGCTTCAATGACAGCACGGACCGGGCCGCCGGCGATCACGCCGGTACCAGGGGCAGCGGGCTTCATCAGCACGCGGCCAGCGCCGAACGCGCCGATAATTTCGTGCGGGATGGTCGTGCCGCGGGTTGCAATCTTAATCAGGTTCTTCTTTGCGTCCTCAATGCCCTTGCGGATCGCATCCGGAACTTCGCCGGATTTGCCAATGCCAAAGCCGACCGTGCCCTTGCCGTCGCCGACCACGACCAATGCGGCGAACTTGAAAATGCGGCCGCCCTTAACGGTTTTGGAAACACGGTTGATCGCGACTACGTGCTCCTTGAACTCGTCGTCTTCTTTTCTTCTTGCGTCGAATCTAGCCAATCGTTTTCCCTCCTTATTAGAACTTGAGGCCGCCCTCGCGGGCGCCGTCGGCCAGCTCCTTGACGCGGCCGTGGAATATATAACCACCGCGGTCAAACTTGACCTCGGTAATCCCCTTTTCGGCAGCGCGCTTAGCGATCATCTCGCCAACCTTGCGCGCAGCAGCCTTGTTTCCGCCGTTTCCGTCAAACTCCTTGTCCAGCGTGGAGGCAGCGCAGAGCGTCACTCCAGCGACATCGTCGATGATCTGGGCGTAGATGTTTGTGGTAGAGCGAAACACATTCAGGCGGGGGCACTGTGCGGTGCCGGAAATCTTGCCGCGCACACGGCGGTGGCGGCGCAGTCTGGCAGTGTTCTTGTCAGCCTTCTTCACCATATTGTCTTTTCACTCCTTCAATTACTTCTTAGCGCCCTTGGCGGCCTTGCCTTCCTTATGACGGACATATTCGCCGACATAACGGATACCCTTGCCCTTATACGGCTCCGGCAGGCGCTTCTCGCGGACTTCCGCCGCAAACTGGCCGACCTGCTGCTTGTCGATGCCGTGGATGGTAATCAGGTTGGCGGAGGGGCATTCGATGGTGATGCCATCGACCTCCGGCATGACCACCTGGTGCGAATAGCCCAGGTTCATCACGAGCTCTTTGCCCTTCTTCTGCACACGATAGCCGACGCCCTTGACTTCCAGCTCCTTTTTGAAGCCCTCGGTCACGCCCACAACCATGTTGTGGATCAGCGAACGGGTCAGGCCGTGCAGGGACTTGTTCTGCTTGGTGTCGTCCGGACGGGTCACCAGGATTTCATTGCCTTCCACCGCGATGGACATGTTCGGGTGGAATTCCTTCGTCAGGGTGCCCTTCGGGCCCTTGACGGTAACAACGTGGCCATCGACTTTGACGTCGACGCCTGCGGGAATATTTACGGGTTTTCTTCCAATTCGAGACATAGCTGCACCCCTTTCTTTACCAAATGAATGCGAGGACTTCGCCGCCCACATTCTGCTTGCGGGCATCACGGTCGGTCATGACGCCGCGGGAAGTGGAAATAATCGCCACGCCCAGGCCCTTCATAACGCGGGGCAGCTCGGCTGCATTGGAATAAATGCGCAGGCCGGGCTTGCTGACGCGCTTGAGGCCGGTGATGACCGGCTTGCGGTCCTCGGTGTATTTCAGGTCGACTTTGATCATACCCTGCTTGCCGTCGTTGGCAACGGTGAAGTTCTTAATATAGCCCTCGTCCTTCAGGATCTGGCAGATCGACTTCTTCATGTTGGAAGCCGGAATCTCCACCGTAGCGTGCTTGGCGGCGCTCGCGTTGCGGATGCGTGTCAGCAAATCCGCAATCGTATCTGTAATCTGCATTCCGTTTCCTCCTCTTTACCAGCTTGCCTTTTTGACGCCCGGGATCTCGCCTTTGTAGGCCAGCTCGCGGAAGCAAATGCGGCAGATGCCGAACTTACGAAGGTAGGCATGCGGCCGGCCGCAGATCTTGCACCGGTTGTACTGCCGGGAGGAGTACTTCGCCGGGCGGCGCTGTTTGACTTTCATGGATGTCTTTGCCACAAATAACCCTCCTTATCTTTCAAACGGAGCGCCCATGAGCGTCAAAAGCTCGCGGGCCTCTTCATCGTTCTGCGCAGTGGTCACGAAGCAGATGTCCATGCCGCGCACCTTGTCGATCTTATCATAATCGATCTCCGGGAAGATCAGCTGTTCCTTGATACCGATGTTGTAATTGCCGCGGCCGTCAAAAGAATTCGGGTTGATGCCGCGGAAATCGCGCACGCGGGGCAGGGCCACGTTGAAGAAGCGGTCCAGGAACTCATACATGCGGTCGCCGCGCAGGGTGACCTTCACGCCGATGTTCATGCCTTCGCGCAATTTAAAGTTTGCAACGCTCTTGCGCGCCTTGCAGACCATGGGTTTCTGGCCGGTAATGGCCGCCAAGTCCTGGCTAGCCGCGTCGATGACCTTGCTGTTTTCCTTTGCCTCGCCTGCGGCAATGTTAATGACGATCTTGTCGAGCTTGGGGATCTGCATCACGCTCTTGTAGGAGAATTTCTTCATCAGAGCGGGCGCGACCTCGTCTTTATATAACGTTTTCAGTCTTGCTGCCATGCGTCGATTCTCCTCCTTTACAGCGCTTCGCCGCATTTCTTGCAAACGCGGATCTTCTTGCCATCCACAATCTTGTGGCCAATGCGGGTCGGTTTGTCGCAGTGCGGGCAGACCGCCTGCACCTTGCAGGCATAAATGGCGCCCTCAGCCTTCACAATGCCGCCCTCTTCGCCCATACGGCGCGGCTTGACGTGCTTGGTGACCATGTTGAGCTTCTCAACGATGACCTTACCCTCTTTCGGGCTGACGGCCATAACCTTGCCGCGCTTGCCAGCGTCGCGCCCGCTGAGGATCTGGACGGTGTCACCGGTTTTGACATGCAGTTCTTTCATTCCTGTGACGCCTCCTTTACAGCACTTCCGGAGCCAGGCTTAGGATCTTCATATAGTCGCGGTCGCGCAGCTCACGAGCGACCGGCCCAAAGATACGAGTGCCCCGGGGATTTTTGTCATCACGGATCAAAACGGCGGCGTTCTCATCAAAACGGATGTAGCTGCCGTCATCACGGCGAACGCCGGAAGCAGTGCGCACAACCACTGCCTTGACGACATCGCCTTTTTTCACTGTGCCGCCGGGGGCCGCCTTTTTGACGGAAGCCACCACGACGTCACCGATATTGGCATACCTTCTGCCGGTACCGCCGAGCACGCGGATGCACATAATCTGCTTCGCGCCGGTGTTATCGGCAACATTGAGGTAAGTCTGCTGTTGAATCACAGTGCGTTCCTCCTTTGCTTGGGCGAAAGATTACTTCGCCTTTTCGATAATCTCCACGAGACGCCAGCGCTTGTCTTTGCTCAGCGGACGGGTCTCCATCACGCGCACGCGGTCGCCAATGCCGCACTCGTTCTTTTCGTCATGCACCTTCAGCCGCAAGGTGCGCTTCATAACTTTATTATAGATGGGATGCTTGACGCTGTCCTGAACAGCGACGACGACGGTCTTCTGCATCTTGTCGCTGACAACACGCCCCACCATGGTTTTGCGGTTATTTCTCTGTTCGCTCACGATGTTACCTCCTTGCATCACGCGTTGGTGCTGCCGGCCAATTCATTCGCGCGCATCACAGTCTTGATGCGGGCGATGTCCTTTTTGACAGCAGAAATGCGCATCGGGTTGTCGAGCTGGTTGATCGCAAGCTGAAAACGGAGGTTGAAGAGTTCCTCTTTCAGGTCCTTGAGCTTGCTCTCAAGCTCCGCAGCGGTCATTTCTCTGACTTCCGTAGCTTTCATGACTGGGCAACCTCCTCTTCCTGCACATTTTCTTTCTTGATGAACTTGGTCTTGATGGGCAGCTTGCTGGATGCCAGGCGCAGTGCCTCGCGGGCGGTTGCCTCCGGCACGCCGCCAATCTCAAACATCACACGGCCCGGCTTAACAACGGCCACCCAGTATTCGGGCGCGCCTTTACCTTTACCCATACGGGTTTCCAAAGGCTTCTTAGTGACGGGCTTGTCGGGGAAAATTTTGATCCAGACCTTACCGAAACGCTTGCAGTAACGGGTCATGGCCACACGGGCCGCCTCGATCTGGTTTGCGGTAATCCATGCAGGCTCGAGTGCCTGGATTCCAAAATCGCCGTACGTCAGGGTGTTGCCGCGATAAGCCTTGCCGGTCATGCGGCCGCGGTGCACACGGCGGTATTTCACACGTTTTGGCATTAACATTTTACTTGCGGCCTCCTTCCCTGCGGGACGGGCGGCGGCTGCGGTTGTCGCGGCCGTCTCTGCGGTCTCTGCCGTTATTTTCGCCCGCATTGCGGCGGTTGTCGTGCAGGACCTCGCCCCGGTAAATCCAAACCTTCACACCGATGCGGCCATAGGTTGTGGCAGCCTCGGCAAATCCATAATCAATATCAGCGCGCAGAGTCTGCAGCGGAATCGTTCCGTCGTGATACTGCTCGGTACGGGCGATTTCAGCGCCGCCCAACCGGCCGGAGACCTGCGTCTTGATGCCCTTGACGCCCATCTTCATCGCGCGGCCGATGCACTGTTTCATCGCGCGGCGGAAGGATGTGCGCTTTTCGAGCTGCTGGGCAATGTTCTCAGCAACAAGCTGTGCGTTCACGTCCGGGGATTTGACCTCGATGATATTGATCGAAACCGGCTTGCCCAGGAACTTCTCGCACTGCTGGCGGAGCTTTTCGATTTCCGCACCGCCTTTGCCGATGACCATGCCCGGCTTTGCGCAGTGGATATGAATGCGGACTTTGGAAGCGTCGCGCTCGATTTCAATCTTCGGCACGCCGGCGCTGTAAAGCTGCTTTTTGAGCATCTTGCGCAGCTTGTAATCCTCCACGAGGGTATCGCCAAAATCTTTCTTTTCGACGAACCAGCGGGAGTCCCAATCTTTGATAACACCAACACGGAGTCCGTGCGGATTGACTTTCTGGCCCATTCTTTAACCTCCTCTGCTTATTCCTGTTCCTTGAGCACCAGTGTCACGTGAGAAGTCCGCTTGAGGACTCTGTACGCGCGGCCCTGGGAACGCGGACGGATGCGCTTGAGGATCGGGCCCGGGCATGCGTAGCACTGGGCCACGTACAGCCGGGAAACGTCCATGCTGTGGTTATTCTCTGCATTGGCCATGGCCGACTTGAGCAGCTTTTCCAGCGGCTCGGTAGCGGCCTTGGGCGTATGCTTCAGGATAGCCATTGCCTCCTCCACCGGCTTGTTGCGGATCAGATCCAGCACGATGGAGACTTTGCGAGGGGAAATACGGGCGTATTTCAGATTAGCCCTTGCTTCCATGTGATACACTCCTTTCAGCCGTTACTTCGTTGTGCCTGTGGTTTTTGCGCCCGCATGGCCCTTAAAGGTGCGGGTCGGGGCAAACTCACCGAGGCGGTGTCCGACCATGTCTTCTGTAATATATACCGGCACATGCTTGCGGCCGTCATGCACCGCAATGGTGTGGCCGACAAAGTCCGGGAAAATGATGGAGGCGCGGCTCCACGTCTTGAGAATCTTCTTCTCGCCCTTTTCGTTCATTTCCTGAATCCTCTTCAGCAGGCCAGGCTCAACAAAAGGGCCCTTCTTTAAGCTTCTGCTCATATTTTAAAAGCTCCTTTCTCTCGCCTTATTTGCCGTTGCGGCGCTTCACAATGAACCGGTTGGAAGCCTTGTGATGGTCGCGGGTCTTGTAGCCGAGGGCGGGCTTGCCCCAAGGCGTCATCGGGCCGGGATGGCCGATCGGTGATTTGCCTTCGCCACCGCCGTGCGGGTGGTCGTTCGGGTTCATAACCGAACCGCGGACCTCCGGACGCCAACCCATGTGGCGCTTGCGGCCGGCCTTGCCGAGCTTGACGTTCTCGTGGTCGATGTTGCTGACCTGGCCAATGGTCGCCATGCAGGCATCCGGCACATTGCGCAGTTCGCCGGAGGGCAGGCGCAGCAGCGCCATGCCGTTTTCCTTTGCCATCAGTTGCGCCATGATGCCAGCCGCGCGGGCCAGCTGCGCGCCCTTGCCGGGATACAGCTCCACGTTGTGGATAAAGGTGCCGGTCGGGATTGCGGACAGCGGCAGCGCGTTGCCGGGCTTAATATCGGCCGTCGCGCCGGAAACGACTTTGTCGCCGACTTTCAGGCCGTGCGGCGCAATGATATAGGCCTTCTGGCCGTCCTCATACTGCACCAGCGCGATGAAAGCGGAGCGGTTCGGGTCATACTCCAGGGAGAGGACCGTCGCCGGCACGTCGTGCTTCTGGCGCTTAAAGTCGATGATGCGGTACTTCTGACGGTTGCCGCCGCCGCGGTGGCGGACGGTGATGCGGCCGTAGCTGTTGCGGCCGGCGTGTTTCTTACCGGTGTCCAGCAGGCTCTTCTCGGGGCCTTTCTTGGAAAGCTGCGAATAGTCCGTCACGGACATGTTGCGGCGAGAAGGCGTGCTGGGCTTATAATTCATGATAGCCATCTCTGGTTTCACACTCCTTAAACTTGGCTTTGCGGGACGTGGGGAGCATTTTCCTCACGGCGGGCGCTGCGCCTTGCAGCCCCTTCACGCACGGGCGGGATGCCCCGCCGCATGCGCCCCATACGTTGCCTTGCCGGGGCTTCCCCCGGCGCAAGCGGGCCTTACAGCATGCCTTCGAAGAACTCGATGGACTTGCTGTCCTCTGTCAGGGAGACAATCGCCTTTTTCCAGGCGGGGGTGTAGCCCTGGTTGCGGCCCTGGCGGCGCATATGGCCGCGCACGTGCATGGTGTTGACCTTCGCGACCTGCACGCCGAAGAGCTCTTCCACAGCGCGTTTGATGTCAATCTTTGTGGCATCGGGCGCTACCTTGAAGGTGTATTTCTTTTCAGCGATGCCGCCCATGGATTTCTCCGTGATGACAGGGCGCAGGATGATGTCATGTGCAGTCATTATGCGTACACCTCCTCGATCTGAGCGACGGCGTCCTTGACGACGATAAATTTGTCGGCGTTGAGGATGTCGTAAACATTGAGGGTATTGGTCAGGGCCGTCTTGACGCCCGGAATGTTGCGGGCGGAGGTGATGGCCACTCGATCGTTCTCCGGCAGGACCAAGAGAACCTTTTTCTCTGCGCCGAGGGCTTTGAGCATCTCAGCGACGGGCTTGGTCTTGTAGCCGTCGAGCTTCAAAGCGTCGAGCACGATCATCTCGTTGTCGCGCACCTTGCTGGAGAAGGCGGACTTCATTGCCAGGCGGCGGACTTTCTTATTCAGTGTGTAGCGGTAGTTGCGGGGCTTCGGCGCAAAGACGATGCCGCCGTGAGTCCACTGCGGTGCGCGCGTGGAGCCCTGGCGTGCATGGCCGGTGCCCTTCTGGCGCCACGGCTTTTTGCCGCCGCCGGAAACCTCGCTGCGGGTCAGAGCGCTCTGCGTGCCCTGGCGGCGATTTGCCAGCTGATTCTTGACCACGTCATGCATGACGCTAACGTTGGGCTCAATCCCGAAAACGGCTTCGGACAGGTCGATCTTGCCGACCTCCTTGCCGGTCATATCCATAACTGCGATTGTAGGCATTGCACTTCCTCCTTCCCTTAAGCTTTCGCTTTCTTCGCTTTGACGCTGTCGCAGATGCAGACGATGCCGCCGTTGGGGCCGGGCACCGCGCCCTTAATCGCGATCAGGTTGTTTTCCGCATCGACCTTGACAACCGTCAGGTTCTGCACGGTCGTTTTCTCAGCGCCCAAATGGCCGGACATATGCTTGCCCGGGAACACGCGGGACGGTGTGGAGCACGAGCCGTTGGAACCGGCGTGGCGTGCAACCGGGCCGGTGCCGTGGCTTTCCTTCAGGCGCTGCAGATTCCAGCGCTTAATGCCGCCGGCCCAGCCTTTGCCCTTGCTGGTGCCCTGCACGTCCACGCGGTCGCCCTCCGCGAAGATGTCGGCCTTGACAATGTCGCCCACGTTCAGGGCGCTGGTGTCGTCGAGGCGGAACTCGCGCAGGGTCTTCTTCGGCGCAACGTCGCCTTTTTCAAAGTGGCCCTTCATGGGCTTGTTCATACGGTGCAGCTTCAGCTCGCCATAGCCGAGCTGTACGCTCTCATAGCCATCTGTTTCCGTGGTCTTCTTCTGGACGACGGCGCAGGGGCCGGCTTCCACCACGGTGACCGGGATGACGTTTCCCTTGGCGTCAAAGATCTGCGTCATGCCGATCTTCTTGCCGATGATACCTTTTTGCATGTTTCGTTCCTCCTAATTGGGTTATTGGTTGGCCAATTCTCGCCAACTTGACCTCTTCCGCACGCCGTCCTTTTAAAAGAACGGCTCGGTAGGTTGAGGGTCCATCACTTATAAGGCGCAGCCTTACAGTTTGATTTCAATCTCAACGCCGGCGGGGAGTTCAAGGCCCATCAGGGCCTCCACGGTTGTATTGGACGGTCTGAGGATGTCGATCAGGCGCTTGTGGGTGCGCATTTCGAACTGCTCGCGGCTGTCCTTATACTTATGAACAGCGCGCAGGATCGTGATGACCTGCTTTTCGGTCGGCAACGGGACAGGGCCGCTGACGCGGGCGCCCGTGCGCTTCGCGGTAGAAACAATCTTCTCCGCGCTCTGGTCGACCAGCTGATGGTCATACCCCTTAATCCGGATCCTCATTTTTTCTTTGACTGCCACTTTGGATCGCCTCCTTATCATAGTTGGCTGACAGAGCTTTTCAGAGGCAGGTGACGCTGTTTTTCAAACACTGTGCCGGGTGTTCCATTCCGGTCCATTGAAAAACCGGATCTCCCATGCTGGGGGACCCGGGTGTTCGCAAAAACGTCTGAGCGCAGCTCGCCATTGAGCAAAACTGCATTACTGCTCATGATTCTCTCTCGCCCGGTTTCAAATCGGACATACTCCACGGAAAAACCGGCCAGACTGGCCGCAACCTCCCGCTTCAACGCATATCTATCTGTCGCAGTCGTGCCCGATTATAATACCATAGTTCAAAGTCGAATGCAAGTGTTTTTTGAAATTGTTTTTGGTTTTTATCGGATTTCCCGTTCTTTTCGAAGGAATCCCGTCTTCTCCTGAATCTCACTCACGAAATCCATTCGACTAAATAGATCTCGCTGTCCGAAAAATAAAAGAGAATCAGCCTGTCGGACCCTGAAGAGGCGGTATATTCTCGAAGGCGGTACGGACGGGAAAAATCCGGAGCCGCGTCCGCTGGGAGGTGCAGGGTGTTCACAATATCCTGCGTCAGGTGTTCCGCAGAAGCATCGCGGTGCGTTTCCATGGCCATAAAATAGGACGGATCTGCTCCGGCATCCAGCGTCAGATAACTGATCGCAGACACCTCCCCCATCCAGTGCTGGTCCGAGGTATAAAGCGCCTGCCGCTGCAGCTGTGGCGGAAGCTGCGCGATGGTATCCCATTCATGGCTGTACGCCAGCCGGAAGACCGCATTCTGAGAGCGAAGATAAATCGCCCGGGCGAATAGGACTGCAAGGAAGGAAAACAGCAACAAGAGGACAATCGCTATGATCCGTTTTGGATGTTTGACCGATCGGTTCTTAATTGCTGCCTTTTCCATAAAAGCACCTCTTTCTGCAAAAGCACCTCTTTCTGCCAAATAGTATACAACGGACCAAAAGAAAAGTAAACTTATCTTTATCTTTCGATAAACGCCAATTGCGCAAAAAGTGGCCTGCCATGCGTTGCGCATCACAAGCCACACTGATCCTGCATCCTTTTTTGGACAATCACCCCGGCACCTCAGAAAAATCGTCTCCGGAAAGGATCAATACATCCCCAGGCAATAGTTCGGTCGCGCCGTTGGGGATGATCGTCTCCTCGCCCCGGCGAACCTGTACGAGCAATACATCGTCGGGGATGCCGGCTTCGGCAACGGTCTTGTGCGCCCAGGGATACGCTTCGTCGATGCGCACCTCACGAAGGTTTGCGGTGATCTCCTCGCCGTAATCGCTGAAGGTTTGCAGCACATTGACGTGCTGGTCGTCGAGCAGGTCGAGCTTTTTGGCCATCATCGGTACCAGCGACCCCTGCACAAGCATGGAGAAGAGGCATACAAAGAACACAATATGATAGATATCATTTTCCAGCACTGCGCCGTGCGTGGCCACGAAGATCGCGAACACAATCGAGGCGGCACCGCGCAGGCCCACCCACGAGACGAAGGTCTTTGCCCTCGTAGAGAAACGGAAAAAGCTGAGAATCGCAAACACAACAGCCGGACGAGCCACCACGGTCATGAACAGGAAAACCGCCACAGACAGGCCCGCCACCTGGAAAATGCGCGACGGGAAACAGAGCAGGCCCAGGGTAAAAAACATGAGAATCTGCATCATCCACGACAGGGAGTCGAAAAAGCGCACCAGGCTGCGCTTGCGCAGCGTCCGGCCGTTGCCCATCAGGATGCCCGCCAGGTACACCGCCAGATAGCCGTTGCCGCCGATCACGTCAGTCAGCGCAAAGGCCAGCAATGCCACCGCCGCCACCAGCACCGGGTAAAGGCCGATGACCTCAAAGTGGATGCGCCCCAAAAGGCGGCTGGCCACAAAGCCGACGCCCAGGCCAATCATCAGGCCAAAGCCGATCTGCCGGACAAGCAGCAGTGGAAGGCTGGCCACGTTCTGCGGATTCATAAAGGACAGGAGCACCGCAGTCATCATATAGGCGACCGGATCATTGGAGCCGGACTCCACCTCCAGCAGCGAAGCCAGGCCGCCTTTTAAGTTCAGCTTATGCGAGCGCAGAATAGAAAAGACGCTCGCCGCATCCGTGCTGCTGAGCACGGAGCCGATCAGCAGGCTTTCCAACAGGGGAATGCGCAGCACAAAATGGCAAAACAGCCCGGTCAGTCCCGCCGTGACCACCACGCCAAGCGTGGAAAGCAGCACCGACGGCAGTGCGACCTCGCGGGCAGCCTTCCACTTGGTGCCGAAGCCGCCGGAAAACATGATGAACACCAGGCCCACTGTGCACAGTTGTTCCGCAAAGGAATAGTTATCAAACCATAATCCGCCGATACCGTCGGATCCAAAAAGCATTCCAATCGCCGCAAAGATCAAAAGTGCCGGCACACCCACCCGAAACAACGCCTTGCTCGAAGCAATACACAAGATCAGGACGGCAGCGACCAATAAAATCATCTGCGCCACAACGAAGCGCCCCCTTTCTTTTCGGTTGCGTCTCCAGTGCCTCATGCTGGGTCCAACCGCCTTTATTGCCTAAATACGCCTTCATATGATTATAGTGTATTTTTAATTTTGGAAATTTCAGTATAACATAACATAAAACGGAACATAAATCCCCCATTGAGTAGAGAAAAAGAAAGGGCCGGCATCCCGGCCCTTTCCGAAACGCTTTCTGGTTTTAAGCGTGACGTTGCTGCTCCCAAACA
>ERZ1090860.389-NODE-390-length-26773-cov-33.313422_pt1 | contig 26773 bp, 22 predicted proteins | sample MGYA00478483_ERZ1090860 | MGnify/ENA primary metagenome ERZ1090860 (study PRJEB33644, sample SAMEA5815741) | chicken gut metagenome | biome: Chicken; feature: Gastrointestinal Tract; material: Caecum | place: Ireland | collected 2019-01-01 | study: A study of the...
GGGCCGGCGGGCTCTCCCCCCCCCGCCCGCCGCCCGGGCCCCCCCCCCCCCCCCCCCCGGGGGGGCCCCCCCCCCCCCGCGGGGGCCGCCCCCCCCCCCGGGGGGGGGGGCCCCCCCCCCCCCCGGGGCTGTGGCTGCTTACTCCTTAATGTGGGCGATGGCCTTGGCCAGCTCCTTCTTGTGCTCCAGATTGCCCTGGCGTGCGATCATGATGCGCTGGGCCTGGGGAGAGCCGGCACCGTGCATGGACTCGGTGCGGTAGCCCACCGCCGCCGTGCCCAGGGCCAGGTTCTCGATCAGCCGCAGAACCCGCAGACGGTTTTCGGTGGACACGGAGGCCACACCCCGCAGATACTTGTCGATCACAGGGCCCAGCTTGGGGTCGCGGAAGTCCGCCTCGGAGGGGGCGGTGACCACCAGGCCGCCGGCGATGTCCTCGGCCAGGCGGACGATTTCATAGGGGAATCGGGTCACGTTCTGCTTGCACACATTGGCCAGCAGCAGGTCGATGATGTAGTTGCCGCTCTCGGTGGGATGGCCCTCGGCGGAGCAGGCGATGCCGCAGCAGTACAGCGTCTCGTTCAAGTGGGTCATCTCGATGAGCTTGTCCTTGATGTGGCTGGCCTTGGCCGCGCCGTTGTAGTCGGCGGCCAGGGCGGCGGCGCCGATGAGCACGTCGCCCACGCCCACCTTGCAGCCGCCGTAGCTCTGCCGGTGGTAGCCGGCGAACCGCTCCACCAGCATGCCGGCAAACTCGGTCTCGCCGTTCAGGAAGATGCGCTCATTGGGCACAAACACGTGGTCGAAGACGGTCAGGGCCTCCACCCCGCCGAACTCACTGTTGCCCACGTCCAGCTCGCTGCCCTCCAGCTTCCGGGTGTCACAGCTCTGGCGGCCGACGATCATGTAGATGCCCGGGGTGTCCGCCGGTACGGCGAAGGAGACGGCGTAGTCCCTGTCATCCGGCCCCATGGACTGGGTGGGCATGACAATGACCTCATGGCTGTTGATGATGCCGGTCTGGTGGGCCTTGGCCCCGCACACCACCACGCCGTCAGGACGGCGCTCCACCACGCGGAGGAACAGATCGGGGTCATCCTGGGCATGAGGCGCCTTGGAGCGGTCGCCCTTGGGGTCGGTCATGGCGCCGTCCACGGTCAGGTCGTTCTCCTGCACGTAGGCGGCAAATTTCCGGAAGTTCTCGTGATAGCCGGTGCCGTACTTCTGATCCACCTCATAGGTGGTGGAGAACACCGCGTTGAAGGCGTCCATGCCCACGCAGCGCTGGAAGCAGGCGGCGGTCTTCTGCCCCAGCAGCCGCTGCATCTTTACCTTCTTCACCAGATCCTCGGTGGACTGGTGGATGTGGGTGAAGCGGTTGACCCGCTTCCCGGTCAGGGGGGATACCGCGGTCATCAGATCCTGGTACTCCGGCTTCTGCGCCAGATCATAGGTCATGCGCACGCTGTTCAGCGCGGGGCGCAGGATGGGATCGTCCACGGGGTTGTCGATCTTCTTTCCGAACATGTACACCTGCATGTTCAGCTTGCGGATGCTCTCGATGTACTGTTCTCCAGTCATAAGGGGCATGGTATCTCGTCCTTTCTGTGCAGAAATTATGGCGGTGACGGCTCAGATGAACGCGGCGAAGGGAGAGAGGGCCGACTCCTCCAGTTCCTCCTTGGTGTACAGGCGGTCAAATCCGCAGATGATCCGGCCAGCAAAGGACTGGCCCGCCGCCAGAGAGAGCCCGTCCTGCAGGAAAGGCCTGACCTCTACGCCGTTCAGGTCGGGCTGAGGGGACACCTGCATGGCGGTCATGGTGCTATACGCGGAGACGGTCAGGGCTGCCTCGACGTGGGATAGCTCCGCCATGGGTTTAATCTCCTCCTTGTCAAAGACAAAGGTCTGGGGGCGGTTCGCCAGGGGGACGAAGGCCAGCTCTCCATAGGAGGTCTGGGCAACGGGAACTTTCTGCCCGCCCAGGAGGACCTCCGGACAGAAGGTGCGCAGCGTATAACCGGCGAATGACGGGGACTCTTGTAGCCGAAGAACTAAGGCGGAGGTGAGGGAGATGCAGGCATCCTGTTCCGGGGTAGCGAACAGGTCAATGACGATCCGGTTCAGGTTGACCCACATGACCCGCGCGCCCAGGGCACAGGCAATGCCCGCCGGGGTGCTCTCTGCCGGGAGGCGGCAGGAGAGAAACAGATGGTTCTCCCCGACTTCCTCCACGTTCCAGTGCCGGTGGGCCGTGGGGAGTGGGTGGCCGTTCAGCGTGCCGGTTACCGCCCCCAGATCCAACCGGCCGGTCTGGTACTCTTCCAGGGTGTCATACCCGCACAGGACGTTGTGCATCTGCCCATCCCTGCCGTGGATGTGGATTCCCTTTATGGTGCATCCATAATCGGAGACCTCAATATAGTCGTTGGTGTTGTTCGGGATCCGGAAGATGGACACCTCCGCCCCGTCGACTGTCCCAAAGTGAGCCGTCACAATCTTCTGCTCCACTGGTACACTCATTCCTTTCTGTCGTTGTGAATTATCTGCGAAAAACCAGCTGTCAATTGAACAAGCATATTTCATGCCAACTATGAAAAGCTGCCGGAAGCAAAAGTTGGCACGAAATGTGCTTATTTCATGAGCAAAGACGCAGGGCAGCCCGCCCACCTCCACGAGGCGGCTGTTCCACCCGGGGGGAAAGCCGGCTGCCTGCTGCGGCTGTGAAAACAGAAAGGATGCGTGACTATGGCTAAAATCATGTACGGGAACTACAACGACCTGCCCTGGATGCCCAACCACAAGAAAGACGTGGATGGCAAGGTGATGTGCTACATGAAGTGTTTCGCCATGGAGGCCGCCAACATGCACATGTGCATCGGCAAGATGTACAACGGCATGCCCATCGGCCCCCACACCCACCCCAACGAGCAGATCGCCACGGTGGTGAAGGGCGAGTGCGACTACTGGGTGGACGGCGTGCCCTACCGTCTGGCCCCCGGCTGCTGGGTCAACGTTCCCCCCCACTATGTCCACTATGCCCACGTCTATCGCTCCCAGGGCCCCTGCTACCAGATGGACATCATGTCCCCTAAGCGCTCTTCTAGCTGCGACGAGTACAAGGCCTGGCTGAAGGCGGAGTTTGACATCGACTGGGACGCCGGTGGACGGGAAGTGCCCGACCTGACCGCGCCCCAGGATCCCAAGGCGGAGGTCAGGGCGTAAATTCCGGCGGGCCCCGCCGCCGGGGCCCGCCTTTTCCCTCATTTTATCCGGCTGCCGGCCGGGAAAGAAAGGAATCTCGTCCGCTATGAAAATGCGTAACTTTGTCAAGGAAAAAATCGCCGCAAACGGGTATGCTTTGGGAGCCTTTGTGGCCTCCGGATCCCCCACCAACTGCGAATTGCTGGGTCTCAACGGCCTGGACTTCATCATCATCGACTGCGAGCACGCCGAGACCAACACCGAGACCATCGTGCAGATGTGCCGGGCCGCTGAGATGTACGGCACCGCCCCCCTGGTGCGGGTGTATGACCCGGACGATGGCCCCATGATGAGCCGGATGCTGGACGTGGGCCTTCACGGGGTCATGGCTCCCCTCATCGGCACCCCGGAGCAAGCACAAAACCTGGTGAATTTCACCAAATACGCCCCCCTGGGCAAGCGGGGCGCCAACGGCGGCCGCGGCCCCCGCTGGGGCCTCTATGAGGACTATATCCACGTCGCCAACGACAACTGCCTGGCCATCGCTCAGTGCGAGTCCATCGAGGGTCTGGAGAATGTGGAGAAGATTGCCGCCACGCCCGGCCTGGATGCCATTTTCATTGGTACGGGTGACCTGTCTCTGGAGATGGGCATCGCCTTCAAGGCCGACTCTTCCGCCAGCCACACGGTGGACGCCCCTCAGATCGTGGCTGCTATTGACCGGGTGCTGGCCGCCTGCCGGAAGAATCATGTCATCCCCGGCATCGTCACCGCTAGCGCAGAAGATGCTGCCCGCCGCATTCGCCAAGGTTTCCAGTTTGTCACCTGCATGAACGATCTGGGATTTTTCCGGAGCCGCAGTGCCCAGCATATCAACACCGTGCGGGAACTGGCCGGAAAATAGACCGCCCTGTTCGGCTGAAACAGCCAAAAAACAGGCGGAAAAAGCCGCCTGTTTTTTGTATTTTGTGATTTGATTTTGAATTATAGCAATAAAACTGAATTACAGCGGAAAAAACCTGATAGCATTGGAATTTTCCTCGCCGGAGCTGAATTTTGATTCATAATTAAATTATTTGTCGGTTTTCCACAGAAGACTGCGTGATAGGTGAGTATGGGCTCAACAAATCCACAGAACCCTTATATTGCGGGGTTTGCAGAGAACATCCATGTAAAAATTGGATATTGGCACGTTCTTTGCTCCCTTTTATGGTGTCTGTTATAATAACAGTATACATAACAACGTAGCACCGGCGCCGTTCAGTGCCGGGCACGGAGTATGAGAAAGGGAGTGAGAGTCTGTATGGGCCTCAAAGTAGACTACCTCGGGTGGGCGGCCTTTATCCTGACAGGTCCAACTGGGACACGTCTGGTTACCGATCCATATCTGAGTGGGAATCCACAGACCAAGGTGCCGCCCAGCCCTGTGAGGCCGGAGGATGTCCATGTGGATCTGGTCGTCGTTTCACACTGCGCAGGTGATCATTTCGGACAAGCTCTGGAGATTTTGGCCAACTCTGATACCACAAAACTGTTAGGTGACCACAGTACCCTGTGTTTGGCGGAGCGTGCAGGATATGGCGGTACATGGGATCCACGCATGGAATTGACCACCAGCGGTGCTACCTATGTCCAAGGAGATTTTACCATCCACGCCGTGGATGCCCGACACATCGCCTTCAAGCATTTTTCGGATGGCTCCTACATGACCGGCGAACCGCTTTGTTACATCATCCGGGTAAAGGACGGCCCAACCTGCTTCTTCGGCGGTGATACATCACTGACTTACGATATGAAGCTCTGGGGTGAGCTCTTCCATCCGGATGTGGCGTTCCTGGGTATCGGAGGAGTTGATCTGCAAGGAAGAAGCCTGGATGAGATGGATCCCCCTGCCGCCGCGATCTGCGCGGAAATGCTGGGTGTCAAAACAGTCATCCCGATGCACTACCGCACGCAGGAATACCTGGAGCAGTTCCAACAGCATCTCTCAGTGCGCTGCCCCGGGTGCCGCTGCCTCGCTATGAGGGCAGGAGATTCGGTCACTTTATAAGATGCTCAATCCCGTTGACCGCTTTGTCCTGTTTCAGGGCGAAGTGAGAAAAATTATGGAGGAGAAGAACACATGAAAAAAAGATTTGGAAGGATCTTGGCACTGGTCTCTGTTTTCAGCCTGTTGTGTACCAGCTGCCTGGGCGGCGGTGAGACTGCAGCCCCCGCCGGCGAGTCGAACGCCCCCTCCGGCACCGATGAGACCCCCGCCGGCAATAGCGAGGTCACAGTAGGCCTGGAGCGCGATGTTTACGCCATTCCCGACTATACCAACGTGGGGGACGACGTGCGGGTGATCCGGATGTCCGTCTCCATGAGTGCCTCTGACTATGGCACCTCTGCCTCCGGCGTGATGGTCAAGACCTTTGTGGACCGGGTGGAGGAACTCTCCGGCGGCAAGATGGTGGTTCAGGTGTTTCCAGCCAACCAGCTGGCCTCCACCACCGACGATATCGTCAACGGCCTGATCACCGGCGCCTTCGAAATGTCTGAGGTCGGTCAGGCCAACTGGGGCGATTACACCACCGCGTTTACCGCTCTGAATGTTCCCTTCCTGTATCCCGATGAACAGACCGCCTATAACATCATGAACAGCGAGATCGGCGATGGCATGCGGGAACAGCTGCTGACCGACACGGGCCTGCGGGCGGTTGGCTTTATGCACCTGGGTATGCGTACCCTCACCAATAATACGAAGGAGATCCACTCCCCCAGCGACATGGCAAACATGAAGCTCCGTGTACAGAGTGATCCCACTCAGATCGCAGCCTTTGAGGAACTTGGCGCTTCTGTCATGACGACCTCCTTCTCCGAGCTGTTCACCGCCCTGCAGCAGGGCCTGTGCGATGGCCAGGACAACCCCATCATCACCATCGTGTCCCAGAAGTTCTATGAGGTGCAGAACTACATCACCATGCTCAACCACCTGCCCAACCTCTCCATGGTGGTCATCAGCGACGCTTATTATCAGTCTCTGTCCGCTGACGAGCAGAGCTGGGTCGACCAGGCCGGCCAGGAGGCCACCGAGGCATGCTACCAGACCATGCTGGACACCACCCAGACCCTGATCGACCAGCTGACGGAGTATGGCATCAATATTACCTACCTCACCGACGAGGAGTATCAGGTCTTCGTCGACTCCGTACCCAACACCTGGGCCCTGTGTGAGGAAACCATGGGTACTGATGCCTGGAACGAGCTGCTGGCCGCCGTGGAGGCCGCTCAGAGCGAGGCATAAGAGATCACTGAACGGCAGGACGGCCGCCCGGGGGGGTAGCTGCCCCGCCTAAAAATCAGAAAGGAAAGGAGTTTGCAAGGTGCGTACAGAGAAAAACTGGGCCAAAGAAATGCTGATGCACTTTGAGACCTATATCGGCTTGGCCGCCTTCCTCTTTATTACCGTAATTCTCACGGTACAGGTGGTGGGCCGGTACATCTTCGGCCATTCCTGGGCCTGGATCGAGGAGACCAGTGTCATCGCATTTGTCATCATGATCTACTGCGGCGTGTCCGGCGCCATCACCACCCGGCAGAACATGCGCATCGACATGGTGCTCACCGTGGTGCCCTTCATGGCCAAAAAGGTGCTCATGATCCTGGACACCATCATCAACGCCGTCTTTGTGGGTTGGCTGACCTACTACCTGTATGAGATCGTCCTGAACATGCTGGAGTTGAACCAGGTGTACTCCGTCACCCGCATCCCCCGCGTGTCCGTCTATATTTTTATTGTTGTCATGATGGTCCTGGGCATCATCCGCTCTGTCCAGGAGGTCATCAAGCTGTCCAAAGAGAAGGAGAAGGAGCTGGGCAAGGCAGAGCCTGCCTTTGACTTGGACGCCATCTGGGAGAAGGGCAAGGCCGCCCGCGACGCCTACTTCGCCCAGCAGAAACTGAAAGGAACGGAGGGATCTGATAAATGAACGGTACTATGGTCGCGTTCGCGTTCGTCCTGCTGTTCGTCCTGCTGTTCATGGGTGTGCCCATCGGCACCTCCCTGGGCATCCCGGTGGCCATCCTGGTGGCCGCCACGCAGATCACCAGCTTTGAGTACATCGCCCAGTTCCTCTATACCAAAATCGCCGACTTCACCATGCTGAGCCTGCCCTTCTTCCTGCTGGCCGGCGACATCATGGATGTGGGAGGCCTGTCAAAACGATTGGTCGCCGTGGCAAACTCCCTCATCGGCAACGTCACCGGCGCCCTGGGCACCGTGACGGTCATCGCCTGCATGTTCTTCGGCGCCGTCTCCGGCTCTGCCCCCGCCACTGTGGCCGCCATCGGCACCATCATGATCCCCCAGATGGTGTACGACGGCTATGACAAGGGTTACGCCGTGGGCCTGGTCTGCGTGGCCGGCGGCCTGGGCATTATCGTGCCCCCCTCCTTCCCCATGGTGCTCTACGGCGTGACCAATGGCGTGTCCATCGGCGACATGTTCCTGGCCGGCTGGGGCCCCTCCTTCGTGGTGGGCGGCGTGCTCATCCTCATCAACTACATCATCTGCAAGAAGCGCGGCTACAAGAGCCCCATCCCCAAGGAGACCAGCCTGAAGCTGTTCGGCAAGGCCCTGTGGGACGGCAAGTGGGCCCTGCTGATGCCCATCATCGTCCTGGGCGGCATCTACACCGGCGCCTTCTCCCCCACTGAGGCCGGCGTGGTCTCCTGTGTGTACGGCCTGATCGTGGGCCTGTTCCTGTACAAGGAACTGGACTATAAGCGAATCCTTCCCATGTTCAAGTCCAAGGTCAACTTCCTGGGCGGCATGATGTTCTGCTTCGCCCCCGCGGGCGCCCTGGGTGCGGTGTTCGCCTACCTGGGCTATACCACCGTCATCAAAAACTTCTTCCTGAACATCTCCAGCAACCCCTACATCATCGTGCTGCTGATCTATGCCTTCCTGTTTGTGGCCGGCATGTTCGTGCAGACCGCCCCCATCATCGTCATCATCTCTCCCCTGCTGCTGCCCGTGGCGGAGGCGGTGGGCATCGACCCCGTCCACTTCGGCATCATCATCACTCTGGCCCTGGCCGTGGCCTTTGTTACCCCGCCCGTGGCCTACAACCTGTTTGTGGGGGCCTCCATGTCGGGCATGAGCATAAACAAGATCTCCCAAGCGGCACTCCCGTTCTTGGGTGGCCTGGTTCTGGCAGAGATTATCGTGGGCTTTGTCCCCCAGATCAGTATGTTTACCGTCAACCTGTTTGGTTAGAGGCCGCAGAGACAAACTTGGAGAAGGCCCGGCCGGGCCTTCTCCAAGTATTCCAAGGAGAGCGTTTTGACTTGCGGCCGTTCGTCCGCCCGCTGTTTCTGGCAGACCACCGGAGCTGCGTGTCGCTGTGAACGAGTTTGGGAAAGGAACGTGAGGCCTACGAAAATTGTAGAACCGGAAAAGAAATATGACTTCTGGCTGAGAGGGGGCCATGTGATCGATCCTGCACGGAATCTGGATGATGAGATGGATGTTCTGATTTCAGGATGCAGGATCGTGCCCGTACCCGAGAACGGCCATATCGACCCTGCGGATGTGAAGGAGCTTATTGACTGCTCCGGCTGTTATGTGTTTCCCGGCCTGATCGACCACCATGTCCACTTTTCCTGGAATACCTCTGGGATTACACCGGATCTGTTCTGCCTTCCCAACGGAGTTACCGCAGCCTGCGACGCGGGGAGCATAGGCACCAATGCCTTTGAGAACTTTGTTCGCTTCCGCATCCTGCCGGCCATCACCACCCTGCAGGCCTCGGTCAACGTGACCACCGGAGGTATGGCCGGGGCTGGGTATATGGAGAACATCGACCCGGCTCTCTATGACGAGCGGGCTATGACCTATCTGTTTGACCAATACCGGCCCTATCTCTATGGGTTCAAGCTGCGCATTGGTAAGGACATCTCAGAAGGTATGGGGCTGAAGCCCCTGGTGGAGAGCGTGAAACTGGCCCGCAAGTTTCATACCCGGCTTTCCCTCCACGCCACGTGCCCTCTGGAACCTGTCCCGGAGATCGTGAACTGTCTGGGCCGGGGGGACGTGCTATGCCACACTTTCCAGGCAAAGGGCCCCTACAGCATTCTGGACGAGAACGGCAGCATCTATCCGGAAGTGTGGAGCGCCCGGGAGCGGGGCGTCCTCTTCGACAGCGCCCAGGGCCGCATTCACTGTTCCTTCCGCGTGGCCAGGGCTGCCGTTGAGCAGGGTTTCCTCCCCGATGTGATCAGCACCGACCTGACCACCTTCAGCGTTTATCAGGAGCGGCTGTTCTCTCTGCCTGTCACCATGGCCCGCTTCTTGGCGCTGGGCATGAGCTTATACGATGTGGTTCGTTGCTGTACCGCCACTCCCGCCGAGCTCATGGGGATGGAGGAGAAGATCGGTACCCTTCGCCCGGGGGCTATGGCAGATGTAGCCATCATGAAGCTGGAAACAAGAAAATTTGAATTCCAAGACTCCTATGGCAACCATCTGCCCGCGGCCCAGCTCCTGCTGCCCCAGATGACCATCAAAGCCGGGCGGTGCTGCTGGCGGAACACTGCGTTTGCCGCCTTCTGACGGTGATGGCCTACCACTCCAGTCCGTAAAGCTTGGCCTTCCGGGCCACGGTGGGCTGGGAGGTGTTCAGCGCCTGGGCCGCCTTATAGGTGGTGCCGTAGCGGGTGAGGGCCTCCTTGAGCAGCTTCTTTTCGTAGTCGGCCACCATATCCTTCAAGGAGGAGCCAGAGGGCTCTAGTCGGAGCGCTGCTCCGTCTCCGTTCTCCAGGATCGCCATCAAGCGGGAGGCAGTGAGCCAGTGTTCTTCCCCGATGATCACAAGGCGCTCCAGCAGGTTTTCCATCTCCCGGATGTTTCCGGGCCACTGGTATTCCTTCATGATCTGCAGAGCCTCTTCGGTAAACTTCTTCTCTCTGCCGTATTTGGCGTTGAATTTCTCTAGAAAGTGCGTGGCCAGCAGAGGGATGTCGTCCCCCCGCTCCCGCAGCGGCGGGATATGGAGGGGAACCAGGTTGAGACGGTAGTACAGATCCCGGCGGAAGCTGCCCTCCTCCACCATAGACTCCAGGTTCTGGTTGGTGGCGGCGATAAGACGCACGTCAATGGGAATGGTGTTGGTTCCGCCCACCCGGATGATCTCCCGCTCCTGCAGAGCACGGAGCAGTTTGGGCTGGAGTGCACGGGGCAATTCCCCTACCTCGTCCAGCAGCAGGGTGCCGTGGTTGGCCAACTCGAACATACCGGGCTTACTCTTCACTGCCCCGGTGAACGCGCCCCGTTCATAGCCGAACAGCTCGCTCTCCATCAGGGATTCTGGGATGGAGGCACAATTCACCCGGATAAAGGGCTTGCCCTTCCGGTTGCTGCGCTGGTAGATTTCGTTGGTGAGAACCTCCTTGCCCACGCCAGACTCCCCTGTGATAAGCACGGTGACATCCGTACCTGCCACATATTCCACGGTATTCATCAAAGCCAGCATCTGCGGGCAGTTGCCGATCACGTTCTGGGATGCGGCCATCTTGCTGCGGTAGAATTCCAGTTCCTCAGAGATCAGCTTGTTTTTCTCTATGGCGCTTTGCAGATCATCGCACAGCTGGGAAAAGTTGGTCAGATCCCGGCACCAGGTGAGGATGTACTGCAGCCTCCCCTCCTGAAAGAGAGGGATACTGGTGAGCATGAACCGATTTTTAGTAGAAGAATAGGCGAACATGGACACCCGTTTCTGCTTCTGCAGGGCGGTAAGAGCAATGGAGTCGAACATTTTCTGGTCAAAGTGGGTGAACTGGGCGGCTCGGTTGTCCGCATCCTTCTCGATGGAGAAGTAGAAGCCCTGGTTTCCCTTACTGATGGCGTCGTTGATGTAGAGGCCAACAGCGTTTTCCCGGGGCAAACCGATGAGCTGCTCCCAAGCTCGGTTGGCAAATACCAGGATCCCGTCGGTGTTGATGATGTGGATGGGATCCTCCAGCGCGTCCAGAATGGCATACAGGTCGATATTCAGACCGTCAAAATCCATTTCCATCCTCCTGCACATTTTTGTTTAAATTTAATTATAACATTTCTACCCGGGCCTGTCTATGAAATAATTCAATTTTAAATCAAATGCCGCGCCCGGTGCCAATGGCGCGCCGCTGCCCGGCATCTTGCCAAGGAGGTAATTTCTATGGACAGAGAAAAGCTTTTGAAAGGCGTCATCGATATCCACGTGCATGCGGGTCCCTCTGTGGCCGCACGTGAACTGGACGCCGCCGACATGCTGAAGGAGGCGGAGGCTGCCGGTTACCGTGGCTTTCTGGTGAAGGATCACTACTTTCCCAGCATGATGGGCTGCCAAATGGTACAGAACCACCTGGGCAACGGCAGCGTGCAGGTATTCGGCAGCATGTGCCTAAACAACGCCATGGGACTGTTCAACCTGAACGCCGTGGACGTGGCCTACGGCATGGGCGCCAAGATGATCTACTTTCCCACTGTGTCCAGTAAGAATCACATCGATGCCCACAAAGGCCATTTCGCCGGTGCGGGGAAGATGTCCGTGCCTGAGACCCCGGTGGTCTATGTGGACGAGAACGGTCAGTTGGATCCCGCCGCTGTGCGGGTTCTGGAGTACATGGCCGAGAAAGACATGGCCCTGGGCACCGGCCACGGCAGCGCCCGGGAGGTGGACGTCTTGGTTCGGAAAGCGGTGGAAGTTGGCGTGAAGAAGATCCTGGTCAACCACCCTCACTTCCACATCGGCGCTACTTATGAGCAGATGCGCCAGTGGGCCGCTCTGGGTGCCTACATCGAGCTGAACGTGTGTGTGTTCTCCGAGGGCTCCAAGATGGGCCCCCTGCCCACCTCTATCCTGGAGGAAATGCTCTTGGAGGTGCCCCACGACCGGATGGTACTGGACTCTGATATGGGCCAGAAGGGCAATGGCTCCCCCGTGGAGGGCATGTACAACTTTATGTGCCTGATGATGGAGCGTTTCGGGATCACTGAAGAGGAACTGGAGATTATGGCCAAGAAGAACCCAGCCATCCTGATGGGGCTGGAATAGGCCCGCAGACGTGGAGGTGGAGTCCAGATGTCTCAGACTTTCCGCCTGTGGCAGAACGCATGGAGGGACGACCCGGAGGCCTCCGTTATCCTAGAGCTGCCGGAGGACTGGATTGTCACAGAGTACCGGATGCCGGCGGATAACCGCAAACCGCTGACCGGGGAGGAACTGGCTGACCGCATCCGGCATCCAGTGGGCATGCCATCCATTCGATCCTTGGCGGCTGGCGGCCGGGAGGCCGCAATTGTGTTCGACGACCTGAGCCGCGGCACGCCGGCAGGCGTGCTGGTGCGGCTGGTCATTGAGGAACTCCTGACCGGGGGTCTGGGCCGGGAGCACATCCGCCTGCTCTGTGCTCTGGGAAACCATGCACCGCTGACCAGGGCCGACTTCGTACAGAAGCTGGGGGAGGAGCTGGTGGAGCAGTTCCCCATCTATAACCACAACCCCTATGAGAACCTGGTCTGCGTCGGCACGGATCGCTTTGGAGACGAGGTTCTGGTAAACCGAGAGTTCATGCAGTGCGATGTGCGCATCGGCGTAGGCTCGGTTTCCCCTCACCCCATGAACGGCTTCGGCGGCGGAGGAAAGCTGATCTTTCCCGGCCTGGCCGGTATCCGTACCACCCATGCCAACCACACTCGCCGAGAGTTCCGGCCCTTCTCCCCGGAGCCCTGCGGGCTGCGCCGGGATATTGAGACCATGACGGAGATGGTGATGCCCTTCTTCAAGATCGATGCCATTCTCAACTCCCGGCTGGAGATCGTGGAACTCAGGGCGGGCGAGCCCCGACAGGAACACCGACAGGCAGTGGCCCTCTCCATGGAACTGAACGGAATGCACCGGGCGGAGGGCACACGGGATGTGGTTTTTGTCAACGCCAATGCCAAATACAACGAAGCACTGATTGCGATCCGTATTGCTGCCATGGATCTGAAACCCGGGGGTGACGTCGTGCTCGTCAACCACTGCCCGGCAGGGCAGGTGGTCCATTACCTGTACAGCGCCTTCGGCAGCGATTACGGCGGTGGCTGCTGGCAGCCATACGACAGGCGGCCTCGGTCGGAGATCGGGCGGATCATCTACTACACTCCCTACCCGGACGTGGCCAGCCGGATGAGTCTGAGCGAACCTGATAAAGTGGTGTTCGCGAAAACCTGGAACCAGGTAATGTCCCTGTTGAGGGCGCATGGGCCGGAGACGCGGGCCTCCGTCATCACTGATGGAACGATCTCCTGCTTTCTGCCCTCCTGATACCAACCTTAAAAGCAACCGATTCTGAACAAAGGAGCGATTGACATGAAAATTACCAGCATTGACGTGTTCCTTGTCACCATTGGCCAACCCTCCGTCCCTGGAAGCCCTTGGAACCCGGTGGTCGTGCGCATCAACACAGAGGACGGCATCAGCGGCTACGGCGAGGTGGGTCTGGCCTACGGCGACACCAAAGAGTCCGCAGTGGGCATGTGCCGGGATTTTGCCAAGCTGATCATCGGCATGGATGCCATGAACAATGAGGCCATTTGGGCCCGCCTGCACAACACCTTCTGGGGCCTGGGCGGCGGCCCGGTGGTCTACGGCGCCATGAGTGCCATTGACATTGCCCTGTGGGATATCAAAGGCAAGGCGTTTAATACCCCTGTCTACAATCTGCTGGGCGGCAAGACCAATCAGAAGCTGCGGGCCTATGCCAGCCAGATTCAGTTTGACTGGGGCAAGGTGGCCAAGCCTCTTATCTACCCCGAGGAGTATGGCGAGGCCTGCATCAAGGCCAAGGAGGATGGCTATGACTGCGTCAAGGTAGACCCCCTGTGCTTCAACATGCAGGGCAAGTACAAGGGTTGGCCCTGCAGCGGCATCCTCCAGCAGAACCAACTGAAAATCGCCTATGAGCGCGTCAAGGCCATCCGCGACGCTGGCGGCCCTGACATGGACATTATCATAGAGCTCCATTCTCTCACTGATGCCAACTCTGCCGTGCAGCTGGCACGGGCCGTGGAGGAGCTGGGTATCTACTACTACGAGGAGCCCACCATGCCCATGAATGTGGGCAATATGAAGGAGATCGCCCAGCGTATTAACATCCCTGTGGCCAGTGGTGAGCGCATCTACACACGTTGGGGCTACCGGCCCTTCCTTGAGGAGCACGCCCTCCATGTCATCCAGCCGGATCTGGGCAACATGGGCGGCCTCACCGAGGGCAAGAAGGTGTGCGACATGGCCCGCGTGTATGACGTTGGCGTCCAGGTTCACGTGTGCGGCGGTCCCCAGGCTACGGCAGCGGCCCTCCAGCTGGAGGCGGTCATTCCCAACTTCCTGATCCATGAGCACCACCAGGCAGCCCTGCTGGAGGCCAATATCCTTACTGGCACACACGATTACCAGCCTGTCAACGGCTACTTCACTGTACCCGACCTACCCGGCCTCGGCCAGGAGCTGAGTCAGAAGGCGATGGATACCGCCATCAAAGTCACCGTGAAATAGAAAACACCGCGCACATGCCCGGCCGCGCTGCGGGTCACGCAGGGCGGCCGGGCGTTCCAGAAGGAGATTCAGTCATGAAAAAAGTAATTATCACGGCCGCCGTGGTGGGTACCGCTCATATGGCCAGCATGAGTCCGTATTTCCCGGTCAAGCCGGAGGATATCATCCAGCAGGCTGTGGACGCCTGTGCCGCCGGTGCTGCATCCATCCACATCCATGGTCGAGATCGGGAAACGGGGGAGCCAACCTCTGACATCGGCCTGATTCGGGAGGTGGTCAGCGGGATCAAGGAGCGATGTGACGCCATCATCTGCATCACTACGGGTGGAAGCCAGATGATGACGGTGGAGGAGCGTATCTCCGTCGTCCCTGCCCTTAAGCCGGAGTTGGCCTCCTGCAACGCCGGTTCCATGAATTTTGTGCTCTCTGATCTTGTGTCCCACCTGAAGCCGGACGATCCGGAGTGGGAATACGAGTACCTGGGCGGTACCTACGATAATGTATTTGCCAATACCTACTACGGCATTGAGACCTATATCAGAACCATGCAGGAGAACAGCACTGTCCCGGAATTTGAGGTCTACGATGCGGGCATGATCAACAACATCGCCTATTTCCGGAATAAGGGTATCCTTACTGGCCCTGTGTACATCCAGTTTGTCATGGGGATCCAAGGCGGCATCCCCGCTACGGTGGACAACTTGGTTTTCCTGCGAGCCACAGCGGAGCGCCTGCTGGGGGACAGTTTCACCTGGTCTGTGGCCGCCGCAGGGAAGCATCAGATGCCCATTGCCGCAGCAGCGCTTGCCATGGGCGGCAACGTGCGCGTGGGACTTGAGGACAATCTGTATATCCGCCCCCACCAGTTGGCCCGCTCCAACGCCGAGCAGGTGCGCGCGGTTGCCACGATGGCTGGGATTTTGGGACGCGAAGTAGCCACACCGGATGAGGCGAGAGCAATCCTGGGCCTGAAGGGCAAGGATCAGGTCAACTATTAAGGGGGAGTTACCATGGAAAAATACGATTGGACTGACATAACAGGCCGTCTTGCCCGGCTGCTACGGCCCCAGACCACCCCGGTGGGTATGAAGTGGATACGCACGGAGGAGGAACTCGACGCCATCCCCAAGGTGCGTATCCACGACAAGCATCTGCCCCCCTGCACCATCGTCAGCCATGCAGCCCAGTTCAACTGGACCAGCGCGTGCAGGGCTGAAAACGTCCACGCTAACTATTGCCGGGGCATCAACGGCATGTTCGCTCCTGACGAGAAGTGGTATTCCGGCAAGATGTTTGAGAATGTGTGGTACGACAATCTGGAGGCATCCAGGGCCCACAACCGGGCTTTGGATTGCGTGCCGCCGGAGTACGTGGCCTTGGTGGCCTCCCCTCTGACAGCGGGGCGTATCCAGCCCGACGTATGCGTACTCTATCTCTCTCCCGCCCAGGCATTCCTATTTCTGGCCGGGTACCAGTACCACGAGTACGAGAAGCTGGAGTTCACATTTGTGGGAGAGTCCACCTGCTCGGACTCCTGGGTGCGCACCTTCCTCACCGGCAAGCCCGCCATGGCTCTGCCCTGCTACGCGGACAAGAAGTTCGCCGGCGTGGGAGAGAACGACCTGCGTATCACCGTCACCCCGGCGGGCCTGGTGCGGGCTGTGGAAGGGCTGGAGGGCCTTTACAAAAGCGGACTGCGCTATCCCATTGGCTCTTATAGCCTGACCAGCGACATTCTTGCCGGCCTGCCTGAGCATTATCTGGAATTCTAAATATGCGGGACGGCGTACTTGCTGCGTTCTGTGGGTGAGGATATTAGCCTTATCCTCCTTTTGTGGAAGTGGTATACCTTGTTTTTATGCAAGCCACCTGCCAACTGAAGTATATTTCTGCAGAAAAGAGCAGAGCCTGCAAAAATGCGGGTATAACAAGCTTGACGGGCGAGTCCTTCCCGATAGATTTGGGTATTTTTGCACTCAAACGTCCGGAATATTCACTGTGTCCTCAAAGCAAAATGGGATAAACGGGATTCAATATCCCGTTTATCCCATTTTGCTTTGTTTGCCTGAAGATCCTGACAGTTATCTGTTTGTTCGCTGTAAGAAATCCTCGCCCTGCTGTGTAATGACCGTGCCCGCGCGGCCAGAATTGAGCTGTACAAGTTTTCGAGCGGACAGCGCTATCAGCGTTGTGCGCAATTCGTGTTCTGTGAAATAGTATCCCCAGCGCTCCAGGCTCTGGCATAGGCTTCTCCGACCCAGACGGCGATGCTGATGTTTGGCCTCCAGCAGAGCCAGCAAAATAGCCTGTTCCGGCTGCTCGGCCTTTGAAGCTCCGTCCTTGGCTGGCAGTGAAGCCTCCTGAGCCATATAATCGGGCAAATCCGCTGCAGAGATAACAGGTTGGTATAGGTTGCCAAGGTAGTCCACACAGTTGATCAGCTCCCGAACATTTCCATACCATGGATAGTGTAGCAGAAAAGACACGGCATCTGGTGCCAGGACAAAGTGGTATCCACGCTCCTCCTGAAAATGAGCCGTCAACATCGGGATGTCCTCCGGATGTGCACGCAAAGGTGCTAAATGAAGGGGGAGGGCATTGAGACGGTAATAGAGATCTGCCCGAAAGCGATTCTTCTGTACCATTGTAAACAGATCCTTGTTTGTGGCAGCAATAATTCTACAGTCTGTATGGATCACCCGCTCTCCACCTAAACGGACAATTTCCTTTTCCTGAATAGCCCGCAGGAGACGGCCCTGCAGATGAAAAGGGAGATCTCCGATTTCGTCTAGAAACAGGGTACCGTTGTCAGCTAATTCAAACTTTCCTGCTTTGCCCTCCTTGGAGGCACCGGTAAATGCCCCCCGCTCATAGCCGAAAAGTTCGCTCTCTAACAGATTTTGCGGCACAGCGGCACAGTTGATGGCCACAAAATTCTGACTGCGCCGGGCAGACAGATTGTGGATGGCCTGAGCTGCGACCTCTTTCCCTGTACCGGTTTCCCCGGTGATCAGGACAGGTACCGCCGAGAGAGAAAAACGGTGGATCATGCGGCGCTGATCCACCATGACCTGACTGTCTCCCAGCATATTGTCAAGCCCATAGCGTGGCCGATAGATGTTATTGACAAGCTGACTCTTTAACCGGTTCTGCCTGCGTTCGTTTTGAACAAAATCTTCCGTTAAAAGCAGGGCTCCCACGTACTCGCCATTCCGGTACAGAGGGTGGACGGAGACTGAATAATAAAGGCCATTGACCTGTAAAAGATGATTGGAGAGTTCCCGATGTTCCAGCAGACATTGACAGAGATCCGCATCCTGAATCAGGTCTGTGAGCTTTTTCCCTACAATCTCCTGCCTGTTCCGTCCGAGACAGACTTCCTCTGCGCCGTTGATACGGATGACAGTAAAATCTTTGTCTGCAAAAATGACTCCTTTCTCAATCAACTGCATTAACTCGTCTAACTGTCGCTCCATGAACCCTGAGCGGTCCAACAGGGACTCCAACCCAGATTCGCAAACCATAACCGACCGAAAGTAGGCCTGAATATGCTCTTCTTGAAGCAGATCCCGGCGGTTCAGTTTTGTCAGTAGTTCCACCACTGTCTGTGGGGAGATTTCTCTGTGTCCCAGATCGATGACCCGCTCCGCACCCGGCGGTGCATACTGGCTCTCTCCATTTGTGATGATGGTTTTTGCCCTCGGGTAGTGCTTCTTTCCCGGATAATAGAGAGCATAATCCAGATGGGTCAGTCCTAGGTTCTGAAACAGCAGAATGGAGTCCATGGCCATGTCCCGGTTGAGATTGACGTACAGAACTTTTGAATGGTCTTTTACACGCTTTAGAGTCTGATACGCTTCACAGCTGATTGTGAGATCAATAATAATAATCTGTGTCTGGGAGGGGATTCGACTGGAGACCATCCGATAGTGGGAGTAAACATTGAACATGGCGGCATCCAGCGCTACATTGGGCGGCTGATAAAGGAATTCATCCAGGGAATACTCTGCAAAGTCAAACCACGCTCCGAGAAGACGATCCAATTTATCTTTGTAAAAATTCCGAACGGCGCCGGGGGCTCTTTTTTGCTGGGTTTATGGCCGCGGCCGGCTCCAGAATCCCCGCCGGAGTGTGGAACAGCGGTCTCGGCGGGGAGAGGAGGAGCGGCGGACAGAGGGAGTTCCGCCGTCGACGGCCTCGAAGGGGCTGGAGATTATAGGGCGTTACGGGGACTGCGGCCTGACATCGGCCCGGGGCGCGCAGGGAGACGGCATTGCGGACGAGACGGAAAAAGCTCCCGATTCCCAGAAGGAATCGGGAGCTTTTGGCTGACAAGCAGCTCAGGCGGCGGCCTCAGTGCTCTCGGCGGGAGGCTCAGCCGCGGGAGTCTCGGGAACCGCAGCGGCCTCACCACTCTCGGTGGTCAGGTCGCCGAAGTTCACCAGCACCTGGGCGAACTCGGCGCGGGTCAGCTGGCCGTTGGGGTTCAGGTTGCCCTTCTGGTCGCCGGTCATGACGTCGGCGTAGAAGCAGAAGGTCATGCCGTCCAGGCTCTCGGCGGGGATGGAGGCGTAGTCGGGCGCGCTCTCCATGGAGCCGTCGGCCTCAGGGGCGGTGATGCCCTTGTAGGCGGCATAGTCGGCGATGATGCCGGCGATGCCGGCGCGGGTGATCACGGCGTCGTCGCCGAACTCGGTGCCCTCGAACAGGCCCGCCTGGGCGGCCCAGTTGACGGCGTCGGCATACCACTTGCCGTCCACGTCGGTGACGGTGGAGTTGGCCTCGGGCTGGCCCTCCATGTTGTACAGGGTCTGGTAAACAGTGGCGCGGGTGACGGTGCCGCTGGCCTCAAAGCCCTTGTTGGTGCCGTTCATGATGCCGGCGTCCAGAACCTCAACAGCGGCGTTGTAGTACCAGGCGCTCTCGTCCAGGTCGGCGGGATACTGGGTCTCGGGGGTCTCGGGAGTCTCGGCAGAGCCGTCGGTGATGGTGATGCGGCCGGCGGGCTCGGCATAGCCGGTGACCACGCCGTTCTCGAAGGACTGGACGTAGTTGGCCAGGACCATGTAGTCCTCCATCACGTAGTCCAGCACGTTGACGGCGCCCTCGAACATGGCGAAGCCGTCGCCCAGGTCGCGCAGGGTGTAGTTGTAGCCGGCCAGGTTGTAGCTGGCGGTCAGATCCAGGGGCTCATAGGCGCCGGTCTCGTTGTTGAGCACCTGCACGTCGGTGACGCGGTACTCGCCGGTGGGGCCGCCAGTCCACACGCCAATGTCGTCCTGCTGGACGGTGGAGGGGATGGAGGTGTCGATGGTGTAGGTCAGGCCGGAGACCTGGAGGAAGCCGCCGTTCTCCACGGCGCCGTCAGCGGTGACGTCCTTGGCGCCCCACTCCAGGGCGTCCAGGATCTGCTGGCCGGTGACGGTCTGCAGGCAGGCCACGTTGCCGAAGGTGTGGATCTCCTTGCAGGTCAGGTAGGAGATGTCGCCGGTGATGGCCCCGTTGCGGATGCCGCCGCCGTTCATGACGGCCACGTCCACATCCAGGCCCATGTTGTCAAAGAGGTAGTACAGGGCGTCGGCGGCGAAGTCGCCGGTGTTGGTCTCCTGCTTGCGCACCAGGCGGTTGCCCTCGGCGTCATAGTTGTCCAGGGTGTCGGCGGTGGAGCCGATGACCTGGCCCAGCTCGGTGTTGATCTCGGCGATCCAGGCGTCCTCAATGGCCTTCACGTCGGCGTCGGGGGTCACGCCGGCCAGATCCTCGCCGGTGAGCAGCTGGGTGGTGATGGTGCCGTCGGCGGAGATGGTCATCTGGCCCAGGGCGTTCAGGTACTCGCCGGTCTGGGTGAGGACCACGGTGTTGCCCTCGGCGTCGGCCACCTCCTGCATCTCCATGGTGGTCTGGGAGTGGCCGTCGATGAAGGCGTCCAGGCCGGTGGTGTTGGCGATGACCTCCTCAGAGGTCCAGGGCTTGGAGGAGGGGTCCACGCCCAGGTGGCCCAGGCCGATGACGTAGTCGGCCTCGGCAGAGGCGGCGTCGATGGCGGCCTGCACGGCCTCGTACAGCTCGGAGCCGTCCTCACCGCCGGCGATGCCGTAGATGTAGTTGCCCGCGTCGTCCTGGAAGTAGGCGGGGGTGGACTTGGTGAAGGACTCGGGGGTGGTGATGCCGACGAAGGCGATCTTCACGCCGTTCACCTCAAACACCACATAGCTGTCCAGCACGTTGTCGCCCTTCACACCATTCTCCTCGTGGTAGAAGTTGCAGGACACATAGGGGAAGTCGGCGGCCTCGATGGCGGCCAGAGCGCCCTCCATGTCGTAGTCGAACTCATGGTTGCCCAGGGTGGCCACGTCGTAACCGGCGGCGTTCATCAGCTCGATGATGGTGGCGCCCTTGTCCATGGAGCCGTAGGCGGTGCCCTGGATGTGGTCGCCGGCGTCCACCAGCAGAGCGTTGTCCAGGGAGTCCTTATAAGCGGCTACCTTGGAGTAGGTCAGGCCGTTCTCGTTGCCCTCGCCCACATTGTTGTCAATGTAGGTGTGCACGTCGTTGGTGTAGAGCACCACGACGTCGCCGTCGGCCTGCGTCGTTCCCTCCGCCGCCATCGCGCTCCCGAACAGGGAGCACACCATGGCAAGCACCAGGAACAGGGACAGGAATTTGCTTGCGCGTTTTCTCATGGGTTTCTTTCCACCTTTCCTATTTGCCTCTCTCGGAATAAGGCATATTTGGGACAAGCTAATGGTAACAAAATGGTAACAAAATTGCAAGGCCGCGAGGCAAAAAAGTATGCAAAAAAACACACACTTCTGCGGATATTTCCGCAAAAGTGTGTGAATGGAAATTCCTGTTTATTTTTCGGCCCAGACTCCGGTGGCCTCGGCCTTCAGATAGGCGTTGATAAAGCCGTCCAGATCCCCGTCCATGACGGCGTTGATGTTGCTGGTCTCATAGCCGGTGCGGTTGTCCTTCACCAGCTGGTAGGGCATGAATACGTAGGAGCGGATCTGGCTGCCCCACTCGATCTTGAGCTGTACGCCCTTCAGATCGGAGATCTTCTCGGCGTGCTGCTGCATTTTCAGCTCCACCAGGCGGGAGCGGAGCATCTTCATACAGGTGTCCCGGTTCTGGAACTGGCTGCGCTCGGTCTGGCAGGACACCACGATGCCGGTGGGCTTGTGGATCAGGCGAACGGCGGAGGAGGTCTTGTTGATGTGCTGGCCGCCGGCGCCGGAGGAGCGGAACACCTGCATCTCGATGTCCTCAGGGCGGATATCCACCTCCACGTCATCGGGGATCTCGGGCATAACCTCCAGCGCGGCGAAGGAGGTCTGTCTTCTGGCGTTGGCATCAAAGGGGGACACCCGCACCAGCCGATGGACGCCGTGCTCCCCCTTCAGGTGGCCGTAGGCGTTCTCTCCCTCCACCATAATGGTGGCGCTCTTGATGCCAGCCTCGTCCCCGTCCAGGTAGTCCAGCACCTTGTAGCTGTAACCGTGGCGCTCGGCCCAGCGGGTGTACATGCGGTAGAGCATCTGGGCCCAGTCCTGGGCCTCGGTGCCGCCGGCGCCGGCGTGGAAGGTGAGGATGGCGTTGGAGGCGTCGTACTCCCCGGTGAGCAGGGTGGACAGCTTGGCCTCCTCGATCTCCGCCTCCAGCTTGGCAAAGCCCTCCTCCACCTCAGGCACCAGGCTCTCGTCCTCCATCTCGTTGCCCAGCTCGCACAGGGTCATGAGATCGTCCCACTGGGTGCGGCGCTTCTGCTGTCCCTCCAGCTTGTCCCGCAGGTGCTTCACCCGCTGCTGCACCTTCTGGGCCTTCTCCAGGTTGTCCCAGAAGCCGTCGGAGGCGCTCTCCGACTCCAGCATCTCCGCCTCCCGCTGGGCGGCCTCCAGGCCCAGGGCCTGCTCCAGCTCGTCCAGTTCGGGCTTGAGATTGTTGAGTTTTACCTTGTATTCGTCAAATTGAAGCATGATCATTCACTCGTTTCCTCAAATTAGCCCTACTATTATATCCAAGGAAGAGACGCTTGTAAAGGGAGGGAGAGGAAAAAACCGCCCGGAGGCGGGCGGTTTTATCGTTCGCTGACCGTCCGGCCGGAGTCGGCGCGGAAGATCAGATCGTCAATATCCCCCTTGGGCTTGCCGCCCGGGGCGGTTTCAATGGGCTTGGTCTGCTGCATGCTGTCAGCCTCCTTCGTAAGCGATGTACACACCAGTATATGCAAAAGAGGGCGGCGGATGTGACCGATTCCTGTCACTGGAAAGTAAAAATTTTCCAGAACAATCCGCCCCTTGCAGGGTGCCCGGCGGCCTGCTATACTGAAAATACCGATACTGTGCAGAAAAGGGAGGAAATGACGATGCAGGTGTCGCCCAAACAGATCCTCAGAATGGCGCCCAACAAGGTGGACTATCTGATTCCCGGGGGCGAGATGATCAACGAGTTCCTGGGGGACGGGCCGGGGGAGAAGGTTTGCTCCCAGCTGTGGCTGGCCTCCCTGGTGACATCGGCCCTGGCGCCGGGCACCACCACCGGCCTGTCCCGCATCGCGGGGACGGACGAGTTTCTGAAGGACTGCCTGGAGGCCGCCCCGGCGGAGTGGCTGGGGGAGGCCCATGCCGCCCGGTGGGGGGCCAGCCTGGGCTTCCTGCTCAAGCTGCTCAACTCCCGGGACAGGCTGCTCATCCAGACCCACCCGGACGGGGAGCGGGCCCGGAAATACTTCGGTCTGCCCTGCGGCAAGGACGAGGCGTGGTACGTGCTGGCCGCCCGGCCGGAGGCCTGCATCTGGCTGGGCTTCCGCCCCGGCGTCACGCCGGAGCGGTTCCGCGCCCTGATCGAGAAGCAGGACACCGCCGGCCTGCTGGACTGCCTCCACCGGGTGCCCATTCACCCGGGAGAGGTGTACTTCATCCCGGCGGGCACCGTCCACGCCATGGGCAGCGGCTCTCTGGTGGCGGAGATCCAGGAGCCGGTGGACATCACCCTGCGGGCGGAGTACATCCGGCCCGACGGCTCCCGCCTGCCGGTGGAGAGCATGTACGGCCCGGCGGGGATGGACGGCCTGCTGGACTGCTTCAACTTCGACTGCCTGTCCCGGGAGGAGATGCTGTCTGCCCACCTGTCCCGGCCTGAGGAGGAGCCCGGCCAGCCCTGGCGCCGGCGGCTGATCTCCCGGCGGCAGACCGGCCGCTTCTGCATGGATGAGCTCACCGCCCGGGCCGCGGCCCCGGCGGACTGTCCCAACCGGAGCTTCCAGGTGGTGCTGGTGCTGGAGGGGGAGGGCACCCTCCGCTGGGAGGGCGGCAGCCTGCCCGTCAAGCGGGGGGACGAGCTCTTCGTCCCCCACGGCGTGGAAGCCTACCGCTGCGAGACAGAGGGGAGCTGCCGCCTGCTGGTGTGCGGCGTGCCGGAGGAGGGCTAGAAGGTGGAGCCGCTGAACATCGCGCTGCTGCAGCTCTCGCCCGCCGGCACCGTGGCGGGGAATCTGGAGAAGGGGCTGGCGGTCTGCCGCCGGGCCAGGGCCCTGGGGGCGGACATCGCCCTGTTTCCCGAGATGTGGAGCAGCGGCTACAGCATCTGCGGCCGCCCGCCGGAGGTGTGGAAGAGGGAGGCGGTGTCCGCCGGCGGGGACTTTGTCCGCGCCTTTCAGGCCCTGGCGGCGGAGCTGGGCATGGCAATCGGCATCACCTTTCTGGAGGCGTACCAGGGCGGGCCCCGCAACACCCTGACCCTCTTTGACCGGTTTGGCAGAGAGGCGTTCACCTATGCCAAGGTACACACCTGCGACTTCGGGGAGGAGCGGCACCTGACCCCGGGGGATGATTTTTATGTGGCGGAGCTGGACACCGCCAGGGGCCCCGTGCGGGTGGGGGCCATGATCTGCTATGACCGGGAATTTCCGGAGAGCGCCCGGATCCTCATGCTCAAGGGGGCGGAGCTGATCCTGGTGCCCAACGCCTGCCCCATGGAGCTCAACCGGCTCTCCCAGCTGCGGGGCCGGGCCTTTGAGAACATGACGGCCATCGCCACCTGCAACTACCCGGATACGGTGCCCGACTGCAACGGCCGCTCCACCGTCTTTGACGGGGTGGCCAATCTCCCGGATCAGGAGGACTCCCGGGACACCTGCATCCTCCGGGCCGGCGGGGAGGAGGGGATCTGCCTGGCCGCCCTGGATCTGGAGCAGCTGCGGGCCTACCGCGCCAGCGAAGTCCACGGAAACGCCTACCGCCGCCCCGGCAGGTACGGCCTGCTGACTGAGTGCGCAATCGAGCCGCCCTTTGTGCGGCCGGACTACCGGCCCTCCTAGGGCTTGTTTGAAACATGTCAGCATGCCCAATCGGCGGGCCTTTTGCCCCCTGGACGGCGCAATTTTTTCTTGAAATCCGTCAGGATTCCTGCGAAAAAATTGCTAGCCAGCGGCCCAAAATCCCTCACCGCTGGACACATCGCCAATTTTCAAACAAGCCCTAGGGAAACATGAGGCCGGGAGCGGAACCATGTTCCGCTCCCGGCCTTTTTGTGCCTTGCTTGGGGGCGCTCAGCCGCCCAGATACGCCTTCTTCACGGCCTCGTCGGCCAGCAGTTCCTTACCCGGGCCGGTGAGGGTGACCCGGCCGGTCTCCAGCACGTAGCCCCGGTCGGCCACGCTGAGGGCCATCTGGGCGTTCTGCTCCACCAGCAGGATGGTGGTGCCCTTCTGGTGCAGGCGCTGGATGATCTCAAAGATCTGCTCCACCAGGATGGGGGCCAGGCCCATGGACGGCTCATCCAGCATGAGCAGCTTGGGGTTGGACATGAGGGCGCGGCCCATGGCCAGCATCTGCTGCTCGCCGCCGGACAGGGTGCCCGCCACCTGGCGGCGCCGCTCCTTCAGGCGGGGAAACTGGTCGTATACCCGCTCCAGATTGGGGGCGATGGTGGAATTGGGCTGGGTAAAGCCGCCCATCTCCAGGTTCTCCTCCACGGTCATATGCTGGAACACCCGGCGTCCCTCCGGCACCTGGGCCAGGCCCTGGCCCACCAGCTTGGCGGCGGGGACGGACTGGATGGGCTGGCCCAGAAACTCGATGGAGCCGGTGCGGGAGTGGAGCAGGCCGGACACGGTCTGCAGGGTTGTGGTCTTGCCGGCGCCGTTGGCGCCGATGAGGGTGACAATCTCCCCCTCGTCCACGTGGAAGGAGATGTCCTTGACGGCGTGGATGGCGCCGTAATATACATTGATGTTCTTCACATCCAGCATCACAGCCATGCCGTCACACCTCCTTTCCGTTGCCCAGGTAGGCCTTGATGACCTCCGGGTTGTTCTGGATCTCCGTGGGGGTGCCCTTGGCGATGATCTGGCCGAAGTTGAGCACGCAGATGCCCTCGCAGATGCCCATGACCAGGCTCATGTCGTGCTCGATGAGCAGGATGGCAATCTGGAAGGTGTCGCGGATCTTGACGATGTTCTCCATCAGCTCCGCCGTCTCGGAGGGGTTCATGCCCGCCGCCGGCTCGTCCAGCAGCAGCAGGGAGGGGTTGGTGCCCAGGGCCCGGACGATCTCCAGCCGCCGCTGGGCGCCGTAGGGAAGTGAACCCGCCTTGGCGTTGGCCAGATCCTGCATGTCAAAGAGGGAGAGCAGCTCCAGCGCCCGCTGGTGGGCGATCTTCTCCTCCCGCCAGTAGGAGGGCAGGCGGAGCACGCTGCTCAGCAGGCCGGAGTGGATGGCGTTGTGCATGCCGATCTTCACGTTGTCCTCCACGGACAGGTTGTCGAACAGCCGGATATTCTGGAAGGTACGGGCGATGCCCGCCTTGTTGACCTGCACGGTGTTCATGTTGTGGGTGTCCACCCCGTCCAGCAGGATGGTGCCCCGGGTGGGCTGATACACCTTGGTGAGCAGGTTAAAGACCGTGGTCTTGCCCGCGCCGTTGGGGCCGATGAGGCCGGCGATCTCGGTGCGGCCGATGGCCATGTTGAACTCGTTGACGGCGGTGAGGCCGCCGAAGTCGATGCC
>ERZ1090860.394-NODE-395-length-26614-cov-7.076735_pt1 | contig 26614 bp, 18 predicted proteins | sample MGYA00478483_ERZ1090860 | MGnify/ENA primary metagenome ERZ1090860 (study PRJEB33644, sample SAMEA5815741) | chicken gut metagenome | biome: Chicken; feature: Gastrointestinal Tract; material: Caecum | place: Ireland | collected 2019-01-01 | study: A study of the...
TTCCGGAGAAAATACATAAAATCCCGAACCGCTGTATATACTGCCGTAGGGTGCTGCTAAAAGGCAGAGCCTTTTAACAATAGATTTTAGACATAGTGGAGGAAATACAAATGGCAGCAAAGATTTTTTATCAGGAAGACTGCAACCTTTCTTTACTGGAAGGAAAAAAGATCGCTATCATCGGCTACGGAAGCCAGGGACACGCCCATGCGCTGAACCTGAAGGATTCCGGCTGTGATGTTATTGTGGGCCTTTACGAGGGCAGCAAATCCTGGGCCAAGGCAGAAGCTCAGGGCCTGAAGGTCTACACCGCGGCAGAGGCAGCAAAGCAGGCGGATATTATCATGATTCTGATCAACGATGAGAAGCAGGCCGCAATGTACAAAAAGGACATTGAGCCCAACCTGGAGGAGGGCAACATGCTGATGTTCGCTCACGGCTTTGCCATCCATTTCGGCCAGATCGTTCCGCCGCCCTACGTGGATGTGACCATGATCGCTCCCAAAGGACCCGGACATACCGTGAGAAGCGAGTACGAAGCAGGAAAAGGCGTTCCCTGTCTGGTTGCCGTAGAGCAGGATTACACCGGCAAAGCCAAGGATCTGGCTCTGGCCTATGCCCTGGGCATCGGCGGCGCCCGCGCCGGCGTGCTGGAGACTACCTTCCGGGTGGAGACGGAGACCGACCTGTTCGGTGAGCAGGCAGTTCTCTGCGGCGGTGTCTGCGCTCTGATGCAGGCAGGCTTCGAGACCCTGGTAGAGGCAGGATACGATCCCAGAAACGCGTATTTCGAGTGCATCCATGAGATGAAGCTGATCGTGGATCTGATCTATCAGTCCGGCTTCAAGGGCATGAGATACTCCATCTCCAATACCGCTGAGTACGGCGACTACATCACCGGACCCAAGATTGTCACAGAGGAGACCAAGAAGGCCATGAAGAAGATCCTTTCCGATATCCAGGACGGAACCTTCGCCAAGGATTTCCTGCTGGAGATGTCTCCCGCAGGCGGTCAGGCTCACTTCCGCGCCCTGCGCAGAAAAGCCCAGGAGCATCCCTCCGAGATCGTGGGAGAAGAAGTAAGAAAACTGTACAGCTGGAGCGACGAGGACAAACTGATCAACAACTGATGGAATGTCCCGCCTCCGGGCGCAGGAAAACCGGTTCTCAGGCTTTGCCTGAGGCCGGTTTTTTTGCGGGCTTTTCACCGGCGCCGGAAAGCGCCAGAAATTCCCGCACAGGCGATAGATCCATAGACTCTTTCAGGCAGGCGAAGCCGATTTCCCTGGGTGGAAAGGCGATCCCCAGGGGGACTTCCAGCAGTTCTTTTTGGTCCAGCTCCTTTTGGACAAATTCCCGGATCACGCAGGCGGCGCCCATGCCGATTTTCGCGAATTCAATCAGCAGATCCATGGAAGTCACTTCCAGGACATTTTTCAGCTCAATCCCCTGTTCCCGCAGAGCATCGTTGACAAACTGCCGCGTGATGTTTTCTTCGTCCAGCATCATAAAAACCGCGGTGTGAAAAAGATTGCTGTCCTTTTCCCTGAGCGACAGATTGGACAGGTAGGTGTCTGTGGACACAAAGGTATCCTGGATGGACTGCAGGGGAAGAAACTCGCAGCCTTTCAGGGAACCGGGGCGGCCAACCAGGCCCAGATCGATCTTTTTTTCCCGGAGCAGTTCCAGGGTCCGGTACGTAGACTGACAGGCGATGGTAATTTTCACATGAGGATACGCCCGGATAAAGCGCTGCAGAAAGGGCAGAAGCACGTATCTGCTGAGTGTGGCGCTGGCCCCCAGACGCAGGTGGGAAATGCCGAGCTTTTTTCTTCTGGCCAGGGTCTGCTCCGCTTCATCCAGGGAATGAAAAGCTTCCCGCACATGGCGGTACAGTAGCCGGCCCTCCTCCGTCAGGGACACGCCTCTGGCCTCCCGGCGGAAAAGCACCGTGTTCAGGGATTGCTCCAGCTTTTGGATGGCTTTGCTGACGGCAGGCTGGCTGATGTACAGTTCCCGGGAGGCCCGGGAAATGCTGCCGCATTGGGCCGCGGTATAAAAAATATAATACTGAGACAGATTCTGTTCCATGGAAGCCTCCTATCATTTGAGACAAGCGGCAAAAGGTCATGCGGGCTGCGCTGGCGCAGGCAAGCATGACTTTATGGCGTGTCTCATGCCCATTTGTCGGGCGACTTATAATTTAAAATTATAGCAAATATGATAAATATGTATTTGTATTATATCCTACTCTGTGATAGAATGGCAACCAGAATATGAAGGCAACAGGAGGAAAAGAGATATGGGTATGACAATGACGCAGAAGATCCTGGCGGCTGCGGCAGGCCTGGATCAGGTGGAGGCCGGCCAGCTCATCGAGGCAAAGCTGGATCTGGTTCTGGGAAATGATATCACTTCCCCGGTGGCCATCCACGAGATGGATAAATTCAACAAAAAGGAAGTATTTGACAAAGACAAGATCGCCCTTGTAATGGATCATTTTATTCCCAACAAGGATATTAAATCCGCGGAGCACTGTAAGTGTGTCCGGGAGTTTGCCTGCGCCCATGAGATCACCAATTATTTCGATGTGGGAGAGATGGGCATCGAGCACGCGCTGCTGCCGGAGAAAGGACTGGTGGTGGCCGGAGATGTGGTGATCGGAGCGGATTCCCACACCTGTACCTACGGCGCCCTGGGAGCTTTTTCCACCGGTGTGGGCAGCACGGATATGGCAGCGGGCATGGCTACCGGAAAAGCCTGGTTCAAGGTTCCCTCCGCCATTAAATTTAACCTGACGGGAAGCCTGCCCAAATGGGTCAGCGGAAAGGACGTGATCCTGCACATCATCGGCAGGATCGGCGTGGACGGAGCCCTGTATAAATCCATGGAATTCGTGGGCGAGGGAGTGAAGAGCCTGTCTATGGACGACCGTTTCACCATCGCCAACATGGCCATTGAAGCCGGAGGCAAAAACGGCATTTTCCCGGTGGATGAGAAGGCGGAAGCCTACATGAAAGAGCATTCTTCCAGAAGCTATAAGATCTATGAGGCGGATCCGGACGCGATCTATGAGGAGGAATACACCATTGACCTCAGCCAGCTGAAGCCCACTATAGCCTTCCCCCATCTGCCTGAGAATACAAAGACCATCGATGAGATCACCGAGGATGTAAAGATCGACCAGGTGGTTATCGGCTCCTGCACCAACGGCCGCATGGAGGATCTGCGGACCGCGGCGGCTGTTCTCAAAGGCCGCAAAGTGAAAAAAGGAGTCCGCTGCATTGTGATCCCGGCAACCCAGGCGATTTATCTGCAGGCTATGGAAGAGGGACTGCTGAAGATCTTTATCGAAGCGGGAGCGGTAGTCAGCACACCTACCTGCGGTCCCTGTCTGGGAGGCTATATGGGCATTCTGGCAGCCGGAGAACGCTGCGTTTCCACCACCAACCGGAATTTTGTGGGACGTATGGGCCATGTGGACTCAGAAGTGTATCTGGCCAGCCCGGCAACAGCGGCGGCCAGCGCGGTAACCGGAAAAATCAGCGCTCCGGCAGAGCTTGGAGAGTAAGGAGGCGTCAAATGCAGGCAAAAGGAAGAGTATTTAAGTATGGAGACAATGTGGACACAGACGTGATCATCCCCGCCCGGTATCTGAACTCCTCAGACCCGGCGGAGCTGGCTGCCCACTGCATGGAGGATATTGATAAAGAATTTATAAAGAAGGTTCAGAAGGGCGACATTATTGTGGCCAACAAAAATTTCGGCTGCGGATCTTCCAGAGAACATGCGCCCATCGCCATTAAGGCCGCCGGGGTCAGCTGTGTAATTGCCGAGACCTTTGCCCGGATTTTTTATCGAAACTCCATTAATATCGGCCTTCCTATTATCGAGTGTCCGGAAGCGGCCAGAGATATCCGGGACGGCGATGAGGTGGAGATTGATTTCGATTCCGGCATGATCTATGACAGAACCAGGGGAACGGAATACAAAGGTCAGGCATTCCCGCCGTTTATGCAGAAAATCATCAAAGCGGAAGGTCTGGTCAATTACATCAATCAGCAGAGCGAGTCATAAATGCCATGATTTTACACCATAAACCCTCTTTTTCTGCGGATACTAAAAAGGCGGAACTGTTTCGGCAGTTTCGCGGATCCGCAGGAAAGGGGGTTTATTTATTATGGAAGAAACACCATTAGCCATGGCTTCGGTTCCGGTTCAGAAATGGGGAAGGCGGTACGATGACGCCAAGGCTCTGGAACAGGGAACCATTTTTCCGGATCTGGACAAGCCGTTTTTTGCGGCGGAAACCCTGTATTTTCCCGGAAAATGCCAGGAGCAGACCGAGAGGGACCGGCTTCTGACTAAAATCCGGCAGACGGGATTTGTCCTGGATGATCTGACCCTGTATCTGGACACCCACCAGGATGACCGGGAAGCGGCCCAGCTGTACCGGGAAAAAAGCCGGGAGAAAGAGCAGCTCATGGGCTGCTTCGCGGAGCAGTTTTATCCTCTGACCAGAAGCTGTGCCGCGGAATGTGGCAAAACAGGGGAAGGATTCTGCTGGCTGGCGGGCCCTATGCCTTGGGAAGGAGGATGCGATCATGTGGTATTATGAAAAACGGCTGCAGTTTCCCGTAAAAATTACCAAAACCTGTCCCAAGACCGCCCAGCTGATTATCAGCCAGTACGGAGGGCCGGACGGAGAGCTGTCCGCTTCCATGCGGTACCTGGCTCAGCGGTATTCTATGCCGGTGAAAGCCGTGGGAGGTCTGCTGACAGACATCGGCACAGAGGAGCTGGCCCATATGGAGATGATCTGCGCCATGGTTTACCAGCTGACCAAAAATCTTACCCCGGAGCAGGCAAAGACGGCTGGATTTGACGCCTACTATATTGATCACACCGCGGGAATCTGGCCCCAGGCGGCTTCTGCCCTGCCGTTTTCGGCGGTAGAATTTCAGTCCAAAGGGGACGCGCTGACAGATCTGACCGAGGATCTGGCGGCAGAGCAGAAAGCCAGAACTGTGTATGATAACCTTCTGCGGGTGATCGAGGACCCGGAGGTAAGGGAGCCTCTGAAGTTTCTGAGAACCCGGGAGATTGTTCATTTTCAGCGGTTCGGGGAAGCTCTGGAAAAGGTAAAAGAAAAATTGGACAGCCGGAATTACTATTATTTTAATCCGGAATTCGACAAATCCATGTACGGCAAAACCCCGGCTTCTTTCTGAAACCGGGGTACCGGGAAGGAACGCATCGGCAGGCAGAAAGGCGGATGCGTTCTTTCTGTTTGACGAAAAACAGACAATTCAGTATAATCAGAAAAAAAGTATGGGAGAAGGACTTCATGGAATTTGTCATCGAACATCTGGAGAAACATTTTGAAAAAAAGCAGGTGCTGCGGGATGTGAGCTTTACTTTTGAGAGCGGGAAAATTTACGGGCTTCTTGGGAGAAACGGAGCCGGAAAAACTACTCTGTTTAACTGTCTGAACCGGGATATGAAAGCGGACGGCGGCAGATTTTTTATCCGGGAAGAGGGAAAGGAGAGAGAAGTGCTGCCGGAAGAAATGGGATATGTACTCTCCACCCCGGCGGTGCCGGAATTTCTCACCGGCCGGGAATTTCTGAAGTTTTTTATGGAAATCAACCGGGACAGCATCCGCCGGCCAAAGACCATCGACGCGTATTTTGACCAGGTGGGCATCGCGCCGGAGGACCGGGACCGGCTGCTGAAAGACTATTCCCACGGCATGAAAAACAAGATGCAGATGCTGGTACAGATCATTGCCAGGCCCTCCATTCTGCTGCTGGATGAACCGCTCACCTCCCTGGATGTGGTGGCGGCGGAGGAAATGAAGCAGCTGCTCCGCTCCCAGAAACAGGAGCGGATCCTGATCTTCTCCACCCACATCATGGAACTGGCCCTGGATCTCTGCGATGAGATTGTTGTGCTGAATCAGGGGATTCTGGAGGAGATCCGGCGGGAAAACCTGGACCAGAAGGAGTTCCGGGAGCGCATCCTTGAGATGCTGAGGGAGGAAGGACATGTTTAAAATCTTCCGCATTGCCTTTTCATTGAAAAATACATATCGGGTAAATACCATTTTGTTTTCGCTGAAGCAGATCCCTCTGGTAAAACGTCTGCTTCCCCTCCGCCTCTATCAGAGCAGGGGGCTGAAGCGCCTGGGTCTGGTGCTGTCCATTTTCTGGGAGATAGCGGGCGCTCTGCTGGGAAAGCTTCTCTACCTGCTCCTTATGGTGGTATGGGCCGGGAATTTGTACGGGAAGGAAAACGGGACGGAGATATACGCCCACCTTTTATTTTTCCTGACCCTTATCGGCGCCTATATGAACACGTATCTGTTTAACCCCACCAATGATAAATACTATGCCATGATACTCATGCGCATGGATGCCCGGAAGTATACTCTGACAGATTACGGCTACACGCTGCTGCGGACGGGCCTGAGTTTTCTGCCCGCGCTGCTCTGGATCAGCTTCAGCAGAGGCCTGCCCCTGTGGGTCTGCCTGCTGGCGCCCCTGCACATACTGTCCGTAAAACTGGCGGCCGCCGGACTGTTTCTGCGGCGGTATGAGAAGACAGGGGTCTGCAGCAATGAAAATCTGCCCCCGGGCCTGGCCTGGGGCCTTACGGGAATCCTGCTGGGAGCCGCCTACGCTCTTCCGGCCCTGGGGCTTTGCCTGCCCCTTCCCCTGTACGGCGCCCTTGCGCTTTTCTCCCTGGTTCCCGGGATTTTTGGAATTATAAAAATTGCCGGTTTTACAGAGTACCGCGCGATGTATCAGATGCTTCTGGCACAGAAGAGATGCGCGGTGGATGTGAAGCAGTCTGTACAGACCGCGGTGCTGGAACAGAACCGGAAAAACATCAGCAAAGAAGGGGGAATGACCACGCAAAAGGAAGGATTCGCGGGCTTTCAGGAACTGTTTATGAAACGGCACCGGAAGATCCTCTGGAAATCCGCCAAGCGGATGGCGGGCATTCTGGCGGCGGCGTCCCTGGGAGCGGCGGGAGCCTCCCTCATCAGCCGGGAAGCTGCCCTTGCCCTGAATGGCCTGCTCCTGAAAGCCCTTCCCTGGTTTGCCTTTATTATGTACACGGTCAATCGGGGCACTGCCTTTACCCAGGCTTTGTTTATGAACTGCGACAGAAGCATGCTGACCTATTCCTTTTATAAGAAACCGGCTTTTATTCTGCGGCTGTTCCGCCTGCGGCTTTTGGGGATCATTGGAGTCAATCTGCTGCCGGCGGGGGTGCTGGCGGCAGGGATGCCCCTGATTCTGTATCTTTCCGGGGGAACGGGACAAGTCCTGTATTATCTGCTGTACCCGGCCTCGATTCTGGCTATGAGTGTATTCTTTTCCGTTCACTATCTGACTCTGTACTACCTGCTCCAGCCCTACACCGCCAGTACAGAACTGAAAAGCGGAACCTACCGGCTGGCAGTCTGGGCCACCTATCTGCTCTGCTTTCTGCTGCTGCAGGTGGAGGTGCCGCCGCTGCTGTTCGGAATCCTCTCGGTGGTCTTCTGCCTGGGATACTGCGGGGCTGCCTGCGCGCTTGTTTACCGGCTGGCGGGAAGAACCTTCCGCATTCGGTATTAAGAAACGGTTCCGGAGGAGCGGGAGTTCTCCTCCGGCAGAAGGGTTTTCCGGCAGCGGAGGTAGCAGAGGAGTCCCGTGAGATCCGCCGCGGCCCAGCCGATGGGAACGGACATCCAGATGCCGGTGACGCCAAGAAACGGAACGGAAGACAGAGTGTAGGCCAGGGCAACCCGCAGGCCCAGGGAGATCACAGTGAGAACAATGGACATCATGGGCTTTTTCACAGCCCGGTAAAATCCGTACAGCAAAAAGAGAATGCCGATGCCCCAGTAAAAGCTTCCTTCCACCCGCAGATACTCCACGCCTGCCGCCACAATAGCGGTTTCCGAGGGATCTACAAAAATATGCATCAGAGGGCGGGCAAACAGAAATACCACGGCGCTGACTCCCAAGCTGAAAAGCACTGAGGTGAGAACCGCGCAGCGGAATCCTGCAAAGACCCGCCCGGGTTTTCTTGCTCCATAGTTCTGGGCTACAAAGGTGGAAAAGGCATTTCCGAAATCCTGTACCGGCAGATAGGCGAAGGAGTCAATCTTTACCGCCGCGGCGAAAGCGGCCATAATGACGGAGCCGAAACTGTTGACCAGCCCCTGCACCATCAGAATGCCGAAATTCATGACAGACTGCTGAATGCAGGTGAGAAAGGAGAGGTTGGCAATTTCTTTCATTGCGGAACTCCGGAACCGCAGATGCTGGCGCTGAAGCCGCAGTTCCGGAAAGCGGGCCATGGTGTAGAGCAGTATGCCGGCGCCGGACACATACTGGGAGAGTACTGTGGCAAAAGCGGCCCCTGCCACGCTCCATTGAAAACCTACCACAAAAAGCAGGTCCAGGCCTATATTCAGGAGAGCGGAAACCGCCAGAAAAATCAGGGGCGTGACAGAATTTCCCACGGCCCGCAGCAGGGAGGCAAAATAATTGTACAGAAAAACAGCCGGGATCCCGGCAAATATGATCCAGAGATACTCTCTCATAAGGGGATACACATCGGAAGGAACCTGAAGAAGGCCCATAATGGGATCGATAAAAAGGAAGACAATGAAATTCATCACTGCCGCCACAGCGCCGATCAGGAGAAAGGAATGAAAGATTCCGGCTTTCAGCCCCTCCTGGTCGCCCTCTCCGTACCGGATGGAGAATACGGCGCCGCTGCCCATGGAAAGCCCCAGAAGCACCGAGGTGAGAAAGGTCATAAGCGTATAGGCGGAACCCACCGCCGCCAGAGCGTCGGAGCCCACAAAACGTCCTACGATCAGAGTATCTGCCACATTGTAGAGCTGCTGCAGCAGGTTGCCCAGCATCAGGGGCAGGGCAAAACGGATCAGCCGGCGGAAAATCGGTCCCTGGGTCAGTTCAACATTCATGATTGCCATCTTCCTTTCACTGTGATAAATTGAATCTATCGAATCGTAATTATTTTATTTCTGAAACATACAAATGTCAATATCATACTTTCAAAAGGAGTGGTTACATGTTTCTGGACGGACTGAATGAACTGGATCAGAAAATCCTGAGCCTTCTGATCGAGAACGCCAGGCTTTCCTATTCAGAGATCGGGGAGAGGGTAGGGCTCTCCCGGGTGGCCGTAAAGGCCAGAATTCAGGGAATGGAGGAGAGCGGAATAATCGAGGAATACACGGCGGTAGTCAATCCCCAGAAAATCAGCGGCGCTGTATCCTGTTATTTCGATATTGAAACCAGGCCGGAGGCCCTGGAGGAGGTGTCGGAACAGCTCTGCGCCAACGAAGCGGTGACGCAGATCTACCGGATGACGGGAAACTGCCGGCTCCATGTCCATGCGGTGGCAGCGGGACAGGAGGAAATGGAGCGGCTGATCCGGGAGGAGATGGACCGGCTGCCGGGCGTGATCCGGCTGGAAAGCCATGTGATTTTAAGCAGGATCAAGGATGTGAAGGGACTGCGGCTGTAGCTCCCCAAATGGTATCTTTTCGAAGGAAGAACTTCTTCCGGGAGACAGACAAATGTCTTTCGGCAAAAGTTCTTCTTTTTTACATGGAAAACGCACTATAAATCATTGCTTTCGCAAGAGTTTATAGCAGTAATCCACAAGAAAATGATTGGATTTCGTATTAAAAAATAATTTTTCGAATGATAACATGATTAAATGTAAAAAGAATCGGGTGAATGAGGCATAAGAGATCAGTCAAAAGCAGTTTAGAAAGTTGGAGGTTCAGATGCTTACACATGAGAAAGGTACGCTCAGCGGTTCCGAGGAATTTCATCCACAGCCATCGGAGGAGGCAAAGGGACTGCTGTATTACGTTACAGGCTGCGGGATCTATTTCTGCGAATACGGATACCGGGTGGAACGGGAGAATTATGGGAATTATATGCTGCTTTACGTCAGAGAGGGAGTCCTGACTGTTACAGTAAACGATACTACATATCTGGTGCAGAAGGGGGAGGTCGCTTTTTTTGACTGCCATGCGCCCCACACCTATTACGCCAAGGGATACACATCTTTCCAGTGGATTCATTTTGACGGAGCCAACACGGAAGAATTCTGCAAATACTATTTTGAAAAAAGAGGAACTATCCTTTGCGACGGCGTTCTGGCCCGGGCAATCTGTCACAATATGACTTATATCATTTCCAGATACAGAAATCATCAGGAAATTCACGAGGATGAAAATTCCAGATGGCTGTATGACTGTCTTTATACCCTTCTCTTCGCTGTCACAGTAAAGAAGGAAGAATCAAATCAGGGGGGCAATGTGATCACGTTAGCCCAGGAGTACATACGCCAAAACATCAAAGAAGACCTGACTCTCGAAAAAATAGCAGAATATGTTCACTTAAGTTCCAGCCATTTTTCCAGGATTTTTAAAAAAGAGACGGGCTATTCTCCCTATGAATACATTCTGCTGGTGCGGATTAACAAGGCAAAACATCTGCTGCGCACCACCAGAAAATCTGTAAAAGAGATCGCCTTCGCGGTGGGATACCGGAGCGAATCCAATTTCTGCAACTCCTTTACCCAGCGGGTGGGTGTCTCCCCCAGCGGATTTCGCAAGTTTAACTGGTGAAAGCCGGAATTCGCATACGTATGATAAGATTTCTTATTAAAAAAACAGAGATAGGGTGGTGGTATGGGAAATGTGTACAGGAAAAAGCAAAAATTAACTGAAATTATATTCGAAATGACGGATATTTTTGCTTTTGAATCGGAAAAAGGAGGTAAAACTGTATGAAAAGAAAACTTATGGCACTGATTTTGGGAGCGGTTATGACAGTGTCGCTGGCAGCCTGCGGAAGCAGCGGCGAAAGCACAGATCAGGGCGGATCAAAGGATTCCAGCACCACCAGTGAGGGAAGCGGAGCAAGTTCAGATTCCGGCAGCGGCGAGAGCGCCTCCGGAGAATACAATATCAGCATGATCCTGAAAACCCTGTCAGCTGAGTACTGGGGCTATGTGGAAGCAGGAGCCAAAGCTTATGAGGCTGAAAATTCCGGCGTGACGGTGGATGTCAAGGGGCCCTCCTCTGAGACAGCTTTTGACGAGATGCAGAATATGATCGAGACGGATCTGAATTCCGGAGCCTATGACGCCTATATCATTGCGCCCCTGCAGGCTGATACCGTGACCACACTGGTGGAAGGAGAGACCAAACCGGTCATCGCGGTTGATACAGATTTTGACGCGCCGGAAAAGGTGAGCTTTGTGGGAACCGGAAATGAAAACGCGGCTGCCATGGGCGGTGAAGCCGCGGTAGAGGCAGCCAAAGAGGCAGGCTGGGAAGAAATCAACGCCATCTGCATCACAGGCGTTCAGGGAGAGACAACGGCGGTAGCCAGACTCAACGGATTCCAGAAAGGCATCGAGGAGGCGGGAGGCACCTTCCTGGCGGATGAGACTCAGTATGCTAATGCTGTGGCGGATCAGGCGGTGACCTGTATGGAAGCCATCATGCAGAATCATCCGGAAGGAGTGGCCATCATCGTATGCAATAATGACGATATTGCCGTAGCCGCAGCCAGAGCTGCCTCCGGAAATTCCGCTTATGACAATACGATTTTTGTTGGATTCAACGGCGATCAGGCAGCCTGCGAAGCGATTATGGAAGGCAATCTGAATATGTCTGTAGCCCAGGAAGCATACAACATGGGCTATACGGCGGTAGAGACCACTGTAAAGGCTCTGCAGGGCGAGGAAGTAGAAGAGTTCATTGATTCCGGCTGCGATGTTGTGACGGCTGAGAACGCGGAGGAGAGACTGAATACTCTGAAAGGATATCTGGGAGAGTCATAAGGAAGAACCCGGATAGACCATGGTGACTGGATAGGACGGAGGACTCCTGCCGTTCAGGAGAATTTCTTCTGATGGCAGGAGTTTTTTGTCACAAATACCTTTTAGAGAGGGTAAAGCGTATATGAGTGAAAGTGAATATGTTGTGGAATTAAGAAACTGCCGGAAGACCTTCCCCGGCGTTGTGGCGCTGGACAACATGCAGCTGCAAGTCAAGCCGGGAGAGATTCTGGGTCTGATCGGCGAGAACGGCGCCGGAAAATCCACTCTGATCAAAGTGCTGACCGGAGTCTATCATCCGGATCGGGGCGAAATTTATGTAAACGGAGAAAAGAAGGAATTCAAAAATCCCAACGATTCCGCCGCCGCCGGGATTGCCTGCGTATATCAGGAACTGAATATCGAAAAACTGCTGAGCGTTACAGATAACGTCTTTATCAATAAATGGATCAAAGGAAAAAATGGTCTTTTGGACTACAAAGCCATGCACCAGAAGACCCGGGAGGTAATGGCCTCTCTGGGGCAGGAGGTAGATCCCAGGAAACCGGCCGGCACCTTCGGCATGGGCGTGCAGCAGATGATCGAGATCGCCAAGGCCGTGCTGATCGACGCCAAGATGATCATCATGGATGAGCCCACCTCCTCCCTGGGAGAAAAAGAGGTGGCGCAGCTCATGGACACCTGCCGCCAGCTGAAAGCCAGAGGAATCGGGATTGTGTTTGTCTCCCATAAACTGGAGGAATTGTTTGAACTCTGCGACCGGGTTACGGTAATCCGGGATGGAGAGTACATAGACACCAGGCCGATCCAGGAGTGGGATCACGATTCGCTGATCGCGGCTATGGTTGGCCGGACCCTGGACAATCTGTATCCCAAGGAGTTCGGAAAAAAAGGAGATGTGGCCCTGAAGGTGGAAAACCTTCAGGAAGCAGGCGTGCTGCAGGGAGTCAGCTTTGAGGCTCACTACGGAGAGGTTCTGGGCTTTGCGGGCCTGGTAGGAGCCGGAAGAACAGAGACCATGAGAGCCATCTTCGGAGCGGATCACCTGGACAGCGGAAAAATCTATATCCATGGAAAAGAGGTAAAGATCAAAAGTCCAGCTCAGGCCATCAAAGCCGGCATTGCCTTTCTGACGGAGGACCGGAAAGGGCAGGGACTTGTACTCCAGGAATCCGTAAGAACCAATCTGGTGCTTGCCAATCTCAAGGGCTACAGCTCCGGAGCTTTCCTGAACAACAAAAAGATTGACGAAAGCTGCAGGGAGAGTGTGGATTCCCTGAGAATCAAAACACCGGACGGCGATGAGAGAGTCGGAAACCTTTCCGGCGGCAACCAGCAGAAGGTTGTAATCGGAAAATGGATCAACACTGACGCGGATATTTTTATCTTTGACGAACCTACCCGCGGCATCGACGTAGGAGCCAAGGTAGAGGTCTACAACGTCATCAACCAGCTGGTAAAACAGGGAAAATGCGTGATTATGGTTTCCTCTGAACTGCCGGAGATTCTCGGCATGAGCGACCGTGTGATCGTCATGCGGGAAGGCCGCGTCATGGGTGAAATGGAGCGCGATACAGATAACTTTAATCAGGAAAGTCTCATGAAGGCAGCCTGGGGAGGTAGATTACAATGAAAAAAAGAAGTGGATCAAGTGGATTTATGACCATACTGGGAACGCTGCTGGCGCTGATCATCCTCTGTGTGATTTTCACGATTGCCAGCAAAAACTTCCTGACACCCGATAACCTGATGTCCATCCTGAAGCAGTCCAGATTTAATGGCCTGCTGTCCATCGGTATGCTGCTCTGTCTGATCACCGCGGGCATCGATCTTTCCGTGGGCGCCAACGCCACATTCTGCGCCTGCCTTATGGGCGTGCTTCTGCAGAAGGGTGTGACGAATCCCTTTGTGCTGATTCTGGCAGGCCTTGTAATGGGAACCGTTATCGGTTTCGTCAACGGCACACTGCTGACCCGTCTGCATCTGCCACATCCCTTCGTGTCTACCCTGGGTATGAAAAACGTGCTCTGGGGACTGGGACTGATGATTACCGGTTCCCAGATGATCGGAGGATTTCCGGAGGGTGTTGAATGGCTGGGTTCCGCCACCGCGGGAGGTTTTCCTGTGGCCTTTATCGTGGTAATTGTGATCTATATCGTCATGCATATCCTGCTGACTCGTACCGCTTTGGGACGCTCCATCTACTGCGCCGGCGGCAACATGGAGGCTACCAGGCTTTCCGGTATTAATTCCGCCAACGTACTGACTTTCTGCTACGCTCTGTCCGGCTTCATGGCCGGCATCGCGGCCATCGTCTCCATCGGCCGTTCCGGTATCTGCAACGGCACCAACGCCATTCAGCCCTACGATACCGATGCCATCGCGGCCTGCGTCATCGGCGGCGCCTCCTTTAACGGAGGAAAAGGCACTATGCTGGGGACCATGCTGGGCGTATTGATCATCGCCACCCTGAGAAACGGTCTGGCCCTGCTGTCCATTGACACAGCAGCTCAGAACATGTGCCTGGGCCTGGTAATCATCGCGGCAGTACTACTGGATGTCATGCGTGAGCAGATGGGCGCAAAAGCCCGCCGTATGGCAGCCGCGGCAAAATAAAAAAAGCTTCTCCTGATGTCATATTATATACCGGAAAAGAGGATGTCCCCGGGGCATCCTCTTTTTGACGTTCGCGGCCAGGCCCTGGGGCCGGGCCGCTGAAACCCTATGAACATCATATTGTCTGCCCTGCCTGGCTTTTTAAAGGAGAAAAGGATATCGGCTGCGGGTCAAGCCTGGAAGCCGGATGCCCCAACGAGCAGGTGCTGCGGAGATTATGCCGGTTAAACGGAGCGGATTATGAAAAACCGAAAATATACAAAAACGGAATTTATACCAATTATGTGTGGTATGACCGGGAACACACACCAGTGGTGCGCTTCAGCGCCCTGCGGGGATTCCCTCACGCCTACACTCCGGAAAACGCCTGGATGACCTGGGACGAGTATTTCTGCCATTTTCGAAGAAATGAAGATGGCTCTTCCGAGTATCTGGGATAAAAGAAAGGAGGGAAACGCGCAATGACGCTGCTGGAGAAAATGATGGAAATATTTGACGGGATTCCGCTGATCGATACGCATTCTCATCTGTGCCCGGTGGAGGCGGAATATAACGCTTCCGGAGATATTCTCACAGACTGGGTGCCGGCCTATTTTCTGGACGACCTGCGCTCGGCAGGGCTCACAGAAAAACATGCGGAGATGATAATTCTGGCCTACGGCGATGATCTCCATTCTGTGGATCTGGTAACGGGGCACACCATGACGGCAAGAGACAATATATGCAGAGTACTGGCCGAGAAAGTGAAAGAGAAATTATTCACTCTGGAGCAGGCGGAGCGGATTCTGCAGCTGATCCTCCGGGAGAACGCAAAAAAACTGTATCGGATATAGCCTGCCGGAAGGGTAAAAATATATGATTGGTTTGTTTTTTTACGAATGTGAACAAAATGTGATTTTCAAGTTGCGGAGAAATGTAGCAGATGGTATAATTTTCCAATCAGGACACCTTGCAGTCTGGAAATCTTGTGAAAAATCACAGTATCTTCTTTGGCGGAAGGAGAGGGGTTGACAGACGCGGGCGCCTGAGAAAGATCCGGTTCATCCGTCGGCCGGCTTTTTTCCATGTGATTCGGAGCGCTGTTATACGATGTGGAAAAGGGAGGCCGGGAAAAAAAATAACAGGAGGAAGGCGAGAAAATGAAAAAACGAATCCTGGCAGGTCTTTTAAGCGCGGCTATGGTCGTGACACTGCTCCCTGTGAGCGCCGTCATAGCCGCGCCGGAAGACAGCAATGATTCACAGAGTCAGGTTTCTGTCCTTGCGGACGCGGAAAATCCCGGTGTCAACATTGCCACCAGGGCTACGGCGGATGCTTCCTATACCAATGTATGGAGCATCACTCCCGCGTCCATGAACGATGGAGAGCTGGCTACCTCGGATCCCTACACCAGCTGGAACAGCTGGGGAACCAATGACGAGGCGTACCCGGTGACGACATCCCTGACCTGGGACGCGCCCCAGGTAATCTCCGGCATGCGGGTGATGTGGTGGGCGGACAACGCGGAACTTACGTCCAACGCTAATGTAACATTCCCCAAAAGCTGCGAGGTTTACTATGTGGACGCGGAGGGAAATGAGCAGAAAATCACCGGCATGACCAATGAAAGCGGTCAGGCCACCGATCAGGTGGGAGTTGTGTACGATTCCAGCTCCAACAACGGAATCAACGGCAACAACCACTACTGGAACTATGTGCAGTTTGCGGAACCTATTACCACCTCCGAACTGCGGCTGAAGATCCAGCGCAGCGGCTCCGGCACCAACGGAGTGGGAATCAGCGAGTGGGAAGTCTTCGGATATACCCCCGTTGCCACCGGAGAGAATGTGGCTTCCAATGCAGAGGTCATTCCCTCTTATACGAACACCTGGCTGGACGCGGATGAGGCAGCGGCAGCGGTAACAGATGGTGTGCTGGCAACAGATTCCACCACCACCTGGAACAGCTACGGTGCTTCCGATGAGGACTACCCGGTGACCGTAGAACTGAACTGGGGAGACGCGGAGTACGAAGTCTCCAGCCTGCGGGTAATGTGGTGGAGAGACTACGGCGGCGTAATGCCTCCCTCGGACTGCAGCCTGCAGTACTACAACAGCCGCTCCAGAGAGTGGACAGACATCACCGACCTGATCGATGAGACGGGAGAGGATGTTTCTTCCGTAGGCGTGAAGTTCGGAACTGAAACCACCGCGGCGGAAAGCAGCGATGATTATCAGGAAGGAGCCAACCGCTACTGGAACGGCGTCTCCCTGAAAGAGCCGGTAACCACCAGCCGTCTCCGTCTGGTGATCAACCGCAGCGGAGAAGGCGAAACAGGCGTGGGTATCGGCGAGCTGGAAGTGTACGGCAAGGAAGTAGAGGCAACCTTGGGAGGAAATGTGGCTCCCGAGGCCACCGCTTCCGCTGACGCCCAGAACACACCGGTGACCAACGTAAACGACGGCGCCCTGGCAACCTGGGCTTCCTCTTCCTGGAACACCTGGAACAGCAGCACCTATCCCACTACAGTCACCCTGACCTGGGACGCTCCCTATGAGCTGAACGGCATGCGCGTTATGTACTGGGCGGACAACGGTGATCTGTATGCTAACGGCAACGTAACCTTCCCAAAGAGCTGCAACGTAGAGTACTATGATTACGAGACAGCCTCCTGGCAGCCCATCACCGCCATGACGGATGAGACAGGAGCTGACGTTGAATCTGTGGGAGTAAAATACGGCACCGCCGAGGCGGCTTCCGACCAGCCGGGGAACTTCCTGAACGGGGACAACCGCTACTGGAACCAGGTAACCTTTAAGGAGCCGGTGAGAACCACACAGCTTCGTCTGCTGATTGACCGCAACGGTTCCGGCGCCAACGGCGTGGGTATCGGCGAGTGGGAAGTCTTCGGCGAGGAGATGACTGCCGAGTGGAACCAGCTGGTTTCCGCTAAGATCACCGGAAAAGAGAGAATTCTCAAAGGTGAGAGCGGAGTCTTCACGGCGGAAAGCCTTCCCGTGGGACTGGACGGACTGTCCTATCAGTGGGAACTGACAGAGGGCAGCGAGTTTATGGAGATCGATGGCGCGGCTAATGAAGCGCAGGTAACCATCAATGCAAAGGACAGCGGCTACGGAACCCTGAAGCTGACGGTTTCCCGTCAGGAGGACGGCGCCACCGTATCCCGGACCGCCAGCCTGCAGATCAAGGTGGACGGCATCGAAAGCATTGACACTTACAAGACAGCTACAGCGGCGGGAACCGCTCCGATCCTGCCCAAGACGGTAGTTGCCAACGGAATCGCCTTTGACGATCCCACGCCGGAGCTGATTGGGCCTACCGGTTACGATTTCGGAGAAGAGTTTAACTCCAAACTGGTTCCCGTGGAATGGGAAGAGGTTGATCCCGCCCTGTACGCGGAGGATCAGGTTGGAAAGACCTTTGAGGTAAAAGGAACCGTAACCTCCGGAGACGAGACCTTTGAGGCGGTGGCAGAAGTCACAGTCAACGAGCCGGTTGTGGCGGCGGCAGCCAACACCACGGTTACCTTTGAGAATGTGCAGCTGACCGACAATTTCTGGAACCCCAAACAGAAGGTAAATGCGGTAAATTCTCTGAATAAAGCCATCTATCAGATCGAGCAGGCTTCCGGCGGCGAGCCCAACTTTGTGAACGCCATCAAGAAGCTGAACGGCGAGCCCTACGATGAGTTCCAGGGATATGTATTCCAGGATTCCGATATCTACAAGAGCATCGAGGCCATTTCCTACACCCTGTCTGTCATCAACGATGACACAGATCCGGAGATGGTAGCTCAGAAAGCGGTACTGGAAGAAAAACTGGCCTACTGGATCTCTCTCATTGAGCAGGTACAGTACGCGGACGGCTACATTGACACCCACTTTACCCTGAGAAGCACCGCCCACGCCGGCGGAAGCTCACCGGGAACACATCGGTGGAGAGATTTCTCCAACCATGAGATGTACAACGCCGGCCATTTCTTTGAGGCGGTGGTGGCTTACACCCGCTACAGAGAAGGCATCGGCGATCCGGACTACAGCCTGTATGTAGTCGGAAAACGGTTCGCGGACGAGATCGTAACCCTCTTCGGACCGGACGGAAGCCGTCACGAGGTTCCCGGCCATGAAGAGATCGAGCTGGGTCTTGTGAAGCTGGCGAAGCTGGTGGAAGAGTACGAGGGCGAGGGAACCGGACAGAAGTATCTGGATACCGCCAAGACCCTGATTGACCGCAGAGGTGTGGAAAAAGACCAGAGAGAAAGCGGATACAACGGAGGAGAATATTCTCAGGACAATGCCTCCATTAAGGAAATCACGGAAGCGGTAGGACATGCCGTGCGCGCCTGCTATTTCTACGCTGGTGTAACGGACATCGCCACCCTGCTGCCGGAAGACGATCCGGATCGGGCTGCGTACCTGAACACCATGGACGCTATCTGGGATTCTGTGGCCAATACCAAGACCTATATTACCGGCGGTATCGGCGTGCGTTCCCACGGTGAGGACTTCGGCGATCCCTACGAGCTGCCCAACGATGACTCTTACTGCGAGATCTGCGCCACCATCGCTCTTGCCAACTGGAATCAGAGAATGAACCTGATCCATGAGGACGCCAAGTACGCGGATGTGGTGGAGAAGAACCTGTACAACGCCATCCTGGTGGGAACCAACCTGACCGGCGATAAGTTCTACTACAGCACATACCTGGAAGCCAGAAACGGAGATCCCCGTTCTGACTGGTTCGCCTGCGCCTGCTGTCCGCCCAACCTGATGCGCACTATTGCCAAACTCAGCGAGTATATGTACACGGTACACGGAGATGATCTGTTCGTGAACATGTATGTCGGCAGCGACGGCAATGTGAATGTGGACGGTACAAATGTCGGACTGACCCAGGAGACAGAATATCCCTGGGATGGAGCGGTGAAGCTGACTGTCAATCCGGCGGAGGAGAAGGAATTCACCATGAAGATCCGTATCCCCGGATGGATCCAGGAGCAGAACAACAAAGAAGTTTCTATTTACGTAAATGGCGAGGCGGTGACCGCTGAGGCGGAAAAAGGTTACGTTTCCATCACCCGTACCTGGAAAGAGGGAGATGTGGTGAGAATCGATATGCCTATGGAAATCAGAATGACCGAGGCAGATCCCAATGTGACCACCAACGCCGGCAGAATTGCCCTGCAGCGCGGCCCCATCGTTTACAGCATCGAGATGGCAGGAAACGCTCAGCTGAACTCTGATATCGCAAACTTCAGCCCCCTGAATTTTGTAATTCCCAGAGACGCCCAGCTGACCGCAACCTACAACGAAGACCTTCTGAACGGCGTGGTGGAGATCACCGGCGATGTCAAATATGACAACAACGGAGAGCTCATCGACGCGAAGCTGCAGGCGATTCCGTACTATGCATGGAACAACCGCGGCAACGACGGCGTAGAAGGCCAGAACAACTGCAGCCAGATGCTGATCTGGACCAAGGCCACCGGCGAAACTCCGGAAGCCACGGCGCCCACCCTTGACCGGATTGAGATTTCCGGACCTGCCAAGACAGAGTATGTCCAGGGTGAAGAGCTGGATCTCGCGGGACTGTCCGTCATCGCGGTATACAGCGACGGCAGCAGCAAACCGGTTGCGGCAGAAGACTGCGAAGTGACCGGCTATGACGCCAATACCCTGGGTGAGCAGACTATCACGGTGGCCTACGAAGGAAAGACAGCGGCCTTTACCGTAAATGTAAGGGAAGAAGGTCAGCCTGTGCCTACCCTGGAGAAGATCGAAGTGATGGCGCCCGCCAAGACAGAGTATGTCCAGGGCGAAGCACTGGATCTTGCGGGAATGACCGTGACAGCCGTGTACAGCGACGGAAACAGAAAGGAGATCACGGAGGGATACCAGGTAACCGGCTATGACGCCAACGCGGTTGGTGAGCAGACCATTACGGTGACCTACGAAGGAATGGAAGCATCCTTTACTGTAACTGTGAAGGAAGCGGAAACTCCCGCCCCCACTCTGGAGAAGATCGAAGTGACAGCGCCTGCCAAGACAGAGTATGTCCAGGGCGAAGAGCTGGATCTTGCGGGAATGACCGTGACAGCTGTGTACAGCGATGGCAGCACCAAGGAGATCGCGGAAGGATACACCGTCGGCGGCTATGACGCCAATGTGGCCGGTCCGCAGACAGTGACCGTTACATACGGCGGAAAGACCGCCTCCTTTACTGTGACAGTGACGGAGAAGGGTGAACCTTCTGATCCCGATCAGCCTACAACGACTCCGACCCAGGAGCCTACGGACACTCAGAAACCCTCTGATACCCAGAAGCCTTCTGTCACCCAGAAGCCCGGCACCACCGGACGGCCCGGAACTTCAGCGGCTACGGGAGATCAGACCAATCTGTTCCTGCCTTCAGTTTCCATTCTGCTGGCAGCGGCAGTGCTGTTTGCAGTTCTGAAAATCAGAAAAACAGAGAGATAAGGACAATTACAGACAGCCTTAACCAGGGGCCGGATGATCCTCAGGGGTCATCCGGCCACCTTTATGGAACATTTTTCAAGGATGTGCTGAGTATGGAAGTATTGGTAAATGGAATAAAAATTTATTATGAACGGCAGGGAGAAGGCCGGCCTTTGATCCTGCTCCACGGAAACGGGGAGGATCACAGCATTTTTGCCGAGACGGCGGAAATACTGAAAGAGCATTTTGCGGTATATATGCCGGATACCAGAGGACATGGGAGAAGTGAAGGAGTGGAGGAATTTCACTATGCAGATATGGCAGAAGATCTCAGGGAGCTGATCCGTGCCCTGGGACTGGAACGTCCCCTGCTCTGCGGATTCAGCGACGGAGGGATCGTGGGCCTTCTGGCTGCCGTTCGCGATCCAGGTCTGCTGTCCGCCATGGTCCTCTGCGGCGCCAACCTGACGCCGAAGGGCATGAAAACCCGCTGGTACAGACTGTTTCAAAAAGAATATCAGCGGACCGGGGACGCCAAATTAAAGCTGATGCTGAGGGAGCCGCACATTACGGCGGAGCAGCTGGCCCGGATCCGAATTCCCGTGCTGGTCACCGCCGGCAGCCGGGATCTGATCCGCCGCCGGGAGACGGAGCGCATAGCCGCCGGAATTCCCGGCAGCCGGCTGAAAATTTTAAAGGGGGAGGATCACGGAAGCTATATCGTCCACTGCGGAAAGCTGGCGGGGCTTCTGGCAGATTTTTTTGACTGACGCGAACCGGCCGGTTTGGCAAGAAATTGATGGGTTTTCGCAAAAAAATCTTATTATTTTCAAAAAAATGCAGTGATTCTGCAAAAAAATTCCTGGGGGGGGGTAGAGAATTTTTTGTGCAGATATTACAAAAATATACCCAAATGCGTGTATTGTTAAAAATTACCATTAGAGGTATAATGTGGATGTATCCATGATGATGGATATGCACAAAAGGCAGCTCAGGTTCCTGAGTCCAATACATATCTGAACGGAAAGGCCCGGCGGATGCTCTGTGTGGAGAACAGGACATCCATGGGCGCAAAAAGCCGTTTTCTCTGACAGTTCAGGCAGAAGAAGGAGGTTGAAGCGGAGGCAGCGCCGGTCAGAAGGCGGCAGAGCGGGAGGATATCGCCAGGACAAAGACGGGACTTTTAAAGCTGCGCAGCTCTCCTGACTTTACGGAAAGAGAGAGCAAAAATACTCCATAGAAGGGGAAAATTATGAGAAAGCTTAAAACAATTCTAAGAAAGGGAGCAGCTCTTGGCGCGGTGTGCGCCATGACCCTGACCTCACTGCCCATGCAGAGTGTTGTGGCGGCAGAGCAGGATGGAGCGGCTCCGCAGGCAGAGGAGGACGGACTGGTACTCTGGTATGACTTTGAGTCCCTGAAGTCCGGAACCATTGTCAATGACATGAGCGGAAACGGCTACGCCGGCGTAGTCCGCCCTACAGGATCCCAGGTAACCACCCAGGATGTGAATATTTACGGAACGGATTACACCGCCTATGATTTTCAGGGCGGCGCTCCCAGCGACACCAACACCTATGTAGAACTGCCCGCAGGCGTCTTCAACGGCCTGGAGGACATGACCGTCAGCTGCTGGGTGAATCTGGACGTTTCCGGCAGCCGCTACCAGAGAATCTGGGATTTCGGCTTCAAGCAGGATGACGGAAACTTCAACACCACTTCCTATATGTACCTGATCGCTGACGGCGCCAACACGGGTCATGTGGGATACACTGCCGCCATCACCGATTCCGGATGGGGCAACGAGAAGGGACCGGAGAAGCAGCAGGCCCTGGAGACAGGAAAATGGATATTCACTACCGTCACCTTTGACGGCTCCGAGAAGGAAATGTCTCTCTATGAGGACGGCGTTCTCATTGGAACCACCAAGACGGACGCGGATCTGTCCATCCTGGAGGACGCGGACAACGCCCTCATCGGCTACGGCCAGTTTAAGAACGACATCATGGACGGCCGGGTTGCGGATTTCAAAATCTACGACTACGCCATGACAGCGGAGCAGGTTGCTGAGAAATTCAATATTCCGGATGAGGAAAAAGTCGCCAAAGACAAAGCATGGCTGGATCTGGGAGACCTGAGCGCAGTTATCGAGGATCTGACTCTGCCCACCGCGGGAGCCGCGGGTTCCGACATCACCTGGGCTTCCAGCAATGAAGCGGTGATCGCCCCCGACGGTACGGTGACCAGACCTGCCGCCGGCAGCGGAGACGCGGTGGTTACTCTGACCGCTACCATCACCGCCGGGGAGGCGACGGATACCAAGACCTTTGAGGTTACGGTAAAACAGCAGCTGACCGCCGATGAAATCGTGACCAGAGATGCGGAAGCCCTGAAACTGACGGGGCTGGCTGCGGTAAGCGAGAATCTGGTGCTCCCCACAGCGGGAGAGAGCGGATCTTCCATCAGCTGGATCAGCTCTAATCCGGAGGTAATCGCTCCTGACGGAACTGTGACACGCCCGGTAGGCGATCCGGTGGACGTTACCCTGACCGCTACGGTATCTTACGATACGGTGTCCGTGGAGAAAGAGTTTACCGCCACGGTGGTTCCGGTTTACGAGAAACTGGACATTGTGAAAGTGCAGAACGTGGAAGTGGAGACTTCCGTTAACACGCTGCCTTCTCTGCCGGGAGAACTGCAGGTTACATATGAGGACGACACCACCGGAAAAGTAAAAGTGGTATGGCCCACGGATCTTGATGTGGCGGATTTCTCCACCGCGGAGACTACTGTGGAGGTTCCCGGAACACTGGTTGACTATGACATTGAGGTTGTGGCCACCGTTCATGTAACCGACACTGTATCTGAGGCTCCGGCCGCAGTTACCACAGAGTTCAACCTCAGCGACATCAGCCTGGACGGCGACAACACCATCTTTGCCCAGAATATGGGAAGAGATCTGGAGTATCTGAAGATTATGGACGCGGACCGGATGCTGTACAACTTCCGGCTTGCATTCGGACAGGATACTAAAGGGGCTGAGCCTCTGACCGGATGGGAGGAGCCCACCGGACTTCTGAGAGGACATTCCACCGGCCATTTCCTTTCCGCTCTGGCCCAGGCCTACGCCTCCACCGGCGAATCGGACTACAAGGACAAAATGGACTACATGGTGCATGAACTGGCCGTTCTGCAGGATATGTCCAAAGGCGATCCCGCCAAGTTTGAGACCCAGTGTACTCCTAATGACGCGGCTCAGAGCAAGTGGAGCACCGACCCCTCTACCTGGGGCGAGGGCTTCTTAAGCGCATACTCTCCGGACCAGTTCGCGCTGCTGGAGCAGTTTACGCCGTACGCCACCATCTGGGCGCCCTACTACACCCTGCACAAAATCACCGCGGGACTCATCGATTGCTACAACTACGGCGGCAATGAGGAAGCCCTGGAGGTAGCCAAGGGCATCGGCACCTGGATCTACAAGAGACTCAGCGGATGCACAACACCGGAACAGCGGGAGCAGATGTGGGCCATGTACATTGCCGGCGAGTACGGCGGCATGAACGAGTCCCTGGCCAGACTGTACGAAATCACCGGGGAGGAAAGATTCCTGGATGCAGCCAAGATGTTTGACCACACCAGCTGGTTCAACGATCTGGCAGCCAATGTGGATGTGGTTCAGGGCAAACATGCCAACCAGCACATTCCGCGGATCGTGGGAGCGATCCATGAGTACGCGGCTACCGGAGACGCTTACTATTACAATGTAGCCGAGAACTTCTGGCATATCGTCACCGAGCGCTACGCCTACTCCATCGGCGGCGTGGGAACCGGCGAAATGTTCAAGGATCCCTACCGTCAGGGCAACAACATTCTGGGCAACGAGGGCCGGGGCGAGAACTGCGAGACCTGCGCGGCCTACAATATGCTGAAGCTGACCAAAGACCTTTACAACTACGATCCGGACAACGCGGAGTACATGGACTACTATGAGAGAACCCTGATCAACCAGATCGCCGCTTCTCAGAGCCATGACACCACAGACTGGATGCACAACGGAACAACCTACATGCTTCCCATCGATCCGGGCCAGAAGAGAGACTACGATTCTGACTACGGCGGATTCACCTGCTGCAACGGAACCGGAATGGAGAACCATGTAAAATACCAGGCGGCAGCCTACGCGAAGAGCGATGACACTCTGTATGTAAATCTCTACATGCCCACCACCGTTACCTGGGATGAGATGGGAATCTCCGTACAGCAGGAGACCAACTTCCCCTCTGAGCATTCCAAACTGACGGTAAACGGCTCCGGAGATTTCACCATGAAGCTGAGAGTTCCCTACTGGGCAACCAAGGGCTTTGAAGTGAAAGTAAACGGCGAGACCATCTGCACCAATCCGGAAGTCAGCACGTATGTGGAGATTGACCGCAGCTGGAGTACCGGCGATGTAGTTGAGATCTACATGCCCTACACCCTGCACCTGGACAAGACCCCGGACAAACTGGATGCGGACGGCAGCACCGTTGCCTCCATTATGTACGGACCGCTTGTAATGGTAGCAAAGGACACCAGAGACACCTACATTCCCATGAACTGGTACACCCTGGTTCTCAGCGACAATCTGGAAGAGAGCATTAACGTAGTGACCGGACCGGATGATCCGGAGGGAAATGTGCCTCACCTTACCACCAACGGACTGGACTTCTTCCCCATGTATGACGCGTATAACTACAGATATCACGCATACGTAAAGGTAGAAGAGACACAGTCTGTACTGAACACCGATGAACTGCAGAGCCTGGTAGAGACGGCAGCTGCCGCCAGCCAGGAGGACTACACCGCGGAAGAGTGGGATGCCCTGCAGACAGCGCTCAGCGCGGCCCAGGCAGTACTGGCAAAGGGCGAAGAGGCCACTCAGACAGAAGTCTATGAAGCCTTCAAGGCCCTGCAGGCTGCTCTGAAAACCGAGGAGCCCGCGCCCGGAGTAGACAAAGACGCCCTGCAGTCCGCTGTGGACAGCGCTGTAGCTGATACAGAGAAAGACAAGTACACAGAAGACAGCTGGATCGCGTACCAGACAGCTCTGGCGGACGCCAAGGCCGTGCTGGCAGACGAGAACGCCACTCAGGAAGAGGTACAGGCAGCTCTGGACGCTCTTCAGGCGGCAGAAGCAGCTCTGAAAGCGGTTGAGCCCACAGAGGAGCCCACGGCAGAGCCTACCAAGGATCCCGGCAGCAAGCCTTCCACCACACCCGGAAGCGGCAGCACCGGCAAACCCAGCAAGCCCGGCACCTCCACCAAACCCGGCGGAGCCGGCACCGGAGACAATTCTCCCATGACGGCAGCAGCCTTTGCCCTGGTACTGGGACTTGGCGGAGCAGCCGTCCTGACAGTTTACAAAAAAAGACATCAGGCATAACCGCTGAAGTCTTTCAAAAAGGACCGTCTGTGACTGGTCTGTGAAAAAAGAATCCCGCTTTGGTATCCGCGTAACACTCGGATACCGGCGGGATTCTTTTTGGATAAGTGAATTGTCTGCTCAATCTCGCGCCGCCATTCCTTGGGGGTGATTTCTCGTCCCATTCCAGGGCATCAGGAAACCACGTTCTTCGGTCATACGCAAGAGGGGAGATTTGTATTAACAT
>ERZ1090860.397-NODE-398-length-26547-cov-8.324664_pt1 | contig 26547 bp, 22 predicted proteins | sample MGYA00478483_ERZ1090860 | MGnify/ENA primary metagenome ERZ1090860 (study PRJEB33644, sample SAMEA5815741) | chicken gut metagenome | biome: Chicken; feature: Gastrointestinal Tract; material: Caecum | place: Ireland | collected 2019-01-01 | study: A study of the...
CCCCATCCCGGAAAGCGAGCTGCCACGCCTGTTTGAAATGTTCTACCGCGGCGACAAGGCAAGAGACCGCGCGGGCGGGCATGGCTTAGGTCTTGCGATCACGCAGAAGATCCTTACGCTGCATGGGCTGACCTGCCATGCAGAAAACACAAAAACCGGCGTGCGCTTTTATGTCACAAGCCGGTAAATACGGCGAAGGCCGTCCCCTCAGGGACGGCCTTCCTCCGCTCTCTCTTCTTTTCTGCGTACCGTGAATCCATACACTTCCGCACGGACATCCTCTTCAATGTCCTTTTTGCTTCTCTTGCGGCGATCCAAATGCGAAATATACAAATACTTTCGAATAACAAACAATACGCCAACAGACAATACTGCCAACAGATTTTCCAAAGGCGTCGTATGCTCCACAACCATCTGACGGGCGATCGCAAGCAGCATCACATCAACCACCGAGTCGATCGTATAGCTGGTGATCATCTTAATCAGCTCAATGCCGATGATAATCAGGCACGCGTCACTCAAACGCTCCTGAAAATACTCCGGCACATGCAGCATCTGATCCATTTCCGTCGTACATACCAAGCCTATACTGCCGATGACACAGGCCAGCAGGATGATCAGACCCAAAACAATCTCAACGGCAGTTGCCGCAGTAGATATCTTGTCGCGCAAATCCGAATTCATCTTTTTCTCCTTCATTCCTCATTTTCCATTCCAGTCTCAATTAGTATAGCAAAATTGCCCGCCGCCTGCAACAGGCGGCGGGCAATTCCCGTGGGAAGGGGAGCGATTATTTTTTTCCAGTTACGGGATCAGCCGATGCCGCCCCAAGCGATGCCGAGCACAAAACACAGCACGCAAAGCGGGACAAATACATATCGTCCGAACGGATAGAACCACTTCATCAGAGGTTTGTCGGACCCCAGCTGCGCGGCGGCCAGTGCCGTATCTTTCTTCATGACCCAGAAGTACATGATGCCGGCAGTAAACGCGCCGATCGGGAGCACATAAATCGAAACCATATCCATCCACTGGGAAGTCCACGGCTGGATGAGCAGCGCGACAACCAGAGCGACCGCATGAATGATAACGGTAGGAATCCAGCGCTTCATCTTGAACTGATCCTGCAGGAAGTTGATCGGTACCTCAAGCAGGTTGATAACCGAGGAAACGCCCGCAAACAGAATCGCCACATAGAAGAAGATAACAATCAGTCTCGCAATGCCGCCCATGTTGTTGAACACCGGGAGCACGTAGATGAACATCAAGCCGGGGCCGCCATCGCCAAGGTCAGCGCCGACGGTAGCCATTGCGGGAATGATAATCAGCATCGCCAGCAGCGCCGCGGAGGTATCCAGTATCGCGCAGATAATCGCGGACTGACGGATCTTAACGTCCTTGCCAAGGTAAGAGCCGTAAACAACCGAGCCGGAACCCGCAACAGACAGCGAGAAGAAGCATTGTCCGAATGCGTAGACCCAAACCTCAGGATTGAGTAGGCCTGCGGGATTCAGGGAGAAAATGTAGCTGTAGCCTGCGCCGGTGTCCGGGGTAAAAATCATCAGAACTGCCAGTCCGATGAACAGCACGTACAGCGCTGGAATCATAATCTTACAGGATTTTTCAATGCCGCCCGCAACGCCCAAAACCATGATGACGAGCGAAACGACAACGCCGATAATGATCCAGAAGTTGTTGGCGCCGCCGGTCGCAAAGGTCTGCTGAATCGCTTCGATCAGGTTATCTGCTGCTGGAGCGACCTTATCGAACGTACCGCCAATGACATTCATATCCTGACCCATGGCGGTCAGTTCGCCGGTAAATGCCATCTTGGTATAATAGAACACCCAGCCCATGATGACCGAGTAACCGATCGCAAGGCACAGCGCGCCAATGATCGGGATGCCGCCCAGCCACTCACCGAGCTTCTTGGACTTGCCGCCGTTTTCCATGGCCTTTCCGAACGCGCCGGACGGACCTGCGCCGGCCCAACGGCCGAGCGAGAACTCTTCCATCATGCCGGACTGACAGATGATAAATGCGAAAATGAAATAGGGAATCAGGAAGGTCAAGCCGCCATACTTGGAAACCAGCATCGGGAAGCGCCATACGTTCGCCATGCCGACGCACGAGCCAACTGCGGCCATGATAAAGCCCCACTGAGACTTAAAGCCGTCTGTCTTTACGGTGGTCTGATTATTACTCATACTTTACACCCCTTTTTATACCGATATCCTGTAAATAAAAAACGCCTGCGGAACTGTTTACTTTTCCGCAGGCGCCTTTGCCTAGTCGTTCCTGTACTCTTTCCACGCGGCACAGGTTACGCCCATATTGTATTCCTCAGATTACTTCTCTTCGTTCGGGTACGGCTCGAGGAACGCATGGAAGTGACGCATCGGCAGCTTGTGGCCCCAGACAATACGCATGTTCGGGATGGACTCGCGATCCTCATACAGCGCCTTGACTGCTGCGATAACATAGTCCAGATGCTCCTGGGTCAGACGGCTGCGGTCGATCGCGAAGCGAACAACGTTTGCCAGCTCTGCCTGCTGCTCCGGAGTCTTGAGGTCATATTCCATGGAGTAGTCGCCCAGCTCGGATACACGGATACCATAGCGGCGGATCAGCTCAAGGCTGAAGCCCTCGCCCGCGAAGGTATCGTGGCCGCGCTTGCCGTCGAAAAATTCGTCCATATTGATGTAAACTGCATGGCCGCCGGCCGGAAGTACGACGCCCTTGACGCCGGCCTTGTAGAAGCCTTCTGCCAGATAGTTGCACTGTGCAACGCGCTCGTTCATGTAGTTGAAGTCGCAGCTCTCGTACAGGCCAACTGCCAGAGCCATGATGTCACGACCGGACATGCCGCCGTAGGAATCGTTGCCGTAGCAGGAAATCTGCTTTACCTTGAGGGTTACACCTACGTCGGTGATGATGTTGCCGTTCTCGTCGAAATCGGAGAACTTCTGCCAGAACAGACCCTTGTCGCGGAATGCCAGCATGCCGCCCATATTCGCATGGCCGTCCTTCTTGGCGGACATGGTGAATACGTCACAGTACTGGAACATTTCGGTCGCAATCTCAGCGATGGACTTATCGGCATAGCCTTCCTCGTTCATCTTGATGAAGTATGCGTTCTCAGCCCAGCGAGCGGAGTCAAATACCACCGGGATCTCATACTTATGCGCAACGCGGTTGATTTCCTTCAGGTTTGCCATGGAAACCGCCTGGCCGCATACCGGGTTGTTGGTGATGCAGGTGAAGATCAGCGGAACGTTTTCGGGGCCGACGCCCTGAATCAGCTGCTCCAGCTTCTCGATGTCCATGTTGCCCTTGAAGGGGTTCTTCTCATACTTGCCGCCTTCCGGTACTTCATACAGCAGTTCCTTGTTGTACAGGTTACGCGGAATGGAGCCCATCTGCTTGATGTTGCCTTCGGTGGTATCAAAGTGGCCGTTGGACGGGATGGTGAACTTTTTGCCGGGGTAACGGCGATTGAGGATGTTGCGGACAATTTCCATCAGGACGGACTCAGCTGCACGGCCCTGCTGGATGATGAAGGTGTTCGGGCGCTCCATCTGCTTTGCGCCGCCATTGAAGAAGCCGCCCTCATATTCGCAGAGGTAAACTTCGTTCATCATCTTCTCTACGTCGCGGCAATCGGTGCGAACGAGGTCGATGATCTTCTTCCAATTCTTCTCACCGCCGCGCTCAAAGATGTCGCGGAAGGTGTCGAGCAGTACGTAATAACCGGTGTTGCGGCCATAAGCCTCGTCGCCGAGGAACAGCGCCGCCCACTGCTGATTGGTCATCGCGGTGGTACCGGAGTCAGACAGCATATCAACGGTCAGCATGCCGGCCGGGAACGCGAATTCATTCCAGTGCGTTGCATTCAGAGCGCGCTCGCGCTGCTCGATGGTAACGTCCGGAAGATCACGAACAGCAAACGTAAAATGGTGCGGAGCGGGTACATCCAGCGGGTAGTGAGCCATGTTCTTGTCCATATAAATTACCTCCATTTTTCTTGGCGCGTTGCGCCGTTATTTTTAGAGGATACCCCGGTCATCGATTACCGACTTCCCACTTCCGGCAATTCCGACTGGCGGACAGTATCTTTCACTAATGTGAACCAAGTTAAAAAATATTTACAGGGCCGCGATAACCTCTATCTCGACCAGCGCATCCTTGGGCAGGCGCGCAACTTCCACAGCGGAGCGAGCCGGATAACTGCCCTCGCCAAAGAATGTGGCATACACTTCGTTCATTGCACCGAAGTTGTTCATATCGCTGAGGAACACCGTCGTCTTGACAATGCGGTCCATGCCGGTGCCGGCTTCCGCCAGGATTGCCTTGACGTTTTCCAAGGACTGCTTGGTCTGCTCTGCAATCCCCTCCGGAAATGCGCCTGTCGTCGGGTTGATGGGCAACTGCCCGGATGTAATAACCAGTCCGTCTATTGCAACGGCCTGTGCGTACGGCCCGATCGCTGCGGGAGCCAAGTCCGTACTGATGACTTTTTTCATCCTGTCCACGCCTCCTTTTCTGAGATAAATTTATCACCAGAATAATATTTTGTCAAGCATCTTTTGTTCACTTTGTATGATAGCACACTTTTATTTCATGAATTTGTGGGAATTTTATATAGGTTTTGTCAAAACTATATAATAATTATTTCTTTTAATTGTGATAAATTATTTTCATCTGCTTTGACAAACCTCTTTTCTTTACGGTATAATAAATTTAAGGTCAAAAACCTGTTCGATTTTGGAAAATGAGGTGAGCGTATGGCCAATCCGTTGCTGCAACATTATATAAAACTGACCGAATTTCTTGGTCAGGCGCTTGGCCCCGATTACGAGGTCGCGCTGCACGATCTGACCGATAAAAACCGGTCTATCATCGCCATCGCCAACAACCATGTCAGCGGACGCGAGGTCGGCGCGCCTCTGACCAACGTAGCGCTCAAGATCCTGATGGACAAAAGCTACGAGTCACAGGACTACCGGCTGCATTACTGCGGTGTCTCTGCCACAGGCAAAACGCTGCGTTCCTCCACGCTGTTCATCAAGCAAAACGGAAGGCTGATCGGCATGCTGTGCATCAACTTTGACGACAGCCGGTATCAGGAAGCCAGCGAAAACATCCTGCGCCTGTGCCATCCGGATGCATTTGTAGAAGATCACTGTCAGCCCGGCAGACCGCAAGGCGGCGGAGACGCCGTGCGCGCCGTCCCCGCGACGACCGAGAGTTTCCACAACTCGATTGACGCTGTCGCAGGCGATGCAGTGGGCCGCGAACTGGCACGGCTGGGCGTAACTGCCGACCGGCTGACGCCGGACGAGCGTATCCAGGTCATCGCCTCGCTCGAAACGGGCGGCATTTTCCTGCTCAAGGGCGCGGTCAAGGATGTCGCTGATGCGCTGCATTGCTCACAGGCCAGCGTTTACCGCTACCTGTCGCAGATCAAAAAAGACGATACCTGATTTTTTTCGATGAACCAATGAAAAATGAGCGCAATGCGCTCATTTTTCACTACCCGGAGCGACAACACCACATCCTGTCCCCCGCGACTATCCTACAACCGATCACATAAGCTGTATTTGAAAAAAGGGAGGAAGCCTCATGCGTTACATTGATTTACGAAGCGACACGGTCACCCAACCGACGCAAGCCATGCGGGATGCGATGGCTGCCGCGGTGGTGGGCGACGATGTATTTGACGACGACCCCACCCTGCACGAACTGGAGGCGTATGCAGCCAAGCGGCTGGGCAAAGAGGCCGCAGTGTTTGTCACCTCAGGCATGCAGGGCAACGCCTGCGCGCTGCTGGCGCATACCCGCCGCGGCGACTGCGTCATCATTGACCCGCATTCGCACATTGCCGACCACGAAGCCGGTTCTTATGCCCAGCTTTCCGGGGTTTCGCTGCGTTTTCCGCAGAGTGTCAACGGCACCATGGACCCGGACTCCGTGCGCGCCTGCCTGACCGACGATAGCGATGTACAGGTCGCGCCCGCGACGCTGGTTGTGGTGGAGAACGCGCATTCCACAGGCGCGGTCGTCTCGCTCGACAACATGCGCGCCATCTATCAAATCGCGCATGAAAAGGGCGTAGCCGTGCATCTGGACGGCGCCCGGCTGTTTAACGCCGCGACGGCGCTCGGTGTTTCCGATGTGCGCGAGCTGACACAGTACTGCGATACCGTGATGTGCTGCCTGTCCAAGGGCCTGTGCGCACCGGTCGGCTCGATTCTCGCCGGACCGAAGGACCTGATCTGGCGAGCGCGCCGCGCGCGCCGTATCCTCGGCGGCGGCATGCGGCAGGCAGGCTTTTTGGCGGCTGCCGGTCTGGTCGCACTGCGCGATATGACCGAACGAGTCAAGGAAGATCACGAAAACGCGGCCCATTTGGGCGCGCTGCTGGACGCAATCGACGGCGTGCAGGTATTGCGCGACCGTTTGGATATCGACATGGTGTTCTTCACCGCCGACTGGGACACGGACAAAGCAGCCCGTTTCCCCGCGTGGATGCTGGAGCACGGCGTCAAGGTCACCGGCTGCACGGGCGGCGAGTACCGCATGGTTTGCCATCACGATATCTCCCGCGCGGACTGCGATCAGACGGCACAGCTGGTGCGCACTTTTGCCGCGGAGGGGTGACCCATGCCCAATCATTATATCCGCCGCCTGCTTTGGCTGGTTGCGGGCATGTTGGTCAGCGCGGTCGGCATCACTATGATGCTGCAAGCCAATATCGGGCTGGAACCGTGGAGTGTATTGCAGCAAGGTCTGGCACAGACCCTTGGCATCACCTACGGCACCGCCTCTATGATCGTCGGCGCGGCGGCTATTGGCGCGGCCATGCTGTGTGGGGAGAGCTTCGGTTTTGGCACGATCATCAACATCATTCTGTGCGCGGTATTCATTGACGGTTTGCTCTGGCTGGGCTGGATTCCGCAGATGCATACGCTGCTCACTGGTCTGCCGCTGCTGCTGGTCGGGCTGGAGCTGCTCGCACTGGGCACCTGGATGTATATGAAAAGTGCGTTAGGCGCCGGCCCGCGCGATGCGCTCATGGTGGCGCTTGCGCGCAAAACAGGCCGATCGGTCGGCCTGTGCCGCGCAACCGTCGAAATTTTTGTCATCATCGCCGGTTTTCTGCTCGGCGGGCAGGTCGGCATCGGCACCGTGATCTGCGCCGTTGGTCTCGGCTCGCTGTTCAACATCAATTTTCACCTGCTGCATTTCCACGCGGCTGATCTTCATCAGGAAAATGTTGCAGAAACCCTGCAAAACCTGCGCAGAACCAAACAGCAATAAAAAAGGAAGCCTTTCGGCTTCCTTTTTTCATTTATCCTTGTTGCAGGCTGTTCAGCGCCACAAACATATCCGCACCAAAAATCCCGGTGTTATCCACATCCTGCAAGGTGACCAGGCCGGTATCGCGGTCAACATAGGCGATCAGCCACAGGTCAGCATTCTCCAACCGAACATCATACCGACCATCAGGCTGTGTAATGCCTCCATAACTCGTTTCCTCCATGGTCAAACAAAGCGCCAGTGAGTCATATTGTTCGGGCGGATAATTATCATCATAATACATCTGCTCTTCAGGGTAATTATACATGCACCAATAGTAACCCTTTTCCTCGTAAGTACCCGCTTCACCAGTCAGGCTCAGCCCGTAGCCGTCGCCACCGTCCGCATCGACCCAAAGATTGAGCGTCGTGCCGTCGGACAGCGTCGCGGTCGCGTTATCGCCAATCAAATCGTACAGGCGGACATAAACCGAGGTGTAATTGTCCGGGTCGTATTCGTAGGTCGCGCCCGGTGTGTAATACAGCGCGCCGTCATCATAGCTGACCCAATCTTCCGCTTCCTGTTCGGACGACCCCCAATTACCGAGGTCGATCTCGAATGCAGTGACACTATCGCCTATATTTCGGAAAAAATTCTCCGCTATCGGTATCAGCGAAGGCAGCAGATTGAGCAGCACCACCGCCACCGCAACGACCGCCGCAATCTTTCCCTTGCCTTTTTGCGTTTCACGAATTGGTTTCACGCTGGGTTTAGCTTTTTTCGCGCGTATGGGTGTTTTCCGCGTGCGTGTTTTCTGATAAGTCGGCTCATCTCCAAACTGCTTTTCCCGCCAAGCAGCAGCTTTCTTTTCCAGCTCCCCGACGCGGCCGCGGGTACCCGCGCGCGCGCCGCAGATCGGACACTCCCGATCCTCATCGTTATAATTGATCCCACAATGCTGACACTTCATACGAACGCCCCCCTTCTCTGTTTTCATCATAGCAGAGAAGCAGGGCGCGCGCAAGTTTATTTCGGCAAATTATGTAACAGCGTTTCAATCCGGGCCGGTTCGATCACCTGCATGCCGCTTTGCTCAGGTGCGCGAATCACAACGCCCTGCCCGGTATTGGGATGCAGTGTGGAAACGCAAAAATCCAGTGCAAACAACCCAATCAGCAGCGCGCACAGCAGACCGAACGCCTCGTGCGGCAGCCGTCGAAACATCCGCAGCAGCAGAGGTGCCGCCAGATACACCGCCGCACAGCAGCCCAGCCCGAATACCAGCGCGGTCGGCAGACTAACCAGACCGTCCACGTTCAGCGGATATCCGCTGTAATCCCACCAGCGCAGGCCGTAAACCACCAGCAGATACTTTCCGGTTGCAAACTCGATCGCGGTGGAGACCATCGCGCCCAGCGCAAAGACCAAAATCGGCTGTGCGGCAAATCGCTCCAGCAGCAGGACGGACAGCAGCCCGCCCACGCCGTAGATCGGCAGCCACGGGCCGAGCAGCGTGCCGCGATTGACCAGTTCCCCATCGAGCAGCATATGCAGTCCGACTTCCCACAGCCAGCCCGCTGCCGAAAACGCCAGAAACAGCCCGGCCAGTTCGCGGATTGTGTACCGTCCCACCGTATAAGGCCGCACCCTATGTACCGACCGAGATACCGCTGTCATATCCATCCCTCCCCTGTTACCCTTTTATTGTAGACGATCATTCTTTGTAATTTCGCCGCAAAATTCTTAAGATTTTATGAGCATCCCCTATTTTAGGGTGCAAAAAGGGACGCGCGGAAGCGCGTCCCCCGTGTATGTGTTGCTTATTCCAGATTCAGCTTATGCTGAAGGATATAATGTGTGCCTGCATAGCAGATCGCACCCGGAATCGCGGTTACGACACAGAAGAATAACAGCACACCGTGCAGCACAGCTTCCTGCGGCATACCTGCCACCATGTTGTAAACAGCGTGCATCAGCGTCTCCATCGGGCCGTTGACTACGCCAACCAGTACAAAGCTCAACAGGAACTGTGCCACAGTTGACAGCACAAAGTACCACACCACCGACATCAGTACGCGGTGTTTTTTCGCCAGATGGCCGAGCGCCATGCACAAGTAGATATACAGCACCGCACTGGCTGTGCTCAGCACCAGCAGCAGGATTCCTTCCAGCATATAGCCGATCGCATTGGGTTCCTTGGCAATCGCATGGCCCAGCCCGCCAAGCATCATTCCAATATCATAAATCACGTTGGTGTTAGCGCTGAGAATCATCATACTGAGCAGTGCAACGATGCCGCTCAGGAAGCAGATCGCCACCGCGACAATCACCTTGCTCCAGATGTGCTGCGCAACCGTGACCGGCAGCGTAAACATCAAATAGCCCTCGTCACCCAGCAGGTTTTTGTAAAACCGCTGGATCAGGATAACCGCGGTCACGACGAACACCGCAACGAGCAGCGCAAAGTATAACATTGCAAGGATGGCGGTCGGGATACCGTTCATAATATTCTGTGCGCGTTCGGTTGTCATCACTGCGCTGACCACGCTCATCAGCAGCATTGCACCGTAAAGCGGCAGGCAGATGCGCGCGCACGCCTTCCATTCATATTTCATCAGCTTCAGCATGCGAACACCTCCCGGAACAACATATCAACCGATTTTCCGTGCTCCTCCCGAATGGTGTCCACGCTCTCGTGCAGCGTCATCACACCGTTTTTCAGGAAGATCACCTCGTCCAGCACCCGCTCAATGTCCGCAATCAGGTGGGTGGACAGCAGCACCGACGCATCCTCGCTGTAATTTGACAGGATCGTGTTGAGGATATAGTCGCGCGCGGCCGGATCGACGCCCGCGATCGGCTCGTCGAGCAGGAACAGCTTGGCCTTGCGGCTCATGGTCAGGATGAGCTGCACCTTTTCCTTCGTGCCCTTGGACAGCGTCTTGAGTCGGTTCAGCGGCTGAATATTCAATGTAGACAGCATTTCATTTGCTTTTACACGGTCGAAATCCGCATAAAAGTCCGCGTAGAAATCAATCAGGTCGCATACGCGCATCCAGTCGTTTAAATACGCCCGGTCAGGCAGGTAGCTGACCACGCTGTGCGTGTGCACGCCGGGCGCTTGCCCATCCACCAGCACGCTGCCACTCGTCGGCTGAATCAGGCCGTTTATCAACTTGATGAGCGTCGTTTTTCCCGAACCGTTCGGACCGAGCAGGCCGACAAACCGGCCACCGCTCAGCGACAGGTTCAAATTGTCGAGCGCTTTGACGCTGCCGTATGTCTTAGTCAGCCCTGCGCAGACAATCAGTTCATTTTTTTGTTCCATTCTGATTTCCCTCCCCTTGGCGCTTTTCGAGCAGACGGTAAACCTCCTGCTCGGAGAAACCGAGCTGGCTCATGCCAGCCAAAAATTCTGCAATACGGTCGCTTGCAATCTGTTCCCGAATCTTCTCAATCATCTCTTTATCCTCCGTCACATAGCGTCCGCTGGTCCGGTTGGTATACATCAGTCCTTCGCGCTCCATATCCGTCAGCGCGCGCTGCATGGTGTTGGGGTTGACCCCCGCCTGCGCCGCCAGCTCGCGTACTGCCGGTACTTTATCGCCTGCCGCCAGTTGTCCGCTGACGATCTGTTCGGTCAGGATTTCCACCAGCTGCTGGTAAATCGGCCGATCGCCCCGCAGTTGCCATTGCATAGGCTCTCTCCTCTCTTGTTATATTGTGCTATGATAATAATACAATAGTACATTTTTGTCAACCCCTGACAAAAAATATTTTTCATCCGGTCTGAGCTATGCTATAATAGGCCATATTGGAGGAACGGAATCTATGAAAATTTACCCCCATCTGCGCGTGTTGTGGGGCGCGCTTGCGGTGTCCGCGGCGATCAATCTAGCCGCGCTGAGCAACTCGATGGCCGTACTGCTGGCCGCCAACATCGTCAATCTGCTGTGTTATGGCGTGATTGCCTATGTGCTGTATCGCTTATCGGACGAATCTGCACTGCTGGGCCGCGCCTTCCCGGCGCAGCTGCTTTCCATTGCGCTGATCGGCTTGGCACTGGTCGTGACCCAGCTGGCAGGCGATAATCTGGTGCTGCAAAATTTCATGTCTCTGCTGTCGATGGCAGGCAGTGTCGCAGGGCTGCTGAGTGAATATTACCTGTACTGGGGTCTGGATGAGCGCATCATCCCCCACGCCTACAACTATCCTGCACGCCGCATCCGCTGGTGCCTGTACGCGCCGCTGCTGGGCGCGTTCGCAGCGAGCGCACTCATTCTGGCTGAACTTCTGCTGCCCGCAGTATTTGTGCAATTGGCGGGGCAAATCGTACCGCTTGTGCTGTTGTGGCAGTATATGCGTGCGGTACAGATGCGCGAGGATGACCCGCTTTCCTTCTGAATAGACAAAAGGCACCCCGAAAACCATGGTTTTCGGGGTGCCTTGTTCTTTTGTACGCTTTTTTATGCGTTTTCGGAGAACTCCGCCAGTCGCAGACCCTCGTTGTGGTCGAGCGCATAGGTGATGTTCCACGGCGAGGAGAACAGCAACAGGCTGTTGCCCTTGAGATCCTCGACGATCTTAGTGTCGCTGGTCAGCTGTAACGCCTTGATGTCAAAGCCTTCTTCGTCGTTTTCCACCCAGCGCACATGCTCATAGGGCAGGTTTTCGCGGATGATCTCGACGTTATACTCGTTTTTCAGGCGGTATTCCAGCACTTCAAACTGCAGTACGCCGACCACGCCCACGATGACCGACTCCATACCGGCGCCCGGCTCTCGGAAAATCTGAATAGCGCCCTCCTGCGCGATCTGCTCAACACCCTTGACGAACTGCTTGCGCTTGAGCGTGTCCTTCTGCCGCACGGTAGCAAACAGCTCGGGCGCGAAGGTCGGAATGCCGGAGAATACGCACTTGCGCTTGGGGTCGCAGACGGTGTCACCGATCGAGAACACGCCCGGATCGAAAATACCGATGATATCGCCCGCATAGGCCTCATCCACGATCGAGCGATCCTGCGCCATCAGCTGCTGCGGCGCAGCCAGCACCATTTTCTTACCGCTCTGCACATGCAGCACATCCTGCCCGCGCACGAACTTACCCGAGCAAATGCGCATGAAGGCAATACGGTCGCGGTGCGCCTTATTCATGTTGGCCTGAATTTTGAACACAAACGCCGAGAAATGATCCTCAAACGGGTCGATCACGCCGATGTCGGCCGTGCGTGCGGTCGGCGGCGGGGTCATCTGCAAAAACTTCTTGAGGAACGGCTCAACGCCAAAGTTGGTCAGTGCCGAACCGAAGAACACCGGCGACAGCTTGCCCTCGTGCACCGCCTTGAGGTCGAACTCGTCGCCCGCACCGGACAGCAGCTCCACATCGTCGATCAGCGTCTGGTACTGATCTTCGGGCAGCAAACCCTCCAAAACCGGGTCGTCAATCGACAGGCGCTGCGCTTTGACCTCATGCCGGAAGTCCGCCCCCTCAAAGGCAATGACCTCATCGTCCATGCGGTCGTACACGCCCTTGAAGCGCTTGCCCGAGCCGATCGGCCAGTTGACCGCATAGGTGCCGATACCCAGCTCGTTCTCGATCTCTTCCAAAAGCTCATAAGGGTCGCGCGATTCGCGGTCCATCTTGTTGACAAAGGTGAAAATCGGCACGCCACGCATCGCACACACCTTGAACAGCTTGCGCGTCTGCGCCTCGACGCCCTTGGAAGCGTCAATGACCATGACCGCCGAGTCCGCCGCCATCAGCGTGCGGTAGGTATCCTCGGAAAAGTCCTGGTGACCGGGCGTGTCGAGGATGTTGATGCACTTGCCCTCATAGCGGAACTGCAGCACCGAAGAGGTGACCGAAATACCGCGCTGCTTTTCGATCTCCATCCAGTCGGACACCGCATGACGGCTATTTTTCTTGCCTTTCACCATACCGGCCTCTTGAATTGCGCCGCCGTACAGCAAAAATTTCTCCGTAATTGTGGTTTTACCGGCGTCCGGATGCGAAATAATCGCAAAGGTCCGTCGGTTCTCAATTTCTTTTCTCAGTTCTGCCACTGACTTTTTTCCTCCCGATTATACAAAAACAAAAATTTGTTGCGAAATGTACACAGAATGTTCACATTTTCCCTATATTATAATAACCGTGGAAAGCGTAAGATCCCCCCACATGTTCTTGCTTTCTACTCTCTATCCTACCTTTTATTGTGGGAGCGGCCGGACGAAAGTCCGGCCGTTCCTGTTTTTATGAGCAGCAGCATAATTTTTTTTGCGCTGCTGCTCTTTTTGATGCACGGCTGCCACCGCGTAAAAGGCAGGAACAAAGCAGAAAACACCCTATTTACAAATCCCGTCGGCCTTCCAGCGCGCGGGTCAGCGTGACCTCGTCGACATATTCCAGATGTCCACCCACGGGAATACCATAAGCCAAACGGGTGATACGGATGCCGAAGGGCTGCAAAAGCCGGGAAATGTACATCGCCGTGGCCTCACCCTCGGTGTCCGGGTTGGTGGCGAGAATGACCTCTTCAGTGTCCTCGTCGGCCACGCGCTGCACCAGCTCGCGGATGCGGATATCGTCCGGCCCGATGTGTCCCATCGGTGACAGCGTACCGTGCAGCACATGATACAGCCCGCGATACTCCTTGGTGCGCTCAAACGCGATCACGTCCCGCGGCTCCGCCACCACGCAAATGGTCTTTTGGTCGCGGGTCTGGTCGGAACAGATCGGACAAAGCTCGCTATCCGACAGGTTCTGACAGCGCTTGCAAGTGAAGGTCTTTGCTTTCGCTTCACGGATGGCATCGGCAAAGCGCTCCGCGTCCTCCTTGGGTAGGTCAAGCACATGAAATGCCAGCCGCTGCGCGGTTTTCTGCCCAATGCCGGGGAGCTTGGCAAATTCCTCGATCAGCCGCTCGACAGGTGGTGCGAAATAATCCATCAGAACAGGCCGCCGCCCAGACCGCCCATGCCGCCGGTGATGGCATTCATCTGGCTCTGGGATTTCTCGTTTGCAGCCTTGAGTGCCTCATTAACCGCCGCAACGACCAAATCCTGCAACATATCGATGTCGTCCGGATCGACCACATCGGGCTTAATCTCGATGGACTTGAGCGTCGAGGTGCCGGTCACGGTCGCCGTCACCATGCCGCCGCCCGCCGTGCCGGTGGTCTCCATCTGCGCAATCTCTTCCTGCGCCTTCATCATGTTTTCCTGCATCTTCTGCGCCTGCTTCATCATCGCCTGCATGTTCATGCCGCCGCCGAAGCCACCAAAGCCTTTTCCCTTTGCCATCTGTTAAGTCCTCCTCAAAGTTCTTTTACTTGAATATCAAATGCCTTCGCCCGACCGATGATCTCATCGACCGCGGCGTTTTTTTGTACGACAGGTTCATCCCCGGCCTCGCGCACCTTGACCTTGATCGGTGCGCCCGCGAGGGCCGCCGCCTGCTCACGGATGACCTTCATGGTCGGCTCGGCCTTGGCGAGCATGGCCGTGATACCATCCTCGCACAAAATGACCAGTGCGCCGTCCTCCAGCAGCCCCTTAGCGGATACCTTGAGATTGGTATGCGCACCGGTATTGATTTTGCCCGTCAGCGCTTCGAGCAGCTGCGTCCATTTCGGCCACGCGGCTGCTTGCGCCGCTGCGGGCCTTGCCGCCAGTGCAGGCTGCTCCGATGCTGTTTCCTCCTGCGCCCAAAGCGGCGCGTCGCCATCATCCGGCGGAGGCGGTGCGTCCTCGTCGCCCGGCGGGGGCGGCATATCGTCTGCCCGCGGCGCGGCTTGCGCCGGTGCCGCCACGACCGGTATACCATGTTTCATCTTTTCCTCGAGCGCTTCCACGCGCCCGCTGAGGGTATCGTATTGTTCCGCGCCCAGACTGCACAGCCGCACAGCGCACAACTCGGCTTCGACGCGGCGGTTTGCCGCGCTGCGCATACGGTCAAGCGCCTCTCCGATCACGCGACTCCACGCGATCAGCGTAGATGCGGCCAGTCCATCGCACAGCTTTTGCAGGCTTTTGACCGTGTACGCCGGAGAAATCAGCGCAGACACATCGGTTTTGCTGGTCTTGACCAACAATGCATCACGAATAAGGCCAAGCATCTGGTCGTAAACCGCAGCCAGATCGCGGCCCGCGTTGTAATAATCGTCAATCAATGCGATTGCCGCTGCCAAATCACCGGTTTTCAGGTGTTCCGCCAGCCGGATGCCGTCGTCCTGCCCCAAAACGCCCAGCGCCGCCGTCACGGTCTGCTCGTCCACCGCACCGGCAGCCGCCGCGCGGTCGAGCATGGAGAGCGCATCGCGCATCGCGCCATCGGCCAGACGTGCAATCAGGCGCGCCGCGCCTTCGGTCAGCTCAATCCCTTCGCCCGCAGCGACATCCAGCAAGCGGCGCGCAATGTCCTCCGCGCCGATACGCCGGAAATCAAACCGCTGGCAGCGCGACAGGATAGTCGCAGGCACCTTATGCAGCTCGGTCGTAGCCAGAATAAACAGCACATGCTCAGGCGGCTCCTCGAGCGTCTTGAGCAGCGCATTGAACGCGCCGATCGAAAGCATGTGCACCTCGTCGATGATAAACACGCGCTTTTTGACCTGCGCGGGCGTGTATCGTGTTTCGTCACGCAAATCGCGGATGTTGTCCACACCGTTATTGGAAGCTGCATCGATCTCGGTTACATCAAGAACTGACCCGTCCAGAATGCCACGGCAGGCCGCGCATTCGTTGCACGGATCGCCGTTCACCGGATGCTCACAGTTGACCGCGCGCGCCAAAATTTTCGCACAGGTCGTTTTTCCCGTGCCGCGCGTGCCGGTGAACAAATAGGCGTGGCTAAGCCGCCCGGATCGAAGCTGCGCGCGCAGTGTATCCGTAATATGCTGCTGACCGATCACATCCGCAAAGGTTTGCGGCCGCCACTTGCGATACAGCGCCTGATACATGCGCCCAACTCCTTTCCCTGCCCGTGATACCACAAAAGAGGCGGGCGCAAGCCCGCCTCCCAGCGTTCTCTCTGCGCGCCAAGCGCGCAATCCAATCCATAAAAACCCGCGGCATGCGCGTGGGCTTTTATACCAGTCGGAGCAAAAGTTTCGCTTGTCGGAACTTTTGTCCCGTCTAGATGTATCCGAGCAAGGCTCGGTACATCCTCTCGCTTGAAAGCGTGGTTTCAAGCGAAATCTGTTCAGCGCCCCACAAGACCGCACACGGGCAATTCGAAAGCGTGCGCCCGACTGCCTTTCTGCGGTTTGGGCTCAAAATCGGCAGCTCTGCGGCACACGATGGTTTCCGCTTAATGCTGCTCGGTTCCCCGCCTGACATGGTTCACGGTCCTCCGTTGCGCAGTACCGGTCTCTCATCGCCCTGTTGGCAGCTGCTTCGCCGCTCGTACGTCCCTCCTTGCCCGCATCATCCCCGCTGTAGCGGATTGCGGGTACAGGACACCGCTAACGCCCCGATGTGTGCGGCCTTGTGCGGCGCTGAACAGATATTCGGTTGTTATTCTATGCGTTTTGCCCGGTTTTATGCTTCCGGATCGTCAGGCGGCGGCGTGGTTTCGCCACCCGTGCTGCCACCGGTCTCGCCACCTGTGCTGCCGCCGGTTTCACCGCCTGTGCCACCGCCGGTCTCACCACCAGTACTGCCGCCGGTTTCACCGCCGGTACCACCACCGGTTTCACCGCCCGTGTTGCCACCGGTCTCACCGCCTGTGCCACCACCGGTCTCACCGCCAGTCTCGCCACCGGTTTCACCGCCGGTCTCGCCGCCCTCCGGATCAGTCGGAGTGACCGGCAAACCGGTTTCCGGATCAATCGAAGGATCGGTCGTGTCAGAAGGCTTTTGCTCTTCCGGCTTCGTCTCTTCCGTCGGCTGCTCCTCTTCTTCCTCTTCCTCCTGCCAATCGGTTACACCAACCTTGGCAAAGTTGTAATTCGTCTTAATGCCCTGATGGCTGCACGTCTCAGTCGGCACTTCGTCGTTCCAGAAGCGGCCGCTTGCGGCACGTCCCGCCGCGCGGCAGGCACCGGAAGCGAGCAGACCGGTATCCATACAATAGGTCACCGTAGTGAAGTCCTGCGGATGCGAGTCAAACACCAGACCGGAGTCGCCCTCATGCACCTTCTGCATCACAGCCAGCCAGATCGCCGCGGCATTGCGGCCATACAAACCGTTGAGCGTGTAGTTATGCTCATAGCCGACCCAAACCGCAGCCGAATACTGGGGCGTAACGCCACAGAACCAGATATCGGTATTGGAGGTCGTCGTACCGGTCTTACCTGCTGTCTGCACGCCGGAAATCTGCGTGCCGGACGCGGTACCATAGGCGGTAACATTTTGCAGGCATTCGAGCATGTAGTACGCGGTGCGCACATTCTCAAAGCCCAGATCCGTGCTCGGATTGTTTTCCAGAACCACATTGCCCTCAGAATCGAGCACCTTGGTATAGGTGCGCGTGCCGCCGAACACACCTTCGTTGATGAAGGAGGAGAAGCCGCCCGCCATTTCACGCACGGTTACGCCGTCGGTCAGCGCGCCCAGTGCCAGCGGCGAATAGTCGATATCGCTCTTGACCGTGCCGTCCTCATAGGTGCGGCTGCCAACCAGCTGAATCCCCAGCCGCTGGGTCATGAAATCATAGGATGCCTGCGGCGTGAGCATATTCATCACCTGCACGGCAATGGTGTTGACCGAGCTGGTGATACCGCTTTTGATCGTCATTGATCTGCCTGTCGGCATCTTGCCGTCGTTCATCGGCCACGGCTTACCGTCGTCTCCGATAAACAGCGGCTTGTCATACACCGTCGTGGACGGCACAATGATGCCCTTATCCATTGCCGGACCATAAGTGGACAGCGGCTTGATCGAGGAACCCGGCTGACGGCGCGCATCTGTTGCGTACGAGAACGCCAGATTTTCGGTCTTTTCACCGCGACCGCCCGCAATGGCAACGATGTTGCCCTGCTTATCCGTGATGACCATAGCGCTTTGCGGCCGTTCGCCGTATTTCTCCGTATTGGGGAACACGGAATCGTCCGCCCACACCTGATCGACGATGTTCTGCACCTTGGTATCAATGGTGGCATAGATCTTCAGGCCGCCCGAGGTAACCATATTGCTGGCCACCAGTTCGGAATAGCCCTTCTGCTCCATCAGATCCTTGGTTACGTCTTTGATGACCGCATCGGCAAAATACGAGTAAATATCGCTGATATCCTGCTGATACTTCTCATACGGACGATAGACCAGCTCGGTTGCGATCGCCTCGTTATACGTGGTCTGATCGATCATCCCAAGCTCCAGCATTTTGCCGAGAATATTCTCCTGCCGCTCCTTGACCTTTTCCGGATGGTTATACGGGTCATAGATCGACGGATTGTTGGTCAGGCCCGCCAGCGCAGCACACTCCGCCAGGCTCAGCTCGGATACATCCTTACCGAAATAGGTGGTCGCGGCGGTTTTTACGCCATAGCAGTTGTAGCCAAGGTAAATCGTATTGAGATACATCTCCAGAATACGATCCTTGTCCCCGATCTCATCCTCCAGCGCGAGCGCGCGGAAAATCTCGTTAATCTTACGCTTGACCGAATAATCGTCCTCATCGGTGACGTTCTTAATGAGCTGCTGGGTGATGGTCGAACCGCCGTACTGGTCATCGCCCACCAGCCAGTTGACAACCGCACCGAACGTGCGCTTCCAGTCCACGCCGTGGTGCTTGTAGAAGCGTTCGTCCTCGATGGCCACGACCGCGTTTTTCAAATCCTCCGGGATATTCTCGCTGTCCTCCCAAATGCGGTTTTCCATGCCGCGGATGGTTTCATACAGCGTTTCCTGTCCCGTTTCGGAATCAACCGTATAGATAAAAGAGTTCAGATCCAAGCCAAGACCCTTGCTCAGATCGGCTGCCGTTTCCTGCGCGGATGGATTGATGTATGCATGCACATAATACGCAAACGCAATGCCGCAGAAGCAGGCGCAAAGCACACCGATAAGCAGCAGCGTCAGCAGCACGCGGGATATCACATGCAGGACGCCCGATCCTTTTCTTTTGCCAGTTGCCAATTCGGTTTCCTCCTTGCCCGCCGTATTGATGCCGCGGGTCTTATCAGGTCAGACGGATGAATCGCCCGATTTGTTCCCGATATTCCTCAAAATAAGCAGTTTTCGATCTGCTTTGACGTCATTATACCACAGAAACAGGGGGTTTAAAAGCATGTATTTTCCCTGTTTGTTTCTGTTTGTCACAGTCGCTCGCGGCTATTATACCACATTATTCCGCAAATTCCAAACAAATTTTACATCGGACCGCGAATACTTTCCAAGTTTTCGGGAATACTCAAAGAAAATTCCATGGATATGAGGAGGTTATTTTCATGATGCAGGGGTTTTACATGCTTGCCATGCTGCGCGCCAAACGCCAGCGGCGGATCGCGCTGCTGGCGTGCGCGGCAGCGCTCATCAGTGCTTTTTTTGCCGCGCGCGTCTGGTTTTCCGCCCCGGCCGTGCCTGCCAGCACGACTGAACTGCCCTATGTAGCGCAGGCTGAGGACGGTCGTCTGGTCGTCTCGCGCGGCGGCGAAATCGTCATCCGCACCGACATTGACATCCGCACGCTGCCCTCCGCCGACCGCGAAGCGCTGGAAGACGGCATTCTGCTGTCGGATGCACAGGCGCTTGCCCGTCTGCTCGAGGACTACGGCTCATAACCATCCAGCGGCATGATTTATGCTGTTTTCAGTTCAAAATACGCAGTCTGCAATGGCCCTTTTCCCGGTTTTTCACTTTATACAGCACTTCATCGGCCAACTGATACAGCTCTGAGAACGTACGCATCCGCCGACTGAATATGCCTCCGACCGACATCGTAGACTGCGATAACGACCAGTGCCGCTGCGCCACCTCATAATAAGAGTCAATCAGCTTCTGAACCTTACGCTGGATCGCCTGCATATCCTGGCAATCTGGAATGAAAATCGCAAATTCATCTCCGCCAAGACGGCAGATAATATCGGTTTTGCGGAAAGTTTGCATCAGCTGATCGGCAACCAAACAGAGAACCGCATCGCCTTCCTGATGCCCGTAAAGATCATTCACCCGCTTGAAGTTGTCCAGATCCAGCATAAAGAAGAGATACGCCGGGCCGCTGCCCATGGTCTCCTCGATACGCATTTGTGCGCCCTTACGATTATAAATTCCGGTCAGCGGATCACTCAACGCCTCATGTTCCAGACTGGTTTGGGTGCGGACCTGCTGGGAAACGTCAATCAGCACGCTGATCACTGCGTCCCGTCCGTCGGCCGCGACCGTTCTTCTGCCGATATCATGCACCCAAATATAGCTGCCGTCCTTCTTTTTCATGCGGTATCGGATCTCATATTGATCGCTCGGCGCAAGAATTTTCGCCATTTCAGCCTTGACATACTCCCGATCGTCCGGGTGAACGCTGTTGATAATCAAATTATGAATATCCGCTTCAAATTCTTCGCAGTTTTCATATCCCGCCATACTCAACAGCCGTTCATTGGCCACATAGAGCGGGAAGCCATCTTCCATATACCCGCCAATGATACCGCCGGGCATGATCTGACCGATCAGCTCCAACAGCTGATATTGCGTTTCACGGTTGATCGACTTTGCGCTGCGGGAAATGAATTGCAGCGGAAAGAATTCGCCTTCCTCCTGATACTGGCTGGCTGTCGAGGCATGAAACGTGTCAAATAAATAATGATTTCCCGCCTTATGCAGGCTTGCCGTTACGCGCATGCGGTAAAACGCCTGCACTCCATCAGGCAAGTCGATCCGCGTTTCGACATTGCAAAAGCATTCCCAGTGATCCGGCGTCAGCTCTTTTTGCGTGTAATCCGTTATCGTGTATAAAATCGGGGGCGGCAGCTGCGACAGCTCTGTGCGCAGCAACTGCTCAAAATCAGCCTTTCCAATGGCGATTTCTCCCTCTCCCGTTCCAATGCTGTAAAAATTCTCGGCAAGCAAAGCCAACGTGCGGTCGGCATCTCGCTCCGTCAAATAACACTGAAAAAATTCATTTACGGCTGCATAAACCGCATTTTCTTTTGTGATATCCGTCAATCGTTTGCTTTCACCTTGCATGCATTGTCCTCCTTTGCCAGCATTTCATGTATCGTCTGGCTGACCAACCGATACAAATCATGCAACTCCATAGGACGGTAATAATAATACCCCTGAATCAAATCGCATCCTGTATTGAGAATGATTTCATTCTCCTCCGCCTGTTCCACGCCTTCCATACAAACGGTTTTGCCGAATTGATGGCAGGCATAAACAATACTTTGAATAAAATTCATTTTTGCTTCGGACTCTGCCACCTGACGCACCAAAGATTGATCCAACTTGATAATGCTCATTGGATACTGCAATAGCATCCGCAGCGAGGAATAGCCGCTTCCGAAGTCATCCAGCGCAATGCGCAGCTCCATATCCTGACACGCATGCACAAAACGCGCCAACTGTGTCGGGCGCTCATCCAATGAGCTTTCCGTCAGCTCCGCCACCAGACCTGAACCATCCAGACCATACCTTTGCAAGGTCATCTTCATGAACGGAATCAACTGCGTATCTGACAGCTGGTGCAGACTGACATTAAATGTCAAATAAAAATCCGGATTGTGCGCACGAAGTCGAACGCAGGTGCAGACTGCCTGTTCAAACACCCAGCGGCCCGCCATCTGGATCAGGCCCTCCCGTTCGAGAATCGGAATGAATATCGCGGGCGAAATATTCTGTCCCTCAAAGCTCCATCGCAACAGCACCTCGCCGCCAATCGCCTTTCCTTCAACAGACGAGACCACCGGCTGTACCACAATGCGAAAATGCTCCATATGATTGGCCACATCCTGACTCAGCGCCAGTGCCATATTGGACATCTGCTTGATGCGTTTAATATTCTGGCTTGAGTAATCCACATAGGGCAGCGCAGGCTCTTGTTTGGCCACGCGAATCAGAGAAACCAGTGTTTCCGCCAGATCCTCCGGCTCTATATCAGCGCACGGAAATTCTATTACGCCGAAAGAGCTGACGTTGCGCACTGAAATATCCTTGCTCTCATAACATTTCTTGATGACCGAACGGATCTGTTCGATAAAACCGTCCGCTCCCTCGTCCACACATACCGGATTGAGTATTGCCATACATCGCATACCCTCCAGCCGATAAAAAGTCATTTCCCACGACAGTGTTTCCAGCAGCGTGTTAGCGACCTTTTTGAGCAGACGATCGCCGCACTCACGGCCGCGCGTACTGTTGACTTCCGCAAGGCCGTTGAGACTAAATCCCATCACCAGCGTTTTCTCGCCGGACTTTCTCAAATCCTCCAACTGCTGCAAGGATGCGTGCTCACGCGGAAAACCGGTGATGGGATCGACAACAAAACTGGTATCCTGATGCGTCACCCGTCCTGAGAAGAACAACGGCTTGGTTTTGTCCTCATTCCATTTCAGGATACCATAACAGCGAACCCACTGGTTGTTGCCCCGCACATCCCGCACACGATAGCGCAAATCGTGCACGGTGCGTTTTTCGCGCAGCATGCGGGAAATATCCTGCCAGTAAAGATCCTGAAATTCCGGTGTGCTGATCCGTTTGACCCACATCTTGAGCAGACCATACACCAGATTGCCCGGAAATCCAAAATCATCCCGCATATTATCCGAGATATAGAACAAATCGCTCTGCATATCTCCCATGTAAAAGTAACTGGACTCATTATCCTGCGCCACAGATTGAAACAGCGCTTCCGTATCGCAGTGGGACAGGTCAAGGAAGGTCTGAAATGGCGTGCTTGCTTCGCTGCGTTCCTGCTCTTGCAGCACAGCGCCCTGCGACTGGTCGGTCGGTTGCCCGCACTCGAGAGGCTTTCGGCGCTCGACACCCGGACTCAGGCGATTTGCCTGATAATACTCCCGCTTATCCTCATACATGCTCTGATCCGCCTGTTGGATCAGCTTTTCCAAATTGAGCGGATAGTGATCCGACCACGCATGTCCAACCGCGATATGGCATTTATCTGAAACAATAAGATCCTGCAGCCGATGCAGCATAGCGAGGAAATCCGCTTTCCCGCAATTGGGGCAAAGGGCAACAAATTCATCGCCGCCCGTCCGATACACCATTTCGGTCTCCGTGCCTGTTCGAATCAGCTCGCAGCAATGACGGATCATCTGATCGCCCGCCTCATGTCCCTGAACATCATTGACTCGTTTCAGACCGGTAATATCGCAATAAACGACGCCCATGGAATGCATCGACAAATCCCCGTACAGTTCGGTTAACGCATAGCGATTGAACACACCTGTCAGCTGGTCATGATAGCTGAGGTTGTTCAGCCGAAGCACAAGCTCGCGTCTCCGGATAAGCGTAGAGGTGAAATACCCGATGACATTCAAAAACGACTCGATCATGGGCATCATTTTCTTATCCGGATTATCCACCCCGATAAATCCGATGATTTCATCGCCGGACTTAATGGGGCCAGCCGCCAGGCAATGAATATCCTGCGGCTTTAATAATGCATAGGACTCCGGATATTCTGCGCGGATATCCTCCAGATCCGCGATCACCGTCACTTTATTGTCAGCAAACAGGGACAGCCACCAGTCCACCGCCGACATCGGAACCGTCTGCAACAACTCCCTCTGCGGCACAACGCCATCCGCACACCATTCGTAGGTGTTGCTCATCATCATGGAGCCGGATATTTCAAAAATGTAGGCCCGATCACAGGAGAACGTCTTGCCAATATACGACAGCATACGGTCAATGGATTTTTCCGCATTTGCAGTCGAGAAAATCTCCTGCATACATTCGTTGAGTATCGTCTCGCTGCGCGCATAGTAATACGATGCGTTGCCGTCTGCTTCGGAATTCGCATTGATGGCAATTTCCACCCGGTAATCCCGTCCGTTTGCATGCACCAGTGTATCCTTAAGCAGCATGTGCCTGTGCAGTACCGGATTTTTATGTGTCCATGTGATAAATTCTCCTTCACGGAGCTGACAATTCGTGCAAAAAGCACAGGGTTTGTCCATGCTTTGCAGAATTTTATAACATTTTTCTCCCCGATACTCCTCGTGATCCTTGTAACCCAATGCATTGCGCAAATATTGATTCATGTACATTAACTCATATGTTTCTATATCAGAAACATACACCATCTCATCTAACTTTTCAAAAAATTCCCATCTCTTAGCCACAAGCACACCACTTCTTTCCATTTGATTATGCTTGCCAATTCGTACCAGCAATCATGCGGCATACCATCAACCGCACTGCACTGCCACGCCCGGCACCTCTCCTTATTCTCCATTCCCATGCCACGAATCAAAAAGGCAATTATATAACATAATTTAACAATAGCATCAGAAACAAAACTCGTCAAGCATCTGCACGCAAATGATACCATATGGTAAGACCGCCACAAAACGCGGTATATCCGACAACGGCCCCGCATACCGTATCACCAAGGGGGCGTTTACTTATGTTCATCACCATCACCCGGGATACCTTGTACCGCATCGGCGCGGCAGCGGGCGTGTGCGCGCTGCTTGCCGCGCTGTTTTTCCTTGTGCCGCAGGATGACAGGGGCACGGCGGCGCAGCAAACCGCCGCCGGCACGGAAGAAGCCGTACCCACATCGGTCAGCGACTGGGGCCTGTCCTTCCAGACCGAGGGCCAGCCGCCGGTTGGCAACGTGCCCGCCGACACGCTGCTGCAATGGAACGCCTACTATGTGGGCGACACCAGCAAGAACACCATCTATCTCACCTTTGACGCAGGCTATGAAAACGGCTGCACGGGCGCTATCCTCGACGCGCTGAAAAAGCACAACGCGCCCGCGTGCTTCTTTGTCGTGGGCAACTTCATCGACTCTGCGCCCGAGCTGGTCCAGCGCATGGTGGACGAAGGGCATATCGTCGGCAACCACACGCTGCACCACCCGGATATGTCCTCGATTTCCAGCAAGGACGCCTTTGCCGCCGAACTGAACGGACTGGAGGAGAAATTCACCGCGTTGACCGGCCAGCCGATGCAGAAATTCTACCGTCCACCGCAGGGCAAATTCAGCGAGGAAAACCTCAAACAGGCGCAGGAATTGGGCTATACGACCGTGTTCTGGTCGCTGGCGTATGTGGACTGGTACACCGACAACCAGCCGACCGACGAGCAAGCGTTTGCCAAGCTCATCCCGCGCATCCACAACGGTGCAATTGTGCTGCTGCACTCGACGAGCGAGACCAACGCGCGCATTCTCGACGAACTGCTCACCCGCTGGGAGAACGAGGGCTATACCTTTGGCAGTCTGACCGATCTGGCCGCAGGCTGATCCGCATATCACGCCCTTCCGCAAAGAGCCGCACCGAACATCCGGTGCGGCTCTTTTTCTACGCGGCTGGATTCTCACTTGTTTTGCCATATTTTCCTGTGCTATACTACTGTTACAAGGCAAGACAAGAAAGGAAGAAACCTCTATGGAGAAAGCCAAGGTTTATTTTGCGGACTTCCGCACGACGCTGACCGAAAATTTACAGCAGAAGCTGACCCGCCTGATGAAGGCGGCGGGCATGGACAGCATCGACTTTGACAAAAAGTTCACCGCCATCAAAATTCACTTCGGTGAGCCGGGCAACCTTGCGTTTCTGCGTCCGAACTGGGCAAAAACGGTCGCGGACTTCGTTAAGGAGCGCGGCGGCAAGCCGTTCCTGACCGACTGCAACACACTGTATGTCGGCGGGCGCAAGAATGCGCTCGACCATCTGGGTTCCGCCTATCTCAACGGCTTTTCGCCGTTCTCTACCGGCTGCCATATCATCATTGCGGACGGCCTGAAAGGCACGGATGAAGCCTATGTGCCGGTCGAGGGCGGCGAATACGTCAAGGAAGCCAAGATCGGACAGGCCATCATGGACGCGGATGTGTTCATTTCGCTGACCCACTTTAAGGGCCATGAGGCGAGCGGCTTCGGCGGCGCGCTCAAGAACATCGGCATGGGCTGCGGCTCGCGCGCGGGCAAGATGGAGCAACACAACGCCGGCAAGCCGCAGGTCGATCAGAACCCCTGCGTCGGCTGCGGTATGTGCACGCGCATCTGCGCGCACAGCGCCATCACCATCACCGACAAAAAGGCGCACATTGACCACGACAAGTGCGTCGGCTGCGGCCGCTGCATCGGCGTGTGCCCGACCGACGCGATCGGCTGCGGCTA
>ERZ1090860.401-NODE-402-length-26391-cov-7.265188_pt1 | contig 26391 bp, 37 predicted proteins | sample MGYA00478483_ERZ1090860 | MGnify/ENA primary metagenome ERZ1090860 (study PRJEB33644, sample SAMEA5815741) | chicken gut metagenome | biome: Chicken; feature: Gastrointestinal Tract; material: Caecum | place: Ireland | collected 2019-01-01 | study: A study of the...
TCTACACCTATTAAGTCGTCGGCAGCGTCAGATGTGTATAAGAGACAGGGTCTCGACGCCGACGCTGCTGACCTGCGCGACGATGGAGACTTCTCCGTTGTTGCTGTTGGCGATGGAGGCAATCATGCCGTCCATAACTTCGTGCCCGAGGTCTGTCATGCTGTCCGGGCTGCTGCCCGAAGGAATGCTTCCGTCGCCAACGCTGACGCGGGTGAATTGCAGTCCCTCCCCCGAGGCCATGAGCTTGGCGATGAGGTCGTTCCCTTTTTGGGTGAGGTAGCTGCCGTCGTTGTAGCCGATTTCTGGCATTGTGCTGTTCCTCCTGTCTGTTTAATGTGCTGGCCGGATTGTGATGTGTGCCAGCTCGTAGGCGTAGCTGTTGAGGTAGATGGTGCTGCTGGCCCTGCGGTTGATGACCGGGGGCCTTATCGTCATCCTCGACGAAATGGCCGCCCCGGTGTTGAGGTAGAGCGTCGCTTCGTTCCGCCGGTAGGTGCGGAGGAAAAGCCTCATCCCGATGCCTGCTGCGACGATGCGCTTCATGACGCCGGCGATGAGCTCCGCCGTGTCAATCTTCTCGGCCTCGAGGTCTGCTTCGTCCACATATATCCACACCTTCGCGGGGAAAACTTCGTCGAGGTCTACTTGCTCCGGCTCGATGTCGAAAAGGGTCGCCGCCGCATTGATGACGGTCTCGATGTCGCCGCCGGAGAGGAGGCTTATCATCTTGACCTTAATCAGCAGGCGGTAGAAGGCGTCAGGAGCCCCGTCTCGGGCTACGCCGAAGTTCTCCCCGTAGCGGTCTAATACCGCGCCCTGCGCGTTGTCAAGGTCGTCCCAGAGGAGTATCTTGTCGCTCTGGTCGTGGACAAGCTCAAGGCCCCACGCAAGGGTGTTGAACAGCCGTCCGATGTTGGTCTCGAGGGGGAGGCTGCTGTATGCGTTCCTCACGTCGTCCCGGTTGTAAGCGCCGGTGAGCATATCGAGCATTGTGTGTAGGTAGCCGTGGCTCATGAGACGCTCACCTTCGCTTTCTCGGTGTATGCCTTCTCTCTGGTGTCTACCTCGATGTTGTAGGTGCCGTAGTCGCTGCCGTCCGGGCTGGTCTGGAGGGTGAAGTCAAGGACGCCGGGGATGGTGTAGATGACCTCCGGGAGCCGGTTGTAATACACGGTCTCGCCGATGGTCGTCCCGCCCTTCACGTCGCTGCCGATGTAGTCGATGAGGGCCTGCGCGATTTGGTCTTTCCCGTCCACAGGGAAGCGGTTGGCGTCCGTCTCGAGGTCTGTGACCTTAATCCATACCGGCACGAGGGTCGGCCTCGAGAATTTGATGTTGTATGTGACGCCGCTGGAAGACAGGACGGCGACGGAGGTGCTTCCGTAGGTCTGGATGCCTGCCGCCTTGCGCCGGAAAATCTGCTGCGCGACGTCGCTGTCGAGCCCGCCGTAGACGACAGCCTCGATGCTGTGAGGGGGGAGGCCCTCGCTGTCTGTTTCGTCGGTGTCGTTCTCGTACACAATGGCCGAGTAGACGCCTTCGACGTTCTGCAAAATCTCGCCCCGGATGGCGTCTGCGTTGACGCCGCCGGCATAGTCCACGGATTGGTAATACCTGTCCCGGTATTCCTCATCTGTCTCGCGGGCCCGGCCTCCGTCGAAGGCTGCCGGGTTCGTGACCGCCGTTATTCCCTCCGGGATGCCGGGGCTGATGACGACGGTGACGGTGCCCGCTGCTACGTTGCCCTCTGGGCCCGCTGTGGTGGCCTGTGCGGGCAGAAGGACGGTTCCCCCTGTTCCTATCTCCCCCTGCGCCATGACGACGAATTGGAGGCCCGCTACGGTTCCTGCGAGCCACCCTACGGGGACGATGGTTCCCGGCGTACCTGTGATTTGGAGGTAGCCGCTCGACTTCTGCTCCGACAGGAGCTTGAGGCCGATGGCCTTGCCGAGGTTGTAGAGAGAAGTTCCTACCGCCGTGTCAACGAAGCGCGAGTTGTAGACGTCCTCGATGGTGGAAAAGAGCATATTCAAAATCCATGCGAAAATCCGCAGGAACAGGCCAATGGGCGAACGGACGGTGAGGTTCGCCTTGCTGCCGAACAGCTCCCTCGCCTTGTACTCGAGGGCGTCGAGAAGCTCCGTGTATGTGGGCCTTCGGAAGCCTCGCTCCGTAAGGCCCCATTCGTTTTGTGTGCTCACTGCTGCGTCACCTCCATGCTGATGGTCTGGCCGCTGTAAAGGGTGCCGGAGAAGGCGACACTGAGCTCGCGCCCGTCTGTCTCTGCGTCAAGCTGGTCTATCTGCTCGACGTCCGTCTCTTGGAAGATGGCCTCCCGTAGTACCTCCTCGACCTCATCGTTCTCGAGGTCGGAGCGCCGCCGTCCGAAGATGCGCTCGTAGTCGGTGCCGTGGCTCTCGTCGAGAGAGAAGCCGCCCTTCCATGTGAGAAGGGTAAGCCGGACGCACTGCGCCGTGGTTTCGTCGCCGTAGATGAGCACCATGTTCCCATCTTCGTCGAGGGGGATGTCCATCGTCTCGGGGTCGATTTTCAACGTCATGTTTCTGTCCACTTGCTTCCCTCCTTTACTGCGGTGTAGATGTCTGCCCGTCCGGGCAGGTGTGTGTATGGCTCTTGAGGCTGACGCCTCCGGCGATGACGTCGCCCGTGGCCGTGATGCTGCCGGTGACGGTAACGTCCCCGGTGACAGCAACATCGCCGATGATGGTGATGTCTCCCGTGACCTTCGTGTCTCCGAGAACTTCGATGCCGTTCTCCTTGACGACGAGGTAGATGGAGCCGCCCTCCGTCCCGATGGCGTAGCCGTCCGGGAGGCTGTTGCTGGCGCTGCCGGGCAGGATGCCGCCGATGAATATGGCGTCGGTGGCCGAGTGATTGCGCTCTGTGTTTGGCTCTCCCTCGGTGCCGCTGCTCACGGCGTTGTCGATGTCGTGGTCGCAGAAGACCACGAGGCCGATGTCTCCGGCCTTGTAGGCGACCTTCTTGGCGAAGCCTCCGCCCCTGTCGCATACGATGGGGACGCCGAGGATTGGGGGCTGGCTCTGGTAGGTGCCCTGCTCGAGCCTTTTGGAGATTGGCTGCACATCGACGGTCTGCTTTGCGCCGTCGTAGGCCGTGACCTTTACGATTTGGGCGACGTTGATAGCCTCTGCGGCCTTCTTCTGCTGTTGCTGCTCGTATCTGTACTGCGGCGTGTTCATGCGGGCCTCACCTCGATTTCTGTCTTCCAGTCGCCGCTTTGGCTGCCCTTGTGGGTGCCCCGGACGATAATGAACTGCCCGTTGAGGTCGCTCGACTGGATGCGGATGATGTCGGCGGGGCCGAGGTGGTAGTTGAGAAGGCTGTTCCGCTTCTTGGTCTGGGCTTCTTCATCCTTCTCCTCGGTGGTCTTCTTGGTGTCGAGGTCTGTCTCGACCTCGATGACGACCTTTTCCTCATCCGTGCGGAGGAGGCCGGTCTCCGGCGATAGCAGGTAGCCCTTGTTCACGCCGTCCGCCGGGTTGTTGATGATGATTTTCCCGCAGCGGATGAGGAACCGGCTCTTGCAGTCGCTCACGACGATTTCCTTCAAAACGTCCTTGAGCTTTCCTTTGCATACCCTCCCGCGAGGATATTCCTTGTCGATGGCGAGCTCAAAGGTTCCGACTTCGATACCGAAGATGTTGAGAAGGTCTTGCACCATCGCCTTCGCCTTTATGCTCTTGGTGTAGGTCTTGTTGACCTGTGCCGTGAGCCATTGGTCGAGGGCCTCCGTGGCCGTGATTTTGGTCGTCCATTCTGTGCTGCTGTGCTTGTGGGAAAGGCCGGACACCTGCCCGACGAAGATGACGCCGAGGTCTCCTTCGTAGCCGGCATTGATGATGACCGGGTCTCCCTTCTTGATGCTGTTCCGGGTGTTCGCCGACAGGTTGTAGGCGTTGACGGTGGCCGTTGTGAGCTCATCACTGTCCTCGAACGGAACCTCGAAGTCGAAGGCGAGGTCGTCCATCGAGTATCTGTTCCCCCCGATTTGGAGGGTCGCGCTGCGGAGCCAGAAGTCCATCACTCGACCCTCCTCTCGTGGAGGTACAGCTTGACTTGCTTCCCGAAGTTGTCGAACGTCACTGTGTCGATGTCTTCCCCGGTGAGGCATTGAGGGATGATGACCGGGAGGGGGAAGCGTTCGTCTTCCACGCTCCCGAAAAGGGGCCGCCCGTAGCGAACAATGTCGCCGTAGACGAGCGGCTCCCCGTCACTGGTGGCGAGGTCTACTGTGAAGAAGCTCCCCGCCTCGTTGTACTTGACCGTGAAAGTATAGGTCTTGTCCGTGAGCTTGACGGAGAAGGTGTAGGGCACCTTGCTCGTATCAATCTCGACGACCTCGACCTCGTTTCCAAGGTCGATAAGCTGTAATGCCATAGCCGCCCTCCTTCCGTCAGCTCACGCCGTTGTAGCTGGCCGTCGCTCTGGTGGCGGGGCCGCTGCTGCTGGCCGGTTTGCTGTTGTAGCTGTTCACATAGGCGGCGTAGGCGCTACTGGAAATGGTCTCCGACACTGTGGTCTTGAGCCCGTCGCTGCTGGTTTTCTTGGTCTGGGCTGTCGAGTAGCTCGTAGGCTTCCCGGTGTCCTGCTGCGTCATCATCGGCATCGCCCAGACTTCGACCACCTCCGAGGAGGAGATGTTGACCTGCTGGAAGGACACCTTGAAGGTGCAGCCCTTCGCGTTCTTGGCCCCGTAGTCGAAAGAGAGGCTTGTGATGACGAGGTTTGCGATGCGGACGCGCCCTGTGTAGGTTACGATGTCCCGGCGGTCTCGCATGGTTTGTAGCGTCTGCTGGCCCTGCTGGCCGCCGATGATGGTGCCGCTTATGGAGAATTTGACCGGGTCTTTTACGACGTGGTCGTTGATGTCTGCGCCGTTCTCGATGGGGTTCGAGGTGACTTTGCTGGACATAGAGACGGCCTCGCTCTGGATGTTGCCGATGGTGTCCGGCTCGAACCGCACCGAGCCGCTTTTCCGGCCCGTGATGGTGTATGCCATGCGCTGTCACCTCCTTATGCGTAGGCGTTCTTGATGTTCATGGTGTCGTACTCCTCCTCTCGCATCTCCTTGTAGAGCCGCCGGAACATGGCCTCCGCCTGCGCCATTAGGCTGTCGGCGGTGCCTTGGTCTACGTTCCCCTGCACTTGCAGGGTGAGGCTCGGGGAGAAGCTGCTCGAGGAGTTGATGTTGCTCGATGCGCCGGCGATGAGCTGCTCGCTCTTGTCCGCCGGGATGATGGCCGTGCCCTGCGGGAGGAAGGCGACCTCTCCGCCCTCCTCATTGATGCGTGTCCAGCCGCCTTCAAAGTTGTCGGTGCCTTCCGCGTTTCCGGGAATGGACGTCACGCCGACGCTTACGGACGCGCTGCTCGCGCTGGCCGCCGCCGAGGCGATGCGGTTGAAGGCTGCGACGATGGCGTTCGCCCCGCTCTCCGCAGCCGCCGTCATCCGGCTCCATGCCGTTTCGGCGTCTATTGCCATCGTGGCGTAGGTGCTGCTGGCCTCCGCGCCCATCGTCTTGAGGTTGAGGTCTGTGATGTCCTTGGTCTCGATGATGCTTTCCTGCGCGGTGGCGTTGGCCTCCGTTGCTGCCCCGGTAACGTCCGAGGTGTACTGCGACGTATCGACGGCGAGGCTGACCTCTGTGTTCGCGCTCTCTTGCAGGCCGTTGACGGCTCCGTTGAGCCCTTCGACCTCCTCCTTGCTGTCCTTCGCGCCTCCGAAAAGGCCGGAGAAGAAATTGACGACGGCTCCGACGCCGTCTGCCAGCCAGCCGATGATAGTGCCGAGCACGTCCCCGATGACGCCCAGAACATTCCCGATGACCTCAAGGACAGGGGAAAGGGCTTCGAGGATGGGGGCGATGAGCCCGAGCAGCTCTGCAATCGGCGGGAGAATGGCCTCTGCGATGCTCTGGATGACCGGCATAAGGGGCTCGATGAGCGAGATGATGACGTTCAAAATCTCCGTCAGCGGCGGCATAAGGGTCTCGACCAGCAGGCCGAGGATGCTCGCCAGCGGCGGCAAAACGGTCTGCGCGAGGCTGCCGAATACGTCGATGAGCGGCATTGCGGCTTGGAATACCGTGCCGAGGACGTCCGTGAGGACGGGCAAAAGGGCCTGCCCGAGCTCCATGATGACCGGCATGGCCTGCGAAAGGCCCTCCGAGAGCATTTCGACGAGGCCGAGGAGCATGGGCTCGATGGTCGGCCACGCCTCGATGATGGTGTTGAGGAACTGCTCGATGACAGGGGTGAACTTCCCTCCGGCGTCCTCCATGAAATTCGTCCAGATGCCGTTGAGGCTCTTGGTGCTGTTGGTGAGGCCGTCGGTCTGGTTGATGGCTGCCTGCTGCACCTTGGAGCTCTGCTCGATGATAGAGGCGAGCCGGACTTGCGCGAGCGTGGCTTCATCCATTTCGTCGATGTTATCCCCGAGCCCCATCTTCATGGCCTGCGCCTTGACCGTTGCTTCGTCCAGCTTGACGCCGTACTCTGCGAGGGCCTCCCCGTTTCCTTGAATGCCCTCTTGGATGAGGGTGAGGGCCTCGGTGTCGTCCATCGAAAAGGCGTTGCCGAAGTCGTAGGCGAGGGACGTGGTGGTCTTGGACAGCTCCGCCGCCGCGTCGTCTGTGATGCCGAGGTTGGTGTAGAGAGCTTGGTTGCTGACAAGGAAGCCTTGCACCTCCGTGTTGCTGCGGTGAACGGCGTCCGCGTAGTTGTCGGCCCATTCTCCGACGTCTGTGCCGGCGAACAGGTTATCGAACTTCGCGGATGTGTTCTCCCCGAGCTTTGCGGCCTCTACTGCGGCGCTGGCAAATTCCTTGATGGCGTCGGTGGCCGCTTGGATGGCTTCGATGCTCAAGAAGGCTGCGAGCGCCCCTTTGATGGCGTCCTTGACTTGGTTGCCTGCGTCGCTGCCCTCCGCGCCCATGTCGTCGAGCGCCCGCTCCGCGTCTTTGGCTTCGTCCTCTACGTCGTCAGCCGCGTCGGCGGCCCCGTTAAGTGCCTGCACGAGCCTCCCCCGTATGGTTTGTATCGGATGGGTGAAGGCCGTTCCTATGGCCTTTGCGCCCTTTGTGACGTCGTTCTTGAAGCCTGTGAATTGCTTTTGGGTGTAGGCGAAGGCCCCGGAAACGCCGGTGCGGAAGCTCTTGGCAAGCGACTGTCCGCTCTGGATGCCCGCTGCCATCGTCTTCTTGAAGGCCGCGCCGAAGCTGTCGGCCTCCGCTCCCATTTTTCGGAAGCTGTCGCTCGCATCGTCCCCGGCGTCGTCGAAGTCTGCTCCCATCCTCTGGGCGGCGGCTCCGGCGTCCCGTGCTGCGTCCGCGCCTGCCGCGCCCATGTCGCTGATTGCGCGGCTGCAAGACTGTGCCCCAGCCTCTGCCCGGTCTACAGCCTCATCAACGTCGCCGAGGCCGCTTTCCATCTGTTCGATGGCGTTCAAGGCGTCCGACGCTTGGAAGCCTACGCCATAGGTGAGGTCTCTTGCGTCTGCCAAGTTTTCACCTCCTTAAATGCCGAAATAGCCGCCCCCGAAGGGACGGCTATTTCTTTCTGTTGGGGTTCCATTCGCCTTGCCACAGCAAGCGGGCCTCGACGGCTTCCCGGTACTCTCTCAAGTCCATTTCTTTGAGCTCGGAGTAGGTGATGCCGCTGCCGGCGAACACCATGCACCAGAATTCCCTGTTCCGCCGGGCCCGCCGCTGCGCTGCGGCTACGCTGGCCTCACTCTCGAAGAAAGTTCTCGATGGCCTTGATGAGCCCCTCCGGGGTCTTGAGGTCATCCTTCTCATCGAAGTAGGCCATGCCTTCGTTTCTCACCTCGGCGGGCGCGATGACGCAGTTCTTGAACATCCTGTCCATGTACTCCGCGCTCTTGCGCTTTCCGCTGCCGGTGTTCCCACACTCATCGTTGGTCTCGTAGTACCACGACGGAGAAACGCTCTGCAGGGTGAATTCGGTTCCGTTGACAGTTACCTTTTTCTGACGAGCCATATACTTTCGGTAGCCCCTTTCTGATAATGATTTCGGCCTTTCCGGCCAGTTCTTCTTTGCCATCTAAATCCCCGCCTTAACGGTAGTTGAGGTCGGGGATGTAGACGTTGACGGTGACGGTGGTGGGGTCTTTGCTTCTGGGGGTGTCCGGCATCTTGAGGATGCGGCAGTTCTCCTCGCTGACCTGGATGGCGTCGGCGTCGTTGACGTCCGAAACGGAGAAGCGGACGGGACGCCGCTTCGCGCAAATCTCGCGCAGGTACGCAAGGCTCGAAGACGTGCTCATAAGGGGCAGAGCGGCGTTGCCGCTGTTGTTCGCGTTCTCGCTGTATGCGACGTCGCCCTTGGCCCCCACGCTGGGCGTGACGGCGTCCTCATTGTGGGTGAGGGTTACGACGCCGTCTGCGGCAAAGCCGGTAATTACCCGGCCTCCGATGGACACAGTGACCTTCTTGGGGTCGTAGGTGCTGACTTCCGGCATGGTGTGTTCCTCCTTTCACTTACGCGGTGAGGGTGGCCCGCAGGGTGCCTACCACCTTGACGCGGTGGACAGCGCCCTCGAGCAGGGCCTCCCAAGTGATGTCCGGCATCTGGCGGGCGCGGGCTTCCTCATCCGTGGCATCGGCCCGTTTCGGGACGACGACAGAGAAGACGCCTGCATCGCTTTCCGGGTCTCTGGCGATGATGCCGAGGTCGGTGGCCCGGTTGAGGGTTGCGAAGACGGCTCCGGCCACCAGCGCGAAGCCTGCGTCGGTGTAGGGCACCTTCGCGTTCTCGAGCAGGACGGAGTAGAGCTCCTCCCTCATGTAGCTGGCGATGTAGTCGGCCCCGAGCTGGTTGTCGATGAATTCGCCGTCGCAGCAGACGCCGTTCTTGACGTACTGCTTCTTGTACTCCTCCGTGAGGAAGTTGACGTTTGCCTCCTCGAGGGCCTCTCTCTGGGCGCTGGTGATTGCAGGCATGGTGATGCCCTGCGGCACCTTGAACTTCCACGTCACGCTCTGCGGGTAGAAGGGACCGACGTTGCCGAGGTAGGCGGCGTCCGCCTCCTCATCAAGGTTCTCGGTGTCGGTGTAGATGAGGGCGCACCGGCGGTTCTTGACAGCCAGAGAGAGGTTGTCAGTCTGGCCGAAGTAGAATTTGCGGTGGTCTTCCTCGCCCGCGCCGAGCTCTGCCTCTGTCGGCTCCGTGCCCTCCGCCCACGCACAAAGAGCTTTGACGTAGTCGTCTCCGTCTTGGTCGGTGAGCAGCATATACCAGTCGTCGTCGGTCTGGCGGAGGGTCTCGATGGCAGTGATGAGGGCCTCCGCCTTCTCTCCGTCGTCCTGCCCGGTGGGGGGCGCGATGCCGGCGATTTTGACCTTGCGGATGAGGGTGTCTGCGAGCGTGGTCTTGCCCTGCTCAAACAGGGCGCTGACCTTCCGATAGGTTTTCGCGGTGTCGCCGCTGTTGGGGTAGTCCTCCGCAACCTCCTCGAGGCTGCGGTAGATGGCGGGGTCTTTGGCCCCGGCGGTGCTCAAGATGAGGATGTCGAGCGCCTCCGAGGGGTTCGGCTTCGCGTCGAGGTTTACGACGACGATAACGTCTTTCGGCATTTGGTTCACTCCTTTTCTTGTTTGGTGACGACGTTTTGGAGGATGTCGTCTCTCCGCTGGTCGTCCTTGGTGTAGCGGACGCGCACGTCAAAGCCATATCGGCGGGCCGCTTCGTCGATGACGAGGGTGGTTCGGTTCCCGACGTTCGTAACCTCCGCGACGACGATGCCCTTGTTGGAGAGGTCGTTGTAGCCGCCCTGCAGCAGGTAGCCGATGGCCTTCTCTGTTATGCTCTGGGCTTCATCGTCTCCGTAGACGTATTCCTCGCCGTCCCACCTGTTTTCGGAACAGGCAGTGAAGGAGAAGGTAGCGGAAGGCTGCTCGCGGCGGTTGTCGATGAGCGCCTCGGTGCCGTCTTCGTTCTCGATGACGGTCTGCGTGTGGTCTCCGAGCTCTCCCGTCGATGCGTATGGTGCCGTGACGCTGTAAACGATGAAGGGCACCTCTGCTTCCGGCTGCACTTGGTCGCTCAAGAGGACGGGGAGGCCGAGCGCCGCCGCGAGGCTCGAGACGAGCGTGTTTCTGACTTCAAGGAATGTCATTTCGGCGAGCTCACTCCCTTCTTCTCAACAACATAGCGTTTCAGCGGGTGGATGGGCCCGTGGGTAAGCTCTTGCTTCACGGTATAGACCTGTCCGTCGAAGGTGTCTCGTACCTGCTGCCCGACGGTGAGGCTGTGGCCGTTGGTGTAGAGCTTTTGGCTGTTCTGCGTGTAGGTGCCCGCGATGGCGTACTGCAGGTCTTCGTTGTTGACCGGCATGACAACGCCTTTGAAGGTCTTGGACGTCGGCTTCGTGGGCTTCCACTGGCCTCCGTTCGCTTGGTCGTAACTGCCGCCGGGCTCGAGCTCCTCGATGTCGTGCAGCAGCCCGAGGGGGATGGTGGGCTTTGCGTACTTGAACATGGCTATCCCTCCTCGATTTCGTAGGTGATGGATTGGTAGAGGCGTCCCGTGCTGTAAAGGGGCTTCCCGCTCTTGGTGGTCTCCATTGTGATGCTGCTCTTGGGCGGGTCAATGCCCTTCATGATGTAGGCCTGCGTCATGGCCGCCGCCCGCTCGCCGATGAGGGCCGCCGCCTCTCTGGCGGTTCCTCCCTTGAGGACGATTTTGTCGATGGCTGCCTTGCAAGCCTCCGCGAGTTCGTTCTTCCCGTGGTCGAAGCTGCCTCGAATGAAGCTGCGCTCTGGGATGGTGACGGAAGGGAGGAGAAGGAACAGGAAATTGAATTTCCCGTTCCCCTTGTCCGTAACTCCGAACAGATGCCCTTCCTCCGACGTGATGAAGAAAAGCCCTTGGAAGTCCCTCGGGCTTTTCCCCTCCGCCTCCCGCGAGATGGGAATTGCGAGGTTCTTTACGTTCTTGGCGCGGATGGTCGCCCCGTATTCGTGGACGCCGGCTATCATGAGGAGGTAGCTGTCTGCGTCTCCTTGTATGCCGACGTGGATTTTCAAGGCTTGAAGGGCCTTGAGTTCTGTCTTGATGCGCTCGAGCTCTGGGCGCAGGGTGTCTCTGATAATCGCCACGGCCCACCTCCTCACAAGCGGGTGTAGTAGCCAATGGTCGTGAGCCAGCTCTCTCGCGGGTTCTTGTCGAACGTCCAAGAGACGTCGGAAATGCTGAACGCGGACAGGCCTTGCGCCCCGTTCTGCATGATGGAGAATTCCTGCTGGATAATCCCCCACACCACTCCCTGCAGGTCTGCGGGGAGGGTGCAGGGGTCGTCTTCCGTGGCGTCCTTTGGGAGGACGTAACCGGCGGTGTACTTGACCTCCAAATACCTCGCTGCGAGGAGGAAGTCGTAGGACAGGCCGCCGACGTAGCCCCGGAAAGTCCAGCCGTTGTCCTTGTAGAGGACGCCGATTTCTCCGTCTACGGTGTAGTCGTACTCCTCCGGCGGGATAATGCTTCCGTCGGTGGTGTCCTTGACGTACTCGACATTGATGATGGGCCATTGGAGCAAGACGAGCTCTTGCGTCCCAGAGGCGACGTAGCGTTGTGTGTACTGCTGACGCCCGAGCTTCCGGCCTGTCATCCGCTCAATCCACGCCGAGGCGTAGTTGATGAGGTTCACGAGCATGGCGTCTCGCTGCTCATCCACGTCGTCCGGGGCGATGCCGAGCATGATTTTCACGTCCTCGAGGGTGGTGAGGGCGTTGTTGGCCAGCTTTGCGCTCATAGGTTCGTCACCTCCTGTCGGAAGGGAAAGAGGGCGGCTACTCGCCGCCCTCCTCGACCTTCTCGGTGTTCTTCTTGCCCTTGCCCGCGCTGCCGGTGTCCTTGGTCTCCGTCACCGGGGCCGCCTTCTTATTGCTCTCGGGGCGGGGCTGCTTATACACTCTGGACATAGCCGTCTCCCTCCTTACACCGGCTGCACGTTCTTGTCGCCGAGGGCGATGGCGCAGGTGGCGGTGCAGCTCGGGGAGCTTCCGCCGGTGCACTCCACGGCGACGGTGGCCTTGATGAACTGCTTGCAGCCCACGAGGTCAATGTCGATGTTGTGGAGCTCGCTGCCTGCGGGGTCGGCCTCGATGGTGACCGCGCCGGTGTCGTCAGTGGTCTTGCCGGGCACAACGAGCTTGTCGGCGACAGGGGTGTAGCTGCCGCCCTCGGTATCGCACTCGGTAAACGTCACCTTGACGGTGATGCCGGTGGGGGTGCCGGTGGCAGCGCCGAGGGAGACGCCCAGCACGGCAGAGAGGTAGCCCTCTCTGTCGATGGCGTCGCCGCTGGTGTAGGGCTGCACCTTCACGTTCTCAAGAAGTTCTCTTTTCATGCTGCTGTTCCTCCTTTGGTGTTATGCGCCTTCGCCTTACGCGATGGCGACATTCTTGACGACGATGAAGCTCTCCGCATGGCGGGCCGCGATGTCCACATACATGAGGGCGCGGGTGGCGGAGAGGTTCTCCTCGAAGGCGTTGTGCTGGACGCCGTTCTCATCCGTCCAAGAGCCGTCGAGGGTGGTGTAGGTCTCGAGGCCGAGCTGCTCGCCCACGAGGAGGTCGGCCCAGTTGCCAAAGATGATGGTGGTCTTGTTGCTGGCGGTCTCAATCTGGTTGGAGACCTTGTAGGGGAAGCCCAGCAGTTTACCGCCGTTCATCTCCTCGCGGTAGATGTACTCGCCCGTGGTGGTCTTCATGTTCTTGAGGAAGCCCTCGACGAAGCTGTTGAACGTCCAGCCGAGGCCGAGGTCGTCCACGTTCTTCGCCAGCACCTTGGACACCAGCCATACGGGGAAGTCGGCGGTGATTTTGCCGTCCGCGCTGGCGAGGTCGGTGTTGTTCAGCGCGGTAGCGTCAACGGTCTCGACCTCCTTATTCTTGGCGATGCCGAGAGGCTGGAATTCGCCGCCGCTGCCGAACATACCGCCGTAGTCGAGGCCCAGCTCCATGCGACGGGTGAGGTCGTTGGCGAAAAGGGCGTCGGCGGAGTAGTTGGTGCTCATGAGCAGCTCGCGGGTCTGGGGCACGATGGCCTCGAGGCGCTTCGCGCTCATCTTGATGTTGCCGAAGGTGGGCTGGCTCTTGGCAATCTTACGGGCCTCGCCGCCCCACGTCGCACGAGCGCCGGAGGTCATCTTGGGGATGTTGAGGTTGCCGTTTGCCATAGGCACCTTGCGAGCGCCGAGCTCGAAGATGACGGTCTTGGCGTACAGCATCTCGATAATCTCATCGAGGTAAATCTCCGGGATGAGGTAGCCGCCGGAGCTGGGGGAGGTGGCGGACATGGCCTTGAATTCGCGGGCCATAGCCTCATCGCCGTAGTTCTTCTTGGCGTAGTAGGCTGCGGCCTCGGGGTCATGGCGGCCAAAGACGTCCAGGCACTTCACGGCGCGGGCGAGCTGCACGTCGGCGGGGATTTTCTTCTTCTCGGCGGTGACGACCTTGCGGGGCAGGTAGATGTCCGCGTACTTGCGCTGCGCGGGGGCTGCGGTGCGCTTCTTGGTCTGGCGGGCGGCGGTGGTCTTGGCGGCCTTGCCCTCCGCGACCTCCTCCTCGGACTTCTCCTCGGTCTCGGCGTCGTCGGCCTTGGCCTCCTCCTCGGCGGTGAGACCGTCAAGGATGGCGGCGGCCTCGGCGATGATTTCGTCGGGAGTAATCTCCTCGGGCACCTCCTCACCGGCCTCCTTGCGGGCCTTGCGCTTCTCGGCGGCGGCCTCGACGGCCTCCTCGATGACGCTCATGACGTCCATGCCCTCACCGGCGGTCTCCTCGGCGGGCGGGGTGTCTTCCTTCTCCTCGCCGAGGCACTCGGCGACGGCGGCCTTCACCATCTCCTTGAGGTCGTCTGCGCTCATCTTGAGGGACTTGCCGCTGGGAGTGTTTTTGTTGTTCATAGCCATTGTTGGTGTTCCTCCTTTAGAGTGTGATTTCAATGGTGGGTTGGGCCGGGGCTTTCTTGAGGCCCCGGATGGGATAACGCTTGCGCGACTTGGATTTCTCGCCTTCGACTTCGGAAATGAGGGCGTCGAGGGTCTTGGCTGCCTTCTTCATCGTCTCGCTCGCCTCTTTGAGTGTCTTGAGGCGGGCGGAGCTGATTTTCCGGCCTTCCTTGACCTCTGCGGCTGCGTCCTCGGTGAGCTTCACGGCCCTGTCGGCGGTCTCTGCGGCCTTGTAGCCGATGACCGTCGCCTCGGGGTTCATGGCCCACGTCACGACGCTCACCTCCCAGAGCTTTACCTCCCGGAGGTGACGGATGCCCGTTTCGTCGTAGTCGAATACGATGGGGTCGTACCCGATGGACAGCTCATTGAGGACGCCGTCTTTCAGCAGCACCTTGACGTCGCGCCCCATCGCGGTGTCGCTGATTTTGGCCTTGATGTAGAGGCCCTTGCTGTCCTCTCTGACTTCAAGTGGGCGTCCGATGGGGAGAAGGCTGTCGTTATGCAGCGCGAGTATCTTCACTCGCTCAAATCCTTCGGCGATGGTCTTCGTGAAGGCTCCGGGCTCTACGATGTCGCCGCCGTCATCGACGTTGCCGAAGACGGAGCCGTAGCCGGAGAAGATGCCTTGCTCCTCGTCATAATCGTCCACGTTGAAAAGCAGGGTCTTGTACTCGGTCTTCCGGCCCTGCTGCTTCGCCCCTCGGGCGAGGGATTTCTCCCATGCGGTAACTCCCGCCTTGGGAGAGTAATAATTCGGCGAGACGCGCAGGTTTGCCAGCGCGAGCTTCGCCGCTATTACCGGGTCTTCTGCGACGATGTTGGTCGCCGCGTCCTTGGTGCCGTGTCTGGCGGCCTCAACGGCCATTCCAGAGGCCAGAGCCTCGGGGCGTATCTTTTCCCCTTCGAGGTCTACGCCGATGTTTCTGGCGGCCTCTGCGGCTTGCTGTGCGGTATATTCCATTGAGCTACCTCCTAAAAGTTCGGGGTGCATACGCACCGGCAGTTTATAACTTCGTCCGCCGGGCCGTCCGGGTCTCTGGGGAACCGTAGGCCGTTGGAGAATTTCGCGTCGATGGGTACGGTCTCTCCGTCCATGCGCCGGTGGTCGCGGCGGTAGTCCGGCGTGATGCTCATGTGGTGCCACGTCTTGGTCTGGGCTCCGGCGTTCACCATCATGTCGTACTGGCCCGTCGAGAGGCTTGTCATGGTCTCTTGCTGGGCGATGAGCCGGGCCCGCTTCTCATTGGTGTTCATTTCCTGCATGATGCTGTCCGCCATGACCTGTGTGCTGTCGCCGTTCTCGATGCCGTCGGCAACGATGCGGGCGATGGCGTCCTTCGTGGTCTGGGTGACGTTGGTGACGCGCCTGCCGCCGCGCAGCTTCGCGGTGCTGATAAGCTCGGGGCGCTGTACGCCTCGGAGCCCGTAGAGCTCTTGGGTCTGCTTCGCCCCAGCGGTGTACGCTTCTTTCCACAGCGGTTCAAAAACCTTGTTGAGAACGTCCGTCTCGTTCGGCCAGTCGATGAGGCTCCCGACGAATTCGTCCATGAGGGCCTTCCGCTGCTCCTCTGTGAGTGCCTCCCATGCCTCCCGGTCTACCTGCCCGGTCTCGGTGATGTACCTCTTGAGAGCGTCCCACGCCGTCGAGGATGCCTTCTCGGTAGCACCGAGGGCGCTGCCGATGCGGCGGGCCTGCTCCCGAAAGTATTTCATGGTCGCAATCTCGAAGGCCGTGGTACTCTGCCGGGCCGCTGCGTCCTCGCTGCGGATGATGGCCCGGAGGCTGACACTCTTTTTCTGCTTGCCGCCGAAGGCCGTGATTTCAACAGCGTCCGGGTCGGCTGGCGGCTCCTCAACGTCGATTTCCTCCGCGCCGCCGGTCTCTGCGGTTGCGGGGTCTCCGTACTGCAGGTTCGCCATACTGCTGCTCACGCTGGCCGGGTCTTCGTTCGCCCTCATGTAGATGTCGGAGAAGGTCGTCTTGTAGACGTCCCCGCCCACCTCCGCCGGGGGCATATCGAGGAGCTCGCGGGCTTCGTCCTTGGTGAGGAGCCCGGCGTTCCATCCGTCGATGCCCTTCATCTTGTCGAATTCTTGGTTCCGGGGCACGATGTCGTCATAACGCCACAACAGCCCCTCACCGAACATCGGGAGGAGCTGTTGATTGATGGCCTCCTCGCGCCGGCGAAGGCGCGGCATGAGGACGTTTTGCGCGTAGATGTATTGGGCTGCCTCTGAAGTGGCCCGGTTGCTGCTCTCGGTGATACCCATGATTTCACGGGGGACGCCGAAATGCTCGAGGGTCGCGTTGCGGATGAAGGTTCGGCCATTCACCATGTCCATGTCCTTCATGCTCTCTGCGACCTTCTGGATGCTGATGTCGCCGCCGGTGGTGGCTATGCCGTGGCTCTTAAAGACGCCTTTGAACCGTTCCAGCCATTCAGCGCGGAACCGCTTGCGCTGTTCGTCGCTGCTGCCGGGCATTGAGACGATGATGTTCGGGGTGGCGTCGTTGTAGAAGAACCGCTTTTGAAACTGCGCGGCGTATTCGTCAATTTCCACTTCATCGGCGATGGCCTCCGCCTGCCCGAGGCCCCGAAGGAAGGGGTCGAGCGGGTTGATGTCCTTCATCACGAACATATCATCCACGCTGACTTCCATGATGCTGCCGCTGGTGGTCTTGACGGTGTAGTAGGGGTGCCCGAGGTACGGCGTCATCATCACCCAATGGGTCGGCACCGGCCAAAGCTCTGCCGGGCGGCCTGCGGGGTCTTTCTCGATGACGAAGTAGCCCTCGCCCTTGAGGAGGAGGTAAATCTCCTCGAGCCGCCACAGGGCTGCCGCCGAGAATTCGTGCAGGGGGTTCGGCTGCGCCCAAAAATTGAGGAAGCTGTGCCGGGTGATTTCGCTCTCCTCGCCGTCGCTGCCTACGACGTAGAGCTTGCCGGTGGCAAAGGAAAGGTCGGACGCGATGCGCTCCACCACGGCGAGGCGCGGGCTCTTGGAGAACATCTTAATCCAGTCGTAGGTGTTCCGCTCCGGCGGGCGCGTCCACCTCGGTATCATGGCATTTCCCTCGGCGCGGCTGAATTGGTCGCTGGGAAGCTGCCTCCGCCTGTTAAACAGGGGCATCGCGGTTCACCTCGCTCTCTGTTTGGTCTTTCATTGGTCTCCTCCTTAATCGCTCTCGAGGCTCCACGAGAGCATATTGTCCGCCGCCGTGGTGATGAGCATTGTCACGGCGTCCGGGGCGTCGTCGTGTTCGTTCGGCCCCCGGATGGTGTAACTGGTGAAATGGTCGTAGAACTTCTCGTAGTCGCTGCCGTGCGCGTAATCCTGCCGGAAGTGTACGCGCTGCTTTATCTGGCCGCTGGCCGTGAGGATGCGGGTCTCCTTGTTCGTGCTGGACGGAACCGCCTCGATGGCTGTGAAGCCCTTGGCCTTCTCGCGGATGCTCTTGGCGTACAGCCGCCCGCCTGCGTTGCTCTCGATGCGGAACCGCTGTACTTTCCAGTTGTCCAGCGCCCCGAGGGTGAGGGGCTCCGTTATCTCCGCTTGGTCTTGGGTATATATCACGTCCACCACATAGATGTCGTTTCCGAAAAGGTAGGCCACAATCATGCAGTAGTAGTCCTCGCCGGTGTCTGCGACGTCTGCAACGGCTATCACGCCGTCCGGCGTCCTTCCCCGTATGTCTTCCATCTCGAAGTAGTTGAGGGCCTCTGCGGGGAACAGGAGGCCTTCTGCGGGCCTCGGGTCTTGCTGGTAGAGGCTCATGAAGACGTGGGGGTTGCTCTGCTTTGCAGACAGCAGCCGGGCGAGGCTGTGGCGCTCCGGCCAGAGGGCTTCGCCTTCGTGCCGGGGGTCTATGTCGGTTGGGTCGCCCTCCTTGATGGCTTGGAACTTGACGACTTCCCATTCGCCCGGCTCGCGCTTGAGGATGACGCCGGCGAGGTCGTCTTGGTGCCAGCGCGTGAGGGTGATGAGCTGGCGGCTGTCGTTGTGCAGGCGAGTGGTGGCGACGGTGTCGTACCAGTCTTGGATGCTCCGCCGCACCGTGGGGCTCCATGCGTCCTTCGGGTCTTTGTACGGGTCGTCGATGATGAGCACGTCGAGGGCGCGGCCCGTTAGGCCGCCGCCGATGCCGACGGTGACGAGGCCGCCTTGCCGCCCCACTATCTCGAATTCGTCTGAGTTGCGGAGCCAAGAGCCGACGGCTGCGCGGATGTTCGCGGTGTTGAGGCGGGTCTCCGGGTAAAGCCCTGCGTATTCCCGGCTGTCGATGATGCGCTGTACGTCCCTGTTGAACTTCGATGCGAAGTCGTGGTTATAGGAGACGAGGCCCGCCCGGAGGTCTGGGTTGTCCCCGAGCATCTTGGCCGGGAGCCTGCGGCTGCACAGCTCGCTCTTTCCGTGCTGCGGCGGCATGAACACCATGAGCTTTTTAATCCTTCCGGCGGCAAAGGCGTCCAGCTTCGCCGCGTAGCTGACGTGGTGCCAGTTTTCGATGTAGAGGGGGTTGGTGTACTTCGTGAAGTCGATGAGGCTCCGCCGGGCGAGCTCCATCTTCGCGGCGCGGGCGATTTCCCGTAGCTGCGCCTTGGTGTATAGCCTCTCGCGGGCGTCATTCTTCCTCATCGTCGTCACCTCCGTCCATGCTGGCGAGCTTGCGGAGGTCTGCGTCCGTCAGCTTCGACCAATCTATGCCGCCGTCCGCCGAGCCCTGCTGCCCGCTGCGGGCCGGGGTGCCGGTGGGCTGCAAGAAGCCCGCCTCCTCGAGGAGGTTGCCGCGCTCGAGCTTTGCGCCCTCCACAATGAGGCGGATGATGGCGTTGGCGTCGAGGTCTTCGACGTTCAGCCTGTCGAGGGCCTCGGTGGCCTTCTTCTGCATGAAATAGCCGGTCTTGCGCTGGCGCTTCCGGGCCTCCTTGAGGTCTTTGGCTGCCTCTGCTCGCTCTTGGCGCTCGAGGTCGTTGTCATAGGCTCGGGCCCGTTCTACCCATTCCCATCGGCTGCTCCACCTGTCCATGAGGTTCTTGCTCTTGCCTAACTTCCGCCCCACCTTGGCCGTACTGCGGCTTGAGCCCATATCGCGGTAGATGGAAAACGCCTCGAACGCCTGCGGGGTCTCTCCCTTTTGCCGTTCCCACGGGAGGGCGGCCTCGGGCTCCGGGCGTCTCTTTGGCATTCCCATCCCTCCCTTATCGCTTTATCGCGTATCTGTAAATGACATCCCCGTTCTCATCCTTCCCGTCCGGCACAAGGACGCCGCCGTAGGCTCTGGCCGGGCTGGTGCCCTTCTTGGTGTCGTTCCAGTTGGAGCGCAGCCATTGGGCCATCGTGGTGTCGTACAGAAGGGCGCGGGCCTTGTTGCTGCCGGTGTTGTAGCCGCAGGCCCCTACCCAAGGGAAGTCGAAATACTTGTTGATGCTCTCCATCACGTCGGAGAAAGTGACAAAGCCCTTCTCGCGGGCGATGATGATGGCGTTCCCGATGTTGCCGGTCTGGCTGACGCCCCATTCCGGCGGAACGCCGCAGCAGTTGCAGGCGTCGTTGCATTCCCGGCAAAAAGCGTCGGAAACATGGAAGCGCATCCCGAGGCTGTGCGTGAGCTCCCGCATCCTGTGGATGATGGGGGCCTTGATGGCCCGGTTCAGCCTCTTGTAGCTCGCAATTCCCACATAAAAGTCCATGCCTCACTCCTCCATTCTGATGACGGTGGTTTTCTTCCCGGCCTTGGCGGTGGCGTCGTAGCCCATGCGGTCTATCCACCTCTGGGCGTCCCGGCTGCTGCGGAAAGTGAGCGTCACCACCCACGAGGCCCCGAGGAAGTCCGGGTCTTCGTCTTCTTCGTCCTCCTCATCGTCCTGCCATGCTGCCGGGTCTTCGACGTCGTCGTTCTTGGCGAGGATGAGGGCGATTTCCTGCCCGGTGAAGCCCGTGACCTTCGCTTCCTCGAGCTCGTACTCTTGGAAGATTTCTTCCAGCCGGGAATAGTCCCACTGGCCCTTGATTTTGTTGAGGGCTACGTTGAGGAGCTTTTCTTCCTTCTCATCAAGGTCTACCACGCTGACCTCTGCGCTGGTGTAGCCAAGGTGCTGCAACACGGCGAGGCGCTGGTGGCCGCCTACGATGTGGCCGGTGCGCTCATTCCAGACGATGGGCTCGACGTTCCCGAACGTCTCTATGCTGTTCTTGAGCCTCTCGAATTCCGGCATATCCGGGGTAAGGGCGACGCGGGGGTTGTAATCGGCGGGTATCAGCCGCGAGAATTCAATTTCTTGTATCTTCATAGCTGTCGCCCTCCATGTGTATCACGAGGTTCCTGCCTCCCCTCGGGAAGCTCCTCTCGATGCCCTCGCCCTCGAGCCACTCCTCTGCGGCCTGCCGGGTCGGGAAGGAGAGGTAGATGCTGAATTCCCCGTCGTCCTCCTCGGTGTCGTCGCCGTCGTCGTCTTCCTCCGGCTCCGGGTCATCTTGGTAGAGGTCTGTGGGGTCTTCGTCCTCGCCTCCGAAAAGGGTCTTGAGCTCCCCGTCGGAGTAGCCGGTTGCGAAGATGTCCTCTGCGCTGAATTCCTCGAACAGGTCTTGCAGCTTTTCGTAGTCCCACTGACCTTCGATGCGGTTCAGTGCGACGTTGAGCAGCTTTTCCTGCTTTTCGTCGAGGTCTACGACTGCCGCCTCTGCCTCCGTGTGGCCGAGGTCGAGCAGGACGTTGTACCTCTGGTGCCCGCCTACGAGGTTGCCCGTCCGAAGGTTCACGACGAGCGGCTCCACGAGGCTCCACCGGCTGATAGATGCCTTGAGCGCCTCGTATTCCTTTTCGCCGGGCTTGAGCTGCCGCCTTGGGTTGTAGGCCGCCGGTTTCACGTCTGCGAGCTTGATGCGCTTGATGTTCACGCCGCTTTCCTCCTTTCTGGCATGAAAAAAGGCCGCCCCGGTTTCCCGAGACGGCCTTGGTGCCCTTTGCTGCTGCGGCTATCCGCAATTTCGCATTGTAGGTATTATAGCACAGGCAAAATTCACACGCAAGGTTCGCAAATTCGCGGCTGAAATTCACATTGACGCCTGCGAGCCGTAGAGGAGAACCGCAACGGCCCGCACCAGCCTTCCGCGCTGCTTCCAGAGCTGCGTGTTGCCGCATTTGAGGTCTGCGGCGATGTCGTCGTCCTCGAGCCCGTCGATGTACTTGGCCTCGACGGCGGGGTAAAAGGGGTCGTCCTCGATATGGGCGAGCGCCTTCTCGAGCGTCTCTATCTCGTACTCATCCGCCGCTATGGTGGCCTCGAGGTCTTTGATGATGGCCTCGAGCATCTCCTCCGGGGTGAGCCGGTAGCCGGTGCGGCTGAACCGCACAATGCTCTTGCTCCGCTCCGGGGCCCCGTGGGTCTTGATTTGCTCGAGCTTCTCCTTGTCATCCTCGACCTTCTGGCGCAGGACGGGCAGGGCATAGAGCCTCCGCTCGGTAGCCTTGTAGGCGTCCTTTGCGATGCTCATGCCCTGCGCCCGGCTCGCGTTCACGGCCTTCTGGATGATGGCGTCAAAGTCCGGCCAGTTGTTCTTCCCCATGTTGACCGCCTCCTTTTCGTATGGGGTGGCCCCTCTCAAAGAGGCGGCCTGCTGTTATTCTTCGTCCGGGAAGGGGTAGTCGTCGTCATACCCTCCGGGGGCGTTGTCCCGGCGCGGGCCCCCGAGGAATTGCACGTCGTCCGCGATGCACTCGGAGACCGTGCGCTTGTTTCCATCCTTGTCCTCGTAGCTGCGGTTGTGCCAGCTCCCGATGACCGCTGCCTGCCGTCCCTTGGTGAGGTAGCGGCAACACAGGTCTGCGGTGTTTCTCCACGCGATGACCGTGATGTAGTCGGTGACGCGGTTGCCGTCCTTGTCCTTGTGGTCTCGCTCGACGGCGAGCGTGAAGCTGCAAGTCGTCACGCCGCTGCGTGTGGTGCGCCGCTCGGGGTCTCGGGTGAGGTTCCCGATGAGGATTACTCTATTCATGCTGGTACTCCTTCTCGATGAGCTCGGCGAGGCGCTTTCTGACCTGCTGCAGGGTGAGGAGCTTCTTCCGGGCCTGCTTCGTGGCCGTCGGCATCATGGCTGCGAGGCCGGGGGACAGGGCATTGATGACCGCCGTGGAGCCCTCCGGGGGATTGGCGGCCCGCTCTGCCGCTGCGATTTCGACGTCGAGGTCGGCCAGCAGCTTCGCGTCGCTGATTTGGGTGGGCGGGATGACGGGCGGCGTCTGCTGCCGCCCTGCGAAAATTCCGCGCTTTTTCTTCATGGTCTTGGTCTCCTTTCATCCGACGTATTCTTTCGGCGGGGTCTCATACTCCTCGCCGATTTTCTTCCAAAGGTGGAGGCGGTACGGGTGCCTGTTGACGTACTCGCTGCGGGGCGGGTGGAACTGGACGACGCACTCCTCCTCTCCCCAGAAGATGTCCTTCACCATGCACATCTCCTCCCATGTGGGGCACCGGCGGGCGAGACTGACGCTGACGTGCTCCCAGCCGCCTCCCCATGAGGCGATGACGGCGATGGCCGTGGGCTTGTAGCATGGGTGGTTGATATAGGCCGCGAAGCCGTCCTCTCCGCTGCTGACGATGCGGAGCCGGTAGTTGGCCTTGATTTCGGAAATTGGTCTCAATATTCTCTCCTCCTATTTGGTTTCCTCCTTTTACTGGTTTGCCTCAAAAAAAGCCCTTGCGAAGCCGGGTGGGGTTATAGCTCTAAATTCTGCATCTGTCTTCGGCGATGCGAAAGACAGTTGCGGAATGAGTTTATGTGAAGACTTGTGTAGATACGCAAAATTCGGTTTGCTTCTCCCTGGCCTTGAATAGAGAGGGATTTTGTTTGGGACATCCTCCCACGAGGAAAACTTCTTTTCCGGGATGCAGAACTGTCCCCAGATGTCTGTCCGTTTTGTCCAGGGGTCTCCATATTCCCAGGGCTGGAAGGTAAGGCGCGGCTTCCCCATGTATTCGCGCAAGTATCCGACAGGGTTTTCAAGAGCCCAGAATCGTGGCCTGCATTCTTGTATAATCCTTAAGCAAGCCATTACTATCTTTAGGCCTTCGTCTGGTTTTCTCTCTCTTGCTTCTGCCTTGCAGTTTAGCACCGAAAACTCAGTACAAGGGGGGGCGGCCAAAATTCCGTAGACGTTTTCCGGGGCTTTGTATGTGAGAACATCATATTCCGGCAAGGTGATGTTTCTTACGTCATATCCTGCGAGCTGGTAATACCTGCTCCAGCTGCCCGTGCCTCCGCATAGGTCTAAAATGATTTTTTCGTGATTTTCCATAGGTTCCTCCATTGTCATGGAGGCGGCGCGCCTTTATCTCGAGACCTCCTATGGTTGTAGTTAATCAAGTAGCAACAGAACGCCGTTCCGGCCCAGAGGCACCTTGTAAGCTTCAAGCTCCTCTGGGGTGGCGTACTTGTGCCCGAAGTGCGTCTTCATGTCGCGCCAGACCTCCCAAGGGATGCGGAAGACGTCTCCGCTGCCGAAGCCGGCGACGACGAAGCACATGGCCCCGGCGGCAAGGTGGTCGTCCAGCCGGGCGGCCTGCTCACGGGTGACGCGGCTCTGCTCCATCTGGGCCGAGTGTGTGTACTTGGCCTCGAAGACGACGGCTCTGCCTCCCTTGAGGGTGCCCTTGTAATCCGGCTGCGCGGCCTTCTCGTAGTACGCGATGAATTTCCCGTTGCCGAGGTCTTTGGTGGGTCGCATGGGCTCCGGCGTCTTCTCGACTACTGCCTCGCCCCGCTGCTCATAGTAGCGGAGGGAGAGGTCGATGTACTCCTCGAAGTGCTTGCCCTGCGCCCGGCTCACAGCCCCTTGGTACTGCTTCATCGGGTCTTTTTTGTGGGATGTCGGTCTGTGCGTTCTCTGCATGGTCTCTCTCCTTCGTTTGGCTTCTCCGTTGTGTAGCCGCCCCGCATTGCGAGCTGGTGCTCCCGCACGAGCTTGTCGATGACGCGCCCGATGCTGTTGTAGCTGGCCATATCCGCGAGGTGGCGCAGGTGGTAGTAGCTCTGGGCCGTCACGACGACGGTGATGCGCTTGGTTCCTTTCCTCACAGCGGCTTTCCTCCTTCCTTCCAGTATTCGACGAAGTAGGTGTAGCTTTTGGAGGTTCCGCGCTTCTCCTTGGCCTGCCGGACGGCGTAACCGTTCCGGGCAAGTATCATGACGAGGGTATCGCGGTCTGCGGCTGAAACACAGTCGATTTTCCTTCGCTCATCCACTGTTGTCGCCTCCTATCATGCCGGGCGGGTGCTCCCGGAGGATATCATCGCCCCAGATAGGCTTGAGGCTGTCCTTCATGAAGACCGCCGCGCCCGCCTCGCGGGCCTTCTTAACAATGGCTTCCACCCATTCCCGCTTCGGCTGCTGCTTCCTGCTTCCGGGGCCCGTCATGGCCCCAATGATTACCCATCCGACGCGCTCGAAGGGGTTTTCGCCGCCGGTGGCCTCGGTGTCGAAGGGCTCCAAAAGGGGCTCGACGCTCACGAAGGTGTTTACCTTGTCCCAAAAGAAGAAAGGCATATCCGGGCCGGTGATGGTGGTTCCGTACCAGAAGTTCGGCTCCGTGGGGAGCTTCCCGGCGCTGGCGAGGTCGCAATACCGCTGCGGGTTCTTGGTGAGGAACAGGTAGGTGTGCCTCGGGGCCCGGCGGCAAGCGTCAAAGACCTGCTCTATCCAGCCGTCCGGCACCCAGCGCCCGAACAGGTCTGCCATGCTGCCGACGAAGATGGTGGCGGGGGTGAGGCGCTTCTCCGGGTATGTGAGTGTGTACTTGTGGAGCGTGGGGGCGAAGTTCTTGGGGTAAGGCGTCGAGCGCCGGTAGTTTCCCTGCCAGTCCTTGAGCTCCGTGGGCTTCTCGACGACGTAGCAGTCCACGCCTTCGTTGACAAACGCCGTGATGCCGCTCTCATCCGGGAATTCGTCAATCTTGGGGCCAAACCGCGTTGCGATGCGCCGGGCGTAGCAGTAGGGGCAATCGTGCCGGCAGCCGGTGACGGGGTTCCATGTGTGGCTGCACCACTCAATTTTCGTCTTGTGGATGTTCATGCTGGGCCTCCTTCGCTGTTTCCGGGAAGTGCGCCGCCTGCCCGACGTACTGCCGGGCAAAGGCGCTGACGTACTGGCGGCGCTCCTCCTCGGAGGTAAAGGCTGCGGGTATCTTCTCGCGGGTGAAGCTGTCCATGAACCGTTTTGCCCGCTTCTTCAAAATCCGCCTGTTCATAAGGCGTCCTTGACGATGTCCGCAAGGTGTTCGAGCTTCTCCGTCTCCGCGTCTTCGTTTTTGCCGAAGATGACGGTGAGCTGGTTGAGCATGATGGACACGTCGGCCCGCTCCTCCGCGATGCTCTCGACAATGTCGTCGTAGTCCCCTTGGTTAAAGTCTTCGTGCCGGATGTACTTGAGGAGGGCCTTGGTGAGCTCGCTCATCTCCTCGATGGCGACGAGGATTTGGGCCCGCTCGCCGAACTTCTGCACCGCCGCCTTATAGAGCTCCTCCTCGCTCACCTCAATGGTGCTTTCGTCGTCCCCGTCCAGGATACCGAGATGTCGGATTTCAGATACAAAGCCGGGCGGACGCCGTAGTAGCCGACGTACGCGTAGTTGTGGTAGAGCGTCCCGCCCGAGTTCACGTAGCGGACGAGAGATGGGTAGCCTGCCCGCTCGGTGGAGTACGGCGTCGCCAGCCACCACCATCCTTCGTCGCCGAGGGGCGGGAGGATGTCGCGGTGCTGCCGGTATTCCTCCTCGGTGAGCAGGCCCACCTTCGCCTTGACGTTCCCGTAGTCCTTGAGGCCGTCGTTGCTGGTGAGGTCGATGAACTGTTCCGCGACGGCCCCTTCTCCGAAGGCGTCCTCGAGCCTCTCGAGGAATTCCCCGTTGAGGTAGGCGAGCAGGGTGCTGACGCCGAGGTCGTTGCGGTTCTTCTCATCGAAGGCCCGGCGCTCGACGATGCCGGTGGAAACGATGTGTGTGACGATGGGTAGCCCTTGGCTGCTGTTGGTGTGACCCAGCACGAGCCACTGGATGCCCGCGCCGTAGAAGGTCTGCCCGCGTTTGAGGGTTTTGAGCTTCGCTTTCATTTCGTGTTACCTCCCGTTTTTGGTTTCTTGGTTTCCGGCTCGGCGACGCAGTTGCACCGCCGCCTTATAGAGCTCCTCCTCGCTCACCTAAATGGTGCTTTCGTCGTCCCCGTCCAGAGATACCGAGATGTCGGATTTCAGATACAAATCCGGGCGGACGCCGATGACGCCGCCGTATGTGAGGCTGTTGCGGAGCGTCCCGTCCGAGTACACGTTGCGGACGAGAGATGGGTAGCCTGCCCGCTCGGTGGAGTACGGCGTCGCCAGCCAC
>ERZ1090860.406-NODE-407-length-26318-cov-6.807295_pt1 | contig 26318 bp, 23 predicted proteins | sample MGYA00478483_ERZ1090860 | MGnify/ENA primary metagenome ERZ1090860 (study PRJEB33644, sample SAMEA5815741) | chicken gut metagenome | biome: Chicken; feature: Gastrointestinal Tract; material: Caecum | place: Ireland | collected 2019-01-01 | study: A study of the...
ATATATGAAATTTCATGAAATGTAAAACACCAAACTTAAGTGTCAAACAGCAAGGATGATTTTTATGCCTATCCTGTGTCCCCGACACAACACTGCACTAAATATTACCGAAGAATCTTTATTCTCACAATTTATCGATACGCCAATACCTGTCGGAACATGCCCATTCTGTGATACCAGATATATTGGTATCCGATTTTCATCCAACTGTAGTGTTATCACCATTAACGGCATTCGTTACGAATTTCTGCAGGCGTTATCCAACCAACATACTTCGCCCGCACCCGTCAAGACACAACACCCCGATAGTTCTATACGTATCACATCTCCGAACATACCTCCTTCAACCTCTCACCAGCCTAATCAAGCAACCAAATCTAAATATGTCCAACAAGCAAAATCAAATGCAAAAGTGAGCAAATCCACCTTTAAGCATTCATCGCATTCCCAGCGTTCTTCTAAAAAGAAAAAAAAGCTATTGCGCCCACCCATATCCCCAAATACCCCTATCATTCGTTATCCTACTACAGTTGGGCAACCTCAGCATATAACATATTATCATATTCCACTATCCGCTTGCCCTTTTGATAACAAAACCATAATCAATGTACAAGTTAATCATCTGATTTGTCACCTAAGATATGCAACTTTCTGCCCACACTGTAAGACACTTTTCTTTCCTGAATATCTGCAAAACACAATTCAAGGCTTGCAACTTCCTGTCCGAACCGCTCCAAATCCGAAGGAAAAATCCACCATCACCCAACACTCCAATGCTGTAGCGCATCCTTCCAGTTCCATTGCAAAAGTCTACTTGGTCGAAAAAGGAACGCAACGTGCTGTCAACATTTTGATTGTTGCCAAAGAAAAGGATCAGAATACAGAAAATAATATTTATTGGGTTGGACGCACCCTATCATCTTGTATATTATCTTCAATACTACTTAAACACTCCGGCACTATATATTATAAAAACTCTGAATATCAGATTAAAAAATACACCGCTTATCACAATCTACCAAAGTATCTAAAAATTATTTCTCGTTTTATAAATCCTGCTCAACCACAAATTGTTTATATATATTCGCAGAAAAACATTTCACACTTTCAAAATGACAATTATGAAATGGTCACTGCCATGGTGCCCTGTTTAAAACAAACGGCGCTCGTGCCCCTGTCTTTATACTACGAAAAGACAACACACCAGTATTTTATCAACGAGGTGTCCTATAACCTTGCTCGAGAAAAATACGGTCTTCCTTACATGAAAATCAAGCCTTTTCCAAGTTCCGGATCACATAGCCTGTTTACGTTAAATGCGCATTCCGAATTATTCCTCCTTGGCTATACCGTCAATTCATCCAGCGGTCTAAATGCCTCAACACGAAGAGACATACTTATACAAGCCATTAGCAGTGGAATAAAAACCAAACATGAGATTATTAACCATATTGAATGGCTAATTAACACCAGAAATGGTTTACCCCAAATGGAAAATGCACTTTCCGAATGGCGTTCAGATTTAGCTTTTATTTCTCAATATAATTTCATAAATCAGCGCAAAATTTGGGTAGCTTCCTTTAAGGGAAAATATTCTTTTTAATCTTTTACCTCCACGCGAAATCTCATCCAGAAACCATATATAGTCCTTTAATATTTCAAGACGATCAAAGAGGCACGAACCCAATAACGTTCGTGCCTCTTGTTTATCCCCTACTGTGCCAACCGGTTCCACGTTCCAGCATTCTGCATCGGCTGCAGCACCGGCCGGATGTTTTCCATCGCGCGGTTCATGGCCTTTTCGCGCGGCCGGACGTAAAAATGCGTCGTGGTCGTCACATCCGCATGTCCCAGAATACCGGAAACCGTCGAAACGTCAACACCGTTTTCGATCGCCCGCGTGGCGAACGTATGCCGGATCGCATGGAACTTAACATGTTCCAGCCCCAGCTTGTGCAGCAGCCTTGCAAAATAATGCTGCAAATTGTCCGGATCGATCATGCCGCCGGCCTTGCTGAAAATGATGAAGTCATCTTCTCGCGGCATGTGGAACTGCTGTGCGAAACGGCATTTCTGCTCCCGTAGCATCTGCTGCACCACCGGCGGCATAACCAGCGTGCGCTCCGAGCTCTCCGTTTTGACCTCGTTGAACACAAGTTCTGTTTTGTTCGCCCCGGCAGCCGCATCATAATTAGGCAGGCGACGCACGGTCTGCTCCACCGTCAACTTGCCGGTAGCCTCGTTATAATTGCGCCAGCGAAGCGCACACACTTCCCCGCGCCGCAGGCCCGTGTACAGCGCCAGAACAATGCCCGGATGGTAGATGTTGTGCGTCGTGAACAGATACCGTTCCAAACGCTCCTGCATCTCGTCTGTCATAATCTCCGGCCGCCGTGTCCGGCACGATTTGATCGCCGTGAGCGGTACTGGATTATGCGATACCACGTCCTCGCTCACCGCCTGCTTGAACGCCACATCCAGCACCACACGCATATTGCGCATGCTCTTGGTGGACAACGGGCCATGATTGCGCAGATTACCGGTACGCGCCTGTTCGTTGAAAAAGCGCTGCAGCATCTTTGCACTGATCTCACCAATCGGCACCTCGCCCAATGCCGGAATGATGTGTTTTTCGCAGTTGTCGCGGTAATGCGAATAGCTGGAGGGCTTTGCGGTTGGACGCACATAGGTTTCCAGCCAATACATCAGCCACTCCCCCAGCGTCGTATGTTCATCAAATTCAGTATAGTAACCCGTCATATCATTTTCCTCCTGTTCCAGGTGCAAAAACGCTGTGCAGGCTGTTTTTCTCTGCGCAACGCTATGCCCTCCGGCATCAGGAAGCCGACACGAAAACCCTTGCGGTCATTTTCGCGGGATGCTATACTGATGGTGCGGTGCAGCAAATGCTGTTGTGCAGGTGGTTAGCTCACCTGTGCAGGCGTATGGAGACTGCCATCTCCCTACGCTGCCGCATTTTTGCATTGATTTTTGGTTTAATATGTGATTGCGTTTGCATTGGTTTGCAATAACCTGCCGGTGGCGGCGGATCCACCGCCACCGACAGCGGGATAAAAATAACTGTGTTCGCATTCACGCGCCCGTTCGCGTGCGTTACACCCTAACGACCATGGGCGTTTTATCTTTTTATTGATCGAGCAGCCGGATGCCTTCCTCTCGGATGTTGCGTGCTGCATTGTGGTTGCGATCCATCTCCGTGCCGCAATGCGGGCAGACGAAACGCTGTCCAATCGGCACACGGCCCACACGATATCCACAAGCAGAACAGATCTGGGAGCTTGGATAATACAGATCCACCTTCACCAAAGGCTTGCCGTTTTCGCTCATTTTCTGTTCCAGCTTGTGATAAAAGGCCTTCGGTGCATTATCGTCCATTTTGCCGGCAAGTGCAGGCTGACTGCGCTTCATCGCTGCAAAATTCAAGTTTTCCACGCAAACCCCATCACAAGCCTTTGCCAGTTCGTTTGCCTTTTTGAATTGCCAGTCCTTGCGCTGGTTACAGATATGCCGCCTGATTTTTGCCAAACGACGCTTGAACTTCCGAGAGCGATGACTGCCCGGATGAAACCGGCTGACCGCACGCTTACAGCGTTCCAGCTCGTCTTTCGCCTGTTGACGATACGCCGGATAGCCCGCGCTGTTTCCCGCAGAATCCACATACAAGCCGTCCTGCGCATAATCAAGCCCAACCACACGACCATACCGGAGCGGCATCGCTTCCACCATCTGCGGCTCCATACGAGCGTGAAGCTCGATGTAATACTTTGCGCCGTAGCAATCCGAGCAAATCGTCGCGCCAAAAATATATGCGCCCTTCGGAGGCTTGCGATGCTGCTCCATCTTGATCGTACCGAGCACAGGAACAACAACATGCTTTTCGCTGACACTGGCGTACGCAAAATGCGCATTGCGATGTGCACGATTCGACTGACGCGGCTTCAACTTGTCTGTCTCCCCGCAAAACAGCTTGGCAGCCAGCTGCGAGACCCGCTTGCGAACCTTTTCCGCTGCATAACGATCGGCATTATTGTTTGTCTCCAACGGGCAGCTCCGGATTTGAAGCTTGACCTCTGCCTCCGTCTTGCCCAGTTCGTGCCATACGTTTGCCTGAGAGATCAGTTGATTGAAAAAATCGTCCTCGATTGCAAAGCGTACATCTAGTTCGTTTTTCTGCTCTGGCGTGGGATAGATCCGGTGCTGATAAGTACGGAATACGGTACTCTGTAAATTAACATGCATGATTGAAACCTTTGATAATTGTTGATGGAATCTGGAGTTTGGTGTCAGGCTTTCGTTTTCTTATCAAAAAACATTTGCATATCCGACACCGTTCGTTCCTTTTCCTTTCTATATTCATATTATATTATATGGTTAACCATATATCAAGCAGCATATTGTACAAAGTTAACCATATAATTTGTGCATTATATATATGGTTAACTCCACATTCTCCATATATAATACTATAACCAAGGGAGGTGGGATAATGGCAGTCAGCGAAGCGCAAAAGAAAGCATCCAACAAATACAATCTTGAGCACATGGCAACTCTCGGGTGTAAGATCAGAAAGGAGGACGCTGAGGCTTTTAAAAAGTACTGCTCAGAACATGGCAAAACCCCCAACACAGAATTAAAAGAGCATGTCCTACATTGTATCGGGAAATCGACAAAGCAGGAATAAGATTTCTCCGCTGAATAAAATCAGAAACGCATAGTCTATATAGCAAAAAAGCACTGATTTCATCGAAATCAGTGCTTTTTCTTTCATATTCACGCAGAAACCGTGTTCGGGTCCAGTGAAAACAACCATTTGGGGGTGAGGACGTTTTTTGGGACCTAAGTATGTCTTCACCTCAAGAACTTCCGAAGCTTTTCTGCCTCGACATTAATTTGGGAAACCGGGCCGCAGGCGTCTTCCACGATAGCAATATCCGCAGTCGTATCAACATAGCACCCGGAGATCGTCTCATAGACTTCAATCTCAATTTCATCGTCATATGAATAATGCATCAGCAGATCAATCAATTCTCCTGCTTTCATAGCAATTCCTCCACACGTCAGCCGGCCAGTCCAAGGCTACGTCTGTATTCTAAGGGGCTCATCCAACCCAGAGACTCCTTGATCCGATCCTCATTTTACCAATGTATATAGTTATCCACAGTTTCCATAAAGTCATCCAGGGACACATTCTTCCAAGAACGACCATCAAACATTTCGTTTTTTAGCCGTCCAAAGAACCCCTCGCAGGCGGAATTATCCGGCGAACAACCTTTCCTTGACATAGAGCGTGTCAGGTCAGCTGTGTTCATCCGTTCTATCCAACTTGTCCAGCGGTAGTGGCCTCCTCGGTCTGAGTGAGCGATAGGATGCTCTTCCTTCAAAAGAGCTATGGCCTTGTCCAACATGCTGTTGGCAAGATCTGCGGAGGGGGATGTCCCAATAGACCAAGCAACAACAAGTCCGTCAAAGCAATCAATTATGGGAGAAAGCTATACTTTCCCGGCGGGGATACTAAACTCTGTGATATCAGTAAGCCACTTTGTGTTGGGTGCATCGGCATGGAAATCTCGATTTACAAGGTTGGGGACAGCCGGGCTGATCTCTCCGGCATAGGAACTATATTTTCTACCGTATGCGTCGAACCATTAGTCCGTCTTGCTTCATGAGTCGACGGACAACTTTTTCGGAGACTACGATACCCGAATTCTTTAAACTTGCATGGATACGGCGATAGCCATAGCGGTCATCCACCATGTGAAAGAGAGTATGACGTGCGGTTTAAGAGGATTCCGGCGTATTGTGGTGTAAAGTTGTTGTCAGGATCTCAATAGGAAAACAGAGAATTGACTTAGTACTGCATCAAAATAAAAACCCGAAAGCGTGTTACCGCTCCGGGTTTTTATAAGGGGAAAGAGGGAGATTATTGTGCTATTAAATCAGGCAGCCAATGTACAATACCTGGGAATACAGTGACCAATACAACCACAAAAATAATAATCAGGATGAACGGAATAACGCCTCGATAAATATCCTGTATTTTTACGGTATCTGGTACAATGCCTTTAATATAAAACAGGGCAAAGCCAAACGGCGGGGTCATAAAACAGGTCTGTAGCATGACCGCGGTGACCGCGACAATCCACAGGCGATCAAATCCGAACATATCCATAATCGGCAGGAAAATCGGGAATACAATCATAACGATGCCCAACCAATCAATGAACATGCCCATGATAAACACGATAGCCATCATAATTGCGAATGCGCCCCATTTGCCGATACCCACACCAGCAATCCAATCGGCAATTAATTGGTCGCCATCCAAAGACATAAAGATACCAGTAAAGGCACTCGCGCCAAAAAGGATAATAAAGACCATTGCAGAGGTCTTTGCCGTGTCAATCAGGGAATCATAAAGCATCTTCCAACTAAACTGCTTATAGAAAATTGCCAAAATCAGTGAAAACAGAGCACCAACGCCCGCAGCTTCGGTCGGCGTCGCCCAGCCGGTGAAGATCGAGCCAAGCACACCAATGATAAGAATAACCGGCGGGATCAGGTTGATCAACGAACCAGACACACGTTCGCGTAACGGCATTGCAGCCAATTCTTCGGCTGTCATAGCCGGACCATAGTCCGGGTGCATATGGCAAATGATGAAGACATAGATCATATAGCATAGCGAGAGAACCAAACCAGGAACAATCGCAGCAAAGAAGATCTTACCGACTGATACATTGGCATACGAGCCCATGGAGACCAGCATGATCGACGGCGGAATGAGAATGCCCAACGAGCCGCCTGCACATACCATGCCGCAAGCCAGCGAAGGTTTATAGCCACACTTAAGCAGCACTGGAATGGACAGCATGCCCATCGTAACAACCGATGCGCCCACAATACCAGTCGTAGCGGCAAACACAGTAGAAACCACAATCACCGCGAGACCAAGGCCACCCTTAAGCGGACCAAGAAGATAACGAATCGACAGAAACAGACCATCTGCAACCTTGGAATGCGTCAAGAAATTTGCCATCAGCACGAACATTGGGATCGCGACCATAGAATAGCTTTGCATCTGGTCGTAAACCTTAGTCATTGCAATGGTGATGCCCGGTCCACCCCAAGCCAGATATCCGATGATAACACCTGCGCCGCCCAGTACGAAGGCCAGCTCTTGACCAGCAGCAAGACCAACAATCATCAGGATAAAGAGCGCACCAAGCATGATTGCAGCCAACTGTGAAGCATCAACACCTGTGCGGGTAACCAGATCCGTTAATAACTGCATCATGCTGCGTCGCCCCCTTTCTTGGCAGCGCTGCGTGCTTGCAGTGCATCCGAAATACCAGTTACTTGCTTCAGCATCTCCGAGATACCTTGCAAAGATAACAACGTCAGCCCCAAAAACAGCGCCAGTTTAACCGGCCACGCCGGCGGCGCCCAAACCGAATAACCACGCTCTCCTGACAGGAAAGAGCGAATGAAAAAGCCCCAGCTTTCCGGCACGAGCACGAAAGCAAACGGCACCATAAAAATCACATAGGTAATCAGGTGCAGAATGTACTGCGATAACGGTTTAATTCGTGCAAACAGTACATCGACTGCGACAAAAGCTTTTTTTTGAAAGCCATACGCGCAGACCATAATGATATAACATCCGAACGTCATGCAGATAACATCCATTGTCCAGATTTGCGGGCTGTGGAATAGGCGCCGCAGGATGACCTCAATTACAATGACCGCAAGAATTCCTAAAACCGCAAACGAAGCAATCCGTCCAATCCAGTCATTAACGAGGTCGATCACGCTACTGATGCGTTTGATCACTTTCATTTTTTACACCTCATCTTGCTTTGCTCCGTGCGCGATTTGCCTGAACGCGCACGGGCATGGATCATTCTTCGTAGTCGTCGTAGTTAAAGCCCCAGCTATAATCACCAAGCATCGCACGATAGGTATCTGCCTGTTCACGATACGCGTTCATCGAGCTGTAGACCATGTTGAAGTTCTCATTGACCGCAGCTTCCTCCTCGTAAACCGCGCGGCAGGTATCGCGGATGGTCTGCCAGTCCTCGCTGTTCATCTCGGTGACGATGCAGTCGTCCTCCTCGAGCATCTTCTCGGTGGACTCAAAGTCCATCCACAGATAACGGGAAAGTTGCTCAGCCGTGCAGATCTGCGCAGCCATCTGAATAGCATGCTGGTATTCTTCGGGAAGTTCATTCCACGCGTCCTGATTGATCATAACGCCGTTGACACCACCCGACTGATACCATGCAGGCGAGCACCAGTAAGGTGCAACTTCCTGCAGCTTGAGCGAGTCATCCGAGCACGGGGTAGAAAACTCACCGCCATCAATTACACCGCGCTGCAGCGACTCATACAGTTCAGAAGCCGAAACCGTAGTAATATTGATGCCCAGCTTTTCTGCCGCACGGCCAGCCATTACGCCGCCAAGACGAATCTTCATGCTCTTCATATCCTCGAGCGAGGTAATCGGCTTGGTTGAGCGGATGCCGGATTCGGCATGGTTGATCATAATCGGGAAATATGTCATGTTATACTGACCGTACAGATTCTGGTAGCAATCCAGACCACCCGCCTGGGTAATCCAGATGTAATAATCCAAACCACTGAAGTTGTCCATCGTGGTCGAAAGCAACTCAAACGCTGTATCTTTGCCGCTCCAATATCCTCCCCAGTCGCCACCACACTGGATCGTACCGTTTTGCACATAGTCAAAGAGCTGATTTGCCGCGCACAATGCGCCTTCAGGATAATTGGTGATCGTGAAGCGCCCGTCAGTCAAATCACTGACCAGTTCGGAGAAGCGCTCGTCACAGGAAAAATGGATATTGCCATCTCCCCAAGTCGAACCCATCTTCCATGTGATAACAGGCAGATCGCTGCTACCCCCAGCAACCGCATTCGCATTAGCCGCATCCATCATGCCGCTATCTGCGGTACCGCAGCCGGACAGGCTGAGCATCGCGCCCAACGAACCGCAAAGCAGCCCGGCCACTAGTCTTTTGCCTTTCATGAAAAAGCCTCCTCATATCTTTTTTCTATCGTAAAACGCCGCCCTCCGGGCGCTTTCGATCGGAAAGAAGTGAAGAGGAGGCAGCATCTCACTCTACCTCATCAGCCAGATTGCCAACCTCTTCGACCACACGCTGCTGCTCAGCTGTCAGCTGATCGTAAAGCGGCTGTGCAGCTGCACGGAAATGTGCAATCTGCTCCTCGTCAAGCAGTCCCATGTAGCAACCGCTGCGCGAGGCATGCAACATGGCTCGCACCTCAGCGCTCAGCCAGTGGTCGCGTTGCCACGCAGCGGCTTTCGACGCGCAGTCGCGCAGCATAGCGAGCTCCTCTTCAGAAAAATCATCCCATGTGCTGGAAGAAGCAATCAGCACATCTGCATTGTAGGTATGCCTGTCATAGGTCCAATAGGGTGCAAGCTTGTAGTACCCACTATCGACATAAGTCGGCAAGTTATCCTCAGCCCCATCAATCTGACCAGCACGCAGCGCAAGTGCAAACTGCTCGCGTGTCAGCGGCACGGCAATCGCGCCCCATTGCTCAACCAACAGATCCATATCACCCAAAGCACCTGTACCCAGCCGCAGTCCACGCATGTCATCCAATGAAGAAATTGGCTGATCGACAGTAAAAAAACAACGATAACCTGCGTAGAAATAGGTCAAGCCGGTCAGTCCAGCCGGAGCGAGTGAATCTAACGCCTGTTGACCTACCGTGCCGTCCAACACACGGAACAGGTGCTCGTCCGAATCGTACAAATAGGGCATTTGCAGCGCTGTCAGCTGCGGTGCATATTGAGCTGCCTCGCTGACGGTCGTGCGGACAAAATCCACGCCCCCGTAAGTGCATTGCTCCAGCGCCTCATCGTCACTGCCCAATCCATTATCGAAAAACGGCTCAATGACTATACTGCCGTCCGAAGCCTGTTCCACCAGATCACAGAACCGCTGACAAGCCTGATTGGTCACATAAGTCGCGCTCTGGCTACTGGCCAGCCTGTAGCGCCGTACCGGCTCGTCGACCTGCGCAGTGCATCCGCTTAGCAGCAATGCGGCAAGCGCAAGTGATACTGCGAACTTCCCTTGTTTTCTCATTGCTTCCACCCTCAATTATAATAGCGGTTTATCAAGCAGCCTATCGTAAAAAATTGCGATTCCATGGGCAATAATCCGATTAGTGTCAAATACGATCGCAAATTTTAGTATGTTATGCACAAAAATCACCGGTTTCGGTAATCTGACGGAGTGACTCCGACATGGCGCTTGAAAACCTTAGAGAAGTAGCCAGCATCCGCATAACCAACGCGAAAGGCAATCTCGCGAACTGGAATGGTTGTCTCCTCGAGCAGCCGTACCGCCTGCTGAATACGATATTCGGTCAAGTATTCGATAAAGGTCTGATTATAAGCTGTGCGAAAATATCGTGAAAAGTAAAAGGAACTCATGCCCATGGCCTCAGCCGCCTGATCGAGCGAAATATCCTGCATATAATGGTGCGAAAGCCACACAGAAAACTGCGTACAGAATGGATTTTCGGTTGCATCCGGCTGTTCTGCGTTCTGCTCTGGTAACTCAAGCACGCGCCGCAGGCAGGCGTTAACCTGCGCGCGGTCAAATGGCTTGAGCAGGTAGTCCGTACCACCCGCCCGCATGGCACCGACCGCATAATCGAAACGGTCAAACGCAGTCAGGAAAATGATTGGCAACTCCGGCTGATTTTGATGCAGGATAGATGCTGCATCCAGACCGTTCATGATAGGCATTTCAATATCCATGAAGATCAGTGCAGGCTGAATCTGACGCGCGCGTTCAACCGCCTCCCGGCCATTGCTGACCCCCTCTATCAGCGCGACCGTTCCCAGACAGCGACGCAAATGGCCAATTAAATTTTGCAAGCTGAGCGGTTCATCCTCTGCAATCAAGATTTTAATCATAATTTATCCTCCTCCTTGGGGATGGGTAAAAGCAAGCGAGCGGTCGTACCCAATCCGAGTATGCTGTATATGCGGAACGATCCGCCAATCAGCTGCACACGGCTTGTTATGTTGCGTAACCCTATCGACCGTCGACCGGGTGCAGCATCGCCATCGTCATGTGCAAACCCACCGCCATTATCAGTCACTTGGATGCGGCAGTATGAACCAGCAACACTGGTAATGATGCGAATGCGTCCGCCCGTGTCGCGACTGCGCATTCCATGAACAATGGCATTTTCTACCAAAGGCTGTAGAATGAACTTGGGAACACATAACGTGTCGCAGCGACTGTCACATTCCATTTCAAACGAAATGCGCTCACCAAAACGCAACTCCTGTAGCGAGATATAATCACGCAGCAGTGCTAATTCGCGCACAAGCGGCACCATACTCTCGTCTGTTTCAAGTGTGTAACGGAAAAAATTAGCCAAACGCACAACCATGTCCCCCGTCACCATTGCGCACTCGATCTGCGCCATGCTGGCTACGCTCTGCAATGTATTGAACAAAAAATGTGGGTTAATCTGACTTTGCAGCTGAGCAAAACGACTTTCCTCGACCAGCTGGCGCAGGCGTGCAGCCTCTGTCTCCTGCTGACGCAGCGATTTTTCCAGTGCAGCTTCACTTTCCAGCGCATGGATGGTCTGCGCGATTTGGCGCTTCATATGGTTGAAAGAAGCGGCCAGTACGCCGATTTCATCCGAAGCAGGATAGCGGAAATCATCTATGTTATATTCCCCATCAGCTACTCGCCGGGCGGCTTGGCTAATTTGGCGCACCGGAAGAATCAGGCTGCGGATAAGCACCAACACAAGCAGTGCAAATACAACGCAGCCCAGTGCGGCCACGATCGAGAGTATAATATTCTGATCCGCAAACTGCTGACCAAGATCAAGATATCGATTTCGTCCTTCAAGCAGCACGGCGTTCATTAATTGATCTGCGTAACCGATCAGGTAAGCACTTTGCTGCTGTAAATGGGAATAAGCATCTGCGTCAAAGCAACCCGCAGTAAAATCGTCCAGAAAATATTTCTGCTGCACACGCAGCCTGTCCATGGCCCGTTCGATCACTTGCTTGAGCAAAGCAATCTGCTCACTGTCTGCCTTCTGCGCAGGGACAAGCAATTCCCAGGCCGATGTGGTTTTGCTGCAAGCCTCAATATACGCGTCAACCTCTTGGCTGTTCGACACCGCAAGCGGCAATGTTTCGAACATTTCACTTTCGGCACGCAGCGCATTGGCATAGTCGATACAGTTTGCATACTCCGAGAGAATGCGATCGGTTTCTACACGATAGAAGCTAAATTCAAAAATCAATATACCGACTGTAACCAATATCGGCACTACAAAGGTACAGCACAATGTAACGGCTTTATAATGAATGGACATTTTTGCCCAGTGTTGCTTGAACAAAGACATTATGATTCGCCTCTCTATCTCTCTCATAACCATTTGGAAATAACAGGTGCGTGATGATTGGTATTATACACCCGCCTCCAAACAGGTACAAGCGCAAATGAGACAATGATCAAACATTCATAGTTGTAACTACAACGTGACTACAAATTTGACAGATGTACAACGACCTGCTATACTAAACCCAAAGGAGGAATGACGTATGGGAAATGTAGTTTCTTCTGCCAAAACGGATATGTTCCGTATCCGCATGAACCCGGAAATCCGAGAAGAACTGGAACGGATTTATGCGAAAAACGGTCTGACGCTGACGGACGCGGTCAACGTGTTTTTTCAGCAGTCGATCAATGCGGGCGGTTTCCCGTTCGCGGTAAACGAGGATAATGCCGAGATTATCAAGGCAAAGGCACTATCGCGTCTGATGAAAGAGCTGCAAAAAGGCGACGAGTGCGCCGAAGTGTATTCTGCCGACAACGCGCGCAAGATGCTGGGGCTGTCTGAATGAAAGTGTTATTCAAGAAAACCGCGCTGGACGATATGCAGGCGACGCAACGCTATATTTCGGAAACGCTCGGCAATGGGGCAGCTGCGAAAAAACTGACCCGGCGCATATATGACGCGATTATGCTGCTGGAGGATAACCCCTATATGGGGACGGAGCTCAGCCGTAAATTTGCTGTGGAGACCGATCTGCGTTTTCTGGTGGTGGCAAAGCAGCTCGTCTTTTACCGTGTGGTGGAGGACGACCATATCGAGGTCACACGCGTGCTGAACGGACGGCAGGATTATATAGCGCTGTTGATTTAAGGCATCTCGCCACACAAAAAAAGGTAAATTGTAAAATCAAATTGAACACATAAAAAGATCCACAGCGGCAAGGAATCTGTTAGAATAAAGTTTCCACACAAAACTCTGACAGAAAGGCCTGACCACTATGGATCAAACTTATTCTACCACAAATCTGATAGAACGCAAGAGAGGACAGCATCTTGGTGCTGAGGAACGCGGAGCCATTCAAGCGCTCAAGAAGCAGGGATATAGTAATCGTGCGATTGCCCGTACCATCAACTGCAGCCCATCCACAGTTGGATATGAGCTGCAACGCGGCACACCGGAATACTGCGGACGCGGTCGCAAAGCCGGATATTCTGCCAAACGTGGAGCAGCAATATACAAGGCCAATCGCCGTCGCTGCCATCGTCTGCAGAGTATACCCAGAGACTCCAAATTTATCCACTGGATGGTGAAGATGGTTCGTAAGCACAGCTGGTCATTCGATACCTGTGTTGGGCGAGCACGCCGGGAGCAACGGTTTCCTGCCCGTGAAATCCCTTGCACGAAAACTTTATACAACCTGTTGTGGGCGGGTGAATTGCCGATCACGTTATTCGAACTTCCAGAGGTTTTAAGCAGACGTTCTCGCAGAAAACCAAAGATTTCTAAGCGTATTTCAGGACATTCTATTGATGAACGCTCGCCGGAAGTGGCGGACAGAAACACCTTTGGACATTGGGAAGCGGATACTGTGCTGGGCCGGAAAAGAGATGGTGAGCCTGCGGTGTTCACCATTGTAGAGCGACTAACCGGATGTTATTTTTATTTGGATTGACAGCAAAACAACGGATGGTGTTGCCTCTGCCATGGAGCAGCTCAAAGAGCAGTATGGGGAGAAATTCTCTCAGGTATTCCGCAGCATTACCACCGACAACGGGAGTGAGTTTGCCGCCTTCTCCGCTTTTGAAAATCTTGGTACGAAGATCTATTTTGCTCATCCCTACTCTGCTTGGGAGCGGCCTGTCAACGAGAGAACCAACCGTATTCTACGTAGATTCCTACCCAAGGGACGTTCCATTCGCGATTATTCCGATGAACAGATTCTCCAATTTGCTGACGAGATCAACGCCACTCCCAGAAAACGTCTGGGCTACCGCACTCCTGAGGAACTGTTTGAGCTACAGCTGGATAGTATCTACGCCACCAGCTGACAGCGCGCCTTATTCTGTTCAAGTGTTCAATTTGTTATTGCATTTTTCGCTCCAATTTGTTTCCACCGGGATAAACGATATGCTCCCCGCATGAGAGACTGTGAAATGAAAAGCAGTCTCTCATGCAGGGAGCAATCCACATAGCAATAAGCGGTCTCTCATCAAATCAGCGGTTCCTTGATATAATGCAGCCGTTGCAAAAACTCTATATTTTCTGTTTTTTCACAAATTGCATCTATTCCCGAGGAGATCACCCAGATCGCCATTCCCTTTCTTGCGCACATGAGCAGCATATCAATAATCATCTCATGGTGCGCGGATTCCTGTCCTGCAAATGGGAAAAAGCAGATCAAAAGGCGCGGATTGACAAAGTACCATTTGAAATAAGAAAAGCGAAGGCGCTGCGGCAGCGACCATTCATTCAGCGGGCGCAGTAAATCCTCCCGGCTGAACCAGCGCGAAGCCTCGTCCAAAATACTGTCCGTGAGCCGCTTTCGTATAATGTGTTGCCCTGCCTTCGCAAGCAGGCAAGAGCTCAGGTTGTCCAACGCTGTCATGTTATCGAACAACACGCCGCCAGGGCGGTCGGGTCTCTCAATCTGAATTCCAATTTTCGTACCAATGAGTTTAAAAAGAGCTGCGGGATCATAAACTATGCCGTCCAAGCGAAAAGTTCCGCTTATCCAGCCTTGCCTCCCCAAAAAGCAATTGTGCAGACGCGATACTGTATTATAATTTTCGTCCCGCAGAAATGCAATCTCTCCGCTGCGAATCCGAAAATTAAGCGGCGCAACCGCAGAAAATACCAGTTCGGATACATCCAGAACCGTTTCATTGCCCTGCTGCATCGGTTCGATGCGCTCCGCGCCATCACGTTTCCGCTCCCATCCCAAAATCTCATATAGGCGATCATCAAATTCTGCAGGATACAAACGATAAAAGGTTTTTCGGTTTTTCACAATGTCCAATCGATTGACATATCGATATAGGAACTCCTCATCCATATCAAACAAAAAAACCGCTATACCCTGCCCCAGCAAAAGCTGCACACAGTTCATCAGCAGTTCCAGATCGCGACGTCGCAAAATTTCAGTCATCCGATCGAGGACCAGCAACTGACAACTCCAGAACCATGCCCGAAAAACTGCCAGGCGAAAGTAATCCAGAATGGACAAAAAAGCCAGCTTTTGTTCCAACGGAAATGTTATACCCATGGCACACAACATCTTTACGCTTTCCTGCGCCTGCATACGCTGTCTTGCCAATTTTCTTTGCCTGTATCCAAGCGGAGATTTCCCCAATGCCATTATGAAATCCCTCGCTGTCAGTTCCTTGGAGTCAAACCGTTTCTTATCAATGATAATACAATTCTGATCAATCCAACGCGCCAGTTCGATCGAGTCTACGCGCTCGCCGCAGCAAAATGCCTTGCCGCTCTTCAAACGGGAATACCCTTTGAAAATATCCAGATAAGCTGTGCCGGAGGTGATATGCTCATCAACATAAACACCAATGCACTCTCCGCGCGCGATATGAATATCAAATTGATACCCCCGCGCCTCACTGATAAAATTCCCATTGTCCACTCGGATCAGTTCCTCTTTCATATACAGATTCTCCTTTTATAGCAACAATGGAAAAGTCACACAGCACTCTGTACCGACCCCGACTGCACTGAAGATATGCAGACCATAATCCTCGCCAAACATCAGCCGAATGCGGCTGTTAACATTACGCAGCGCGATTCCGCCTCGCTGTGTTGTTCCGGTTATAGGTACATCACCCGATGCAAACTGCGCATTCAATCGATCAACCTTCTCTTCCGGCATGCCCACGCCATCGTCCTTCACCCTTAAAAACAGAGTGCGATCGCTGTTTTCTACAACGATTTGTACCGTTCCATGCTCAATTTTTCCTTCCAAACCATGTGAAACTGCATTTTCCACCAGCGGTTGCAGAATCAGTTTGGGCATGCGGGCTCCAAGCAAGGCTTCGTTTTCCATCTCCAATTCCATCGAAATTTTATCTCCAAATCGACACCGTTGGATTGTAAAATAGTTTTCCGCATTATCAAGCTCATCCGAGAAGGTAACATATTCCTGCACATTAGAAATTGTATAGCGAAAAAATGTTGCAAGCGCCTCCGTGGTTTCGGCGATTTCCCCGCAATCGGCAAGCATTGCGTCTGCGCGAATCGCCTCTAGCGCATTATAAAGAAAATGCGGATTGATCTGATTTTGCAGCGCCAAGTATTCCGCCTGTTTTTGCTGTAATCGTGTGATTTCATCCCCATGCAAGCGCTTTTCAATATCGTTAAACAGCGTCTGCAGATCGGAATCACAATTCCAATCGGTATGCAAAATTTTCTCTATATTTTTATCATTCCGATACCGCTGCAGCATACGCCGCAATTTCCAAGCTGCGTAAATCCACATATTCCCCACCTACTTATACATTTTTTTGTAATCCGATGGGCTGACCCCAGTGATTTTTTTAAATAAGCGGGAAAAATATTTTAAGTCGCTATAACCAACCATCTCCGCTACATCCTGTACGGACAATCCCTCTCGGCATAAGAGCGCTTTTGATTTATTGATACGCAGTGCCGTCAGATAATCGACAAAATTCTGGCCCGTCTCCTTTTTAAATAATGCGGAAAAATATGTGGCATTGAACCCAACCGCATTGCTCACATCTTCCAGCCGAATGGACTCATGAAAATGCTGCTGAATATAGTGCTTCGCCTCGGCAATCGGTCGGGATTCCCGCAGCGCTTTTTCCTCTTTCAGTCGAAGCATTTCCTGAAGAACCGCGCTGCTTAGCAATTGAAAAACATCCTGCGTATCCGTGCAACGCCAAAAACGCTCTTCCATCTCCTCAGCAAAGCCTTCGATTATTGGGCCATTTTGCTGTATGCCAAAAATTCCTGCCTCCAGAACCTGATTAAACCAGTCAGCCAACATTTGTCCATCAAATTGCTGACTCTGCAAAACGCTGCGGTAGCTCGCTTCCTGTTCCTGTTGAAACCGTGTTACATCCAGATACTCCGCTGCATCCTGTAAGCGTTTTTTCTGTGAAGGATCCATTTGATAACGCTCGTGATAAACAGGCGGCTCACTTTCTGCATCTCGCCACGGCTGACTGCGGCACAACCGATCACGGCAGAGCCATAATGCTTCGCGCATAGATTCGCCTATCTGTTGCAGGCTATCTCTTCGCGCACCTAAACAAATGGTACAGCGGATGTCCCAGAACACATCGCGCTGCTTTTCAATTTCATTGCGGATTTTGGTGAATCGCTGCTTGCATTCCACAGTTTGAAAATCGCGAAAATACAACACTACGGCAATGCCCTCTTTGATTGCCGATGCGGCAAATTCATCTGCCATCAACGCTACCTCACGCCGCACAATCTCAAGAGAATGCCGGATCATGATCTGATATCCATCCAGATATTGCTCTGCCCGAGAAATATCCGGCTTAACCAGAACGGCCAAGTAGCTGCCTTTGCCAAATTGCATTCCAAACTCTGTCGCCGCTTGTTCTTCATTCAGAAAGGTCTTCTGCCGTTCCACCCCAGCCATCAAAGCACTCACAAAAAGATCCTGTTGACGTTCACTGCCCTTTTTTAAGCGGAACGCCAGCTCCGCTTCCTGGCCCAGCTTATCCTTAATGCGCAACAGAATATCATTCATTTCCTCCTGCTTCAACGGTTTGAGCAGGTAATCCTCTACTCCGTATTTGATCGCACTCTGCGCATATTCAAACTGGCGGTACCCGCTTATGACGATAAAATGCAGCCCCGGCTGCAGTTCCTTTGCTTTGCGGATCAATTCCAGTCCATCACAACCCGGCATGCGAATATCACTGATTAACAGATGCGGCTGCTTTTCCCGAACCAACTCAAGCGCATGCAAGCCATCATTGGCTACGCCAACTATTTCATAGCCCAGCGCCTGCCAGTCAATGAGTTTCTGCATGAGTAAAACAACCTTTTTTTCATCATCTGCCAAAACAACTTTTAACATTTTTTGTCCCCCAATTGTCCTTGCCAGACAAGAAAGGGGGAAAACGCATTCGTTTTCCCCTTTTCATTATGCATCATCTTGTTGTTCGGCCTTTGCAAGCCATCCAAGACAATTTGTGATTATTCGTAATCCGCCAGATTGGAAGCATCAATCCAGGTGCTGTCCGTAATGATCTCAGCAGTCTCCAGCGTACCGCCGTCCAGCAGCGTTACCGCAGCAACCAATGCATTTTCTGCCATCGCGCCGCCATTCTGAGAAACGGTACCGGTAATGCGACCATCCTTGATCGCTTCAAAGCCATCAGGCGTGCCGTCAACGCCGGTAATAATGATGCCACTATCCGCACCGGCTGCATTGCCTGCGCCTACTGCCATACCGTCATTCTGGCAAACAATCGCATCCAGATCGTAGGCAGACAGCCAGCTTTCAACCGTGGCCTGCGCCTGTGCAGTATCCCACTGGCAGTCAGCCGGGGAAACAACCTGCTTGATGTTCGGATACTTGGCCAGAATATTTTCATAGCCTTCCATACGCTGCAGGCCGCCGGAGTCGCCGGAGGGGCCGGTCAGAATCGCGATATTGCCTTCACCATTCAGCAGATCTGCAACATTCTGCATCTCAACCTCACCTGCGGTGATATTATCGCCATAGGATACCGCAGAGATACCATTGTTCTGCCAATCTGTGCAAGCAGAAATCACATTGATCATGATAACGCCTGCATCCGCCGCATTCTTGGCTGCGTCTACAAGGCCGTCCGGATCGACAGGCTCAAAGAGAATTGCATCGAAACCTTCCGAAACACACTGCTCAATCTGGCTGATCTGCGTCGCAGCATCCTGATCGGCGCTCAAAATCGTCAGGTCAATTCCCAGTTCCTCTGCCTTGGCCTCAGCCGCTTCGGAAACAGCAATCTGAAATGCATTCGTCTGATGCTGCTGAATCAGCGCAATTTTGTAAGCGCCATCTCCGCTGCCGGATTCATCGGTATTGCCGCTTTCGGCAGAAGAATCACCGGAATCCGTGCTGCACGCAGCCATGCTAAGCGCCATCGCGCCCGCCATCAACGCTGCCAGCAATCTTTTTCTCATACTCATTTTTCTTTCCTCCTTTAAAATATCTATGGTAAAGGATGGGCTGGAGCCAGCCCATGCCCTCCACATTCGTCAGTTTTTCTTGCGCTTGCCCTTTACATCGATCAGCACTGCCAGAACAATAATCAGGCCCTTGACGATCTTCTGCCAGTGCGACGAAACGCCCAGAATATCAAGGCCATTGGTAATTACCGTAATCAGCAAGCAGCCGACCACAACACCCCACGGCTTTCCTACGCCGCCCGACATGGATACACCGCCAACTACACAAGCCGTAATCGCATCCATCTCATAGCTTTCCGCTGCGGTCGGCTGGCCAATGGTAACGCGGGAGGTCATCAGGAAACCGCTCAGACCTGCCAACAGGCCTGCAATTGCAAAAGTGGAAATGCGGATCATGGTCGTATTGATACCGGATACGCGCGCCGCCTGCAAATTGCCGCCGCACGCATAAACACGCCGACCATATACTGTCTTGGCCAGAACAAAAGCACAAATCAGGATTACAACAACCAAAAAGATTGCCAGCATAGGCACACCGAAGAACGAACTTGCAGCAACCGCCTTGTAGGAATCGCTGATGCCCGTAATCGGCTTGCCGTCCGAAGTGAGCAGTGCAAGTCCGCGCACCGCAGTCATCGTGCCAAGCGTCATAATAAACGGCGGCAGATCACCGACCGCAACACCAACACCATTGACCACGCCGACCGCAAGACCTGCAAGCATTGCAACAACCAGCGGAACCACAATCGGGAACTGGCCTTGGCCAAGCAAAGCTGCCACAATACCGGTAAATGCAACCGTCGAACCGACCGACATATCAAATCCGCCGGCGATAATGACAAACATCATGCCAAAAGCCAGAATTCCGTTAATCGAAGCTTGTTTTAAAATGTTAACCAAGTTGCTTGGCTGAATGAAGCTCGGCTTCAGGCACGTCAAAACGATCACTAACGCGATAAAAATTACGAAAATAAAATATTCGCTCAATAATGCCTTTGCACTTTTTGTCTTATTCATATTTACCCCTTCCTTTATACCTCAATCGCAGAAGCCAACGTCATGATGCGCTCCTGAGAGAACTCTTTGCGCTCAACCTGGCCAGACAGATTTCCCTCACCCATTACCATGATCCGATCGCATACCCCCATCAGTTCGGGGATTTCAGAGGAGATCATGATGACTGCTTTACCTGCCTGCACCAACTGACCCAGCAGCAGATAGATATCGCGCTTCGCACCGACATCGATACCGCGCGTTGGCTCATCCAAAATAATGATATCCGGCTCATTGAGCAGCCATTTTGCGATTACAATTTTCTGTTGGTTGCCGCCCGACAGATTGCCGGCAATTTGATCGCCCGAAGGAGTTTTAATTTTCAGTTTTTTGATGTAATCCAGTGATGCGCTGCGTGCTTTACCCTTATTATATAATCCATGTGAAAGCAGCTTTTGTATTGCAACCATCGCGATATTATCGTTAACCGAACCAGAAAGATTCAGTCCGGTTCCCTTTCGGTCTTCGGTAATCAGCGCTACGCCCTCTTTGATAATATCTCGCGGAGAGTGCACATTCACTTTTTTGCCCTTCACATAGATTTCGCCGCCGGATAATGGATGCATACCGAAGATGCCCTCTACCAGTTCACTGCGTCCCGCACCGACCAGGCCGCCAATGCCCAGGATCTCACCACGGCGAACCGAGAGGCTTACGCCCTTCACCTTGTTATCCGCACGAACAATATTCTTTGCTTCAAAAATTACATCGCCAATATCCGCATCCAGCTTAGGAAATACATCGGTGATCTCGCGGCCTACCATCATCTTAATCAGCTTAGCTTCATCCAAGTCTTTGGTATCACCCGAACCGATATATTGTCCATCCCGATAGACACTGACGCGATCGCAGATCGTAAAAATCTCATCCATACGATGAGAGATATAAATAATCGCAACGCCTTTTTCTTTCAACCGTCTGATGTGTCCAAACAGCAATTCAACCTCGCGATCCGTGATTGCAGCAGTCGGCTCATCCATGATGATTACCTTCGCATTGATGGAAATTGCCTTAATGATTTCGATCAGCTGACACTGCGCAACCGTTAAATTGCGAAGCGTTTGTCTTGGCGACACATGCAGGCCGCATTCATCCATCAGGCGCTGCGCTTCCTGCATCTCGGCTTTGTTATCGACCAATCCGTTTTTTCGCAGTTCTCGTCCAACAAAAATATTTTCATATACGGTCATATCCAAAATTGGATTGAGCTCCTGATGAATCATAGCCACACCGGTATCCATTGCTTCCTTCGGATTCCCTGCATGGTAGGGCTGACCGTTAAACAGGATTTCGCCGCCTTCATCCTTGGTGTAAATCCCCATCAGGATCTTCATGAGCGTTGATTTACCTGCACCGTTTTCACCCATCAATGCATGTACTTCACCCGGCCGCACCTGCAGTTGAACATGGTCGAGTGCCTTAACACCCGGAAAAGTCTTGCTGATATCTTTCATTTCCAGTACATATTCCATAAACTTCTCCCTCCCTGCCAATTGTCTTTGTCAGTAGTTTATCAAATCACTTGCAGCCCGAAAACGTCGATTCTTCACATGGAGGGGTACTATCTTTAGATTTTATACCAAAACGTGATTTTCGCAAAAAACAGTAACGATATATTGTGCAATACTAACAATTTCAAATCAATGTTCGAGGTTTTGCTTTCAGCACAATCTTTATTTTCAATACAATATACATGAAAAAATATTGTTTTTTAGAGATGCATTGATTATAAAAACAAAAAGAGCGGTTTTACCGCTCTTTTTGTCGGGACTGGCCCGATGGGGAAATAGAAAGAAAAAGGTGAAATGAGTGATAGAAGTTCACGCTTGATGCGCTCAAACGCCTCGGATGTCTGCTTGGACAGCACGTCCGGCAAATGCGATTTTCATGTATATGTCTCTTTGCCGGAATGTCTGTTCACTCCGCTTGATTTCTTTTGATGGCTCTATTATACGGCGATACGCACGGCTTTCCAATGATACAAGCCGCTCAAAAACTGTGAAATTCTGCTGTTTTATCTTGCGTGTCCAACAGGTATCCGTCATGACGAAAAAAGAAGCATGTGAGCTATGCCATTCCGGAAGCAGGCACCCATTCAACATCACGACCTTCCGTTTTCTCACTTTTTTACTCTTAAGGGCACATTTCTTTAGATTATGCCATTGTTTGATATTAAATAAACGATAAATTATCGATTTCGTACTTGCATACACTTCTTTTCCGTGCTATAGTATACGCAACATCTGGCCAGAAAGTAACACTAAATTAACCAAGATATTATCATTTCTGGAGGTTCTTTATGAGCAAGGTTAAAGTTGGCGTAGCGGGTTATGGTGTAATTGGTCTCCGGTTAGCGACGGGTGTTGCGCTTCAGAAAGATATGGAACTGGTAGGCGTCTCGGATGTTGCACCCACGCTAGCGGTACGCGGTCTGGTAGAATCCGGCATGCCCTATGATTTTTACAATGCGCTGCCGGAGAATGAGGATAAGCTCAAGGCAGCGGGCGTGCCGATCTCCGGCACCCTGGAGGATCTTGTCGAACAGTGTGATGTGATTCTGGATGCAACCTCGGCCGGCATCGGCGCGAAGAACAAGGAACTCTACGCACGCATGGGTAAAAAAGCAATTTTCCAAGGCGGCGAGAAAAACAACGTCGCGGATGTTTTCTTCCACGGTTATGCCAACTATGAAAAGGGGCTTGGACAGCAGTTCCTCAAGCTGACCAGCTGCAACACCACCGGCCTGATCCGTGCGGTCGACATGATCGACCGGGCAGTCGGCATGGAAAAGGTCGCCATCACGATCATCCGCCGCGTGGCTGATCCCGGTGACTATCATCGCGGACTGACCAATGCGCTGCAGATGGAATACGCACCCAGCCATCAGGCACTCGATCTGATGCATATTATGCCGCACGTTGACGCAACCGGCATCCTCGTGCATGCACCGGTGACGCACGGCCATATCATCACGGTTGTCGCCACGCCCAAGAAGAAGATCAACAAGGCGGATCTGCTCGAAATGGCCGCACAGCACCCGCGTATCCGCACGGTCAAGATCGCGGACGGCTTTCTGGGCAACGCATCGCTGTTCCGCTATGCGCGCGATATGGGCAAGTTCCGCGGCGACAACTATGAAATTGCGCTGTGGGACGAGTCGATCGTCATGAGCGGCGACCAAATCATGTTTGCCATCAACATTCCGCAAGAGTCCGTTGTCATCCCCGAAAATATGGACGCCATCCGCGCTGCCATGCAGATGCAGACGACCCGTGAGGCTGGCACGGCGGAAACCAACAAATATCTCGGTATGAAAGCGCGTGGTATGCAATGAAGAAATTTGGTATTTACACACTTGATGCAATCGATGTAGCCGGAAAAACCGTGCTGCTGCGTGTCGACATCAACGAACCCATCGACCGCGCAGAGGACCAGGTCACCGACGACACCCGCATCCGCGGCTGCGTGCCCACGATTGCCGAACTGCGCGATCGCGGTGCAAAGGTTGTCGTGCTGGCGCATCAGGGCAGTGATATTGAATACAAAAACTACTATACATTGCGTCCACATGCTGCGGTACTGGAAAAGCTGCTCGGCAGTCAGGTAAAATTCATCCCGGATGTTTGCGGACCTGCCGCACAAAATGCCATTCGTGCATTACAGTCCGGTGAAGTACTGCTGCTCGATAATGTTCGCTTTATGGCAGAAGAGCAGACACTGTTCGAGCGCAGCCTCAAGCTGACGCATGCACAGCAGGCAGATACGCTGGTTGTACGCACGCTCGCACCGCTGGCCGATTACTATGTGTGTGATGCATTCGCAGCCGCGCATCGGGATCAGCCAACCCTGTGCGGCTTCGAACAGCTGCTTCCCTCGGCAATGGGTCGATTGTTCGAAAAGGAATACAGCGTGATTTCTTCCCTGATGGAAGCACCCGCTCGCCCGTGTGTATTCGTGTTGGGCGGCGCAAAAATTGCAGATGCATTCCTCATGATGCAAACCGTACTGGATCGCGGCATCGCGGATCAGGTGCTGTCCGGCGGTGTGGTTGCCAATATCCTGCTGGCTGCCAAGGGCGAGGATATCGGTGCGGCATCGCGCGGCTTCATCGAAAAGCAAGGCTACGGCAGCTTTATCGAAACAGCCAAACCCCTGCTGGCCAAGTACGGCGATCGCATTGTACTGCCGGTTGATTTGGCTTATACTGAAAATGGTACACGCAGCGAAGCTATGGTCGGGCATCTCCCCCAAGACAGCATGCTCGTCGACATCGGCGTGCAAACCGCCGCCATGTATCGCGCAGCCATTCTGGCGGCCAAAACCGTATTTGTCAACGGCCCAATGGGTATTTTCGAACAGGAAGAAACCGAATTCGGCACAAAGGAAGTCTGGCAATCGTTGGCCGACACTGCTGCATACACGGTTGTCGGCGGCGGCGACAGCGTCACCGCAACCAACAAATATCATCTTGCTGCCAAAATAGACTACATCTGTACAGGCGGCGGCGCACTGATCCGTTTCCTGAGCGGCGAGGAACTGCCTGTCGTGCGTGCACTGCGCCATGCGGCCGGTGCGTTTCCTCTGGACTGAACGGAAGAGAAAGAAGGATATTGCATGGAAACCTATAAAATTGCAGTCATCGCAGGCGACGGTGTCGGCCCCGAGGTGATCAGCGAAGGCATGAAAGTGCTCAACAAGGTCGCCGAACTGGACGGTACGTTCCGGTTTGAATTCACTGAATTCCCATGGGGCTGCGAATACTACCTCAAAACCGGCAAAATGATGGATGATGACGGCATCGAAACGCTCAAGAAATTCGATGCGATCTATCTTGGTGCGGTTGGCGCACCCGGTGTGCCCGACCATATCTCGCTCTGGGATCTGCTGCTGCGCATCCGGCACGACTTCGACGAATATGTCAATGTCCGTCCGGTCAAGCTGCTCGACGGTGCCCCCTGCCCGCTGGCAGGCTGCAAAAAGGGCGACATCGATATGGTTGTCATCCGTGAGAACAGCGAGGGCGAGTATGCAGGCGCGGGAGATTGGCTGTACAAGGGACAGCCTAACGAAGTCGTATTGCAAACCGGCGTATTCTCCCGCCATGGCACCGAGCGCATTATCCGCTATGCGTTCGAACTTGCACGCAAGGAAAAGAAGAGCCTGACCAGCATCAGCAAAGGCAACGCGCTGAATTATTCGATGGTATTCTGGGATCAGGTATTCGAAGAAGTCAGCCGCGACTACCCGGACGTTGAAACGCACTCCCTGCTGGTCGACGCAGCAAGCATGTTCTTCGTTAAGAACCCGCAGCGTTTTCAGATCGTTGTCACTTCCAACCTGTTCGGCGATATCATCACCGACCTTGGTGCGGCAATCTCGGGCGGCATGGGTCTGGCTGCAGGTGCCAATCTCAATCCGGAACGCAAATTCCCGTCCATGTTTGAACCGATTCACGGCTCGGCACCCGATATCGCGGGCAAGAAAATTTCCAACCCGCTCGCATCCATTTGGTCGGCCAGCCAGATGCTCGATTTCTTCGGCCACGAGGACTGGGGCAAAAAGCTGATCGATGTCATTGAGCATGTAATGGTCGAGAAAAAAGCGCTGACCCCCGATATGGGCGGCACGGCTTCCACCGATCAGGTAGGCGACGAGGTCATTCGCGTGCTCTGTAATTTATGCAACCTATTATAATATAT
>ERZ1090860.410-NODE-411-length-26004-cov-6.816178_pt1 | contig 26004 bp, 51 predicted proteins | sample MGYA00478483_ERZ1090860 | MGnify/ENA primary metagenome ERZ1090860 (study PRJEB33644, sample SAMEA5815741) | chicken gut metagenome | biome: Chicken; feature: Gastrointestinal Tract; material: Caecum | place: Ireland | collected 2019-01-01 | study: A study of the...
AACCAGACCAGCGGCATCAACGCCATCATGGGCAAGCTGTCTCAGATGGAGTACAACGGTCTGAACGACAAGTACCAGGCGGCTCTCGCTGAGAACCAGGCGCTCAAGTTCCAGGCCAGCCAGACCGCTCAGAACGCTTTTATCACTGCGAACCAGGAAGCTCAGACTGCGGAGTTGCTCCGTCGCCTGGGCCGGGATTGCCCGGTTCCCGCTTATTGGGTGAATCCCCCCACTCCCGTCCCCGTACCTTGTGGGACTTGCAACACTTGCGGTTGCTGACCCCAGTTATGCGAAAGCGCAATGGGTGGAGCGATTCTGAATGCTTGGAAATTCCGCCAATGCCGCAAAACAACCAAACAACACGCAAACGCAAATAAATACCATCAACTTGTCGGAAATATCGACATGTTCGGCCCCGTGCCGATTTTGAACCATGCGGCGGGGCAATAGCCTCGCCGCTATCTTTTTTGAAAGGAATGATTGTTTTGGCACAGTACACTAACGTATTTGTGCAGCAGATTGCCGCTAATGGGAACGCGGTGTTTTCTGAAACACCTGTACCGGCAAAAGGCTGTATCTATCATCGAGAGGGCTCCGGCGTTGTCCAGCTCAGCGGCCCATCCAATGGACAGTGCTTTGCAAGATACCTTGTGATTTTTAACGGGAATATTGCCGTCCCTGCTGGTGGCACAGCTGGTGCTATCTCCATCGCTATTGCCATTGAAGGAGAGGCGCAGGGAGATGCAACTGCTACCGTTACCCCTGCCGCTGTCAGCGACGAGTTTAATGTGAGCGTTGCTACCTTTGTCCTTGTCCCCCGTGGTAAGCCTGCAACTGTCAGTGTGAAAAATATCAGCACTCAGGCCATCGAGCTCCAGAACGCAAGCCTGATTATTACCCGTGTGGCATGAAAGGAGATTTAATCATGGAATACATGCACGAACTGAAAGAAAAGCTCTGCGACGAGCTGGAGGAAATCGCCCGCAAGGGTGAGCTGGGTGCCGGCGACCTCGAGATTATCCACAAGCTGACCGACACCATCAAGAATATCGATAAAATCGAGATGATGAAGGAAGACGGCGGCTACTCTCAGGTCGGAGACTGGGAGATTGAAGGCCGGGCCTACAACCGCGGCAATTCCTATCGAGGCCGCAAGCGCGACTCCATGGGCCGGTATTCCCGCGATGGGTATTCCCGGGACGACCGCTACAGCCGCGACGGTGACCGGATGATGGAGGAGATGGAGTCCCTTCTGGACAGAGCCGGCAGCGAGAAGGAGCGCCAGGCAATCCGCCGCTGCATGCAGCAGATGGAGAGCTGATAGGGGGTATCCAAATGGGAACCCTGGAACGGGCCCTCCCCGGCCGCCAGAACGCCAGGGATTGGCTGACCCTCAAAATTGTCGAGTGTCTGTCTGAACCCATGGATGACAGAGGCGCGGAGAAACTGGCGACGTACAACACTGCATATAAAGCCCTGGAGCAATGGCCGGAGGACGGCCCTCCCTCCCCCTCGGAACCGTTTACTCTGACCACCGCGAAAAACTGGGTGAAGCGGATGAAGAACGAGGACGGCACCACCGGCGCGCACTGGACGTTTGACCAGGCGCACCAATTGATGGAGCAGAGGGGTATTGACTGTGACCCAGTCCAGTTCTGGGCCGCGCTGTGCATGATGTACAGCGACTATGCCGCAGCGGCCAGCAAGCACGGCGTCGGCGGAGATGTCGATTTCTACATCGATATGGCATGCGCCTTTCTCAATGACAAAGACGCGCCTAAGGACAAGCTGGCCCGGTATTATGAACACATCGCGAAAGGATAAAGGCGGGGGCTTCGGCCCCCGCAGTTTCTCGGCCTTCTTCCGCATTTTCTCAATATCCGACATTGACAAATCCCCCCATTCTGGTAGAATGAAAGGGCAGTGAGCCGTCCAAACTTGCTGCCCCTTCTATGGCCGTCCCCGGGTGCAACCGGGGGCGGTTTTTTTATGTTTTCGGCTTCCCCGTCAAAAACAAAATGATGCCAAATTACTTATTGCAAGGAGTGATTGTTTTTTCTCCAAAATTATTTCATTTTGTGTTGACAAACACGATACGAAATGATATACTAAACACAGTTAGAATTAAATGGAGGTGATACCTTTGCGAAAATGGCTTGTTTCTCTTCGCGGAGATCAGTCACAACAGGAGCTCGCGGACAAGATTGGAATGTCTCAGAGCGGATATGCTCTGATTGAGACCGGAAGCCGCCGCCCTTCCGTGGAAACAGCGAAGAAAATCGCATCTGCCCTCGGGTTTGACTGGACAAGATTTTTTGAATCCGAAGGAAATTCTTAGGCAAGCGCACACCCCTTTGAGAAGGAGAAGAAGCCAAAAGACAGGGATGGTTTCGATGCCGTTACTGCTTTTCTGTTTGTGATGGGCATCGGCATGATAGCACTCTTTTTCTGGGCAATGAGATAGGAGGGACGGCATGTACGACCGTGATTTTCTGGACGAGCTCCAGATGGCCGCAGAGACCGCCGGGATTGAGTTTGACCCGGCAACCAGGACGGAACTGGAGATCGAGCAGCTCTATGCGCTGTATGAAGCCGAGGGGAAGCCAATGGAGGAGTTTGTGAGAGAGCATATGAGGGAGGGATACCATGCCTAGAGTTTATCTGACCGCAGAACAGCGGGAGACGGCCCGGTATGATGCAAGGGCACAAAGGATTGCCGAAGGACTTGCGGTGTTTAAGGTGCGGCAGCATCTGAGGAACCGAGATATCGGGCGGACGCTCGGAATCCGGGATGAGACTGTGGCCCGTCTTCTGGACGGAGACCGGACAGTCCGCATGACCATGGAACAGATGTGGAAGCTGGAGGACATCGCCAAGCTGCGGGAGGAAAAGGTTGTAGATGCCGCGAAAGGAGATGTGGAGAGTGAGTAAGACCAGAGAGGAGCGGCGTCTGCTGCGGAAGAACATCATCAGCGGGCTGGTATTCGCCGGATGCATTATCATCTGCTGCGGGCTGCCCACCTGGGTTGAGGTCATCCTGTGAGGCTGACTTAGTGGGGGCATGACGAAAAAGGAAAATTTAAAAACAGGAGGAATCATTGTGGAAAAGAAGTACATCGTTCGCTGCGACCGATCCGGGGTTTTCTACGGGGAGATTGAGTTGAGAAATGGGCAGGAAGTTACCATGCGTAATGCTCGCTGCCTGTGGTATTGGGATGGCGCGGCAAGCCTGCTCCAGCTCGCAAAAGAGGGCACAACAGAGCCGAGAAATTGCAAGTTCACGGTTTACGTGGATGAACTCACTGTAGTTGATGCGATCGAGATTCTGCCCTGCACAGACAAGGCGATTACCAGTATTGAGGGGGTATCCGAATGGAGACGTTGACGGAGAAAATTAAGCTGTTTTGCGGCTACGGCTCCGGCTCCGGCTACGGCTACGGCTCCGGCTCCGGCTACGGCTACGGCTACGGCTCCGGCGACGGCGGCGGGATTAAGTCAGTTAATGGTCTAACATGTGTGCTCATAGACGGGATTTTAACCGCGATTACTATAGTAAAAGGGAATGTAGCCAAGGGATTTATGGTCAGAGGCGACCTAACAATGAGGCCGTGCTTTGTTGCTAAATCTGGAAATACGTTTGCCCACGGGCACACACTTCGGGACGCAATGTCCTCACTGCGAGACAAGTTATTTGACGAAATGCCGGAGCGTGACCGCATTTCCGCATTTGTGGAGTCTCACAAGCAAAAAACTCCATACCCAAACAAAGATCTTTTTGATTGGCACCACAAACTGACCGGAAGCTGTCTTGCCGGACGAAATGAGTTTGTCTCTCAACACGGAATCGATTTAGATGGTGAGACAACACCAGAGGAGTTTATCCGCTTAACAGAACATGCATATGGCGGAGATGTTATCCGCAAGCTAAAGGAGTTTTACCCATGAGGCGGGTCTGGATGACAGCGGTTTACCTGGCGCTGATTATCCTGGTTCTGACGCTGATGTCACTGGCCGGGCGACCGGTGGAGACTCCGGAGCCGACGCCGACGGAAGCGCAGCCCCCGACACCAACGCCAACACCGGAGCCCACGCCGGGCACCATCTCCATCCCCATGCCGGACGGGTTTGACGGGGATTTGGATAGGCTGTGGGTGGGAATTGAGATTGATGGGATGCCAGAATAGGAGGAAATTATGACAGTAGAACAAAAAGTAGAAGCATACAGGATGAGGTTGGAAGGAGCAACACTAAGAGAGTGTGCAGAAAAATTTGGAGTGTCACGGGAGTATATTCGACAGATTACTCCTCCTGTTGAAACACATCCAAGAAGGCGTAGCAATTATGATGGTTGCATATATCCAAACATAAAAGAGTGGATGTTCCAAAACAGATATAGTTGTTGTGCGTTTTCCAAGCTTTTGGCTTGTACACCAGCGTCTGTATACAATGTTCTTATGGGCAAATCTTCTCCGAACAAGAAATTGATAGATAAAATTTTGGATGCCACAGGAATGAGTTATGAGGAAGCATTTAAGACTGAATAAAAGCGCCGCCCTCCGGTGTGCGAGACCAGAGAGCGGCAGAAAGGATAAAAATGGATTCTATCATTATTAAAACATATCCCACGCCGGAAAGCAAGTGCAATCTTGTTAAGTTGCAACGGGACGCAAACGAAATTATCGCATCCATGCAAAGGGAATCTGGCCTGTCAAAATCTTATATAGTCTCCGAGATTATCCGGCAGGCCGCGCCATTTGTTGAGTTCCACCTGGAGGCGCTTCGAGATGAAAATTGAGCATCCTCTAAGAGACGTTCAACTAAAACGACCCGTCGGATGGTGTATCAGATGCAGAAACGAACTCGGTTCATGTGATACCGACAGAATGTGTTCAAATTGCAAGGAGGAAGAAGAAAATGATCGTAAAACCTGAGAACATGGATTTTTCCAACAAGAACATCATCATGATTATCAGCGGCCTTCCCGGCGTGGGCAAAACCACTTTGGCTCTGTCTGCCCCGGATGTGGTTCTCATTGACGCAGACGAGGGCATGAGCCGGGTCAAGCCCGAGCACCGGAAGGACAGCTCCATGGTCAAGACCTACGAGGAGCTGCTGACTGACATCAAGTCTTTCGAGGGGCACTACAAGACGGTGGCCATTGATACCTGCGGGGCCCTGATTGACTTGATGAAGGATTGGGCCATGAGGAATGAGCCTTCCGCCAGCAAGAAGTCTGGTGGATTCAGCCAGCAGGGCTATGGCTTTGTCAAAACCGAGTTCCTGCGCCTGTCCGCCGAGCTGAGGAAGAAATTCAATGTGGTGTTCCTGTTCCACGCGGCCAAAGACCGGCAGGGCGACGACGTATTCTATGACATCGTGTGCGAGGGTTCCGCCAAGACGCTGGTCTGGCAGCCCGCCGACCTGGGGGCCTACCTCCACATCGTCAACGGAGAGCGCTACCTGGGCTTCACCCCCACCATGAACTACAACGCCAAAGCTGCCTATGGCATCAAAGGGCTCATGAAGGTTCCGGAGTTGAAGGACGGGGAGCCCAACGATTTCCTGAGCCGCCTGTTCGCCCAGGTCAAAGAGAACATCGCCGCAGAGCACGCCGCGCTTCAGCCGCAGCAGGAGCAGTATGATGAGACGATGGCAGCGGGGCGTTTGGCCGTAGAGACCATCCAGAAACCGGAGGACGTTCAGCCCGCCATGTCTGCTATCAAGGGCCTAACCCACGCTTTGACCAGTGAGCGGGAGCTGAAAGCGGCCCTGACCGAGCGCATCAAGGAGCTGGGCATCGCCTACAACAAGGAGACCAAAACCTATGAGTGGGCCGAGCAGAAATAAGTTCCTGCTGACGCAAAGCCTCCTGTCCTCTTGGCAGTACGCCCTGAAAGGCGGGGAGTGGGACGAATTTCTGTCCACGCTCCGCCGGGAGAAGAAGCCCCAATCAAAGGCCATGTTGGATGGTATCCGGTTTGAAAACGTGGTTCACGCTGTCAGCGAGGGGGCGGAAATTGCTCCGGAGCAGGAGTGGTACAGGCCGGTCACGGAGATCTGCGAAATCATCACACAGAGCCAGTATCAGGTCAAGGCGTCCCGGCTTCTGGTGGTGGATGGCGTAGAGTTTGTCTGCTACGGAATCCTGGACTTCCTGAAAGCCGGGGTCATTTACGACACCAAGTTCAGCAAGACATACCACATTGGAAAGTACATGGATAGCCCCCAACATCCAATGTATTTCTATCTCTGCCCGGAGGTTCGAAGGTTCGAGTACATCATCAGCGACGGAAGCTATGTATACAGGGAGGCATATCTTCCAGAGGATACGGAACCCATCGAAAAAACCGTCCGCCAGTTCATGACCTGGATGGACCGGGCTGGCCTGGTGGATCTCTATTGCGAGAACTGGAGGAGCAAATATGCTTGATAAAATCCGGCATTTTTTCAAAAGCCGCAAGACCTGTAAGGGGTTTTGTTTCACATGCAAACACTACAAATTATGCGAGGAGGAAATGAAACATGGGAAACTGGGATGATTATAAGAGAGAAGAGCGCGAGCGACTGAAGCCTGGTAACTACCGAGTGGAGATCGTCAGCGCAGAAGAGACGGAGAGCAAAAAGGGAAATCCCATGCTAGTTATTGGCATCCGTCCAAATGGAAGCAATATTACCATCAAGCACTACATCGTCAAGAACGACTGGTTCAATCGGAACATGACCGAGTTTTTTGACTCCTTCAATATTGATGATGGAGATTTCACGCTTCCGACGTGGGTCGGTGCTGTAGGAGCGGCCAAGCTGAAAGAGGATGATCAGGGATACCTCAAGGTTCAATATTTCCTCGATCAGGATAGAGCAGAGAAACTTCCGCCCTGGGAAGGCCCTATTCCGGAGCGCCAGGAACTTGTACAGCTCAAAGAGGTTGAGGATGACGAGGATCTCCCGTGGAACTGAGGTGGGCTGATGCTGACCCATTACACTGATACGGAAATCAAAAAGAAGCTAAAAGAGCTGGTGGTCATCTGTGATACGAGGGAGAACGTAAACGGGCACCTGACCTCCTGGCTGGACAGGCACAGCATCCAGCACAAGAGCCGGGCACTGGAGATCGGGGACTACTCCGTCATGCTGGGCGATACCACCTTCGAGGACGAGGTTGTGGTGGAGCGCAAAGCAAACCTGGACGAGATCGCCGGGAACTTCACAGCGGGCCGGGAGCGGTTTGAGCGAGAGATGATCCGGGCAAAGGCTGGGGGAATCAAGGTCTTTCTGATTGTGGAAAACGCCTCCTGGACGGACATTTTCCTGCACAACTACCGCTCAGAGCTGAAGCCGCAGAGTTTCGCCGCCACGCTCCTGTCATGGCAGGCCAGGTTCAACCTGACGATCACCTTCTGTAAGCCGTCAGAAACAGCTCAGATTCTTTACAGCACTCTCTATTACTGGGTCAGAGACCGCCTGAAGCGGGGGTGATCATATGGATATGGCCGCTGAAATCAAGCGGCTACTTCCTGCACGGCAGGTCGCGGAATTCTACGGGTTCCAGCCTGATCGCTCCAGCTTCATTAAATGTCCGTTCCATACTGGAGATCACACGGCCAGTCTAAAACTATACGATGGTGAAGGCGGCTTCCATTGCTTTGGATGTGGGGCCCACGGGTCAGTAATCGATTTTGTTATGCGCCTGTTTGATTTGAATTTCCGGCAGGCTGTGCTCAGAATCAATTCTGACTTCCGGCTGGGCCTCACATCCAGCAAACCGAACGGGGCGGAACGGTCAAAGGTTCTGGAAGCCAGGCGTGAAGAGCTGCGTCGGAAAGACCAGGCTGACGCAAATTTCAACTTCATGCTTTCCGAACAGCGATACTGGAGAGAAGCGGAAGATGTGTTTGTCCCCGTCGTTCAGGGGGAGAAAGCCTACTACCATCCACTATATGCCGAGGCCGTCAAGCGCCTCCCGTATATTGAATACTGGCTTGACGACTTTATAGAGAAGGGAGGCAAAGAGCATTGGAAGAGTTGCCCGTATACACAAGGGACGACTACCTAACGACCACGAAACCGTTTGAATATTTATACGCCCACAAAGAAAACAAATTCGAGATGCGGCAGCTCATGGGCCGGATGTCCATTCAGGCACAGGCGGTCGGGGTCAGGAACCTGACGACGCTATTCAAGGACTACATGGAGACCGTCAGCGGCACAATCACGCCGGGGTTCAACCGGACAGACTTCACCGGGCAGGAAATGGAGCTAGACTGCGGCGGCTGGACGGCCTCAGACACAGGCATCTATGGCACTGACAAGATGGGTTTTGAGGTCGTGGCCTGCTACCATCCAATCATGCCGGTGCAGCGGCTGGTCAACGTAGACACGCGGGAGCACAAGGTGATGCTGGCCTACCGCCTCAGCCGCCGGTGGGATACCGTGATTGTAGACCGGAACGTGATCTCAGACAGCCGCTCCATTATCGGCCTGTCCCGGTACGGGATCATGGTCAATAGCGAGACCGGCAAGGCTCTTGTCCGATATCTGGCGGACGTGGAGCAGCTCAACTACGACCTGATCCCGGAGGTTCCCAGCGTTGGTCGGCTGGGCTGGATTGAGGGATACGGCTTCTCTCCTTATGAGGAGGAACTGGTCTTTGACGGGGAGGAAACCTACCGCACCCGCTTTGAGAGCATCCAGGAGCACGGGAGCCGGGAAGCCTGGCTGGACTGTGTAAGGGCCGTTCGGTCAGGCAAAACACCCGGCAACGTGGTTGCCCGCATCGTCCTGGCAGCATCCTTCGCCTCTGTCCTGGTTGGCCCATGCCACTGTCTCCCCTTTTTCGTCCACTTGTGGGGCGGCAGCGAAACCGGCAAGAGCCTAAGCCTAGTTTTAGCCGCCAGCGTGTGGGCAAACCCGGAAATCGGCGTTTACATTCAGACCTTCAACGCCACAGAGGTAGGCAAGGAGCTGGGTGCCGCGTTCTGCAACTCCCTGCCCCTCATCATTGACGAGCTCCAGTTGGTCAAAGACAACCGGAAAGACTTTGACCGGATGATCTACCAACTTTCAGAGGGCGTTGGCCGGGCCCGTGGCCGGAAGCAGGGCGGCCTCCAGAAAACTCCAACCTGGCGGAACTGTGTCATCACCACAGGCGAGTTCCCCATCATCTCGGCCAACAGCGGAGAGGGCGCGGTCAACCGGACAATCGAGGTGGACTGCCACGATACCAAGCTTTTTGACGAGCCGAAAAAGACCGCTACCAGCCTGTACGCAAATTATGGTTTTGCCGGGCGGGAGTTTGTGGAGCACCTGATGGAGGACGGCGTGATAGAGCGCGTCCAGAAGCTCCAGGAGGGCCTACAAGAGGCGCTCAAGACCGGAGACACCATGGACAAGCAGACGGCCTCAGCGGCGCTTATACTGGCCGCTGACAGGCTTGCGGAGGAGTGGATCTTCCAGGACAGCGTTCTGCTCCAACCGGACGACATCCGCCCCTATCTGGTCTCCAAAGAGACCGTCAACCAGAACGCCCGCGCCCTGCAATACCTGTATGACTTCATCAACATCAATCAGGGCCGGTTTTCCATGGACGCTGACAAGCAGGGCGAGGTGTGGGGAGACCTGGATGACGACTACGCTTATATCATCCGATCCAAGTTCGACCAGATACTATCCGACGAGGGCTACAACGCCTCCGCGTTCCTCGGATGGGCTAAAAAAAGCGGTTACATTCAGTGCGGAAAGGACGGGAAACCCACAGTTGTGAAGAAGATAAATGGACGCTCTTGCAGGTGCGTTTTTCTCAAACTTCCCGAAAATGTTCCAGAATTTAATGAAAATGACGGGTTTTTGATACCATAATGCAGTTACCGGTTACCCAAGTTACCCTATTTTTAATGTTTTTTAAATAACGAAAATATTGCGTACGCAGTTTTTATATTTTTAAAACTATAAAAAAGTTGGGTAACAGGGTAACCGTAGCCGGAAACCGTTGCGGGCGTAAGCGTTGAGCGGTTACCCACCCTGGGTAACCGGCGGTAACTTTGGGTAACGGAGGGGGGGGGAGGAATTTGATTTTTCCGTTTGAATCAGAAGCGGCTCAGGGGATCGTGATGCCTGACGGTTTATCGCTCCCAGATCAGCTTGCGTATCAATTTCTAAAGAACCTTTATGACCGGATCCGGCGTGGTTCCGTGACCAGGGAACAGGCGGCTTTAGAAAAGGGAAGAATGACGCATCAGTACAATCTAGCAAAAGAGACGCTTTCACGGTATTCCGCGCTTGGAGACCGTTGGTCAGAACTCCTAAAACGTACAGAAGAGGCTCAGATTAGATATCAGATGGACAGGACACTGGAAAATGCTGATTTGTTGAGTTTAGTGTTAGACGGAAGGTGATGGGATGACCACCATGCAGCTTAAGAAAATCCGAGAATTGAATGAGCGTGGTATGACGGATGCGTACATTGCCGCCGTGCTCGGTACGTCACAGACAACAGTAAACAAGTACAGGTCTGATATGGGCCTTCCGGCACACCATTGCGGGAGCGGATGGTACACGGTGCGAGATGAGTTTGGACGAATTTTAACGCAAGGTACGTCTGTGGACTGCGCGCAAGTGCTTGGGATTAAGGTCAAGACCTTTTATCATCGGGTAATCCGATCCAACAGAGAGGGGGACGGTAGATATGTCAATGAATCAAGGCGACGTTAAGCTTGCCCTCCTGGGCGACCACGAGGCAGCGAAGCGGCTGACGGAGACGGGATATTTTAAAGCAAGCGGAGATTTGGCGCTTTGCCGATGCCCGTTTTGTGGAAGTGAAGATGTGGTCTATGAAAGATATTTGCATACTGCCGGATATAGGTGGAGGGTTGTGTGTACGAGCTGTATGGCTAGTATTGACCCAGGATATGCACAGCAGAGAAGCATGGTACAAAGAATGTGGAACACCCGCGCACCGATTCTGAGCGAAAGTGAATTGAAGAAATTGGAGGAGAACACATGAAATCTGCAAGGATTTACACCAATGACTTGAACCGGCTAATTGCGGCTACCAAGTCTTTTGTGAGTGATAGTAACCATCTACCCTGCAACCAGTACATCAAATTGGAGTTTCATGCGGCAGACAATCAGGTCGTGGCAATGGCCGTTGATGGATATCGGATGTCTGTAGAACATTCCGTTATCAGTGATTGCGACGAGGACTTTGTGGCATTCATCAAGAGCAATACCAAACTACCCAATAAGCAGTATGCAACCATCTCTCTGACCGAGGACGGGAAAGAGGCTGTAATCCGGTGCGGTGGGTTCTCGTTCGGATATATCCAGCCGCAGGACAGCGGGTTTGAGTGGGAAAAGGCAATTCCGACAAGTGAGGTCAAATACCGGATTGGCTTTAATGGGAATTATCTCTTAGCGGCTTTACAGGCGGCAAAGGTATCGGTTGGAGAGAGCTTTAGACAACCGGTCATTTTGGAGTTCCGTAGCAATGTAGAGCCTATTCTTCTCCGCACAAACAAGGAGGACATTAAAATGGTTCTTCCTGTTCGTATCAAGGAAGGTTGAGCGGAGGAGATGGAGATGCTGGAGGGGTTGGAATGAAGTGCGAAAAGTGCGGGCATGAAATTGATTGCCTGCTTGTAGATGTGTTCTATCGAGATGGAAGCGATAACTTTGACGAACACCCTATTTTTGAGTGCGAAGAAAACGCCGCATATATAGAAACTTCCCAGAATTGGACGGGTTATGAATTGTCAGAGGAAGAAATGCTTGATACTATTGTTTGCCCATATTGCAAGCAGTTCCCTTTCAAAAGCAAGGAAATACAGATTTATGATGTGGTGCGTGTAGTGTGTTTTAAGGAGGCCCAGCCATGACGCGGGAAGAAGCGATTAAGCTATTGAAGCAGTACCAGGGCTATGATCCGATGTTCCCAGATGGAGAAACGCTAAAGCATGCCTTTGACCTAACGGACGAAACCGTTGACACCCTTCTCACCGCCCTCCGCCCCGTCAGCCGGGAGCAGGTGGAGAAGGTGTGGAGGGGTGAGTGGGAAGATATGAGAGAAGCTTACAAAGATGTACCAAAGCGTCGCTGTTCGCGTTGCAAAAACGTGTTTATTGGGCTTGATACACCATTCTGCGAGGTCTGCGGCGCTCCCATGACGGACGAGGCCGTGCAGATGGTGATGGAGAGATTGGAGGCGCTCTATGGAGAATGACCTGCTCCTGCAATACTACCCGGCCTATCGAAAGGCACTGCGCGACCTAAAGGCGGCTATTGAGCAGGTGGGGGACAATTTCAAGCCATATGGCATGAACAACTGGAAGGGCATGGTGGCGGTCATTGACATGGTGTTGCAAGACCCGGAGAAACTGATGTATTCCGCCAGCCTGACAGGGTATGACATCCCGGAGCCGTACCTGACCAAGTGGAGGAAATGGCAACAGAAGCAGAGGGAGAGATTGGAGGCGCTGAAAGATGAAGCGTAAAGGATGCCCGTTGCTGATACAGTCAGATACCAACCCGTCTTTGACTATGAAGGGGCAGTCATGGACACGGACATATATGCTGGAATGTATTGGAGAAAAATGTGCGGCATATCAAGGCGGAATGTGCGATAAGTTCCAGACCAACGTAAATTTAAGGGAGGAGGCGCTGAAAGATGGCGAAGACTGTAGTATTTGATTTTGATGGCGTAATCCATTCCTATACAAGCGGATGGCAGGGGGAAGATACTATTCTAGACCCTCCGGTTCCAGGTATCCGTGAGGCCCTGAAAGAAATTCGTGATGCAGGGTATGAGGTTGTGGTGGTATCCACAAGGTGCGCAACTATAAAAGGGCATGGAGCAATCGAGGCATGGTTATACGATAATGGGCTGCGAGAGTACATAGACAAAGTTTGCAAGGAAAAGCCGCCTGCTGTCGCCTACATTGACGACCGGGCAATCTGCTTCGACGGGCATCCAGAAGCATTGCTGAAGAAAATCAAAAATTTCCAACCGTGGTATAAAAATCCCACCCTCACCCCGCCGAACGAGTGGATCAGCGTGGAGGAAAGACTTCCAGAGGACGAGGCACGACAATACATCGAGGACGATCTGGATGGAATCGGCTACTTGTATCCCTGCCTACTGACCTACAAAAGCCCAAATACAGAGCGAATCCATGTGGTCAGATTCTACTACGACATTATCCAAAAGTGGTTTGTGAATAACGGGGAGGAGCTTTGCGAAAAAGGTAGGTGCATCGCTTGGATGCCGTTACCCGCACCGCCTGACAGCCGCCCGCCGGAGGGAGAAGCATGAGACATAGATACACACGTCAGGAACTGGAATCCATCACCCGCGAGACCCCTGTGTATATCGAGGGCATCGGTCTCTATCAGATCCAGTGGGGTGGCTGGGAGATTGCAGAGGGGGTCAGAGATGGGTACCTGTACTGCAAGCATATCAAGCCGTTTGCGATGGATCTATACGACAAATACTGGACGGCCTGGAATGGGCCGCCGGAGGAGGACACCTGATGGACATTGAGAAACTGATTGAGCGGCTACGCAACAACAATATAGAGAACAACTGTCATGATTGCGCTCTTGGATATTACGCATTTGAAGCTGCCGCCACCCTCTCCACGCTCCAGGCCGAAAACGAGAAGCTGCGGGCCGAGCTGGAGCAGGTGAAGCGGGAAAACGACGCTCTCTGGATATACATTGAAATCGTAGACAGAGAGTACCAGAGGTACATGGACAGGGGCTATATTGACAGACTGGATGAATTGAAACGGACGTGGAGACGCGGCCAGAAGGAGGGCTGACATGGCACAGCTTTACAAGATGACGGTATATGTGTGTGACCTGGAGGAGAACCTGTCCCTGAACGATATAAAGCAGCTTATAGACGATGAGGCTTTGGATGGGGTTGCTGTGTCCTGTGTCACGCACTTTGCAGATGAAAAAGTCGGGCCTCACGTTGAATGGGATGACGATATTGACCTGAACTATACAAATTCAACAACAGAGCAGTGGGAGCGATACTTCAAGGAGGACTGACATGGAACGGTTGACAATTAGAACAAATGAAGCCAGTATATCTTTCGAGTGCGGAAGTGTTGGTGACATTGTACGCCGCCTCGCCGCCATCGAGGACATCCTGGGCGACGAGTACGACCTGGAGAGGCTGAAATTCATCATGGACGCCGAGCGGCACGGCGGGCTTATCGTTAGGTATCCGCGGGATGATCCAGGACCAAAAGGCCCCCCCGGTGTTTGCCCCGGTTGCGGGAGATACGAGGGGATATCCTGGGACGCAAAAACAGACGTATCTACTTGTGCTTTGTGCGGCTGGGCCAATACAGAGGCCGCACTACGGAGGGAGCAGGAATGAACATATTCCCGTTACCGGGGACAGATGGGATTTTTATTCAGGGGAAGCTATATAGCAAGAAAAAACTTTGTCTTGACTGGTTCCAAATGAGTAATGACGCATTTTATGACTTTTACGGGTTCAATTTCAATCCCCATGAATATCCAGGGCTTTATGACTGGGGAAGGAAAACATTGTACGGAGAGTGAGGGAGCAGGAATGAAGGAGTACATCGAGAGGGTGGCTATCCACGAACTAGTAAATGGCCTGCCAAAATACCAGATGTTCAACTATGACCGCACGAAATCGCTGATCGGCATAAACCCCGATGATGTTGATTTTGGAGTGGATAAGATGCCTGCCGCCGACGTGGTGGAGGTGAGGCACGGGAGATGGATTCCGTCAGACATGGGAGGCGGAGAACCAGACGAAGCCTACATTTGCTCTGAATGCGGAGAACCATGGGTTTTGAACGACGGAACACCGGAAGAAAACAATATGCGATATTGCCCGGCGTGTGGCGCTCGCATGGACAAGGAGGACGAGCATGAGGCTGATTGATGCTGATGTAGCAGATAAATGGATGCAACAGAACAATGCCTTTATAGATTTCGCTATCCTAAAAGCGATTCCTACCATCAACGCTGTGCCTGTGGTCAGGTGCCGGGAATGCCGGCACAGCTCTTTGCCATCTGGTTTTACGCAGAGATATGGAGAGCCTGGAACCCTTTCCTGCCACTTTGGGCCATGCAACAGGCGGAACGTAAACGGGAACGACTTCTGCTCATACGGTCAGCGCAAGATTGAAACTGTACTTCCAAAAAGTGAAGCAAAAGATGAAAGTTTGGAGGATGATGAAAGAGGGGAAAAAGATTGAACGCAGTAGAGAACCAAGTTCGTGAGCTGGTCGATGCAGACTGGATAAACAAATATGCTATCAACGCCGCCTGCGAGGCCATCCAGGTTGCGGCCATGTGTCAGAAGTTTTTGGAGATGGAGGAGGAAAAGAAATGAAGAAGTTTTTGATTTGTATTCTTGCCGCAATTTCTGTTTTTTCGCTGACTGCCTGTGAAACAAGCGGAAGCAGACAGGACATTTATACCACACAAGAAAACGCAAACAACATTCAAGAGAATCAGCCAACACCCACCGACCTGGAGTATTCCCTGGAACGGTACAACCTGATTCGCCGGGCATACTGGGTGAACGGTCAGCGGGAGAAAGCCCTTTCCCTTCCCTGCGAGATTGAGCGCCCCCTTGGCTATATCGTCCTGTTCACAGAGGGCGGGGGTGTAGTTGGCCGATATGTAGTTGACGGAAAGGTTACAAGCCTAAATTCTTTTTTGACTCCAGATTCTACATATTATGCCGCTGGGAGCTCTGCTGTCGGTTGGCTTGCAGATGTAGATGGCTCTTATGGAGAAAATGACCAGGGGATTTTCTTCTTTACTCCGGATGGAAAATATATCGAGTGGACAGGAATTTATTTGTATTCAGACATTCCATTTGAAGTTACTACACCGACTATCGTAGTTGGAGGAGAGGTGGATGAATAAAAAGTTTTGGATAGGCGGTCTGTTGGCGTTTGCCTTGATATTCTTTTTTGCTGCAAACCCTCTTGGCGTTATGTCTTGGAACTCTTGGTTTGGACTGGTGCAACGCGCAGATGACGCTACCAACTATGAAACTTTGAAGCAAGTAGAGGACACTTGCCGCTCCATGATTGCCTCTTATGAGGCAGACAGGCTTACATACGAGCAGTATAAAGACAGCGATGATGACGAACAGCAGTCATGGGCAGAACAAGCGAAAATGAGAGCGAACCGAACAGCATCAACATACAACAACTATATCCTGGAAAATTCTTATGTGTGGAGCGGGAATGTTCCAAACGACATAGACAGTGAGTTGGATTATTTGGAGTAAGGAGGTGCGGTAAATGAGAGAAATTCTATTTAGAGGCCTCCACCCCTGCGACGGCCCGGACACCATTGTGGTGGATGGGGAGAAGGTTAAGGGGAGGTGGGTGCAGGGCCATTTCTTTCAAATATGGGAACGAACATACATACTTTGGGGAACCACAAACGATGTGCCAAATATGATTGAAATACTCCCCTCCACGGTGGGGCAGTACACCGGACTTGATGACAGCGATGGCCGGAAAGTGTTTGAGGGTGATATTCTCCGCTTCACAGACGAACCGAACGACTATGAATGGACTGGCCGTATTGAATTTGGGAATCCGAACGGAGGTTATACATGGGGTTTTCAGATCGTACACATGAGCGGCCCAGAACCGAACATTGACACGTTGTGCTGGTTCGATATGGAAGAGGGAGGAGCGTACAGCAGGGTCATTGGCACCGTGTTTGATGTAGATGGGTCTTCTGACTGATAACGACTTCCACGCCCTCCAGACGGCCCTCCAGCGGATGGAAGAGCTGACCCTTACTCGTACACTCGGAGACACGGAAATCACAGCCAGCGTCATCCCTGTGGGCAGGGCGTGGACTGTGGCGGTGGCGGTGCAGGTGAGATGCAGGCGGGGCCGTGTGGAGTGGGTGCAGACATTTGAGAGCGTGGAACAGGCGAGGAGGGCGATAAGGTGAGCAAACCAAGATACGGCTGGTGGGGATATGTCAAGTGGATGATCCGACAGTACCCGGCCAGAGAGGGCAGATACATGCAGGGAAAGGCCCTGGAGGAAAGACTGGCGGTGAAGCGGGCCATCGACCAGACCCTGGAGCTGGAGAACGGGAAAGAGCGCATGCAGGTGATTGAACTGGTGTTCTTCCGGCAGACCCACACCCTGGAGGGGGCGGCGATGATGATCCCGTGCAGCTACATGACAGCCAGGCGGTACCACAACGACTTCATCAAAAAGGTGGCGAAAAATTTCGGGCTAATGGATGAAGGTTGAACTTAAAAAGCCAAATACTTGATTTACAATATAGGCGTGGGAGTATAGTGCAGGCTCCCGCGCCTTCTTCTCTCTCTTTCCCTTCCATTTCTCCCGGCGGTGCATCCTCCTCGCCGTCGGGAGACCATATGCCGCAGGTTGTACCAGCCCACGATCAGGGCCGGAGGGCCGCTCCCTCCATGCGGCACCATTGAGAGCTTACCGAGGGTTTAGATGCTCACAGGATGGTGACCGAATCCCAATTCCATCCAACAGGCCAGCGGACAGCCTGAACCAAACCCGCAAGATAGCCGGTTACCCCGGCTATATACGCCGCTCCTCGCCGCATGAGGCGGGAGGTGGCACCACTTGGAGGTCGTGTAATGCTGTTTGATAACAAAGAGCTCGCAGAATGGCTTGAAGATTGCGTGAAACATATTCTGGAGAAAAACGCGGATGGAATTGCATTTGTTGCACAGTCGGTTGACGGGGAAACGTTTACCGCATATTACAATGCAGGCCCATGCAGAAAGGTTGAACTTGCATCGCACATACAAATTGATGCCATGCGCGAAGTGATTGATGTAAATAGCGGAGAAACTGATTGATAATCCTTATCTTGACCGAGAGGTGGTGACATGCCGAATGAGCAGAACATTGTCCCATATCAGTTTGATAGCAGCCAAAGCCGGGAAAAAGCCGCGAAAAATGGAGCGGCTGGAGGCCGGGCATCCGGAGTGTCACGACGCAGGAAAAAGAGCCTGAGAGAGGCCGCAGAGCTGTACCTGTCACTGCCTGTGTCAGACAAAAGGGCGTGGAACAGGCTGGCACGGGACGGCGTGGAGCCGGAGGACGTGGACAATCAGATGGCGATCATCGCGGGGCTGGCCATGAAGGCCATGAAGGGCGACTCCAGGGCGGCAAAGGTGCTGTTTGATTTGATTGGCCCAGCGGAGCAAGAGCCGGAGCCGACAGGTGTGGAGTCCATGACCCTGGCCGAGAAGATGGCGGCCATCAGAGAGGCGGCGCGGAACATTGACCACTGACAAGCTGGCCGAGCTGGCCGTCTGGTACAACAACCTGAGAGACACCAGCAACGACACCTATATGCCCCTGTTTGAGTGTGACAGCAGATATCTGGTGCTCAAAGGAGGAGGCGGTTCCGGCAAGTCCATCTTTGCCGGCCGGAAGGTGCTGGAGCGATGTGTCTCCGAGCCTCGGCACAGATTCCTGGTGTGCCGGAAGGTGGCCAGAACACTGAGGGAGTCCTGCTTTGCACAGCTCCGGGGGCAGATCGCCGAGCACTATCCAGACTGCGGGGCCGTGGTCAACCGGGGAGACCTGCGGATTGCCTTTCCTAATGGGTCGGAAATCCTGTTTGCTGGCCTGGACGACGTGGAGAAGCTGAAATCCATCTACGACATCACGGGGATCTGGATTGAGGAGGCCAGCGAGCTGCTGGAGGCCGACTTTAATCAGCTCGACATCCGCCTGCGGACACAGTGCCCCTATTACCTGCAGATCATCCTCACCTTTAACCCGATTTCCATCACGCACTGGCTCAAGGCCCGGTTCTTCGACCGGAGCGACCCGCGGGCCACGGTGCACGAAAGCACCTACAGGGACAACCGGTTTCTCACCCAGGAGGCCGTCAAGACCCTGGAGGCATTTAAGGACACCGACGAGTATTACTACATGGTCTACTGCCTGGGCCAGTGGGGCGTGACCGGCAAGACCGTGTTTGACGCAAAGGCCATCACAGCCCGGCTCATGCTCCGCATCCAACCGGAGGCGGTGGGATACTTTGACTATGATGACGACGGCCTGCGCCTCTCCAACATCCGTTGGGTGGACGACCCCAACGGGTTTATCCGGCTCTACCGGCGGCCAGTGGAGAGGTGCCCGTATGTTCTCGGAGGGGACACCGCCGGGGACGGCTCCGACTCCTTCGTGGGCCAGGTGCTGGACAACACCACCGGGGAGCAGGTGGCCACGCTGCGCCACCAGAGCGATGAGGATCTCTACGCCAAGCAGATGTACTGCCTGGGCATGTACTACAACACCGCCCTCATCGGCATTGAGACCAACTGGAGCACCTACCCCGTCATGGAGCTGGAGCGGCTGCGCTATCCCAAGCAGTACGTCCGGGAGAGCGTGGACGACTACACCCACAAGGTGCGGCACGCCTTCGGGTTCTGGACAAGCACCAAAACCAGGCCCATCATCATCTCCGAGCTCATCAAGGCTGTCCGGGAAGACGTGTCCATCCTCAACGACGACACCACCATGGGCGAGATGCTCACCTTTGTGCGGGACGAGCACTACAAGCCAACTGCGGAGGAGGGCGCACACGACGACTGTGTCATGGCCCTCGCCATTGCCCACCACATCCGGCCCCAGCAGGACTACCTGCCGGAGAGCCCGGAGCCGGAGGGCGTGGCCTGGGATGCCTCCATGTGGGAGGACTACAACAACGCCAGCAGGGCGGAAAAAGAGTATCTGATTCAGAAATGGGGGAAGCCGAAGTGATCGATGGGAACAAAGTTGCGGCTGGTACATTCTACGGGATCCTGGTAGAGGATCTCTTGCGGCGGTTGGACGCGCCGCTATCGAGGGGAGAGCGCGTTGAGCTCATTCCAACCAAGGGCAGCCTCAAGGTGATGCGGATAAGACGGGAAGAGGTAAAAGAAAACCGCCCCGGTTAGGGGGCGGATAGATTTACAGCGGCTTAATCAACAAGTATTTCTCGGAAACGTTCTTTATCATAGTGAACTAGAACGGTGTTTACCCCAGAACGAAGAGAAACGTCATGCCCGTATCTGGCAGGCACTAAGGAAAGCGTGAGAGATTCGCTGTGGTCGGAGAACTTAACTTCTCTAGTCCTGTGCAATATATCCCACAACTTGTTAAATCTCGTGTTGTTCATCTTTTTCCCTTTCTGCCCTCGTGACCTCCGGGGCGGGACGTGCCTTAAATCTCAAATTCAGAAAAATCAATTTCTTTTTGGTTATCCTCCGGTGGATTATATTCGCCTAAATATCCAGTTTCATCCTCTAGGATAATGTCAATATACATATCATTCACCCCCCCACCCGGGGTCTGTCTTGTTTGTTCTTTGTGAGTATATGATACTATAAGTCTACTTATATTTCAAGCGTTAAAATAGACAAATATAAGTTGACTGATTTGTTCATTGTGTATAAGTTGACTTATAAGTAAAATTGTGATACCATATCCACAAGGGAGGTATCACAAATGGGAAGCGAAGCACAGAGCCGCGCGAGTACGAAGTACAATAAAAGCCGAGACAATATCATGATACGCCCGACACGAGAAGAAGGGGCGAAAATACGGAAAGCGGCAAAAGACGCGGGCAAGAGCGTCCAGGCGTTTATCCTGGACATCCTGAGAGAACATATCAATTGAATACAGCTCCCGCCTCTAAGCGTTGAGGCGGAAGACCCGAGCGTGGGTAATTGCCGAGAGTTTCTCGGCAGTTGCCTGCGCTTTTTTATTTCCCCATTCGGAGGTGGAAAGATTGCCCAAAAAGCGAAAAGAGGCGGAGAAGCTGCACATGTGGCAGGAGCGGCTGGCCCGCAACGACAACGCATACAGCGCGGAGGCCGGCCGAATGGATCGGCGGGAGGAACTCTACCAGGGGAGCGACCGGATCTCCCCCCTGACCGACCGGGCCAGGAAGAAGGGCACGCCCCATGTGCGCAACCTCTGCGCGGAGCTGATTGAGTCCCAGGTGGACTCCAACATCCCGCAGCCCAAGGTCACGCCCCGCCGGAAGCAGGACGAGTGGCGGGCCAAGCTCATCGAGGACATGCTCCGCAACGAGCTGGACAGGCTCCCCTTTGAGACCATCAACGACATCCAGGAGCGGACGGTGCCCATCCAGGGAGGCGCGGCCTTTTTGGTGGAGTGGGACAACCAGGGCGGCACCCACACATCCATCGGGGAGCTGACCGTATCCGCCGTCCACCCCAAGCAGATTGTACCCCAGGACGGCGTGTACACCGGCATTGAGGACATGGACTACATCATCCTCAAAGTCCCGCAGACCAAGGAGTATATCAAGCGCAAGTACGGCGTGGACGTGAAGGACGAGAGCGAGACCGAGCCGGATGTCAAGGGCTCTGTGGAGACCAGCACAGCCGACGACATGGTCACCCAGTACATCGCCTACTACCGAAACAAAAAGGGCGGCATCGGCCTGTACTCCTGGGTCAACGACACGCCCCTGGAGGACATGGAGGACTATCAGGCCCGCAGGCTGAGGCGGTGCGCCAAGTGCGGCGCCCTGGAACCGGCGGACGACGTGGAGCCCATCGGCCCAACCCTGGACGGCATCCCGCCCGGAATGGGCGGCAGCGCGGTGGTCATGGCCGGAGAGCCGGAGAGCGCCAAGTCCGGCGGCAGGAAGGTGTGCCCCTACTGCGGTGCAAGCGACTGGGAGGAGAGCCAGGAGGAGTTCGAGGAGATCTACTCCACCATCACCCAGGGGAACGGGAATGTGATCCCCGGCGCGCAGCCCGTTGAGGTGGTCACAGACCAGGTGGACGAGCTAGGCCTTCCCTTGGTGGCAGTTGAGATGCAGCCCACCAGAGTCCCCTTCTATAAGCCTGACATCTACCCCATCATCCTCCAGAAGAATGTGAGCGTGTACGGGAAGTTCTTGGGGGACAGCGACATCGACAAGATCGCCGACCAGCAGAACACCACCAACCGGATTGAAGCCAAGATCATCGACAAGCTGGTCAGATCCGGCTCCTACATCACCCTGCCCGACGCGGCCTCCATCAAGGTGGACGAGGACGACATGAAGGTCATCCGCCCGGGCAGCCCGGCGGATATGTCCATGATCAGCGTGTTCGATTTGCAGGGCAGCGTGGAGCAGGACATGACCTACCTGGAACAGGTGTATGAGGAGGCCAGGCAGATCATCGGCATCACCGACTCCTTCCAGGGGCGCAAGGACACCACCGCTACCTCCGGAACAGCCAAGGAGTTCTCCGCGGCCCAGGCCGCCGGACGGCTGGAGTCCAAGCGGGTCATGAAAGACGCGGCCTATGCCGCCCTGTTCGAGGCCATGTTCAAATTCAAACTGGCCTACGCCGATGAGCCCAGACCCGTGGTGTCCCACGACATCCGGGGCAACGCCAACTATGAGACATTCTCCCGCTATGACTTCCTGGAGCGGGATGCCAACGGGGAGTGGTACTGGGTGGACGACTTCCTGTTCTCCTGCGATACCTCTGCTCCCTTGGCGAACAACCGGGAGGCTATGTGGCAGGAGACGCGCATGAACCTCCAGACCGGGGCCTTTGGAGACCCCGCCAGCCTGTCCACCCTTATCCTCTTTTGGACAAAGATGGAACTGCTCCACTATCCGGGCTCCAGCGACACCAAGGCGTACCTGGAGCAGGAATACCAGAGGCAGCAGCAGGAGCAGCAGATGATGATGCAGCAGCAGATGGCTATGCAGCAGCAGCAGATGGAGGCACAGGCCGTGCAGGACACCATCTCACAGGCCCAGCAGGACGCCAAGAGGGTGGCCCAGCAAACGATTTCCAGCGCACGGTAACGCGTAGAAATACCAAATCCCGAAGGAAAGGAGGGCACGACCATGGCAGACAACGGCTATATCGGCAAGATCGGCCACACGGGTGTGCAGAAGATCACCGCGCCCCATGCCGGCAGCAAGAAGACCGGCAAGAGCACCGTGAAGACCGGCACCGACCTCCGCAGCGGAAAGTAAACAGAAAGGAGACTCACACATGGACATCGACTACGGCGCTGTTTTTGGCGTGGAAGAGACCACCACAGGCGCAGAAGTGACGGAGCCCGCCGAACCGTCGGAAACCACCGAGAACAGCGCAGGCGCAGAAGTGCAGGAGCCCGCCGAACCTGCCGCAGAGGAGAAAAATTTACCCGAATCTGTCAAGACAGATATAAAGACGGATGAGGACGCCAGGTTTGCCGCCGCCCGCAGGAAGGCCGAAGCAGAGCGGGACGCCGCCATTGCAAGGGCCAGACAGGACGCGCAGGCCGAGGCGCAGAAGACCATCGACCAGTTTTTTGCCAACTCCGGGCTGGTCAATCCCTACACCCGGCAGCCCATCCAGAGCAAGGCCGAGTATGAGGCCTACCGGACGCGGTTTGAGGCAGAGCGCAAGCAGGAGCTGATGCAGAAATCTGGCATGAGCCCTGATGAGTACCAGACCTACGTGAACGACCTGCCCGAGGTGAGGGCCGCCAGACAGGCCAAGGAGGCGGCGGACAAGGTTGCCAGAGAGGCCAGGGAGCGGGAGGCCAAACTGCGGGTCGAGGAGCAGCTCAAGGAAATCCAGGCCATCGACCCCAGCGTGAAGGATATCAGCGACCTGTCCAGGATGGAGACCTATCCAAAACTCTACGACCTGGTCAAGCGGGGCTACTCCATCTCCGACGCCTTCAAGCTGGCCAACTATGACACCCTGACCGCCCGGAAGGCGGAGGCCAGCAAGCAGGCCGTCATCAACGCGGCCAAGTCCAAGGAGCACTTGAGCTCCACCAAGTCCAGGGGTTCCGGCGCGGTCTCCGTGCCCGCCGATGTGGCGGCCGACTACCGGCTGTGGAACCCGGACATGACCGACGAGGAAATCCAGAAGGATTACCAGAAGTACATCAAGAGCAAAGAAAGGAGCTAGAAATGGCTTTTCTCATTCATTCCGTGGAGGGCGGCTATATCCCCTCCTGGGAGTACCTCCCCGCCGGGGCGATTACTCCCGTGGTTGGCATGGCGCTGTACCAGAACGCCGGGAATCTGGCGCTGGCAAGCGGCACCACCAACCCCACGTTTATCAGCATGACCGAGCGAGAGGCCGCACTGACCGCCGGTGACATCATCCCCGTTGTGCGAATCAGCGAGGACATCATCTGGGAGACCGAGTGGTCTGCTGCTGCCACCGCCGTGAAGCAGGGCCAGAAGGTCACCATCGCCGCCGACGGCCTGAGAGTGACCGCCACCACTACCGGCGGCGTGGCCGAGGTGGTTGACATGGACGGCACCGCCATCGGAGACAAGGTGCGTGTGCGCCTGGTGGGGCCCGACCCTACCACGGGCGGCGGCGGTTAAAGAGCAAAAGAAAGGAGTGACTTAAATGGCTGGTATTACGTTTTCTGAGGGCTCCGGCCTCGCCGATTCCATTTACGGCAAGAGCCAGGCCCCTATCCGCCGGTTCCTCGAAAAGCGGGGTGAGGCGTTTGAGCAGCAGTCCATTGTGAAGGAGATCTTCGCCATGGAGACCTCCACCCACTGGGCCGAGAAGTTCACCACCATGACCGCCATGGAGGGTTTCAAGCCCGTGGGCGAGAACGGCGCGTACCCCATGGACAACATTCAGGAGGGCTTCGACAAGACCCTGGAGCACATGGTGTGGAAGGACAGATTCTCCATCTCCAAGGAGATGGTGGATGACGCCAAGCTGATGGATCTGCGCAAGCAGCCCGCTGCCTTCATCACCGGCTACTACAGAACCCGCGAGAAGTTCGGCGCGGCCCTTCTGGGCAGTGCCATCGCCGGGAACACCAAGATCAACTTCGGCGGCAAGATGTTCGACGTGACTACGGCGGACAAGAAGCCCCTGTTCTCCAAGGAGCACCCCGAGAAGCTGACCAAGAAGACCCAGAGCAATCTGTTTGCCGACGATTTCAGCGTGGACGCCCTGGGCGCCATGGAGACCGCCATGCAGGACTTCCGGGGCGACTCCGACGAGATCCTGGACGTTGCCCCCGACACCATCCTGATCCCCAATGACTACGCGCTGAAAAAGGCCGTGTTTGAGGCCATCGGCGCGGACAAGGATCCCGAGACCTCCAACAACGGCTTCAACTACCAGTACGGCCGGTGGAACGTCATCATCTGGCCCTACCTCAACCAGTACATCACAGCCGGAACCTCTCCCTGGGTGCTGTTGGACTCCCGGTACAACAACGAGTATGCCGGTGCCGTGTGGCTTGACCGCAAGACCCTGGAGGTCAAGAGCCACATCGACGACAACAACGACGCCAACGTGTGGAGCGGCTACGCCCGGTTCACCGCCGGTTTCAACGACTGGCGCTTTGCCGCGGTGGGCGGCGTCACCGGCGGCACCGACCTGATTACCTGATCCGACGGGCGGGGGGTTCGCCCTCCGCCCTCTTTCTTTTTGGAGGGCACATGAAAATCTGCGTGTACGCAATCGCAAAGAATGAGGAGAAATTCGTGGAGCGGTGGGTCTCCTCTATGAGAGAGGCCGACGGCATCTATGTGCTGGACACCGGCAGCACCGACCGGACGGTGGAAAAGCTGGCCGACCTGGGCGTGACCGTGCACCAGGAAGTCATAGAGCCATGGAGGTTTGACACGGCACGGAACCGATCTCTGGAGCTGGTTCCGGCGGACGCGGATGTGTGCGTCTGCACCGATTTGGATGAAGTGTTCCAGCCCGGCTGGCGGGAGGCGCTGGAGAAATCCTGGACGGATGGAACAGAACAGCTTCGGTACCTCTACATCTGGAACTTCAAAAAAGACGGAACGCCCGGAACGTCCTTCCGGTACGAGAAGACGCATGCGCGTCATGGCTTCCGCTGGACCCACCCGGTCCACGAGGTGCTGGAGCGGACGGACGGGAAGCGGGCGTGGAAGGTTTCAGAGTGTGAAATGGTGCTGGAACACCACCCTGACCCGAGCAAATCCAGAGGGCAGTATCTCCCGCTT
>ERZ1090860.423-NODE-424-length-25676-cov-6.591858_pt1 | contig 25676 bp, 21 predicted proteins | sample MGYA00478483_ERZ1090860 | MGnify/ENA primary metagenome ERZ1090860 (study PRJEB33644, sample SAMEA5815741) | chicken gut metagenome | biome: Chicken; feature: Gastrointestinal Tract; material: Caecum | place: Ireland | collected 2019-01-01 | study: A study of the...
ATATTAATGATATCAAAATGATATCATTTTATAGGGAAAGGAGATGTGATTTTATGAAAGCTAAAAATGTTGAGCAAAAAGAAATCCGTCCGGTCAATGGGTATGTGATGCTGATCGTGATCGTGCTGCTGTGGATCGGCTCGTTGGGACTCCTGGTTCTGGGCGCGATGTTTTCTACGGGGATCCTGATCGGCGTCGGCATCGCAGGTATGATCCTTTTTCCGCTCTTGTGTTACGGACTCAAGATCGTGAATCCGAATGAAGCGATGATCCTGACTCTGTTCGGTAATTATTACGGAACGATCCTAAAAGAAGGATTTTATTACGTCAATCCGTTTACGACTTCTTTTAATCCGACGGAACCCGGAAAAAACGGGATAAGAAAAACTGTCTCTCTGAAAAGCACAACGCTCAACAACGGGATCCAGAAAGTCAATGATGTGTTGGGAAATCCGGTGATCATAGGAGCGGTCGTTATCTGGAAAGTGACAAATCCCACAAAAGCAGTCTTTAATATTGAAAACTATTCCGAATTTCTGTCGATCCAGACAGATTCCACGATCCGTAATATCGCGATGATGTATCCTTACGATTTAATGGACGATGAGGCGGCGGACAGTGAAAAGACGCTCCGCGGCAGCGCTCAGGAGATCGCTGAGAGCATGCGTGAAGAGCTGGCTTCCCGAGTAGAGGCCGCCGGTCTTGAGATTGAAGAGGTTCGGATCACCCACCTGTCCTATGCAGAAGAGATCGCCGCAGCTATGCTGCAGAGACAGCAGGCTACCGCTATCATCGCAGCAAGGCAAAAGATCGTGGAAGGCGCTGTCAGCATGGTGAAAATGGCGATCGACAAACTCGGAGAAGATGACATTGTTCTTCTGGATGAGGAACGAAAAGCCGCAATGGTCTCCAATCTTCTCGTCGTACTCTGCTCCGGAAAAGACGCACAGCCGGTTGTCAACAGCGGAAGTATTTATCAATAGGATGTGATCAGTAATGTCTGAGGAAAGAAAACTCCAGGAAAAAGAAGAACTTCTCCGCCAGAAACTTGAAAAAATCCATGCGATGGAACAGGAAATCCAGCAGAAGGAAAAGGAACTCAAGCTCCGCGAAAAGAGCAAAAAACAGATCGTCCTCCGGCTTTCTCCCTCGCTCTGGGAAGAAATCGCCCGCTGGGCCGACGAGGATTTCCGTTCCATTAACGGACAGATTGAATTTTTGCTGACCGAATGTGTCCGCCAGAAAAAAAAGGGCAAACCTGACAGGTAGCAACCGTTTCCTCCAATGGAACGATTACAGCATCCGGCCGGTACGGACCTGGATGAACGGATCGGCCGGCAGCCGTTCATCCAGGCAGACTGCTGCCTGTCATCCAACGCTGCTCCTGTCTGAACTTCTGTTCTGGATATACTTTTCTGAACTCAACGGTTCTCTGTTAAGAATAAGAAGGGGGAACGCCATATGTCTAATGTTTTTGATAATTTTAATGGTGATATACGTAACTGGAAAGGTATCCTGATCGTTACGATCGTCAATGTAGCGATCATTTTTCTGATCGATGGTTTTCTGCTGCATCCGATCCCGGCTCCGGAGGGCACCTTTTCTTTCAGCGGCGGATCATACGCAGAATTTGATCTCGCCGAGGCCGGCACAGGCTATTCCAACGACAATATTATCGATACATATTTTCCCAATGATGAACGGATCTATCTGGTCCGCCAGGGGGATGAATTACATCTGTTAGAGTTTCGTGTACATCGTTATACGAGAAGATCTTCTCTGAAAAGAGATCTTGCCGTCGAATCTGAAGGGACCCAGACCTTCCGGCTGGGCGGGATTTTGGACCCTGCCACTGTAGAAATCTCCGACGGCCGGATCACAGATACCAACGCATCTGCCCCGATCCTGACCAATGATCTCAGATTTCTGTATGTGCTGATCGCTATCCTGTTAGCGGCGTTTGAAGTCACTCTCTTCAATTATCTAACCGGCCGGGCATGAACACTTCCAAATATCCAAAACCATTCCCGGTATTTCTGGGATTATTCTTCGCCATACTCTGTGATTTTGCACTGGTACTGAGGTATTTTTACTTCTTTGTTTACAATGTCCCAGAGCAGGCGGACCCGACACAACTGGATAACCGCTATCAGAATGGATCCGTTGTAAACGTTCAGGATTTAGACAATAACCGTTACATTCTGATGCGTACATCCGCCGGCGAACTGCACCTGCTTGCGCTGGAAAAATGCGCCTTCTATGACCGGTTCCATTATTCTCCGAGATATACCGTTACAATTCCCGAAAAGCGCCCTTATACCGCCAGCATACGATTACCCAACGGCGAGGCCGCTGTGACCGTCGATTCGGCCGACGTTCTTACTGTGCAGAACCAGCAGACCGAAAATCCGCCATTTCAGCTTCTGCTTCAGACACTTTTGCCTGTGCTTCTTCTATGCATAGAGATTGTACTGTACTGCACTCTGAGATAATCGTTCCGCCAGATCTGCACCATAAATACACGGATCCGGCGGAGTTGCTGTTACCGTTCAGACAGCTGAACGGTAACGAGTTGTTATAATAAATTTTTTGTTTGTGTTTACAAAGATTCCCATATGTGCTAGAATACAGTTGTGTATAAATTTCATATCAACAGTTTAAGTGCATCTGCATTCAGAAGAATGCCGGTGAAGAGGGAATCAGGTGAGAACCCTGAGCGATCCGGTCACTGTATCGAGGGAGCGATCTGTACAAATCCATTGTATGTCCGCAAGCATATGAGAAGGAACAGAGAAGCGATGATCTCCAAGTCAGGAAACCTGCTTAGACTGCATAAGGTTGAAGCTTCCGAGTAAAGTTTCCATCCACACTTGTTTATGAGATATGGAATGCCTGAGAAGGAACGAATCGTTCACTTGCCGGGAACCTTGAACGGGATTTATGCATTGCATTAAACGGCAGGGTGAATTACTTCGGCTGACAAACGTTCTGTTATATCATGGCACTTTCCTCCGCAAACAGGTGTTATGATTTTCCGCTTGCAGAATCCGGGCAGTCGAGGTGACGAGCCCGTTTTTTTATGCAAAGCGGACAAAAGCGGACCGGGCCAGGGGAGGTGTCTGGTCGAAAGGCGGCTGCAAAGACGGAGAAACACTTGGCGTCCGGACGTCTCTCCGGTCGGGTACCGGAGCAATTCGCCGAGAACGCCTGATGCGTTCTCGGTTCAGTGCTCCTCAGACTCGGTGCGTGTTGCACCTCGTCTGTCCCGCCCGGAGAGACGTCCGGACGCCAAGTGTTACTATCCGTCTTCGCAGATGCCTTCCGACCAGACACCTCCCCTGGCCCGGTCCGCTTTCTGACTACTTCGGGCGGGTGAGTACGTATTTGAAAAAATTTTACGTATTTAAAGAAGCTCCCATTTTATAGCGCGGCGCACAAAAACACAAAGGTAATAAATACGATCTTCCGCCTGCCACCCCCGCGCACCCATCCAACAGAAAACCTGCCTGCCCGGCGGCCTGTGTGCGGCGGCGGGGCGGGGAAATATGGAAATGCAGTGCTTGCGACTACAGGCGGACAGGAACGGGCGGGGCGTCCGCGGGCTGAAAAACGGGACACAACGAACCGCTGGTTCAAGACAAACACCCGTTTTTCAAAGCCGCGAACACCCCGCCCGTTCCTGTCCGAATGTCGGAGTGAGCACGCATTCCATATTTCCCCCGCTCCGCCGCACACAGGCCGCCGGGCAGGCAGGTTTTCGTCCCCCTACTTCAAAAAGTAGAAAGGATCTTCATTTTTGAGGAAGTGCATCAGCTGATACGCGCACATGATCGCCACGTTCTCCTCCCGGAGAATCCTGGCCACCTCTGTGCGGTCCGCCAGCACTACCTCGATCTCTTCGCTTTCTTCCATATACTTCCGGCTGATGGTCCCGGTCGCGTATCCATAGACAGAGGCACAGGACTCATCTGTCATTCCGATAGTCGTAAAATACGGTTTCTCAAAACACTCTTCCGCCTCCAGCGGATGAAAAGTCAGCCCAGTCTCTTCGTGCATTTCCCGAACCGCCGCTTCCCGGTAATTTTCGCCTTTCTCGACAAGTCCGGCAGGAAATTCGTAAATATAATCATCGATCGTCACACGGTACTGGCGCACCAGGATCACCTTGTCGTGATTTTCTCCGTAAAGGCTGTAAATGATCACCCCATCCGGACGGTTCACTTTTGTCTTCAGCTTCATCTGTTCAATGGTCTTTGCCCTCGACGCCACATAATAGTGCAATGGCTTCCCAACGCGGTTTTTTCCTTCTACATGATAAAGATTGACAAAACGATTGTCCGTCTGTTTCGTGATTTTTTCAATTTGTGCCATTGATTTTCCTCTCCTTTTCGTCTTTCTTTCCTGAATGGCTGACAAACAAATATCCCGCAGCAGCTGCGGGATATTTTCAGGATATTCAGATGGCGGAAGCTGCATTCAAAGAATGCCTTGCCTTCACGGCCGGTTTTCACTTCGGTTGTATCGGACGGCGCACGCCATGGACACGACGCAGCCAGATAACCATACAGGCACTCTCCGGGCCTTATCCCATAGCCTCCCCTTTCAGGATTCTGCTGATATGCTTATATAATAGCAGAGTGATCACCGAAACGACAACCCCTTTCACCAGATTGAATGGCACAACTGCAAACAGACAGAACGTCGGCAGGCTTGTGATCGCGGCATTTACCGCGCTTCCCATTCCCACGAGACTGTCAATAGGCATTCCGAAAGCAGCCGCGTATGCCGGCAGAAGCAGATAGGCGTTTAAAAATCCTCCGACAGCAGCCATCAGCACAGTTCCGACAACCATGCCGATGATCGCTGTGATCCTGGTCTTCTTTCTCTGATAGATCACCCCTGCCGGCACCACAAGACTGCATCCGATCAGAAGATTTGCAAACTCTCCGACAAATGCGGTATCCGTTCCATTCAGCACCAGGTTCAGCAGTACTTTTACCAGTTCGATCAGCGCTCCCGCCGCCGGTCCCATCGCAAATGTGCCGATCAGTACCGGCAGTTCGCTGAGATCGATCTTGTAGAAGGACGGAGCGAACGGCAACGGGAAATCAAACAGCATCAGCACAGTGGCGATCGCCGCCAGCATCGCTACCTGAACCATATACCTGGTCTTTCCGATTCTCCGGATTCCTGTCATTGGCTTCGGTGTGGTTGTTCCTACATTCATAAATCATTCTCCCTTTCTCTGAGGAAATCTCCCTGCCGTGCAGATTGTGGAGTTTCAAATCCTTACAAAAAAAACGCCCGGGGGTGATCCCGGGCGGCTTTCATACAAAAGAATAAGAAACTGACAAATATTTTTCGGCGCGTAAAAAATTTTAACACGTCCGATATCTGCCATTTTCACTTTCCTACTCTGTCTCTCTTCTTCCATCCAGACTGTAACTGTTGGTACCGGAGTCTCACCGGTTCAGCTGTCGTCTCAAATGCACCGCTGGCAATCCTTCCGGAAAACAGCACTCACGCAAACTCAAGACTACAGGTCGCGGACTATACCGCCAGTGGGGACTTACACCCCGCCCTGAAGATTTCCTTTATTTTTTACTCCACAAGTATATACCCTGAAGGGGTACATCGTCAATAGGTAATACGGAGAAAAATTCCCCACCTGTAACAATTTAGCCATCTGAACTGTTACCCCCACCTTGAATGAAAACTAAATTCCGCATCCATGCTGAATTTAGTCTTACATCCCTTAGTTTTATCCGTTATGGTACTTAGTGCCTTCAATCCGCAGTAGAAATGAGGTACTTATGTGTAAAACAATAATAAGAGATCAAAAACATGTGACGCTGAATAATCACATCATCATCAAAAAAGGGTTGGAACAGCATCGTTCTTTCCGCAGTATCGCCATACAGCCGGGGAAAGATCCTTTTACCATCTCAAAAAAGTAAAAAAATACCGCTCGTTCCATGAACACAACCAATATACGAGAAATCCTTGTCCCAATCTCGTGGAAAAAGGTCATCTGTATGACTTCCACAGGTCTTATTCCTATGGCAGTATACTCCTTTCAAAGGAAGCTGCGCATATGAACCCAAACACAGAGAGCCTACACAAAAATATATGGAACATCCACCAGAGGGAATGACATCCGAGGACGTTCGCCGTATGAGCAAGGATAATCTTCTCGACATGGATTATTTTTTAAATGAAAATAACCCATTTGATGATGATTTCAAAAAAGAAGGCTTTTATATTTTCTAATCAGATTACCATCTATTTGTCATGTTCAAACACATGTTTATCTAATATATATTCGATGAAAATGTGTTTCTTTTTGCTCTCAAGAATCGGATTTTCCTATAAAGAGGAAAAACAGATACAGCAGTCTCAGGAGATGTCAAAACCGCTGCATCTGTATTTTTATCCATTAATCTGTATTTTCATTTAAAAGAATATCCTTCGCTCGATTACCGCCGTCTCCTTCTCCGAAAAATGTCCTGCGGAATTTCACGCTCGGGAATCACCAGATGTTTTTCCGATTCGTTTTCTCAGTCCATAGGCTCCCGCAGTAAATCCAGCAATCGATTTCTGGCTGCCTCCGCCGTCTTTTCCGGTCCCTCTCCCGTCAAATAACATAACGCATCGTTCCACTCGAAAACAGAAGCATCCTGCGGCGGAAGCATTTCCACCTCACGCGCCAGCTGCTCCCGCCGCCACGCCGGAAGGAAACGCAAATCGGAAAGATAACTGCATCCTATCTTCTGTGCCAACAATTCCAGCAGGGATGTCTGTATCGTCATTTTCTCCTCTCCTTTTCCTTCAGTCACAGGCATTGCAGCGGACCGTTACCCGGCTCCGCCCTCCGTAGGTGCAGGTAAAAAGCGTCAGCGCATATCCACTGTCGGTCATCTCCTCCACGTCAGTCGGATTCAGCGTATCCACCTCCGCCACCCGGTAATCCATGACGACGCCGTCCAGGTCCGTGAAAGACACCTCGTCACCGGGCTTCAGGTTTTTTATCTGACCAAAATGTCTGGAATAATTATGAGCGGCAATAACCAAATCTCCGGTCTTCGTCGATCCACTATACCGGCAGGGAGCGGTCCTCAGACGGGGATAGCTCCACTCACTCATCACCGGCAGTTCCAGCCCGAGCGATGGGATGGACAGATAACCGATATAACTGTTTCCGTCGATCTCTGTCTCGGGCATCTCCTGGCTGTAAGGATCCACAGATGCCGTTTCTCCACTGTTGTTTTCCTCGATCTGTTCCTCGATCCGGGGAAGGACCTCCTCCGCCAACTCCCCCGCCTGCCGATCCTGCTGTCGGTTCCATAAGAACAGAGACAGTGCTGCAAAGATCAGCACTGCCCCCAGAATCATACAGATTGTTCCGACTTTACGCCCCATAGATCATCCTCTGTCCGCCGAAACGCAGGCGCCATCCCGCAAAAAACAGGATCAGTCCCAGGATCGTCAGTACAGGCACCGGCCAGTTCAGCTGCCCGGTCTGAGGCAATCTGGTCTCCGGTGCGGCAGGGGCCGCCGGCGTCGGAGTGGATGTTCTCTTCAGAGGTTCCATTTTGGGCGATGCGTCCACCGCATATACATAAGTTCCATTTTCATACATGGGAACACTCACTAGAAACGGAACCACAGCCTCAAATCCATCGGCGGCTTTTGACTGTGTCACCAGGTAAAGTCCCGGCGTCAGACCCCCGACAACCGCTTCCCCATTCTCACTGATCACAATCTCCGTACCGGCCACCTGGCTGGCAGCCGCATATTGCGCCAGCTTCTCTGCCGTCTCTTCGTCCGCCGGATCTTTCAGTGAAACACCGCTGGCCGCGAACTCATCGGAGAGCACAAAACGATAATCTCCGTCCTCTGTGCGGACATTTCCTGCCCGGTAAATCATCAGGCTGCCCCCGCTCACGGATTTTCCGTCATAGGTCATGGCGAAGGAGATGGAACCGGTCCGGAAAAGATCCGGTATCTCCCGCGCATAAACGTTCACCGCCATGACACAGCACAGAAGCAGTGTAAGCAGCAGCGCGGACAGTCGTCTTTTTTTTCTCATCTACATACCTCCTGTTGCCCGCCCATGCGGGAGTGGCTGTAACTGTTCAACCGTCTTTCCGTCGTCCCGGTCCGGGCGGTCCTGAATGTCTGCGCCTTCGTCTTCCTGCCAGCAGACCGACGAACAACAGAAGCAGCAGCGGGATAACCGCCAGAGGAACCAGAAACATAGGATCGACCTGCATGGCATCCGCCGTCACCCGGACATCCGACGACAGATCCGCCGTCTCCACCCGATGCCCCCGCACGAGCAGCCGCTGCGTATTGATCCCGTAAGGAGTACAGGTGACCAAAGTACAGTAATCCTGCTCCGGGTCAATCTCCAGCGCGCGCAGGTCATAGGGATCTACCGTAAGGATTTGATCCACCTCATAGGTCAGCGTTTCATCCAGAATCTTCAGATAAAAAAGATCGCCTTCGGTCAGCTGATCCAGATTGGTAAAAAGTTTCGCACTGGGCAGTCCACGGTGTCCGGAAAGAACACAGTGCGTTCCCTTTCCCCCGACCGGAAGCGAACTCCCCTCCAGATGCCCTATGGCGATCTGCAGCGCGGCCTCGTCTGTCCCGTGATAAATTGGCAGAGAGCAGTCGATCTCCGGGATCTCGATATATCCCATAATTCCAAGATCGGAGACACTCAGCAGGCTTTCATATTCCGCCTTCTCTTCCTCTGTCATCGTGAAACGATCTGGGTTATCCAGCAGCGTCCGGTTATACTGTACCGCAGCGGACCAGATCCGTTCGTAATTTTCCTGATCGATCTCTTCCACCTGGCTGGCATACTGCGCGATGGCCCTGGACTGATGAAAAGAATTCCAGAAATCACTGACCGTCGGGTACAGCAGCAGAGACAACCCCACAAGAAAAACCAGCGTCAGAACAATAGTAGCGATCTTATTTCTCTTCATGTACGGTTCTCCCCTTCGCCGCAGCAGAGATACGGACGGCGAAACAGAATCAGCCGCAGTCGCCGGAGAGGTTGAACCTCCTCCCCTCCGGCATATGTAAAACTGCTGAATTTCACAAGTTTCTGCAAACGCCGCTTATTTCGCGGAACTTACACGTCTCCGAATCACAAGCAACACACCCGCGCCGATGACAAGCACGCCGCCGATAATGTACAGAAGCGTGATGCCCCTGCCGCCGGTGGAAGGAAGCTCGGAGCCGGTCTTATTCACTACGTGCACGCCGCCTTTGATCCATGTGTCGTCACCACTCTGGCTGTCATGGCTGATCTGCGCGACCAGGTTGCCGTTGTTCATCGTGATCTCGACGCGGCCGTCAAGCTTGTTGTAGCCGGCCGGAGCCTTGGTCTCTTCCAGGTAATATTTGGTGGCGGAATCGGAGTCCAGACCTTCAACCACGGCCTGACCGTCCTGGACCACGATAGTGGTCGTGGTAGTATTGTCTGTCGAGGTAGCGACGCGGTAGGTCCCATTACCTTTGTCGACGAGGGCCAGCGGAGTACCGCCGGTCTGCTGCGTGTACAGCTGGAATTCGGCGCCGTCGATCAGCTTATTCAGATCGTCGGTCTTGACGATCTGGAACTTGAAGGTCTCGGTGGTGGTCTCGCTCCACTCGGTGCGGTTGTTGTCGCCGTACTGGAGCTGGGTCTTGTTGGTGTTCTTGTCGGTGAAGATGGCCGCGTCACTGTTGAGCGTCGCGCTGTAGGTGACGATCAGGTCGGTCTGGCTGGTAATCGTGTTGAGATAGGTCTGCGCGAACGTGACTTCGAAATCACAGCCGTCGGTGAGCCCGCTGGTGGAAACCGTGTAGTTCGCGGCAGCGAGCTCGTGGCCATCGTCCACCTGGCCCACGTACACCCTGATCGATCCCTGGGTGAACGTCAGGCCGTTGCTCATGTCGTCGTGCAGTACATAGTTCTGCGCGCCCTTATCGGCGGTGATCGTCGTCCGGAAATTCACGGTGTCGCCGATCTGCGCGGTGTCACTGTCCTCCCAACTGCCGTCGGAGTCCTCCTGCACCTGCTTCTTCACCGGCGGAACCTTGTTCTTCTCGTTGATGGTGGCGTTGGGGTTGGCCGTGTCAACGGAACAGAGCGAGCCGGTCGTCGTATCGACCAGATAGTAGCCGGGCTTGACGTTCTCGAACGTGACCGTGGTGGGCGTGGCGGGCGCGGTCGCCGCTACGGCCGTCTTCTGGCCGTCGTTCGTGAGCTTGCTGCCCTGCGCGTAGGTGAGCGCGTCCTTGACAAAGGCCTCAACATCCGCGCCCTCCTTCCAGGTCACATAGCCCTGGGAGTCGGTGGACAGGTAGTTGCTGCCGGCGTCATTCTCCACCCAACTCTTCCACGCGCTGTTGGCTTTGTAGGCGTAGGCACCCGACGTGGCGTTGTAGCTCTCCAGGTAAAGGACCTGGTAGATACTGTAGGTCTGACCGGGTATCGCCTGGTTGATGGTGATGGTGCCTGTCGTCAGTTCCGGTGTGGGGCCTTCCTGCATGGCAAATACAGCCGTGGACATGGTCAATGTCATGATCAGCGCCAGCAGGATGCCGGTAAATTTCTTTGCAAGTTTCATTTTGTTCTCTCCCTTCATTTTATGGATTAGCGGTACGCCGGATGGAGAAATACAGCTAACGGCTTCTTCTCCTCCTGAGTACCAAATACACCGACGAGAATGCTGTCAGCGCAATCCCGCCGAACGTATACGTAAAAGTACCGGTTCCTCCGGTGTCCGGCAGCTTGGGGTTAAGTGTATTCGTGTAGATGACCTCGCCGTTCTGGCCTTCCTGGATCTGACCGGAAGCGGTGACACCGGTGAACGGCACGGACGCGCTGCTGCCGCCCGCGTTGACGGTGCCGCTCACGGTGTACTCACCATCGAGCGAGGCGTTCGGATCGCCGGTGCCGTTCTCGGTGATCGTGTACTTCGTTCCGTACGGCAGGTAGCGGATGATGATGTACTCGCCGTTCTTGAGCGAGAACGTACCGCCGTCGAAGGTGATGAGGTCCGTCAAAATCTCGGTGCCGTCCGCCGCGTAGCGCGTGTAGGCGTAATCGTCGAGCAGGTGGTTGTCGGAAGCGTCGGTCAGGGCGATCGTGAAGTTGAACTCGTCCGTGTTGTTCTGCGCCTCGGTGCCGCCGGTGACGACCTTCTGCACCTTGAGCTGGCTGGTGTTCTGCTCCGGGGTGACCGACGAAACCGACGGCAGCGTGAACTGCATATAGCAGCTCGAGCCGGACAGTCCGCGCTCGGTGTAGAAGAAGGTGAGCGTGTAGTCGCCCGGGGTGGAGACCTTCTGGGCGCCGGTCTCCGAGTCGGCGGTGCGGGCAATGTAATCCCACAGGTTCACGTACTCGCCCACCGTGCTGTGCACGCCGCCGATGTCGCACACCAGCCGGGAGTTGCCGTTCGGGTCGGTGAGGAACACCCACATGTCATCGTCCCCAAAGAACAGGTACTCCAGCGGGCCGCTGTAGTCCTCCACCAGGTTAAAGTTGACGGTGTAGGTCATGCCGAACAGTTGGTTATGGTATTGGCCGTCATCACAAAGTGGGTACAAGTTAGTCACGCCATTGGATACATACTTCTTGCGATCGATGTAGTTTCCGGTTAACCCGTCCACACCACCTTTGCCGTCATTGACACCGTCCAACGGCCAGAAGTTGTTGGTCCAAATGTGGTTATAGGTCGTGGTACCGCAGGTCGGATGGTTGAAGTATTGCAGGTTGTCCGCGCTCTCGCCGGCGCCTTCGACGGAAGTCAGCGTGTAGGTGTCGCCGTCGCGGTTGAAGTTCAGTGAGTACTGGCCGTTGTCATACGAGGTCTTGCCGGTGGCCGATCCGTCGTTGAACAGGTTGGGCACGCTCACGCCATCCGCGTACTGGATGTGACCCTCGCTGTCGAGCCCCGTCGCCAGCCCGTAGGTGCCGCCCAGATAGCCGGAACCGCTGCGGTTGTACTGGTTGAGCTGGTTGCCCCGCCACAGGTCGTCCTGCAGACTCACGCCGGTGTTGGCGTTGCCGAAGGCGAGCTTGGCCTCCCCCTGCTGCCAGTCCGTGTAGTTGCTGGGGTTATTGATGCCCTTATCACCGTCGGCGTCCGACGTGGTCCCGCCGTCCTCGGTGATGTCGTAGTCGTAGAAGCTGGCCGCGTTGTTGTACGAGTCGGACGTGGTGTCGTACACCAGGCGGATCACGGTGTTGTCGGTGATGAGCAGCGTCGTGACACCGTCACTGGTTCCCGCGGACTGCGGGCGGTTGGTGAAGTGCACCTTGTCGATGTCGTAGACGTCCCAGTCGTCCTGATCGGTGCTGGCTGCGTCCTTGCCGTCCTTGAGCACCCAGACCTTGGTCAGCGAATAGTTGCCGTTCTCGTACAGGCGGTTGAAGTAGGTGAGGTTCGGCGCGCTGACGTACTCGTAGCTGTGGGCCGCGTACACCTCCTCCAGTTCGTTCTCGGTGGTGACGCCGTAAACGCCCGCCGTGCCGGTCGCCGTCAGCTCGAGGTTTATCGTGCTCGTCACGCCGTTGGCACCGTTCTGCGGCAGGTTGCCGCCGGCGCCGGTACCGCCGTTGTCGGTGTTGATGATGGTCAGCTGGCCGTTGTCGCCGTACTGCACGCGCGGCAGCCAGGCGTAGTACTGCACGGTGAACTTGGGGTTGGCGGTCTCCTGGGCGAGCACCTGCACCTGCGGGTCGGCGGCGTCGAGCGTCACCGTGAGCGCGGGCTTCTGGTCCCCGTCCTTCTCCACCAGCACACTGCCGAGCTCTTGCGCGGTGCCATCGTCAGCCGTCTGCAGCGCGGTGAGTTCAACGCCCACCTCGGCGTCCGGAACAATCTCCCCGGCCTCCGAACCGTCCATCTGATCTGCCGCATCCTGCACTTTCTCTGTAGGAGTGATCTCCGCCGTCAGTGTACATCCGGACACATCCAAAGGATGGCCCTGATAACTGAAGGCAAACTCCAGAGCGGAAATTCCGACGATATTGTCCCCGTCTCCCTGTCCTTCTGCATATTCCTGGACGGCTTCATAGTCTGGCTGTCCCTCCGACAGCGTCGTCACGTCAAGTGTCACATCTTCTGCCGTCTCTGACGGCACCTCCGTGATGTCCGAAGCAGTTTCTGCCGCAGGAGAAATTGTTTCTGTGGCGGCCGTGTCTGTCTCCACAACATCGGATGACGTCTCCGCTGTCTCAGTGTCTGCTTCCGCCGCATCTTCCGATTCCGCCCGCACAGCCGCATCGCCTGAAACGTGAAGCACAACAAAGATCGTGTCGTCCGTATACTGGAAGGTGTCGTTCAGGCTGACAATGCCTCCCTCCGCCAGTTCAGCGTCCGGTGTTTCCGGGTTCTGATCCGGGTTCTGCACCTCGGGAATCTGCTCCTGATCCTCGTAGGTCTGCTCTATCTCCTGTGTCCCTGAACTCTGCCCTGTTACCTGTGCCTCGGGGATCTGATTGGTCTGTGTGTTTTCTCCGTTCTCCACAGACTTAGTACCTTCCTCTGACGCATTGTCCACAGGATAAGTATCCGATGTTTCCACAATCGACTGGAAACACTCTTCCGAATGAACATGTTCCAGAACCTGCGTCTTGCCGCAGATCAGCGCTCCGTTCTCGTCGTAACAATCCTGACCATGTTCGTGCAGGAGGATCTCGTCTTTTCCGCAGGTCAGTTCCGGCTCCTCAGGTTCCCCGGAAAGTCCGCAGGCCGGATCGCCTTGCCCTGATGTGTAACAATCCTCTGTGTAGGCATGGGCCGACTCCGCCGCTGTATAACAGCTGTCCGTATGAGTATGTGCCTCTATTTCCGGCAGCGGACAGCAAAGCTCTCCTTTCTCGTCATAGCAGTCTTCTGTATGAGTATGGACAACAAAATCGGCGTATCCGCAAACATATGCGCCGTTCTCATCGAGACATGCATCGGTATGTTTATGTAACTGCAGCCGTTCCGGTGTACAGATCAGCTTGCGTTGAATCCCGTCACTCACTTCCTGCGGGCTGCCCTGTTCCGTCTGGCCACTCTGCTCACTCTCAAGAGTAGCGGCAGGAAGTGTCGTCGAAGACACCGTGACAAATACCACTGCGGCAGCAAGTGCGGCAGAAGCAATACGCCGTTTCCCCTTTCTGTGGTGTTTCCTGACATATTCGGCAGCCTGTTGCAACAGCCCGTTTTTCATATACAATCACCAACCTTTCTCATTCACTGCCCCAAAGTCTGCCAGAGGCCAGACTCGAACTACAATTTTCCCTACGATCTGCTCGTCCGCGATGCATCCCACCGCTGCGCTGCGGGAATCCACCGAAACGCTGCGGTGATCACCGAGACAGAAAATCTGTCCCTCCGGCACCTGACAGGGAAACTCAATATCACATGTGCCCAACGCTTTCTCCGTGAGATAGGGTTCCTCCAACAGTTCGTTGTCCACGTAGACGTTGCCGTCGCCGTCGATGTCTACCCACTGACCCGGACCGGCTATGTACCGTCTCACCAGAATTTTGTTCTCATAGTTAAATACGACCAGGTCTCCCTGCCTGAGATCTCTCCCCTTTGCGCAAATCACGAAATCTCCTTCCATCAGGGTTGGATCCATGGAAGTTCCATAAATCCGAAAGACCGGCATCGTCAGCACGACGATCAGAACCATGACCGCGGCCGCCAGCGTCAGTAAATACACACAGTGAAAAACAATCCGGCCCCTTTCTCCGAAAGCTGATTTCCGAAATTTTTCTTTTGGTTTTTCGTGTTTCTTTGTCTGCGACAGGAATCCCGTCATCTGTTCCGGCCGATTCAGACCTCCTGATTGTTTGTCCGTCATGTCGTCCCCATCCGATCAAACACCGCATTTCTTCGGCGTTTCAATGATAAAGGTACATAATATTCATTATGTCTGTTTTTACACAGAGCAGCTTACCCTTTCTCACTCCACACATGAAATTGAAGCATCAAAACCACACCCCCCTGTCTTTTCTTTCAAGGAAATGAGCACGCGGGTGTTTTTACCTTGCTCTAATACTTTTTTATGGGATTTTTGCCGATTATTTTTCAAATTTCATCCGTATTTCTCTTGCGTTGTGATAATTTTCATGCTAATATGGGTATGTATTATTTAAAACATACGAAGAACGAACTTGATTTTCACCACATAATGAATATTATGTGGTGTTTTTTATGGCACCAATCCCATCTGATCCAACTGCCGGCGATGCTCCGTACCGGTCGTCATAATATAAATCCGTGTTGTGTTGATACTGCTGTGTCCCAGGACATCGGCCAGTTTCGCGATATCCTTTTCCACTTTGTAAAAGACACGGGCAAACAGTTTTCGCAGATTGTGGGGGAAAACCTTTTCAGCCACAACTCCGGCTGCTTCACACAGTTTTTTCATCTGCGCCCAGATATTGCTCCGATTCAGCGGTTTGCCATGTTTTGTGAGAAAGATCACGCCTTTTCCGATGCGGTTTTTTCTGGCATAAGTCAACAGAAGTTTCTTTAATTTATTCGGGATCAGGATGGTCCGGATCTTGCTCTTGCAGCAGATCTCGACTCGTCCGCAGCGCACCGCCTCCACAGTAAAAAAGCGCAGTTCCGACACCCGGATACCGGTGCCGCAGATGGTCTCCATGACAAGTTTCAGCTGGGGACGGCCTTCGGCCGCTCGTAAAAGCCGCAAATATTACGCCTTCGTCAGTTCCCTTTCCTCCGAACAGTAGGTCTGATGCTGGATCTTCAGACTTTTCACCTTACAGTCTGTCCATCCCAGAAAGCCTAGCAGGCCGTTCAGGCTGGCCAGCATGGAGTTGATGGAGCGCACGGCATAGTGCTCTGCCTTCAGCCGCTCCTTCCATTCTCTGACCAGATCCTTTGTCACGGCTCTTGCTCCCGCAAAAGAAGAAAACGCTCTCACATCCCGCAGATATTTCTCTATAGTAGCTGCGCTCTTCTCTTCCTGAAGCAAATATAAGTAAAACTGTTCGATTATCCGCCCGTTTAGTATTCTGTTTTCCATAGGGTTCCTCCTGATTCTATTGATAAATATTCTTATTGTACCCATGTTCCAAAAAATTTTGACTGTTTTTTCAAACAGAAAATAAAAAATGCCGGGAAAAGAATTGGATCACTGGATCACGCCTTTCCAGACATCTCTCTGCAACCCCGGAAAATACCGCTGCAAATGCCGCGCCCTGAAACGCAAAAATCCGTTATTTTCCGAGAGGTGATCTTCCCCGGAGAAACGCCCGGCAATGTTTTCCAGAATCGAACCGACGTAAACAAACGGCTGCTGAAAGATCACTCCGAGATGCTCCCACAATTCCCGCCTGTCTATTTTCTCCACAGGGATCCCGTTCACAGTAAGTGTTCCCGAGGAAGGGCGATAAAAACCGCATAAGATCCTTACCAGCGTACTTTTCCCCGCTCCGTTCACCCCTACCAGCGCCGTCTTCTTTCCAGGTTCCAGACAGAAGGAAAGATCCTCCAGAACCGGCGTTTCCGCATTCGGATAAGAAAAACTGAGATGCTTCGCCTCGATGACAAGGCCCTTTCCTGATAATCTGCTCTCTTTCGCTATCTGTGCATCGCGATGCCGGTCCTGCAGTTCTGATCCGCTTTCCGTTGCCATCCCGTCCTCTTTCTGTTCCCTGTCCATATATTCGCGGATTGTTCCCACATAGCGCAAATCAGAGAACAGCTTTACACCGTTTTCAGCGATCTGCATCATATACGTGGAGATCCCCCGGACCATTCCGATCGCCAGCGTAAAAGCCGCCAGATCCATTCCCTGCGCCAGCTGGAGCAGCAGATATCCGTAGCAGACCGCATCTCTGAAAAATTCCAGGAAAATACCGGTATAGTCGCTGACCAGAAACATCAACTGTTCCTTTCGGATCAGATTGTTTTCTCTCTTGTTGGCTTCGTCATATCTGCCGGAAATCCAGGGCTGAAGACAGTACAGACGAATATCCTTTCCCGCATGGCGTTCCAATGCCAGAGACTGAAAATAACTCTGTGTTCTCCATATATCCGACCGCTGTTTTTTATGTTTCCATTTATTATTCAGCGCTTTGCGGTAAACGATCACCTGGACCAGCGACAGGCCAAGAATGCCAGCCACCAGCAGCGGGTTGAAAACAGTCAGGCTGGCTGCAAACACCATCAGTCCGAGCACACCGTTCAGCAATTTCGTCGTTGTCGGAAATACTCCCTCAAACCCCTCATAGTTTCCCTGCATGGCTCTCTGCGTCTGCGCCAGTGCATTCTGTCCTTCCTCGCTTTCTCTCCAGGCGTAAGGTACCTCCCAGCTCTTGCGCCATACGTCTGTCATCATCTTTTCTATCCGCACATCGGCATACTGGAAAAAATTGCGTTCGCTGAAATATGTCCGAAAGACCTGTACCGAGCCAACCACAGCAAAAACAGCACAAAGTCCTCCGAGCATGCCGCCCATTCCCACACTGCGCTCCAGCAGATACAGCACGGCTGCCGGCAGCGCGGCGGAAAGATAAGTTCCCAACACCTCTCCGACGATTTCCGCAGCCTGGGCGTACAGTATTTTATGAGAATACTGCCACGCCTTGCCGTAAACGTAACGGAAATTGGAAATTATAGAATGTTTCATCATCTCTTATGTCCTCTCTTTCTGCAAGTCATTTTTTCCGGGAATGTATTGTGACAATCCAACTGGCCGGACGGTTGCCATTTTTCACCTTCCCCGGATAACGAAAGTTTACCACAGATATTTTCCGGACAAAAAAAATGTACACGAAATGTCAGATCCCGTGCACAAAATGTAACAGTTCAGCCTGCTGAACTGTTACGGCATCCGGCCATTGGAAATCGCTTCGCGATGGGTCGGATGCCCGCAGACTTTACGTTTTCATACGGTCTGTGCAGTGAATGCACAGACCTGGCTGAACTGTAACCACAAAATGTATTTCTTTCAATCTTATAACGGCAGCATGATTTCCGTCACAAAGACTCCCGGTTCATTTTTCCGGTTGATATATCCGTTGTACTTTTCCACGATTCCGTTGATCCGCTTCAGGCCATGCCCGTGATTTCCGCGCTTCGTCGTGATATATTCCTCATCCAGCTTCCGCACCACCTCGCTGGTCGCATTGGTGACGGAAATATACAGCTGCTTTTTTAGCACGCCGATATACAGGCGGATAAATTTCCGTCCTTCCTCCATCTTCTCACAGGCCTCCACCCCGTTGTCGATCAGATTTCCGATCAGTACACAGAGGTCAATGTCCGTGACCGTCAGATGTTCCGGCACCGTGACTTTATAATTGACGTCGATCTCATTTTGCATGGCAAGGGAAATTTTCGAGTTGATGATCGCATCGACCCGGACATTTCCCGTCTCGATCCACTGCGCCACATGATCCAAATCCTGCTCAAGCCGTTCCAGATAGTCTTTCGCCTGATCTTCCTGGTCTGCCGTCAGATAGGCTTTCAGCACCTGCATATGATTATGATAGTCATGGCGCCAGCCGCGCATCGTCTGATAAATGTTCTGTACTTCCGCAATCTGCTGCTCCAGGATCTGATTCTGATACTGGGCTGTCCTCTGCTCCCAGCTCTGTCTCATAAACCGCTGCCCGCCCTCGCACAGAAAGAAAAACAATACAAGAAGTACTGCAGCCCACGGCGCCATTCCGGGATAAAACAACCCAAGCGCCCCTGCCGTCAGTTCAAATGCCAGAAACAGAATCACATAGCCCCATGACGTCGGAAAAGAACAAACTCTCAGCCAGAAAAAGGCGGCTGCCAGGATCACAAGCACAAAGATCAGTCTCCATTTTTCCAGAACTCCAAATCTGCCGGCCATGATCTGTATCACAAACCCAACGCCGGCTGCCGCCGGAACCGTCAGAAAAAGCAGCCACCATCGCCTGCCTTTTTCTTTCACTGTCTGCCATGCCGTTCCGGCAAGAATCAATACCGGAGCCAATAGAAATATCCTCTGTGCCATCCTGTTTTCCATCCCTTTTTCCACATAAACCCTATGTCTGCAGCGATTTATTCCCGTGGGCAACGAGCCAAGCGGACATGCTTGCATGTCCATTTGGCGGTGCTGTGTGCCGGCGGCACACGGTTAGCACCGACCGAAACGAAGTGTAGACCTGCCGCGAGGGTCAAAAACCCCGCAGCTCTGCTGCGCTACAAATTTAATACCCCGTAGCTTGCTGTGGGGTTTTTGACTCCCGCACTGCGTCTTACAACCACATTTTCTCACACGCCCATCCGGTTTTTGTAATAATCGATAAACGCTTCATTGACCTCCCGGTAACGATTGCGGGATACAGGGATCCGTTCTCCATTTTCCATCACACACTCGGTACGGGTAATTTTTTCCACACATCCGAGATTTACAAAATAACTGCGATGCGGGCAGATCCATCCGTCCCCCTCCAGAACGTTGAGCATGTTCTGAAATTTTTCTTTCACATCATAAATCCTATCCATCCCGTGAATCCTGATATAATGTCCGTCAGATTCCAGATAAACGATTTCCTGCTCCTCCAGACGATAATCCTCCCCGGAATACCGGAAGATCAGGTAACGCTTCTCCTTCCCCTTTTTCTCATAAATCCGGTTCAAAAGAGACGCCAGCTGATCCGAATTCACTGGCTTCATCAGATAACCGACCGCTTCCACCTCATATCCGTCAAATACAAAACCAGGATCATTCGTCAGAAAAGCGACGGCAACATTCCGATCTCTCTTACGGATCTCGCGGGCCAGTTCCATGCCGTTCATCTGTTTCATCTGAATATCCAGTAAAAGCAAATCGTAGGGAACCGTCTGATCCAGTTCAAACAGAACCTCCTCCGCACTCCGGAAGGTCTGAAGACGGATCGTCTCCCTGTTTGTCTCTTCCCATTTCTGAACGGCTCTCTGCAGGTAAATCTCCTGGGCCGGTTCATCGTCACAATATAAAATCCGCAGCATTTCAGACACTCCTCGTTTTCTCATCAAGACAGCCCGGAATACAACGCGCTGCCGGCTGATCTATGGCAGCCGGCAGCCAAGCTGCTTCAAGTTTTGTGTAAATCCAAAAATGATATAAGATTTGTCATTCGTTACTGAGGATGTTTCCTGGAAAGCAGCGCCACCGTCTCCACATGTTCCGGCGCCGTCCACGGAAACATATCCACCGGAACTGCCTTCCGAACCCGATATCCATGCTTTCCCAGATACCGGAGATCCCGGGCCAGCGTCACCGGATTACAGGAAATATAGATCACCCGTTCCGGAGCCAGCGTCACCAGGCTGGACAGAAACGCCTCATCGCTTCCTGCCCGCGGCGGATCCATCAGGACCACATCCACCGTTTCCCGCTCAGCTGCCATTTTCTGCATAAACTCTCCGGCGTCTTCCTGCACAAAACGGATATTTTTTCTGTTGTTCCGTCTGGCATTGGACACCGCATTCTTCACCGCGTCCGGATTCAGTTCCACACCGACCACTTCCCTGGCAGATTCCGCTGCGATCAGGCCGATCGTTCCGGTTCCGCAGTAAGCGTCCAGCACCCGCTCCGTTCCGCCAAGTCCCGCAAATTCGATGGCCTTGCGGTACAGGATCTCTGTCTGAACCGGATTGACCTGATAGAAAGACTGCGGCGATACCGCAAAAGTACATCCGCACAGCTGATCTTCAATATGTCCTTTGCCGTACAGCACAATGTCTCTTTTCCCGAGAACCATGCTCGTCCTTCGGTCGTTCACATTCAGAACCACTGTGGTCACTTCCGGATGAAGCTTCCGCAGTGCGTCGACAAAATTTTTTTTCGACGGAAAAACCGGAGAGACACAGACCAATACCACCATCACTTCCCCGGAAGCATGGCCGGTACGGATCAGCACATGGCGAACCAGACCGTATCCGGTATCTTCATTATAGATTTTGATCTTGAAGCTCTCAAACAGTCCACACAGGTCCCGGACGATCCGATTTGCCCTCTCATCCTGAATCAGACAATCCTCCACCGGGACCAGACGATGGGTTCCTTCCTCATAAATTCCGGAGACAATACTCCCGTCCTTTTTTCTGGCAAAGGAGGCGTGAACCTTGTTCCGGTAATACCACGGATCCTCCATCCCGATGATCGGCTCCGGTTTTATGATCCCTTTCAGTTCCTTCCGCACGAAATCTTCTTTCTGTTTCAACTGCTCCGCATACGACATCTTTAAAAGCGAACATCCGCCGCATTTTTTCATCGCCGGGCAGATCTTCTCCCCGGCGGTTCCTTTCCCGCTGATCCGTCCGCCATCTGTCCGCTGCCGCTTCCCCGCTTCCGGCTTCTGAGCATCTTTACGGAAACCGTTTCTTTCTACAGAACGTTTCTGTGTATTCTTTCTTCTGTCGTCCTGCAAACCGTCCGCGCTTTTTTTCCTGTCCGGTTTTCCTCCTTTCGGAATTTTCTTCTCATCCGAATCCCTGTGGTGTCCTATCCTGTTCTTATCTGCTTTCATATTTTTCCCGGTTCTCTTTTTCTTCGATTCTATACCATTTACACAATTTTTCTTATCCATATCTTTTCCAGTTCTTTTCTCATCCGACTCTGTACTGTCTGCACGTTTCTTTCCTATGATCCCATACGGTTTTCAGACGATTCCTGTCGTTTCCTCGTTCCTTATAATTCCTTCACGCGCTCCCGCAGCATCGCGATCTCCCGTGCATATCCGTCCAGTTCATTGGGCGTCTCCAGATAAAACGGAAGATCCCGCAGCGCCGGATGATTGATCACATTCACAAAAGTTTCCAGGCCGAGCGATCCCTCTCCGATCTTTTCATGGCGGTCCTTATGGCTGGCAAAAGGATTCTTGCTGTCATTGATATGAATCGCTTTCAGCCTTTTCATCCCGACCACACGGTCAAAATGTTCCAGCACACCGTCCAGATCCCGCACAATATCATAACCGGCGTCATACACATGACAGGTGTCCAAGCAGACCCCCATATGATCCGAAAGCTCCACCCGTTCCAGGATCGCAGCCAATTCCTCAAAACTCCTTCCGACTTCCGTTCCTTTTCCTGCCATTGTCTCCAGCAGCACTGTCGTTGTCTGTTCCGGTTTCAGGATCTTGTTCAGCGTCTCCGCGATCAGACGGATCCCTTCCTCACTGCCCTGTCCCGTATGACTGCCCGGATGAAAATTGTAGAGATTTCCCGGCGTATATTCCATACGGCGCAGATCGTCCTCCATAGTCATCAGTGCAAATTCCCGGGTATGAGGATCTTTGGAGCATGCGTTCAGCGTATACGGCGCATGAGCCAGGATCACATCGATCCCGTGTTCCGCTGCGAACGCACGAAACGCGCTCACATCCTCCGGGTTGATCTCCTTCGCCTTACTTCCTCTTGGATTTCTCGTAAAAAACTGAAAGGTATTCGCGCCGATCGACACGGCTTCCTTTCCCATATGCAGATAACCTTTCGATGAAGAAAGGTGACTTCCTATTTTTAACATATTTACTTCTTCCTTATCCTTACATATTTACTGCGTCAATAACCGCAGATTCGGAAACTTATTTCCAAACTTTCTTCTACTGTGTCTGCTCTCCGGACTGCTGTATAAATATCACAGATTTCAGGACAGATCCACTTTGTGATATGGAATTCCCAGTCGATCCAGCGTCTGCTCCTCACGCTTCTGGCAGGTAAAGATCACAACCTGCCCTTTCTTTTTCGCCAGCCAGGTCAGCGCCCGCTCGAGGCGGTATTCGTCATACATTGCAAAAGTCTCATCCAGCAGCACCGGCATTTCCTCCTCGCTGCACAGAATGTCCATCACCGCCATGCGCAGGGCAAAATACACCTGCTCCATGGTTCCACGGCTGGTTTTTTCCAAAGGGACATAATAATTTTCCGAGTGAAGTCCGATCTTCAGATCATCGTCCATGGAAATCTGGCGATATTTTCCATCCGTCAGTTCCGACAGGATCTCCGATACGCTCTGCCGCAGCCGGATCCCCACCCGGCTCTGCTGCTGCCTGGAAATTTTCTCGATGGTCTCCATCGCCAGTGTCACTGCCGCCACGTTTTCCTGCTTTTCCTTCGGTATCGTCAGGGAAGCACAGAATTCCTCATACTCCTCCCGCAGGTTTTGATACTGAACCTCCTTCTGACGCACTTCTCTCTCCAGATATTCCACATTCCAGTTCATTTTCCGGATCTTCTGCTGCTCCGGTTCCTCGATATCCGGATCATCCTCCCTGGTATGGCGCACCATCCAGTAAATGATAAAAAACAGAGCAAAAACTGCCGCTCCCAGCGCCAGCCGGTTAAACAGAGATGAGACACGGAAAAACTGCATGACACAGAGAACCGTCAGAAACACGGCGACCACCCCACATGCAAACCCCCACTTTCTTTTATTCAGGAACCGCTCTTTTTGCTTTCTGACCTCCTGCGGAGAAATCTCCCGGTCGAACATTTCATATTTTCGCTCCGCCTTTGCCGATTCCAGTTTTTCCTTCGCCTCCCGGCAGTCCTGCTCCACATAAGAGAGTCGGCTGTATAGCTGCTGCTTTTCTTCCTCCCCGGTCTTCTGCTGCTGCTCGATTTCCTGTTCCAGTTCCTTCCGTTTCTTCTTCAGGGACGCCAGAGCCTCCGCCACATTCAGGCTGCCGTCACTGCTCCCCTGATAATTGGCCATATAATTGCGAAGCTCCTGGGCCAGCGCATCCCCGGTTCTCGCTTTCAGCTGCCCTACGGACACGGTATTCTCATAAACATTCTCGCTGATCCCGCCAAGCAGCATCGAGAGATCCCCGTCTTCTACAGACAGCACTTCCCCATCCGTCAGGCAGACCAACTCCTCGCTCTTCTCTCTGCTGGCAAAATTTCTGGTCAGCCGGAACTCCTTGTCTCCACTGGAAAATTCCAGGCGTCCCTGATACCAGGACGAATTTTCCCAAGGCTCATAACGGCTGTACTCGTCGTTTCCCGCCGCCCGTCCCCGGCCGCGTTTCATTCCAAACAACATACTTCGGATAAACGTGTGGATTGTAGATTTTCCACTCTCGTTTTCTCCGTAGATCACATTGATTCCGTCCTTCAGTTCCAGCGTTTCCCCTCGAAACCTTCCGAAATTACTGAGGCTCAGTTTTTTCAGTCTCATCTATTCCTCCTCTGTGGGATGTCTGACCCCGCGTCAGTTCTTACACTTCATTTTCGCCGGTGCAGACCGTATGCCGCCGGCACCCAGCGGCGCCTGCTTCTTTTTCAGCCTTACTCCCTTCTCGCATCCAACAAGGCTTCCAACCCATAATACAATGCCTTCTGTTCCAATGCACTTCCGGCATTTTCGAAATATCCGACATACTCGCCGATCAGGCTGCCTGCATATTCCCGCTTCAGCTGCTCCAGCCGAAACGCCGGGCGCGTCCGGTCAGTGACCTCCACCACATTTCCTGTCTCCCGAAGACGCTTCAGGGAAAATTCCAGATTCTCGCTGCGAAGTCCTTCCAGTGTCACCCGGTAAATATTCGCCGGCCCCCGCCGCGCGATCTCTGCCGTCAGATCCTGTTCCAGGGAAAACTGGGTTGTATCCTCATCTACCGGGAGCGTCAGTTCCACATATTCACAGACCGCAAACGGCACAAAAGAAATCCTCACACCTTTCGCGTCAATCACTCCGTCAATATATCCATGCTCCCCGGTCTGGTTCATTGTCGTCGGTTCCAGCGCTCCCGCGTAAGCCATCCGGTCCGGAACCAGGATCTCAGGTTTATGAATATGCCCGCAGGCAATATAATCAAATCCGGCCGCAGCCATCTCCTCCTTCTTCCAGGGACTATGTCGGTCATCCCCGCCATGAGCCAGAAGGATATGGTACCTCATCGCCCCCGACGGATGCACGTCCCCGTACAGATTTTCCGTGACTTCCCGGCTATAATAACTGCAGCCATAAACCGCCAGCGAATAACTGGGAAAATCCACCCGCTCACAGGACTGCCCAAACAACCCCGTCACATTCTCCGGCCAGGAAAAAGAAAGATAATAACTGTCCCGTTTCAGATAATCGTGGTTTCCGGCAATCAGAACCACCTGTGTGTCCGGCACAGACTCAAACAACGCTTTCAGTTCCTTCAATTCCCGCAGAAGAGGCTGCCGGTGAAACAGATCCCCCGCGATCAGAAGCATCTCCGGCTTTTCCTCCCGCACTCTGTCAACCAGTCTGCGAAAACTCTCCCAGATCTCCTCCTGGCGCTTCTTACTCCAGGGACAGCCAAGATCCGGCTCCATCCCCAGATGCACATCCGCCACATGAAAAAAACGCAATCCTTCCGCCTCCCTTTTTTCCATAGATTTGCAGCCTCCTCCTTTTTGAACCGCTGCATAAAATCCCTGATATTTTAAAAACTTTTACTGCCATACATCTTACAGACACACCGTTTCTCGTCTTTCCACAGACACCCGGCATCTCTTTGCCGTTTCCACCGCACAACGGCTCCCGCCGTCCGGAAAAGCATTATTGTCCATTATACCCCATTCCCAGGTCTGTGTCACCAGAAAACACCTCAAAAATCTTTCGCCTGTGATCCTATAACAAGTCGGCCAGCTGAACTGTAACCGGCATCCAGCCATTGAGAATCGCTTCGCGATGGGCTG
>ERZ1090860.424-NODE-425-length-25641-cov-51.935746_pt1 | contig 25641 bp, 30 predicted proteins | sample MGYA00478483_ERZ1090860 | MGnify/ENA primary metagenome ERZ1090860 (study PRJEB33644, sample SAMEA5815741) | chicken gut metagenome | biome: Chicken; feature: Gastrointestinal Tract; material: Caecum | place: Ireland | collected 2019-01-01 | study: A study of the...
TTGGCGAGCGGTGTAGCTTTGGCGAGCGGTGTAGCTTCGGCAGGCAGTGTAGCTTCGGCAGGCAGTGTATCTTTGGCAGGCAGTGTAGCTTTGGCGAGCAGTGTAGCTTTGGCAGGTGGAGCCGCTTTGGCGAGGAGTGTATCTTTGGCAGGTGGATCAGCTTTGGCGAGCGGTGTAGCTTTGGCGAGCGGTGTAGCTTCGGCAGGCAGTGTAGCTTTGGTGAGTGGAGTAGCTTTGGCGAGCGGTGTAGCTTTGACAAGCAGTGCAAAGTAGAGAACAATAAAGAAATTAAAGAGATGATAAAATTCGAGGGTTTCGGTTCAACACATCGCTGTACATACTTTTTCAAATTAACAGATGGGCGAATATATGTTCGTTGCGGGTGTTTCGCTGGATACATAGATGAATTTAGAGAGCAAGTGAAAGAGACTCACGGAGACAATAAATTCGCAAAAGAATATGAAGCGGTAGCAGATTTGGCGGAAATGCATTTTGGGGATTGAGAGGGTTAAAATGAAAGCCGTGGACGGCAGAGAGCAAGATTATGAAGAATGGCGCAACAATAACTCCGATCCGTATGGTAGAGCAATATTCACATATGCCGAACGTTGGGCGGAGATGTTAGAGAGTTTAATAGACAAAGATTCAGATGTTGAAAAGGTCATAGCGGAAAACGCGGAAAAAACAAGCCGCGAAGCGGATACTGAGGGCATTACCGGATTTATGTATGGCGAAGCAGTAGGCATTTTAGCTTTAACCTGGAAATATGGCGAATATTTAAGGAAGTGGCATAACAGCCAATACAACTATGACGGGGATGGAATCGTAAATCCCGCGATACTTCATATTAAGTAGAAATAGGAGGATAAAAAATGAGCTTAGAGAGAAACATAAAATTTAACGATGATAATAGTATAACCATAGACGGTATTAAATATATACCGGAAAGTAAGACTGATTGTAATAAAAATATTGAATCAGAAAAGCGTTGCACTGGAATTGATAGTCCGGGAACATATGACACTATATATTATGTCAATAAGCATGGGGAGCTTAAGAGACATCCTTATTCTTGGGAAAAGTTTTATAAGCCATATCTCAGAGGGCGGGTTGTAAAAGACGCAATCTTAAGTCTTTCGCGCGATAAAGCTACGCAGATACGATTCGCTTTGGAGAAATACGCGGCTGAGCATAACGCGGAGCCCATAGACTGGTCTGATAAAACCGAGAAGTATCACATAGTATACAACGCGCACAGGAAAGAGTTGCAGGTCGTAATGGATTCGTTTTATAAAGCCGACACTGTGTACTTCAGTTCAGAGGGAGTAGCTTGGAAAGCCATAAAAGCCGTAGGCGAGGAAGACGTGCTCTGGTTGTACAGAGATCATCAGCCGTATTTGGACGCGTTTAAAATGGATTAAAACAAAAAACGCCCCGCGTGAAAGACTCCGCCGAGACGCTTTGAATTTTTGTAGAAGATGTGTTAACTATACCACATATCAAAGCGAAAATCAAGGGGTGAATGTATGGCGCGGCATTATCAACCGAAAACTAATAATCCATATCGTTTAGAGCATGATTTATATATGCAGATGTTTTATAAAATCCGCAGATACCCGACATTAATTGAAGAACGAGACAAGGCGTTATACGGCGCCCCTCCTCCGTCGGACGGAATGCCGAACGGAAAAGGCGTTACCGGGAATCCGACCGAGAAGCGTGCTTTGATATTAATGAGGATCAGGGAGGATATCGAGGCTATAGAACAAGCTATGATTTATCTTAGGGATAAATACAGAGATACATATACGGGAGAGCCGTTCGATCCGTACGAGTCATTTATGGATTACGGGGCGTTTTGCTATTATCGAAGTAAGAAGGGTAAAAATACAGCCCCGTGCGAAAGGACTTGGAAACGGTATAGAAGCGAATTTGCCTATATCGTAGCAAAAAAATTAAATTATTTTTAAAAATGTCACTTTGGGTAAAAGTCAAGTGGTATAATGGCTATAGTGAGGTTAAATGTAGACAGAACATTTTTAGTAACTTCCTCCTTTTCCAAAATATATTTTTATAGAGTCGTACCTTATTCGGTGCGGCTCTTTTTTCTAAGACGCCCGCGCGCCTCTTGCGGAATCACTTGCAAGCGAGATAAGCTTGACGACATAACGTAACGCGACTCAGCGGGTAATATAGATTAGGACGAGTGGGATCTGTACATCAAATTTATGTCGAGGGGCGGGCGGCTTTGATGTGTGTAGGAGTTAGGAGGATAGGGATTAGGAAGTAGGATAGAGAGGTGAAAAAACGTGGCTGAAAATCTGATAAAATCTGAAAGATTTAGCCTTACGGGCAAGAAGCTCAAAGTTGCGGAAGCCCTCGCGAATCCGGAGGCCGGACAGACCGACAAGGATATTTACACGGCGGTGGGTATCAGCCATGATACTTTTTACCGTTGGCTTAGAGAAGATAAAGAGATATTGGAGTACGCGGCGCATTTGATAGACAGGTACACGGACAAGGAGCTCGGCGCGGTATGGCGGGCGTTGATTGGCGAATGCAAGACCGGCAACGTACCCGCGATAAAGCTGTACTTCGAGCTTAAGGGCAAGTACAGCCAAAACGTTAAGGTCGAGGGCCTGAGCGACATTATCATAGTGGACGATATAAACGGAGGCGGCGAAGATGGTAAATCTTAGTTCAGTCATAGCTCCGGCGTTCTACTCTGTGCATAAGTCTATTCAGCGCGGCGAATATACGCATTACTGGCTCGGCGGCGGCAGAGGGAGTATGAAATCCACGTTCGCGGGAACGGAGATCGTTTTAGGGCTGCTTTCGGACGAGAGAGCCAACGCGGTTATCGTGCGCAAGATAGGCTTGTACCTGCGCGACAGCGTATACGAGCAGATACTCTGGACGCTCGACAAGCTCGGCATAACAGAGACGTTCAGGATAAAGACCGCGCCGCTTGAGATCGTGTATAAAAAGACCGGGCAAAAGATATTATTCAGGGGCGCCGACGAACCGCAAAAGCTTAAGTCGATAAAGGTATCCAAAGGATATATCAAGTATATCTGGTATGAAGAAGTCACCGAGTTCAAGGGCATAGAAGAGATAAGGACTATCAACCAGTCGCTTATGCGCGGCGGGGATAACTTCGTCGTTTTGTATACGTATAACCCGCCGATCAGTCAGAGGAACTGGGTAAACCGGGAGGCGGCGGTCGAGCAGAAAAGGAAGCTGGTACATAAGAGCACGTATTTGGACGCGCCCAAAGAATGGCTTGGGGGCGACTTCATACGCGAGGCGGAAGAGCTTAAGCGGACGCGCCCGGACAGCTACAGACATGAATATCTGGGCGAGGTAACCGGAACCGGCGGCGAGGTGTTCAACAACCTTGAACTGCGCCGGATAAGCGACGAAGAGATAAGCGGCTTCGACAGGATAGCGCGGGGTCTCGACTGGGGCTTTGCGTCCGATCCGCTCCATTACACGGTCAACCACTACGACAAGCGGCGGCGCAGGCTGTATATATTCTACGAGATCCATAAGACGGGGCTTAGCAACCGAAAGGCGGCCGAGCTTATCAGGGCGGAGAACAAGAGCAATTCGCTTGTGGTATGCGACAGCGCGGAGCCTAAGAGCATAGCCGAGCTCAACGACTTAGGCGTAAGGGCTATAGGCGCGAGAAAGGGGCCGGACAGCGTGGAGTATGGGACCAAGTGGCTTCAAGACCTAAACAAGATAATCATAGACCCGGTCAGATGTCCGAAGACGGCGGAAGAGTTCAGCGAGTACGAGCTCGAACGCGACCGAAGCGGAGAGCTGATAGCGAGGTTCCCGGATAAGGACAACCACAGCATAGACGCGGTGCGCTATAGCCGCGAGTACGATATGAGGAATGTGAGGGTAAGATAATGCTTACTATGACGGATATAATCAACGCGAAACTATCGCTTGCGGGATCGATGAGCGAGAGCGAGCTGATCAAATATATACTAAACGAGGACGCCGTAAGCGCTAAGAAGAAACGTATGTTCGAGGGGGCGCGGTATTACGCGACCGAACACGACAGCCTAAACAAGGCCTACGACGAAAGCGTAATCGAGGAAGTCGAAGAGGTGGACGGCGAAGAGAACACGAGGCGGCGAAAGCTCAAGAACCCGAACCGCAGCAACCACCATAATATAAACACGTTCCACACCAACCTTGTAGACCAGAAGACCGCGTATATAGCGGGCAAGGAACCGACGTTTACGGTCAAGGGCGCGGCGGACGGCGGAGAACTCAAGACGTACGAGGACTTTGTTACCGAGACGGCGGACGAAGAGTTTAACGTCCTGCTTCAGGACTGGATAACGGGCGCGTCCAACAAGGGCGCCGAGTGCGTCCACGTCTATTACGATCAGGACTTTAACCTCAAATATTGTATCGTGCCGATGGAAGAGATAATACCGATATACGACAGCGCCTTTCAACAGGAACTGGTCGAGCTTATCAGGTATTACACAATGACCGTGATAAAGCGCGGCGAGAAATACTTAAGGCGGCGGGTCGAATGGTGGACTAAGGACAAGGTTACCTACTACATAGAAAAGGAAAAGGACGTGTTTATCCACGATCCCAACGTGCCGGTCAATCCCGCGCCGCATTTTTGGGACGTGTCTTTCTTAAACGGCGCGGAGAAGAGCAAGCTGCCGAACTCATGGGGGCGGATCCCGTTCGTCATACTCGAAAACAACAGTCTGGGAACGACGGACCTACAGCTTAACAAGGGTTTGATAGACGCGTACGATATGATCTCGAGCGAGGGAACCAACACCCTGCTCGATCTTGTAGACCTCTACTGGGTGATACAGGGCTATGGCGGTGAGACCGCTTCGGCCATAGCGCGGCTGCTTCAGATAAACAAGGCGGTCAGCATAAACGACGCGGGCGGGAACATAGCCGCTCATCAGGTGGACTTGTCGCTGACCGGCAGGATAGAGCTTTTGAAAATGCTGAGGCGGGATATATACCACTTCGGTATGGGCGTAGACTTTGACAACGATACGCTGGGTACGGCTCCTTCGGGGGTAAGCCTAAAATTCAGGTATTCGGGCTTAAGGCTTAAGGCGGGCAAGATGGCGCCCAGACTCAAACAGGCGATAAAAGAACTGTTTTGGTTCCTGACATACGACTACAACAGACGAAATAATACGGCGTTCGACAGCGAGCTGATAGCGGTAAATCTCAACTACTCGGAGATAACCAACGACTTGGAGCAAGTCCAGATAATAGCCCAGTCGCAGGGCGTGCTGTCCGAGCGAACGCTGATAGAGAATCACCCGTTCGTTACCGACGTAAACGAAGAGCTCGACAGGATCGAGGAAGAGGAAAAACAGCGGGAGAAAAAGATGGACGAACGCATGAACGTTAATTACTTCGGAACCGGAGAGGGCGAAGATAACGCCGAGAGCGGTGATAACAATGCCGAATAACAACGCGGAGTATTGGGCTAACCGGTTCGCTATGCTCAAGGACGCGCAGTATAAGAAAGCCGACGAATACGTAAAAGAGCTTGGAAAGGTATACAGACAGATACGCTCAGACCTCGAGAAAGACCTTGCCAAATGGTATAATCGTTTGGCGGAGAATAACGAGGTATCCCTTGCGGAGGCTAAGCGTATGCTCGACAACGAGGAACTCGAAGAGTTTAAATGGACGGTCGAGCAGTACATAGAACGCGCCTCAGACGCGGGGCTTGCCAGAAAGTACATGAAAGAGCTTGAGAACGCGAGCGCGAGGGTCCATATTCGCCGTTTAGAGGCTATGGAGCTTCAAATCGAATATTATGTCGCCTTGCTTATGAACAGCGAGGAAAAGGGAATAAACGAGCTTCTGAGCGGTCTCTATTCGGATACGTATTATCAGGCGATATATGAAATACAAAAGGGATCCGGCATAGGCGCGGAGTTTACGGCGCTCAATACTCAGGCTATCGAAAATATAATGCTAAAGCCCTGGGCCGACGACGGTCTGAGCTTTGGCAAGCGGATACGAGAGAAATACGGTCCGGAGTTTGTAAACAGGCTCAGTAAGACGCTTTCAAGGTCGCTGATCAGCGGCGATTCACAGAGGAAGCTTGCCCGATCTTTAGAGAAAGATTTCGACCTCGCGGAGGGTCAGGCCGAGCGGCTGATACAGACCGAGAGCGCGTTCTTTATCGAGGCGGCGACGCTGAAATCATACGAAGAGACGGGCGTAGACGAATACAAGATAATCGCGACGCTGGACTATAAGACCAGCGAGATATGCAGAAGTATGGACGGCAAAGTCTTCAGCCGCAAAGACGCGGTGATCGGCGTAAATTGCCCGCCGTTTCACTGTAGGTGCAGGACTACGACGGTTCCGCTCACGGGCTACGAGGATATGTTCGAGCCGGGAGAGAGGGTAGCGAGAAACGCGGACGGCGATATATATTACGTGCCGGAGGATATGACTTATCCCGAATGGTACAAGAAATATGTCGAAAGCGACCCGGAGGAAGCGCTCAAGGTCAAGAAGCTTAAGAACAGAAGAGCCGACAAAGAGCAGTACGAGCGGTATAAGAAGCGTTTGGGCAAGGAAAACGTGCCGGAGACGCTTGACATGTGGCAGGAAAAGAAGTATAATAGAGAAAATGATGAAACGTTTAGTTTTATGGAGCTCGATTACAAACGTCGAGGGCGTTTGATAGATAACCCTGAACTCGCTTTGCCAAATGCGGAAAAAGCAACGGCTGGCGAAAGAAAGTTTACGAAATATTTGTTTGGCGGAACTAATAAAAACGGACTTGCAAAAGGTAGGGCTTTTAAGAGTCGGCTTGGTTATGATATAGATAATTTTGAAGAATTACGACAGAAAATTTTAGAGGCGGCGACAAAATATCCCGCGACAAAAAATGGCGTCGGTGAATGGGGCGTTCGTTATGAGCAGAAAATAGTGCTTTATGGGCGCAAAGGGACGCCCGCAAACGTTATTGTAGGTTGGTGTACAAAAGACGACGCTACATGGTTGACAAGCGTTTATATAAAGGAGATCGACAGATGATTATTAAACAGTATGACACGGTATTATTGAAAGACGGTCGAGAAGCGGCCGTTGTTGAAGCTTTTGAAAATAAACATTTCATAGTCGATGTTGGAGATAGCCCCAAAAACTGGGAGACTATAGATGTGTCAATAGATGATATTGAAAAGGTAATTGATTATGAAACATAGTAAATGAGACAGGTTCCGGCGCGCCTCTTGCGTAACGCGTACCAGGCCGGAGCCGAAAACTAAATAAACACACCGCTTTGCAAAATGCAGGCGGTTTTTTTATGCCAAAAAGGAGGTAATTTAAATGGCAAAGGTACAGATCGTAAACAAAGGCGGAGCCAAAACGGTGTTTGTGGACGGGCTGAAGATACCGGACGTTATGAGCGCTACGATGTACGTACGGCCGGGCTCGGTCGACTCACTCAACCTATCGATAGCGGTAGACGAACTTGAGATCAAAACAGAACAAAGACCCGAGTAAGTCTTAAAACTGCTTGTTTTTTATGCTCAAAATCAGGAGGTAAGAGAAAATGGAAGCATTAAAAGAGCTGTTTGGAGACGGACAACTGAGCTACGCGGAGTTTGAAAAGGCGGTAAAGGGCAAGGGTATCGAGCTGGCCGATCTGTCCGGCGGGGCTTACGTCTCTAAGGAAAAGTACGACGGCAAGGCGAACGAATTGACGGTCGCCAACCAGTCCATAGCCGGGCTTAAGAAGGACCTTAAGGCCTTCGAGGGCGCGGACGTCGAGGGACTCAAGAAACAGGTCAAGGACTGGGAGGATAAGTACAACAGCGACATATACGAGCTCAAGAAGAACGCGGCCGTAGACGAAGCGATAAGGCGGGAGAACGGGCGCAACGCTAAGGCGATTAAGGCGCTTATCGACATGGACAACATAACCCTCGACGATAAGGGCAACCTTAAGGGCTTCGATCTCAGCGAGCTTAAGAAGAGCGACGCGTATTTGTTTAACGTGGAGGAACATAAGAATCAGGGCGCGGGAGTGAGCGCCGGAGATCAGGGCGGCGAGGCGAAGGCGGCCGACAGTACGGACACCATCATAGACAAGGCGCGCGCGTATTTGGGGCTTGGAAAAGATAATTAAATTAACATAAATCAATTTTAAGGAGTTGAGAGAAAATGGCAAACAGCATTACATTAGCTGAAAAGTTCGTGCCTGTGATCGACGACATATATAAACGTACGTCGGTGACCGAAGGCATGGACAGCGCGACGCAGGTAGATTTTACGGGCGTCAACGAGGTAAAGGTACTTAAGGTATCGACGACCGGACTCGGCGATTACAGCAGGGAAGACGGTTATCCTAAGGGCGACGTTACCGCGTCGTGGGAGACGATGACCTTGAGCGAGGAGAGAGGTAAAGAGATCTCTATCGACCGTATGGACAACGAGGAGACGCTCGGTATGACCTTCGGCGCGGTAACGGGAAGATTCGTAAGGGACTGGGTAAGTCCGGAGCTTGACGCGTACAGGTTTGCAAAGTACGCGTCCGCGACGGGTATACTCACAACTACGGCGGCGACGCTCGCTAAGGACAGCATACTCGCGGCGATCGACGAGGGCTGCAGGGCTATGGACGAAAAGGAAGTCCCGGTAGAGGGGCGCAGGCTTTATGTGAGCAGCGACCTAAAGCCGGTACTCAATTCGGCGCTCAGCAGGCAGTGGGGTTCGGACGGTACGGTCAACACCGTGCTCGCGGGCTACAACGATATGCCGATCACCTACGTGCCTAAGTCGAGGTTCTATACTCAGATAACGTTAAACGACGGCAAGACCGCTTGGGGCTACGCTAAGACGGCTACGACCGGCGCGGACATCAACTTTATGATAATCCAGCCGGACGCGATACTTCAGGTCACGAAGTTCGCCCTGCCTAAGATATTCGACCCGGACACGAACCAGGACAAGGACGCCTGGAAGTTCCAGTTCAGGCTCTATCACGACGCGTTCGTGTACGAGAACAAGGCGAGCGGCATATATCTGCATAAGGCTCCGGCCGCTACGGGCTAAGAGAAAAGAGGCGGATAATCTATGCTGATAACTAAAGGCGGGATAAGCAGGAACATAGACGATAAGAACGCCGCCGTGTATATCGCAAAAGGTTATACGGCGGTAACCGGACAAGGGGTAGATAAAGATGCAGGAAAGGCTAAAACTGCTAAAACAACTGCTCGGAATAAGCGACGACAGTAAGGACGCGATCCTCGAATACGAACTGAGTACGGTCGAGGATATGATACTAAACTACTGTAACATTAAAGAGATACCGGACAGGCTCGAGAATATCCTTGTCGGCATATGCGCCGACTATCACCGTGCGTCCGGCTACGGCGACGAAGAGGGCGCGGGAGTAGTTAAGAGCGTGAGCGAGGGCGACACTTCGGTCTCGTACGGTTCGGCGTATTCGGTATCCGAGAATCCGGGCATGGAGTTTTTGAAGGGCTATACGGCTCAGCTTAACAGATTCAGGAGGTTTGGAAAATGAACAGGGCGAAGGCGCTCCGCAAGCTATGGACGGACAAAATGAAAATAGAAATTTCAAAATACCAAAAAGACGAAGAGACAAGGCAACAATTACGCCGTATCGTAGCGGTCGCGGAGGACGAGCCGTGCCGGGTCTCGTTTTCTTCAGCGCCGGCGGTCTCGGATCAAGAGGGAGTCGCCGGACAGACTCAATCTGTCAAGCTGTTTTGCAGTCCGGATATACGGATCGAGCCGGGTTCAAGGATAACCGTAACGCGGGGCGGCAAAGAGACCGCGTACGCTATGAGCGGCGTTCCGGCAGTGTATAAGTATCATCAGGAAATCAATCTCGAGCTGTTTGAGAGGTGGGCGTAATGTCAAAAGGCGGAAAATGCGAATACGACGACGTGATGAGGTTCCGGGCTAACCTTGAGAGGTTTCAAGGCAGGGAACTCGACGCGCTGGCAAGGCGTATCTGTAACACGATAGCGAAGGAGCTTTACAAAGACGTTAAAAATAATACGCCAACCGGCGTAAGGACGAAGAATCCCGGCAACCTAAAACGAAGCTGGAAGCAGTCGGCGGTAACTAAATCAGGCGCCCATTGGACGGTCACCGTATACAACACAGCCGATTACGCTATATACGTCGAATACGGACACCGCACAAGAGATCATAAAAAATGGGTCGAAGGTCGGTTCATGCTGACGAACGCAAAGAAGCGGATCGACAAAAAGGCGCGGATCATAATCTCTGAAGAAGTCAAAAAGAAATTAGGTGAGATGTTTGGTTAGTATGTTACTTAGCGGGATAACCGTCAAGCTGGACGAACTGTTTAACTCGGGCGGCGATAAGTATAAGATATATACGAATAACGTAGAGCAGGGACTTGAGTCGCCCGCTTTTTTTGTGTCCGTGATCCAGAGCGAGGTTACGCCGCTGCTCGGCAGACGCTGTAAATGCAGCGCGTCTATGGACATAAAATATTTCCCCGAATCCGATTTTGAAAAGACGGACGAACTGCTCGAGGTAGGGGATACCCTTATCCACAACATGAGGTTTATCGAGCTTTTGGACGGGTCGAAGGTTCAGGGGATCAACAGGTATTACGAGGTAGTGGACGGCGTTTTGCATTTCTTTATCGACTATCTGTATACGATGAACTTCATAGAAGAGCCGGACGCTTTGATGAGCGGATTTGAGCTGAAAGGAGATGTGAAAAATGGCGGTTAGGACGAAGACGGGGGCTGAGGCGGCCAAGACGGCGGAGACCGAAGTCCCTAAGAAGACTAAGACGAAGGCTAAGACCTACACTAAAGAGCAAATTCTAAGGTCGGACGTCTACAGATACAGACGCGATCTTGTGGGGGCGCTCTTGGAGGACGGGAAGAGCTACGAGATAAAAGAGGTAGACAATATGATAGAAAATTACTTAAAAGGAGGTAAATAGATATGGCTTTAGGAGGCGGAACATTCATAACGCAAAACAAGGTTTTGCCCGGCTCGTATATCAATTTCATATCGGCGGCGACGGCTTCGGCCGGACTGTCTGAGCGCGGTATAGCCGCTCTGCCTATGCCGCTCGATTACGCGCCGACCGGCGTGTTTGAGGTCACGGGCGAGGATATGCAGAAGAACACGAGAAAGCTGTTCGCCTGCGATTATACGGATATCAAGCTGAGACCGCTGAGAGACGCGTTCAGGCATTGCACGAGGGCGTACGTATACAACATAAACGGCGGCTCGACGGCGAAAAACGCTACAAACACATACGCGACCGCGAAGTATCCGGGCGCGGGCGGCAATAACTTTTCGATAAAGATAGAATCGATCGCCGGAGACGATACCAATTACAGGGTGTCGACTTTGCTTGCGGGAGTCGTACTCGACGAACAGATCGTGCCTAAGACGGGCGGCGCGGCTCAGCTTGTAGACAACGACTATGTGACGTTCGCTAAAGAGGCGACGCTTGCGGAGACGGCGGGAACGGCGCTTGCGGGAGGCGTAACGGGTACGACCCCGACTTATCAGGACGCGCTCGACGCGCTCGAGGCGTATTCGTTCAACACGCTTTGCTGTACGGCGACCGACGACACTACAAAGGCGCTGTTTGCGAACTATACTAAGCGGCTTCGCGACGAGATGGGTAAGAAGTTCCAGGTCGTGATACACAAGTGTCCGGCGGCGAACGCCGACTTCGAGGGCGTAATAAACCTTGACAATATAGTCGCGGGAACGAAGACGACCGACGCGGACTATAACGCGCTGGTATACTGGCTGACCGGAGCGGAGGCCGGGTGCGAGGTGAACCGGAGCTGCACCAATATGCTCTACGACGGGGAGTATTCGGTCGATACCAATTACACCCAGCAGCAGCTTATTGACAATATAAACGCGGGCAAACTCACGCTCCACAGGGTGGACGACAGCGTTAGAGTTTTGACGGATATAAACTCGCTTACTACGTATACGAGCGACAAGGGCAAGATATTTGCGAGCAACCAGACGATCAGAGTCATAGACCAGATAGCTAACGACATAGCGAGCCTGTTTAACTCGAAGTATTTGGGCGTATACCCGAACGACGTTATGGGCCGCGTCGAGCTTAAGGCGGATATAACTTCGCACCACGAACAGCTCCAGAATATAGGAGCTATAGAGAACTTCGACAGCGGCGACGTTACTGTAGAGCGCGGCGATGAGAAGACCTCCGTAGTTGTTACGGACAACGTCGAGGTGGTAGGTACTATGGAGAAACTGTATATGACGGTCGTAGTAGCTTAGAAAGGAGATTTGGATCATGAGCGTAACTAAAATGCTTGGCAAGGACGCCATATTCGCGGCCCTTGCAGAGTGCTATATAACAATAGGCGATAAGCGATACAACTTTATGCAGGCGATCAACTTAGAGGCGACGATCGAGAAGAACAAGACCGAAGTCCCTATTTTGGGTCAGACCGGTAAGGGCAACAAGGCGGCTGGCTGGGCGGGTTCGGGCTCGATGGAAGCGCACTATAACCAGTCGGTGTTTCGCAGTCAAATAGCGAACTATATAAAGAATGGCACGGACGTCTATTTCGATATCAAGGTAATCAATGAGGACCCGACGTCGGACGCGGGGCGGCAGATCATATGGCTCAAGAACTGCAACATGGACAACGTTATCGCGGCGTCGTTCGACTCGGACGGCGAATATTTGACCGAGAGTATGGACTTCACGTTCGACGATTACGAGGTCGTAGAGGGATTCAACGAGCTTACGGGATTTGTACTAAACGATACTGAAGATACAGAAGGAGGAAATTAATCATGGCTACGTTAAAAGGCTTTTTAAATCCAATAAAGGTTGAGGAACGCGACGTTATCATAAGCGACAGATTCATAGGCGAGGACGGCCAGCCGTTGCCGTTTAGGATCAAGCCGGTCGGGAGCGACGTTATGAGCGCGCTCGAACAAGAGGCCGTAGAGCAGACGACGGGCAAGGGCAAGAGCGTAGGTATAAAGACCGACACCCGCAAGTATATCAACGGGCTTTTGGCGGCGTCGGTAGTCAGCCCCGATCTCGACGCGGTGGATATTCAGGACGCTTACGGCGCAAGTTCGGCGCGGGAGCTGATAGATAAAATGTTGCTTGCGGGCGAGAGAAACAGGCTCTTAGAGGCCGTCAACGAGATAAACGGCTTAGACAAGAGCCTTGACGATATGGTCAAAGAGGCAAAAAACTAATAAAGGGCGATGGGCTCAGCAGTTACGCTATGCATTATCTGTACGAGTTCCACCGCCTGCCTTCCGAATTTCTGGCGCTCAGCGATGAGGAAAAGGCCTTTATCATAGCGTGTATAGACGTGCATGTGGAAGAGAAGAAAAAGGAAGCGAAGAAGGCTAAGAAAAAATCGAAGGGGCGGCGATGATTTCCGCCTCTTTTTTAGTACCTTAAGAAAGGGGGCGGAGCTATGCCCGATACCTTGCAGACCAGTATTGAATTATATGATAAGGTGACCGCGCCGACTAAGAATATGGTAAACGCCTTGTCGAAGATGTTAGACGTTTTTAAAAGCCTTGACAGCTCGATAGCGGGCGGTTTAGACACGTCGGCGCTGACAAGCGCGGAGAGGGAACTGAACGCCATAAAAGCGACGATGACCCAGACCGAGCAGAGCGCCGGCCAGGTCAGCGACGAGTGGAATAAGATGGGAGCTGCCGTGAAACAGGCGAGCGTCGATACCAACGCGCTTATAGGCTCTTTAAACGGAGCCGCCGCAGCGGCGAATAACTTAAGGGAACCCCTTACGGGTCTCGAGAGGGTAAACAGAATGAACGAGCTAAACAGGCTGTTCAGAGAGGCCGGGCAAGGCGCGGCGGAAGCGGCGACGCATGTTACCGCGTACGCTTCGAGGCTCGATAAATGTAACGTCGAGGCCGCCCAGCTTAAAAGTACGCTTGAAAGAATGCGCAGCGTTCAGCCCTTAAGCGGGATCAGCGCGGATATAGAGGAGTTTGATATTCGCGCGTCGCTTTTAAAAAGCAAATTATCAAATTTATTCAGCGCTATAAAGCCGTCCAATGTATTTAAACAGGTAAGTAATCAGGTTTTACAGCTGCAATGGAATATATCGAGCGCTATGCACTCCATGAAACAGTTCGCGTCTACTAAGCTGAGTAATCTTAAGTCTGGGCTGACGGGTATAAAAAATACGCTGACGCAAGGCCAAACGGGAGCTAAGGGCTTCGTTACTGCGCTTAAGAATATCGGAAAGATAAGCGTTACCAGTTTGGTAAACGGCGTTAAAAACGTTGGAACTCAGCTTAAAAACGGCGTTAGCAAGGCCAAAGAATTTGCTTCGAGCCTAAAGCAAGCCGCAAGCGTGACTTTTAATAAATTGGCGAACGGTATCAAGTCGGCGGGGAGCGCTTTGGGAAGCGCGGCGTTATCCGGCGCGAAAGTCGCCGCAGGAGCGCTTGCGGCGGGTACGGCGGCCGTCGGCGGTTTGATAGCTAAAGGTATCTCTTACAATAATCAGATGGAGCAGTATCAGACTTCGTTTACTACTCTCCTCGAGGGGAATCAAACAGCGGCCGACGGGCTTGTAAGCTCTCTTAAAGAGATGGCGGATACAACCCCGTTTGAGATGACCGATATGTCGAGCGCGGCGCAGACCCTACTCGGTTTCGGCGTTGCGGCGGACAAGGTCATGCCGTCGCTTCAGGCTTTGGGCGACGTTTCTCAGGGCAACTCGGAGAGGTTCGGTAATCTGTCGTTGGCGTTCGCTCAGGTTCAGGCGGCGGGTAAGCTTACCGGACAAGACCTGTTGCAGTTCGTAAACGCGGGCTTTAATCCGCTTCAGGAGATGTCGAGGACGACGGGCAAGAGTATGGCGCAGCTCCGTGAAGAAATGTCTGAAGGCGCTATTTCGGCTGAAATGGTAGCCGACGCGTTTCAGAGCGCTACAAGCGAGGGCGGCAGGTTCTACCAGTCTATGGAGAAGCAGAGCAAAACCTTTAGCGGTCAAATGTCGACTATAAAGGACAACGTTAATTCCATGCTCGGAACGTTGACAAGCGGGCTACAGCAGGATCTGGCGGCGAACTTCTTGCCGCAGATAAACGAATCGTTAAGCTCGCTGAACGCCGCGTTCAGCTCCGGAGGCATGGAGGGTTTCCTAAACGCGCTTCCAACGGCTATGGACGGTATCATATCGGCTGTAGCGGCAAAACTTCAAGAAGGGTTGCCTACGATAATCAATATAGTCGTATCGGCGCTAAGCTCTATGGCTAACTCTATCGCTGAATATTTACCGTCGTTTGTATCGACTATAGGCGACGGACTGCTTCAGCTCTTACAGGGATTGGTAGATACGCTTAGGACTTCGGGACCGCAGTTGATTAGCGGCGTGTTAGACTCGCTCAGTCAGTTTACTATGGGATTTTTAGACACGCTCCCGCAGCTTGCGGACGTAGGCGTGTCGCTGGTAACTTCGCTTGCGCAGGGCGTAGCCCAAGCGGCGCCCATGCTGATACCGGCGGCTGTTGACGCGGTTATGAACTTTACGAACGGTATTTATAATAATATCGGCTCTCTTATTACCGCCGGATTGCAGTTGGTCTCCGGATTGGTTCAAGGGATATTTACAGCGATACCCCGGCTGGTTTCGGCAATACCCACGCTTATGACAAGCTTTGTAAACGGCATTACTTCAAATTTGCCCGCAATAATCGAGATGGGCGTGCAGATGTTAGTGCAATTGGTCGTTGGCTTAGTGACGGCGATACCGAAGTTGAGCATGGCGGTACCTAAAATAGTAAAGGCTTTGTGGGACGGTTTGACGTCTATAAACTGGCTTGACTTAGGTAAAAATATCCTTTCAAGCATAGGCGACGGAATCAAAAGCGGTCTAAAAAGCCTTTTCGGTATAGGCGAAGACAGCGGAGAGGCGGTTGTAGAGGGGTACGAGAGCGGGTCGAGCGGTATATCTTCGTCCGCGATCAATTCGGGACTGGAAGCCGCGCAAGGGTTCAGTTCCGGTATAACCTCGAATATGGGCTTAGCTACAGGCGCGGCGAGCGATATGTCTCAAAACGCGGCTTCAGCTTTTGGTAGCGGTTCGCTTCTTTCCAATTTAGAGGGCGCGGATATGACAAGCGACTTTGCCGCAGGGATCACGGGATCGAGCTATGCGGCCAAATCGGCGGCGGGCGGAGTGTCGTTAGATACGGCTAACGCTTTCGGAGATTATTCAAGCCTTACAAACGCGGCGGGAACGGATATGACAAGCGGCTTTGCAAGCGGGATAAATGCAAGCGGACAAACTCCGGTACAGGAGGCGCAGTCAATATCGGCTAACGTACAAACGGCTCTTGACAACGCGAGCGCTTCTATAAATAACTTCATGGTACAGCTGACCAACACACTAACGAACGCCAAAAGTAACATATCGTTGTGGGTGAGCGAGCTATCCGCAGAGATACAGAACGGGTTGAAATTCGACGGAACTAACGGCGTGATAACCAATTTTATGATAGGGCTTACAAATACGCTGACAAGCGCAAAGACCAATATAGTGTTGTGGTTTAGCGAGATCGCGGCGGAGGTTCAGGCAAAGACGGACGCGATGATCTCGGCGTTGCAAGGGTTTCAAACCTCGCTTTATAATACCGATCCGGCGCTAAGCTCCCTTACCTCAGCCGTGACTCAGATGGAGGACGTAGTAAAGAGCGGCATGGATACGGTAGCTAAGACTGCGAGCCAGAAGATGAAAGAGTTCGTGCAGGCCATATCCAACGGCGGAACGCAGACCAAAACAAAGCTTAGCGAGATCAAGACGAATATAGAGACCGTATTTACTACAATCAACCTCAGAGATACGGGGAAGAATATTATACAGGGCCTTATAGACGGTATAGACTCGAAGCGCAGCGCCGCGATCGCGGCCGCTCGGGATATAGCCGACGCGATAAGAGACACTATAGACTCGGCTATGGGCATAGCGTCCCCCTCTAAGGTCATGATGGAGAAAGGCCGCTACATAACCGAAGGTCTGGCCATAGGCATGGAGAACCGGTTAAGAGACGTAAAGAGAGCCGCGCTTTCCTTGAGTTCGGCGGCGGGCGAATATCCCAAAACTACTTTCGGAAACAGGGATACCGTTACCGCTCGGGGCGATTACAGCGATATACGCAGCGCGGCGGGAAAGAGCGACAGGGGCGAGACCAAGACGATAGTCAAGGCTCCGATAACCATAACGATAAACAACGATAACGAGATAAGCAGCGAGATGGATCTGACCGACGTGATCAAGCGAATGTCAAACGGCATATACGCTAATCTGCAATCAAATCTGGAGGCGAATTATGGCGTATAAATTCTATATAGCGGGCAAGCTGTTGCCCGTGCCGCCGCCTACTATGACTATAACCATAAACAACCAAAACGAAAGGGTAAGTCTTGTGGACGACGGCGAGATAAATATAATCAAGCGACCGGGACTTAAAGAGTTCAGCTTTGAGATATTGTTACCGGCGGTAGAGTATCCGTTTGCGAGCTATGAGACAAGTTACATAAACCCGCGATACGGAACGACTCAGAATGTAACGCCGCCTATAGAATACCTCGAACTGTTCCAGACGCTTAAAAACGAACGCTTACCGTTTCAGCTCGATATATACAGGGAACTGCCGAACGGAGAGGATACCTGGTATACCAACGAGACGGTGACGCTCGAGGACTACGAGGTCGCTGAGGACGCGGAGGACGGGTGCGACGTAAGAGTATCCTTAAACTTTTGCCAATACAAGGACTACGGCGCCCAGATAGTTATCTTAAACGCCGACGGAGTGACATACCGGACCGTAAGAGCCGACGAGAAGCGCATAATGCGGGTCGCTACGGCTCAGGAGGGCGACACCTATTACACAATAGCCTGCCGCGAGTTCGGCTCTGAGAACGTAAACAGCGACGTCGTGCGGTATCTTGAGAAGATAAACAGAGACCCGGACGCAAGCGACTACCTCGCGATCGAGAACGCGGAGGAATGGCAGGACGATATATATTCGCTCCGCTGTAACTGCGTAGCCCTGATAGACAAGACTTTCGGCGGGGCGAGCAAGTACGAGGGCGATATTTTACCGGGTTTGCACTGGGCGGAGAAACACGTCGTGTCGCTGTATAAAAAGACGTTCCTTACCGATTACGACTATTGGATAAACGCCGACAACCTAAGCGGCAATATATCCCAAGCCGAAATACTCGCGCTCTGCGATAAGGCGACCGGCGGCATGCTCGACGCGTACGTAGGGCGGGAGACAGACCATTGGGGGAGAAACCACTTAGACAGCCTTTGCGATAAGGAAATAGTCTATAACCCCGATCTTTGGCTGGACTTCGACGGCCCCGCGCTAAATTCAAGGGTCAAAGCCTTAGTGAGAAAGAGCGCGGAGCTTTGCGAGGCGTACGGGATACTGAGCGAGGGGCAGACTGTAAAACTTACCGACGACAGTTACGGAACGTACGATGAATGGCTTGCGGGAAACAGTGGGTGAAAAATATATTATTGACATCTAATATATGCGTATGATATACTAAATTAAAATATAAGGTATATCGGAGGTAAAAAATGGGCTTTTCTAATTATAATCCAGCTGAACGTATGAGCGAAAGGCTAACGCTTAATTGCGATATGAATACTGCGTATAATGCGTTTTTAAAAGCGGTTAACGATCTTCCTAAGTTTAAATTGGACTCGGAAAATAGGACGTTAAATAGGTTGACAGTGAAAACTAAAGCCTCGCTATTCAGTTGGGGCGAAATAATGACAGTGCAATTAAACAGCGTAGGGGATCAAACAGAAGTTATTATTTCAAGCGGACTAAAAACATCTATAGGTTCGCAGGGAATAATGGCGCAGCAAACTGTTGGCGTAAAAAACAAGAAAAATATTGACATTTTGCTGAATGAAGCAAGTAAATATTTGTGATTAAAAATTTAAGATTGTTAAGACGCTCGCACGGGCGTCTTTTTGTTTACCCAAAAAAGAGGTGATCGATTGGCGACTGGAAAAGATTTAGTAAACGTAGCGTTAAAAGAAGTAGGCTACACAGAGGGCGCGAACAACTCCAATAAATACGGGGCGTATTACGGCCGCAACAATGAATATTGGTGCGCGTTCTTCGTTTCATGGTGTCTCGAGCAGATAGGTATCGACGACTACGGCGGCGAGGGCGCGTCGTGGAATTTCGCGCTTGCCGCAAGAGATAGAGGAATCGGAACATATCACGCAAAAGGCAGCGGGTATTCTCCAAAGATGGGGGATTTATTTATTGAAGGTTTCACCGGCGGATATGCAGATCATATAGGCATAGTAAAAGAGGACGCGAGCGGCGGAACTTTTTCTTCTGTAGATGGTAATTCAGGGAACGCCGTGTCTGTTAATTATGGGCGAAGCGTTTCGGAATTTTGCTACGTCACCCCGCCGTACGACGGAGCCGCAACGTCTGAGCTAAAACCGCAGCGCGAGGTAGTCATAGAAGTACCCGCAGGGTTGGGCACAGTCTACACGTATATGAACTGGAGCGCCATTACAAATACGTCTTCGACGCAGTATCAATTAATAAACGAAGCGGAAGCGAATAACGATAGACATTATGATAACGAAGGATACGGCATGGTTGGAGAAAGGTTCGCTTTGGCTATGACGTCTACTTTCGGAGCGATCGGGGATTACGTAGACGTATATATGGAAAACGGGCGCGTTATACATGGTATTCTTGCCGACGCAAAACATCAAGGGGCGCCTGTGTCGTGGGATCCAAACCCGGCTAATAAATGGGGGCATAACAACGGCGAGCGTATCGTCGAATGGGTGACTAACTGGCGTAATCACGATAACCCGCCGAGCGACGGCTGCGTTTTAAAGGTAATAAATTTGGGAAATTACTTCGAGTACCCCGAATACGCCAACGCTTCAAGTTATACAAGCTCGAGCGGCTCAAGCGAGTCCAAGCCGATCACCACGACCGCGACGATGAGCTACGTCGGAGAGCAGGCGGGAGTCAGGAACAACATATTCGACGGGCTCAGAATGAAGAATCAGAGCAATATCGAGCTGTATATTGCAAACCCGGACGGCAGAATATACAAGCCGGTTATCTGCGATAAGATCGAATGGGAGCCGCCTAAGAACTCTTACGCTATGCTCGGCTTTACAGCGCTAAAAGACCCCGTTTTGGACTTTCAGGAAGGCGCTCAGGTAATATTCAAGTATCGCGGCGAAAACGTCTTTTGCGGCTATGTGTTCGAGAAGAGCCGGAGCGACGGCTACAGGATAAAGGTCACGGCTTACGACCAGCTCAGATACTTCAACAACAAGGATATATACGTGTATCAGGATATAACGGCGTCCGAGCTGCTTACGGCCATATGCAAGGACCACAGCGTAAAGCTGGGCGGCGTATACGATACCGGGATCAAGCTGCCGCTTACGGTCGAGGATAATACGCCTTTGATAGATATAATGTATAACGCGCTCCAATATACGGTGTCTCAGGGCGGCATATATTGCCTGTTATACGACGATTTCGGTCAGGTGCGGCTCGATCCTCAGTATTGGTTTAGAGTTCCCTATGCGGTCAATAAAGAGACCGTGCAGAGTATAGACTACACGTCGAGCATTAACGAGGGAACTTTCAACAGGATAAAGACCTACCGCGATAACGAAGAGACCGGAGTCAGAGAGGTGTACATAAACGACAAGTCGGCCGAGTTCAGCCAGTGGGGAGTACTTCAATACGTCCACCAGCTCGAAGACGGTCAGGACGGCGCGGCTATGGCCGAGAACCTCATAAAGATAACGACCAATAAAACGCGGTCGCTGTCCGTAAAGGGCGCGTTTGGGGATATACGCGTAAGAGGCGGCTCGAGCGTGTTTGTGGACTTGGATCTGGGCGATCTTTTGCAATACGGGTATATGGAAGTCTCGGGGGCTAAGCATACCTTTACAGACAGCAGTCATACAATGGACCTGGATTTGATAGGAGGTCAGTTTATATGATCGAGTATATGGCCTTGATAAAGGCGATCAAGCAGATAGTGAAAGAACAGCTCGAGAGCGAAAAGCTGACCGATATGTTTACAGGTTACGTCAGCTCGGAGAATCCGCTCGTGATCAAAATATCCGATAAGATACCGCTTAGCGGAAAACTTTTGGTCGTTCCCGAATACTTTACAAAGAAGACGTATAATATAACCGGCGCGGATCATTCGCATACCTTAGAGATAGATAACAGCCTGAAGACGGGCGACGTCGTTAATCTCTTAAGGGTTCAGAATGGTCGGCGTTTTGTTGTGATGGGAGTGAAGAAGAATGGTACCCAATAACTTTTATCCGCCGGAGACGTTCAGAGACGCGCAGAGGAAGATACTTCCGTCAAAGACGTTCTATATAGACTTCGAGAATAAACGTCTATCCGGCAAGGTAGACGGGATAGACGCGCTCAAGCAGAGCATATATATGATACTCCAGACGGAGCGGTACAGGTGGCTTATCTACAGCAGAGACTACGGCGCGGAGTTCGACGAACTGAGGAACAACCCAAAGACGTATATAATCCCTCAGCTCCAAAGGCGGATAACTGAGGCGCTCATGGCGGACGACAGGATAACCGCCGTTTCCGGATTTAAATTTGAGGTGAATAAGAATATATACAGCGTGACTTTTGAAGTTACGAGCAATATAGCGGACGATAAGATAACGCAGACTTACGATGTGGAGGTGTGAAAATGGCGATACCTGATTATAACGAAATACTCGAGCGTATGCTTGCGAGAGTATCGGACGAATACGACAAGAGAGAGGGGAGCCCGGTATATATCGCGCTCGCTCCGGCCGCGTTTGAAATGCAGAGGGTCTACGCTTTGGCTTCGGGAACGGAGGACAACGCGTTCGCGGACACCGCCGATTACTATTATTTACAGCGCAGAGCGGCGGAGCGCGGACTCACGCCTTACCCGGCGACAAACGCGATAGTTAGAGGCGAGTTCAACATAGACGTGGATATAGGCGCGAGGTTCTCCGTGCTCAATTCGACGGTCAACTACTACGTCGCCGAAAAGAGAGAGGACGAAGAACATTCGTATAATCTGGCCTGCGAGACTACGGGCGAGACCGGGAACATCAGTTCGGCGGAGCTGGTCCCTATCCAAGAGATAGAAGGGCTTACAAGCGCGAGGATAACCGGCGTAGTCGTAAACGGCGAGGACATGGAGAGCGAGGACGATTTTAGAGAGCGGTATTTCAGCTCTATCACAGACCAGTCGTTCGGCGGGAACAAGGCGGCGTATAAGGAATACGTAAACAGTATAAACGGCGTGGGCGCGTGTAAGGTATATCCGTGCTACAACGGCGGCGGCACGGTAAAGGTAACTATTATGGATACTGAAATGGGCGCCGCGAGCATAGACCTTGTAAAGGCCGTTCAGGATAGTATCGATCCGATCGACAGGGGATCGGAGAGCGCGCTGAATACGAGAAAGGCGGACGACTTAACGCCGCCCGACGGCGTAGAGGTGGAAGACGACGACAAACTGCCGCAGGACAACCCGCCCGAAAAGCCCGATTTCGTGTTTGACTGGGACGATAACGCGGAGCTTATGAAAGCCAAAGTGGACGGAGTAACCAACGCGGAGCGGTTCAAAAGCGTATTCGGCGAAAATCTTAGAAGTTACTGTTTAAGATTGATCCCTATGGGGGCTAACGGCAGGGTATTAGAGATACCGTTTACCATAGACGTAGACTGCGCGGGCGCGTGTTCGCTGTTGGTCATATGCTACGAGTATAACGGCAGATACCACAAAGGCCAGCTCTTTAATTCGGACGGAACAAGCGCGATCGGCGACGTTATAGATAATACCAATAAAAGTAATTTGTGCGTAGCTACAAGATACCTATCCGGTCAATGGTCTAACGCCGTAGCGGTGGAGGAGTTCGATCTGGGCGAGCTTACGGCGGGGGAATACGTATTTAAAATAACCTCTCCGGCGTCGAATACGAACAGTATCTACAGCATAGGTTTCTTGCTTGGAAGTAAACCGGCCATATACGGCGGAGGACTCGGCTCGGGCTGGGCGCCTATAGGGCATAGCGTGTATGTGGACACTGTTACGGTGGACGGGATAACGATAACCGTCGATAAAGCCGGGCTTGTCTGGGAGGACGGCGCGGAGGACAACGAACTCACAAAAGAGAAGACGGAGACCGCTATAGGCGAGTATTTCTCCGAGCTTACAAACGAATGGGCGGAGGACGATAACGACGATCCGATAGTCATACGCGTATCCCAGATAAAGAAGCGTTTGCTCGACACGCCCGCGCTCGAGGATATAGGTACGGTCAAGATCAACGGCTCGGAGGCCAACCTTACATTGTCGAACGCGCATATACCCAGCTACAGCGCGCTTATCGTGGAGGAATAGCTATGGAAAACTATACTCATACAGAAAAACTATTGCCGGATGATCTGAGGGATATAGGCGAGTTTCAGGCTATCTGCGACGCGCTAAACGCCGAGATCGATACGCTGCTTACCTACATATGGCAGGTCAGACGCGCTCCGTACGTTTTGGACGCGGACGAATATGGGATAAGCAGGCACGAGAAAGCGCTCGGGATAATCCCGGCCGACGGGGATACCTTAGAAGACCGGCGGTTCAGAGTGTTGTCGACCTATGCCGGAGACCGGCCGTATACAAAGCGGACGCTGTATAACATGCTTACCGAGCTTTGCGGCGCGGACGCGGTATATCTTAAGATAGACGTGCAGAATTTTAAAATAACGGTCAGGATAGGGCTTCAGAGCAAGAGCATGTACGATTCGGCGGTGAAGCTGATAAACAGGGTGAAGCCCTGTAATATGTTGCTCGACCATAAACTGCAATATCGGACTTGGAGAGAGGTCAAAGAAGGAACCAATTCATGGGCGGACTTAACGCCTTATACTTGGCAAGATATATACGAGAAAGAGGGTATTATTAATGGCTGAAACAATTAATTATAAATTTCCAATACCTACATTATCAGGGGTGGCTGACATTTCCTTAGTAGGCGACGCTATAGAAGATATAGATTCAACGATAAAGAGCGTAAGCGACGTTGCGGGCGGAAAGGCGCCGGAAAATCATGCAAGCATATCGGATACTTACGGATTAGCCAACGCAACAAATTATGGACATGTTAGGCTTAGCGATAACACAACTTCAAACGCTACTGCAACGGCTGGTGTAGCGGCGACTCCAGCGGCGGTTAAGGCGGCTTATGATAAGGCGGTTAGCATAGAGGATTATGCACAACATACGTCGACCGTCTTCGTAGCGGCTGCAAATGCAAGAGCTGAGTCCAAATCCGGAGCGGATTATGTTTGCACGGGAACAAACGACGAAGAAACGATACAAGCAGCAATCAATAGTATTGTCTCTACAGGCGGAGTCATTCAATTGAGCGAAGGGACTTTTTACTTTTCTAACAATAGAACGTCCGGCGCCGTCTCAGGTATTGCGCTTGATTCGGGCATCGCGTTAAAGGGCGCGGGTTCGTCTACTGTGATAAATACATATAATACAAGCGGCTTTAGCGACAATCCGGCTATAGGAGTGACCGGCAGCGATAACGTAACAATATCAGATATGCTTATAATGAGCGGCGATTATAAGTTTTCATATTCAATTGACATAAACGGTTCAAGTAATGTAGAAGTAAATAATATTATCTTTACATTACAGGGATCCGATTCAGGAATATTCCGTATATACAACTCTTCGGACGTGAACGTGATAAATTCCAGGTTCGAGGTAACAGAAAGCCAGACAAGCATATCGGTTACGAATAATTCAAAAAACATTCTGATAAAAAACAACGTATTCAACGTTTACGACTGGGAGGCTATATACGTGTATGGGGGCGCGTCTAACGTAATAATAGACGGCAACTTCTTTAAGGAAACTTACTCAAATACGGGAAACAGCGCGATAAGCGTTGACAACGCGTTAAGCAATATTATGATAACGAACAACGTAATAGATTTCCCGTTAGCGCCGGTGAAGGTAAACAGCGCCGCGTCGGGTAAAGTCTTCGTTTACAATAACATGGTAAAAACGCCGCCTACGGCCTCTGCGGTAGTGCAGATAAATATGGACGGAAGCTCCAACAACTGGAATCAAACGTTTTAAATAGAATCATAACAAAACGGAGGCGATAACGATGATATCATATGAATTTCTGGGAATGATGGTTGTGGCTATAGTAACCCTCGCAAGCCTGATAGGCGTGGTGTTCAAATGCTACAAGCCTATAGAGAAACTGAACATAAACATAGTCCAGCTCAACTCAAACATAGAAATGCTGCTCAGAAGCTCGAACACGCATGAAAAAAGACTGAACGCGCACAGCGCTAAGATCGACGAGATCAACGATAAGCTTTGGAAGCACAAGGCGGTTATGGACACCCACGACGAGCGGATCAAGCAGCTCGAACACGAAAGAGAAAGGAATGATACTCAATGAAAGCGGATACGATAGCGAGAACGATAGTGTTAGTTTTGGCTCTTCTAAA
>ERZ1090860.427-NODE-428-length-25522-cov-34.677072_pt1 | contig 25522 bp, 32 predicted proteins | sample MGYA00478483_ERZ1090860 | MGnify/ENA primary metagenome ERZ1090860 (study PRJEB33644, sample SAMEA5815741) | chicken gut metagenome | biome: Chicken; feature: Gastrointestinal Tract; material: Caecum | place: Ireland | collected 2019-01-01 | study: A study of the...
GGAAAAAGACGCGGCTGGCGGCCGCGCCTTAAACCGTAATTATTATTGTAGGAGGCACAGACCTATGTCTGATTATATCTGTACGGTTCGCTCGAACTATTTCCATGTGAAAGACCCCGCCTCGTTCCGAGATTTTATGGGTCGGGTGCATGGTTCCGTTGATTTTATCTCTCTCTGGCAGGCACAGGACGAGGAAGGCAGACCTGTGTTTGGGTTTGGCTCCTACGGCTCCATCGCCGGCTTGAAAAATGCCGAGGCGGATGATGACGATCTGCTGGACGAAGGCGCCTATGACGAATTTATTCAGGGCCTGCAGGAGCATGTAGCGGAAGGTGATGCTGTGATCCTGATGGAAACCGGCCATGAAAAGCTGTGCTATGTGACTGGCGCGGCAATCATACTGACCAGCAGTGGACAGGAGTATCTGAGCCTTGTCGAACTGGCCGCGAAACGGGCGTCCGAGATGCTTGGAAATCCAGGTTGGAGCACACAGTGCGATTATTAAAGAAACGCGAGGTCTATCATGAAATATCCGTATTACGAGGTCTGTATCGGTTCCGGGCCATTTCTCCCCGAGGATGACAACAGTTTCTGGATGTGCATTCACGGCGTCCGCCAGCCAGCTCTGGAGGAGGCGGAGCAATTTCTGGCCGAGGATGTAAAAAACAACGGCGGCAAAGTGCTGGCGGTCAATCCGATCTGCGCGGAGGAAGCAAGCGCGTTTTATGATTTGAGCGCGGAGGAGAAGTGGCCCGTTTTTGGAGAGGAGGCCGCACCATGATCCCCTTCCATGAAACAAGGCGCGGCCAGCGGTTTTTTGAAGCCCAGCTCCCAAAACTGATCACCGCTCTATCGGACATCGCGGATTCCTTAAAAGCGCCCCGCCCCACCTATCAGCTGAAGGCGGAAGTCCCGGAAAATTTTCTGTCCGAGCTGTACCTTGGGAACTATGCCCCCTTTGACCTGCCGGCAACCGATTTGGAAAAGGAACTGACCCCAGAGATCATTGCAGTTCAGAACCGGCTGCGCAAGAACGTGTCTGAGGATGCCTGGGCTTTGATCGAGCAATACGGCGGGCTGTTGGCCGCGAGCCGTACTGCTGGGCAGGAACAGGCATTTGCCGCCGGGTTTCGATCCGCCATGATGATGCTGACAGCCGGCCTTACGCAGCCGATAACGGCGGCAAAGGAGTAACCGGCGATGTACGACCCCAGGCTAAATCAACAGATCGACTCTATTTTGCAGCTCGACCTCGATACGGCAGGTGTACTGTCCGCACTGCGGGCGCTGGAGTACATTCAGCATTCTATCGGAGGAGTCTCCCCCGTGGGATGTGTTCTAAGTATCAAACCTCGGAGAATGCAGATTGGATTTTGTATGTCCTGGCTTGCTCACCGAGACGAATATTATGAAATAATTGGAGGTATCAATTCTATGCGTAAGAAAGCGACAATCGATGCCAAGGCCTTTTCCGAGGGTCTGGATCAGGTCAGCAAGTCCCTTCAAAAATCATCGTATCCCGCATTGTCCGAGGTGTCTGTTCAGTTTAAGGGCGGCGCCTGCACATTGACAGCCACAAATCTGGACATGTGGCTGAGAAAACAGATACCGGCGCAAGGTGATGACCTGGCGTTCGTCTTCACCCGCACCAAGGATGTAGCGAAGGCCTGCCGCCTGTTTGATGGCGTCCTTGAACTGGAACTGGAGGTAACCGGCTCTGAACAGCACAAGGTATGGAGCTTGCTCATGCGCTGCGGCGCCCGTGCCGCGCAATTTGACGTCATGGATCCGGAGCTGTACCCTGTCTGCCCGTCCTTTGAAGCGGAGTCATCCTTCCCTGTGAACGCGGCGGCGCTCTATGCCCGGGCCGAGCGGGTCAGCTATGCCGCCATGGACCCAACGCCCAACACACAGCCCAACCGCACCAGCATCCAGTTTTCAGGCCCCTATGTATTTGCCCTGGACGGGAACCAGATGGCCTGTGACAGGGATCCGGCCTTTGTCTTCCCCCGCCCCTTCACGGCAAGCAAGGGAACTGTCTCCTACCTGAAGCTGTTCGGGAAACAGGATGTCCAAATCGAGTTTGGGAAGGGCCGCGTTCGGATCACGGACGGCGTGTTTAACCTGGACTTTCGCATTCCCAGCACAGACCTCTATGCGGTGGATCAAGCAATTCCCAAGTCCTATGCGGAGATCTTTTCGGTATCTCCCAAGGACTTTCTGCGGGAGCTGAGGTATCTCAAGGGATTCACAGTCAAGGAACGCCGGCCCTATGTACGTTTCAGCGGCGGGGAGCTGGTCATGCCGGTCTCCTCTGGGACGTATCGTGCCGCTGTACAGTGTGTGGGCGAGACTCGTATGGCCTTTGCCTTTGATTTGAACCGGATGATCGCCGCCCTGCGGCAGTTCAAAGACGCGCCCAGTGTGCAGATCAAGGTCAACAGCCCCGTATCGCCCTTTATCATCGAGGCGGAGGGGCGCAGCGACCTGGCTCTGGTATGCCCTGTCAGGCTTTCCGGCAAGCTGCTGGCGGCGTGACCATGGACAGAAGATACACCAACCCGGACGCGGCTGGGTATCTCCTGGAGGCGGACGCCTGCAAAAAGGTCGAGGCGGAGCTGAGGCGGATCGCAGACAAATACCAGCGCAAGATCGACCGGGAGCAGGCCGCAAGGGAAGCGGAATTTGAAGCGGCTATGCAGTACCGCAGCGAGAATGAACTCCTGGACGCATATGGCTGGGAGATCATCACAGAGAAACAGTATGAAATCTATCTGGATCTTTTCCGCTGTGGCCGTGAAGCCCTGGAGAACCATGCGCCCACAGTCAATGAGGTGGCGCATCGGATCCTGCTGCTTATTCTCTCTGATATCGCTGCCGAACAGCGGGAATGGCGCTTTTCAGCCCTTACCCCCGCTCAGCAGGCGGCTGAGATCGAGCGTGCGGAGAAAGCGAAACAGGAATGGCGTAAGAAACTGCGGAAGATCAGAGAGGATCTGGACCTCGCCGCAAAACCCGAAGAGCCATGTGGAGAATGAATGGAACTGCTGCTGCCATCTGCCAAGAACAGGTTGCAGATCACGGTGATTTCGGATAAAATAATGGTATCCGAATCAAATGCGTAACCATCATCATCTACCTTTTGACAGGGTTTGGTGCCCTGGTCGAATACCCCACACAGGACAAGGAGTACAGCTATGGCACTGGAGAATAAATTGGGGATCACCGAATCCCCAGAACTGGCCCGGATAGAGGAAAAGCTCAGCAAGCAGCGTGCGCTGGAGTTGTTTGAAACCGGCGCCCTGGACCGTCTGGAGGCCGGTACCTTTGCCGCCCTCGCCAGCATCCACCGCGCACTTTTTTCCGATATTTACGATTTCGCCGGCGAAAAACGCACCGTCAATATCGCCAAGGGCAATTTCCGTTTTGCTTCCGTCATGTACCTGGACGCTGCTTTGGAGAATATTGAGCGGATGCCACAGTCCACCTTCGACGAGATCGTGGAAAAGTATGTGGAGATGAACGTCGCCCACCCCTTTCGGGAAGGCAACGGACGCAGTATGCGGCTCTGGCTGGATGGGATGCTGAAAAAGGCTTTGGGTCAGGTGGTCGATTGGTCCCGCGTGGATAAGGAGGACTACCTGCAGGCTATGGAGCGCAGCCCGGTCAAGGATCTGGAGATCAAGGCGCTGCTAAAGGCCGCGTTGACAGACCAGGTCAATGATCGTGCCGTCTACATGAAGGGCATCGACGCCAGCTACCACTACGAGGGCTACCACACCTTCCGGATGGAGGATCTGGCGCAGTCGCCGTAATCTGCCCGTTCGGGCAACGCCAATGGAACCGCTGTGTGACGATCACACGGCAAAATATCTACCAAGGAACCGACAGACGAAACTTCACGTTTGGTCTGCCGGTTCCTTTTTGCGTATTTTGATGCTCGGAAGCGATATACAAGATTTATCAAGGAGAATTTGCAAATGAGTATGAGCTACTGGATAATCGAGGGAATTGGTCTGAATGCACAGGACATAAAGCCTTATATCAACACAGAAAAAGCGGTTCGCTTCTTCTATGAGCAATTCCCTGATGACCCCGCTTTGGCGGGTATGATTGCCGCGAATGATTATTCTACTTTCGATGTGGAGTCTTTTTACTACGGCAACGGCTTTGAAAATCTCGCGGATGTTTTGTGCCATTGCGACGATACGGGTTCCACTATTTTTGGCGACGATGGCGATGGGAATGTCTATTTTTACTATCCGCCCTCTATGCCGTGGTGCCGCAGCGATACCGATCCGCGGAGTGAGCAGGAGGTCATTGGCCGCATGATCAGCGCAGTTCAAAAAATCACAGATATGAGTGAGGAGAAAATCAAAGAGGTTATCGACACAGACCTGTATGTGGTCGGAATGGGGTAATGTAGTTATGACGAATGAATATATCAACAAAAAAGTGATTGAAGTGTGCAAAGCATACTGCCCTGCGGTTAAAACGATCCATATCATTGCGAAACAATTCGTTCAGCCGATCAAGGCTGGAATTTTCCGGGTGGGCAACCTGATCTCCCACAACGCATGCTTTTGTGCGTCTGGAGTCCGGAGAGGAACTGGAATGCGACCCGGATGAGGACTACCAGAGGCTGAAGAAACTGTGAGATCCGATTATACACCACAGTGACCGAACATGATCGAAATATGACTTACAAATTTAGGGATGAGCAAAACAAGGTATGCGTATGTCTGCTATGGCTGTAATGAAAACTTCTTTGAGGGTGAGACCGCCCAGGGGAGGGAGCAGCCATGAGCGAAACGAAACAGCGCCCCTATGAGGCCGCTCCGTCCCAACAGCCGGCGGCGCGCTTTTACAGGGGAAAAGCGGTGCTGACCCGGGACACCTTTGACTACTCCGCTGCCAATGCCGGCGATTATGTGGAGCAGGACGTGGTGGATGACGCCATGAACTGCCTTCCGCCCGCCTGCATGGGCATCGCCTGTTCCCAGATGGGCGAGCCCTATTCCCACCGCGAGGACCCTGCAACGGGCAAGTGGCGCGCCACTTACGCCACCTTCAAGCGGTGTTTGGACGCGCCCGGCGTCTGGGAATACTGCGGCCACTGCTTTCAGGGCGAGACTGTGGAGCGGGGCCGGGACCCCATATACTGTTGATAAAAATGGAGGGTACTTATGGCAATTTTGAAGATCGTCCCCGAAGAGGACTACAAAGTGCTGATGGAATATCTGAGCGAGCCCAGCGTAGTTTTGCTCCCGGAATCTGTCCTCGCGAAGTTTTCCCCTGATGTCCAGCGAAAATTTCGCCGGATGGAGCAGGAGGGCCAAGTCGACTATGACTTCGGCGGCGATCCCGAAGTCTATTTGGATGTGATCAGGAACGACTGGGGTTATGCCTATAAGACGCTGGCCGCAGCAGAGGAGGATAACAGCGAAGATCTGAGCTAATGGCCCCGCCGCAAACGCGGCAAGCATACACCAAGCCCGGAGAAATGCGCCCACAGCGTGTTCCTCCGGGCAATTTCTATATTTGGAGGATCAATGCTTATGAACCTGTTGGAGAAATTTGAGACGGTCACTATAAAAGCGGACGCCCGCATCACGCCGGAAGACAAAGCCTTTTGCGAGGCGCACCAGGCGGCCTACGACGCCGCGATACAGTCCTTCCATGAACTGGCCTTTTTCTGGGCGGACATGGAGAATACGCAAAAGGAACTGTTGGGCAGCACAGAGGCCGCCTATCTCTCTTCCCGTGACGGTCCTGAGATCTCCCAGCGGAAGATCAACGCCCATCTGGAGTGCCTGCATTGGATGGTCATCTGCAATATCGTCCATTATTTTAATTCCACCTATCATGTATCGGTGTCCGCCGACCATGTCGCCAATAATCTGTTGCCTCAGAAACCGGCTCTCAGGATCTATGAAAATAAGGAGGCGCATGACGCGTACCACGAAAAACTGCGCGAAGCCAAGATTCGTTATGAGGATGTGGTGGATCAGATCATCCTCCTGCTGGATGGGCGCAGTTTTACCGAGCAGGCGTTCCACGAGTTGGCGGAGAAGTGCCACAAGGCGGCATGGAACTTGTATCAGAACAAGACGAATTATGAGCGGAAGAAGGCCCTTATCAGCTTCAACGGCTACTTCTGCAGTGTCCACCACTATAGCTGGCAGGATGAATGGACACTGGAAGATAAAACAAAGGATATTTTGCGGGGTGTCGCCCACTTTGAGACCGGTTCCTTCAACGCCTGCCCTCTGGGCTTTTCCGACCTGCTCGGCTACAGCCGAAGCCCTATCAATGAGCACGAATTTTCTACCTGCAAAAAGGTAAAAGGGCTGAAGATGTTCAAAAACGGCCGTGTGGATATTCGTTTTGCCACGGAGACCTACGCGGCGGAGTTCGCGGCCAAATATCTCGGCCTTGTCCCCTGACAGGCCATAAGGAAAAGGAAGTGAGACAACGAATGAAATACACACACCAGGAGGTAGGCCTGACCCGGGAGCAGCGCAAGGCCCTCAATGAGAAGGTCCTGTATCTCATTGACAGCGGCAGCATGGAGCAGGCCGGCATCACCGGCGAGGACATCTACAACGCATACACCGGAGACGGCGGCCTGCACGGCCTGGATCGGGCCGACTTTGACAGCTACTACGCCTACAGTGAGAAGAAAAAGGAGATTGAGAACGGCCAGGTCTTCACCCCGCCGGCCATCTGCCGGCTGGTCGCGGAGAGCCTGCGGCCCTCCGTCAGCGATGTGGTTGCCGATCTCACCTGCGGAATGGGCAGTTTTTTCAATTTTATGCCCGTGGAATCAAATTGCTACGGCTGTGAGCTGGATGCCCGGGCCTACAAGGTGGCGCGCTTTCTCTATCCTGGCGCCAGCCTGGAACTGACTGACATCCGCACCTACAAGCCGGATCTTCGCTTTGATTATGTGGTCGGCAACCCGCCCTTCAACCTCAAATGGTATGCGGAGAACAGGGAATATCTATCTCAGTTCTACTATTGCGTCAAGGCCGCCCAAGTACTCAAGCCCCTGGGCATCCTGGCCCTGGTCACGCCCTGTTCCTTCCTGGCGGACGATTTTGCGGATAAGGCCATGATCCGTGAGATGGAGACATGGTACAGTTTTCTCGGACAGGTCGCCCTGCCGGAGGACGCCTTCTCCGCCTTTGGGGTCGCCAGCTTTCCCACAAAACTGCAATTTTGGCAGAAGAAAAGCGATTTGAAGGACTGGACAGGCCACCGCTATACCACCAGCGTCCTATACTCCCTTGCCGCCGGTTTTGACCCGGAATATGAAGCAAGCCGCCTGTATGAGCAGGTGCTGATGCTTCCCAAGGCCGAGCTGGAGAAAAAACGCTCTTATGTGATGCTGGAGCTTGCCCGGATGAAACAGACCTCTGTGGGGTTTTCCTACGAGGCTCAGAAAATGCTCTATCAGATCAAGGCCCACCCGGCAGTGCGGGATCGATACACAAAATGCTGTGAATATCTGCACCGATTCTATACCCAGCAAAAGCCGGACGGCATGGACTACAAGGAGTGGGATCGCAAAAAACTGACGGAGGCCAAGGTCCTCACCTATCTGCGCCGAACCTTGCGCCAGCAGAACAGGAAACCGCCCCAGGATGTGGCAAAACTGGTCAAACAGAACGATCAGTTTGTCTACAAGGCATACAGTACGAAGGCCAAGCAGCTGATTCCTCCGGAGTGGAGTGAGCCGGTCACTGTCAACGATGCTGTGCTGGACAACACGCCGGAGCGGTTCCCGGGCTTTGAGCGGCTGATCCGCCGCAAGCGCAGGGAGTACGAAAACCAGAGCCAACGATTTGCGGATATGGAGGAAGACCCCTTCATTGCCGAATGGCTGGAGGAATTTACCCTGTGGGATGATGAAAACGAGGAGGTCATCCAGCTCAACGGCACCCAGCGCCACGACATCAACCTGATGCTGCAGAAGCGGTATGGCCTTCTCCAGTGGGAGCAGGGCAGCGGCAAGACCCTGGCCGCCATCGCTACCGGCACCTACCGGATGGAGCAGCAGCATCTTCACTCCACCTGGGTGGTGTCCTCAGCCATTTCGATCCGCAACAACTGGGATGTGGCGCTGAAGAACTACGGCCTCCCTTATGTGTTCGTGGAGCGGCTGAAGGACTTTGACCGCATCCGGCCCGGTGATTTTGTGATCATGACCCTCAACAAGATGGGGGACTTTTGCCGGCACATCAAAAAGTGGCTCAAGCGCCACGGTCAGAAGATCCAGTTTGTTCTGGATGAGAGTGACGAGATCTCCAATCCTTTCTCCATTCGGGCCAAGGCGGCGCTGGACTGTTTTCGGCGCTGCCGCTGTAAGCTGCTGACCACCGGCACCAGCACCCGCAACAACATTTCGGAGTTCGCCCCCCAACTGGAGCTGATGTATAATAACTCCATCAATATGCTCTGCTGGTGCGATACCACCTACAGCTATGATCGTGAAGAGGAGTGTGTCGTGGCACACCACAGCAACCCGCTTTACGGCAAACCCATCCCCGCCTACAAGCGGGGGTATACGCTGTTCTCCGCCTGCCATCTGCCGGAGAAACCTACCGTGTTTGGCATTGGGGAGCGAACCCAGGACATCTACAACGCGGATATCCTGGATGATATCCTGGCCAAGACCGTCATCACCCGCACCTTTGAGGAGGTCACCGGGAAGGAGATCCGCCGCATCCATCAGGTGCCGGTTTCCTTTGCGGCCCCGGAGCGTGAGGTCTACAACAAGGTGATGAAGGAGTTTGAACCCATCTGGCGCAATTATTATACCTCCACCGGCAATCACCGGAAGGACGCCATGCTGAAGCTGATGCAGCAGATCACCCTGTTGCTCCGGGTCAGCGCGGCCCCCAACACTCTGGAGGAGTATGAGAGCGATGCCATCCCGGTCAAGATCCGAAAAGCTGTGGAGCTGGCGGCCCAGTGGGAGAATGAGATCGTTGCCATTGGTGTTCGGCATAAGGTTGTGCTGGATGCCTACGCGGAGGCGTTCCAGCAGCTCCTGCCGAACCGGCCGCTGATCCAGGTAACAGGCTCCACCACCACCTTTGCCAAGCGGCGGGCGCTGCGCCGGTCGCTGAAGGAGACGGGGAACGGTATTCTGCTCTGCACCCAGCAGAGCCTGCCCTCCAGTGTCAATTTCGAGTATGTCAACAAGATCATCCTCCCGGAGCTGCACTACAACAATTCCGGTATGAGCCAGTTCTATATGCGCTTTATCCGGTACACCTCGACAGAGTTCAAGGACATCTACTTCCTCACCTACGCCGGAAGCCTGGAGTCCAACCTTATGCAGATGGTGGTGGCCAAAGAGAAGATCAACCTGTTCATGAAGGGCAAGGATGCGGATCTGGACGAGATCTATGAGAAGTTCGGCATCAACTACAACCTCTTGGCCCTGCTAATGCGCCGGGAATTGGACGAGGAAGGCCACTTCCAGATCCGCTGGGGCGAGCAGCTGATCGCCTGACGAATCGACAACACAAGGAGAATTGATATGAGAAAATATCGCATAACCATTTATCCAAAATATGATTTGGAGCTGGCTTGGCGTGTGCGCAAAACATATTTTGATATTGACCTGCCTGAATACAGGACATGTATGCGCTGCGGCCGAAAAATGCAATACCCACTTGCCCAAAACGCACTGAGCCGGGCGCTGAATGTCTATATATGTCCCGATTGCGGAATGGATGAGGCGATCCGGGATGCCACTGGCGAGATACTGCCTATGAGCGAGTGGTACATTGTGAAGCACCACTATTTTGGAGAGTATGAACCGCCCAACACCTCACGGCTGCTGCGGGACTGCAGATTTCATAGGGTTTTTAGCGGGCCTAAGAAAACGCTGCCGCTGAACAGCGTGCTGTACCCCGCTTCTCTGCTCGCGTATTCCCGCTCCAATTATGACGGCTGCAAATGGTGGACGACCTGGTTCCCCGGTCAGGAGGAAAAAGCGCCGCCGGAAGTGGCCTCTGAAATGGACGCATTTATGGACGCGCTTTTCGCTTTGCCGGAGTTCAAGAACCTGCGGAGCATGAGGCGCGCCTGCAAGCTCTACGCGGAACCAACATCGGAACAAACAGAATATGGTCCTGGCCGCGGCGGTACACGGTCACTACCTGCCCCACATACAATTCGATGTACTCTCCGTCATACCAGGTTTTCATGTGTTTTGCCCTCCGTTTCCGTCGTTCCCGGCTTGCTGGGGCGGATCGGTCATCCTCCAATACGCCTCAAACAACTTGAGCCGAACATAGCTCTGCTGGACATACGGGATTACCAACGCCATCTTTTCCGGATCGTCGTACCCGCCAAAATCTCGAACGTCGGAAAAAATATCCGACTCCATGCGCTCTTTGATGGTGACAATAAACATATACTCATCCAGGAGTTTGCGGATCGCCTGGAGCTTTTTCTGTGTCTCTTTGCCGATATATCTGCCGCGGTCATAGCAGCCGTCAGAAACATCCGTGATGGAAACAGTCTCTCCATGCTGCTGTTCCAGCACAAGCAATTTCCGGGTGCAATCCGCCGCATCGCTCCCGCCGGCAATGGCCTCTTCACCGTCCGCATAGCGGGCTATCATCTTCCACAGATATGGTTTTTTCATTATGTAATTCCTCCATCATTTATCTCGAGTGATCTGGGGAGCCAGACCGAGGCCCATTGCCCCGCCTGACTCCCCAATATCACTGTACCGATTCTTTGTTTTCCTCGCTCGCCTGAAGGACTGCAAGCAGAAAGCCCGCATTGAGCCGCTGTCGGCCCCACAAGCTGCGAAATAATCGTTTCAAGCAAAAATCATTTTCTTCTCTTGGTTCTGATAATGCAGATGACTTTCTCCCGGCGGTAAAGGTCAAATACATCCTGGAGCTTGTTGTCGCTCCTGAACTTGCGGAGGGCCCCGTAACGGTTTTTTGCTGGCTTCTCCTCCTCATACTCAATTACCATATTTCGCTGTGTGCCGGCAAGGAATGCCTTTAACGCCAGAAGTTCTTCGCTCTCTTTGCCGCCTGCCTTTCTCTCTGGCAGATGCTCCACGTCATATCTGATATTCATTCAGCTCACCTCCGCATAGGGTACATACTCCAGATTTTTCTCCGTAACGACGTCGCCCCAGGTAAGATCTTCACAGCCGGGGATCCTATCATCGAGGCTGACGGTCTTAATTTGCCGGCGTTTCTTTTTGGTGTCGCTGTGCAGCGCCGAACTCATGGCGTGCCATGCAATCGTGCTGAATTGATAGTGGTAAAGATCGGGCCTTCTGAACCAATTTTCCACAGTAAGCAGATACCTGAAAATGACGACGTCGTAATACTCGCTTTCCGGCAGCCTGTTGGCGTGCAGGAACTGGTATACCAGATCGTGATTCTGCTCGGCAAGGGCTCGCTCGTGAGGAGCCAATGGCCGTAGGGCCTGTCGTTTCATCGTTACGCCGCTCATAGGGAATACACCTCCATTCCTTCTTCAAACCGTGAAGTCGGCCAACTCACAGCGGAAAATGCAGTAGTCGGAGTGCAGTTTTTCCATATAATAAACAATATCCTCTTTGCTGTTGAAACTGCCGATGTTCAACGCCTGCCGGATCGGATCCCCTTCCTCGTTCCGGGTATTGAAGTACCAGTATCCGCTCCTTGTCAGGTAGACCTTTCTATACCGCTTTTGTCCGGGAATGGTCAGCGTCAGCTGCAGGCCGCCTGCACCTAACTCCGCGTGGATGAGCATGAACGCCGCTGCGTATGCTTTGCGCTCGTCCCGTTCTACAAATCCCCGCTGGTCGGGGAGGCGGGGACATCGGCCCGATGTATGCGTAAAGTCGCGTCGGCTCCGCTGAAACTTGTCGCGGCACCAGCAGTCCAATGCCTCACACTGGGCACAGTCCACGGGGCCTTTGATGGGCGGGAAATAGTGTTGATCGATCATTGTCAAACCCTCCGTGTTGGATTTGCAGGGCAGGGAGAATGTTGTTTTCTTCCACCCGGCGCTTGTTTTGGTTGGTTCTTTTGAGATAGAGAAAGCCGCGACAGCAAAAAACGCTGTCGCGGCTGCAAATTAAATATGTTCTCAGCAGAAGAAACGGATCTCTTCCACCTTGAAATGTTCCTTCCATTTCTGGCAGATCATAAAGAACTGCGCGGAAATCACATCCAATAGCTCATTCAAATCATTTTGTGGGATCTTGCTGCTGTTGTTGGCAACGATACATTGGCCTGCCTGGGTAAGCCATACCTTTGTTGTGTTCGGCGATGGTTTTCCCTTCACAATATGGACATGGATCGGCTCATTGTTTTCGTTGGACCAAAAAAACACCAGATACCCACCGATGCGGAACAGGCTAGGCACAACTGATCCCTCCCTGTGCGGCATAGCGGTACAGGAGGTGGGCGTTGTGTCTCAAAAACTCCTCAAAAAAGCGGATGTCCTCGGTGGAAAAGCCCTCGTTGAACTTCCACTGATATGTGGGGAGAACACATCTTGCGGAGTCAAAACCCTGCTCTGTCGCCCGCTCGAAATGCACCTCGACCTGCTTTGTACCATTATCGTCGATGATCTGGGAATGAGTGATCTCTGTTCCGTCAGCCAGTACCATATAGGGATACATCATGCGTATGTCCCCTTTCTACAAAGTCTTGTAATTATTTTACCAGACAATGCGGGAAATAACAACTGCATTTTGCCAACCTACGCCCCGGCTGCCATCAGGAAAAAGTCCGCCGGGGACAGTACCGGGATTCCAAGTTGTCTAGCCTTGTCCAGCTTGCTGCCAGCGTTTTCGCCGCAAATCAGGTAGTCGGTCTTGCTGCTCACTGAACTGCCGGCATGTGCGCCCAGGGCCTCGATCTTGGCATTGATCTCCCCGCGGCTGTAGGGTTCCACCTTGCCGGTAACTACTACAGTCTTGCCTACGAATGGGTTATCCCCAGCCTCCGGCGCGGGTTCATCAGCGGCAGAGGGCGCGATACACACCTGTTCCCGCAGTTCATACCATACACACCAGTTATCCTCGCTCTGGAACCAGTTGTGGATGTTCTGGTGCAGGGTCTCTCCAAAGTCGGGGAGCTGCGTGAAATCGTAGCCGGAGACTACCGCCTCCTCAAATTCATCCAAACTGCTGTGGAACTGCCGGGCCAGGGTCTTGCTGGCGTTGTTGCCGATCATCGGGATGTCCATGGCGATTAGGTACCGCTCGAAGGTGGTATCACGGCTGCGCTGGATGGCATCCCAGAGGTTTTGCCAGGACTTCTTGCCGAAGCCCTCCATGCGTATGATTTGGTCCCGGTGCTCGTCCAGCCGGTAGATGTCCATATAGCTGTGGAGGAAACCGCAGCCAATAAACTTCTCCAGCTTGTTCTCGGACAGGCCATCAATGTCCATGGCCTTTTCTCCCGCGAAGTGGACGAACTGCCGGAGCCGGCGAGTCTCACAGTTCGGGTTGTCGCAGTGGAGGGTCTTGGTAATGCGCTTTTGGCCGTCCACCACGGATTCGGTCTCATGGATGCGGGTGGGCTCGCCGCAGCAGGGGCAGGTATGCGGGATCAGCTTCTCCATGTCGAAGCCGCCCCGGTCTAAATTCTCCTCCACGTGGGGGATGATCATATTCCGCTTGGAGACTTTGATGCGGTTGCCCGGCATCAGCTCCAGTTTTTCGATGAAGGAGAGGTTGTGCAGGCTGGCCCGGGACACCTCGCATCCGTCGATCTCCACGGTGTCAAATACGGCCACCGGAGCGATTTCGCCGGAGCGGGATGTGTTCCATTCGATGTACTGGAGCTGGCTCTCGTAGGTATCATCCTCGAACTTGAAGGCCATCCCGTCCTTATAGTGGTGGTTCGTCTGGCCGCAGGACTTGGAATAAGCCACATCATTGAAGGTGAACACGATGCCGTCGATGGGAAGGTCGTGTTCCTCCGCCAGTTTCTGCATCTGCTCAATGCCAACTCTGATCCATTTCAGGGACAGCGGCGCCTTCGTTTTGAGATAACTGCACAGATAAAAGCCCAATGGACTGAGCATCGCCAGTCTTTCAGATTTCAGCGGGTACTCGTCAAAGCCTTCCAGCACATTGAAGGCCCGGAACTCCAGCCGACGCTTTTGGCACTCAGCAGCGTCCAGCAGACGGATGGAGCCGGAAGCCAAGTTGCGGGCATTTTTATAGGGTTTGCCGTTTCTGTCCCGAACGGTTCCCTTCAGAGCAGCAAAATCGCTGGGCCGGATAAACGCCTCCCCGGTGACCACCAAGCGATTTTTGCGGGGGATCTGCAGGGGGATACCCTTGATTGCCCGCGCGTTGTGGGTCACAATGTCGCCCTCATGGCCGTCCCCGCGGATAGCCGCCTCCTGCAGACTGCCGTTTTCATAGGTGAGCTTGAGGGTAAGGCCGTCCAATTTGAGCATGATCAGCACCAGTTTGTCGCCGACAAACGAAAGCATTTCCTCCTCACTCTTGACCTTATCCATGGAGAGCAAAGGAATGGTGTGGGTGGTCTTCGGCAGTTCACTGACAGACGGGTATCCCACCGTCTGGGTCGGGGAATTGCTCATGACGATGCCTGTTTGCTTTTCCAGGGCAGCCAGTGCGTCAAAAAGCCGGTCGTACTCCTGATCGCTCACACTGGGGGCGCTGAGGTTGTAATACTCATGGCGGTACTGATTGAGCAGATCGGTCAAAGTCCGAACCTGCTCGTAGGCCTTTGTGTTCTGCTCCATTACGCTGCCTCCTTCTGTTCATCCAAGATTCGGAAGGCCATGATCAGATGGTCCTCCGTGTGGGCGGTGTCGCTGTCGTAGGCGCTGCAGACGCCGTCCTGGAATTTCCAGAATGGCGCCGTATTCCACCAGAGGATCACGCCGCGGCCGCGGTTGGCGGCGCGGGTCCAGCTCCCTGGATCGCTTGCCACGGAGCTGTAAAAGCCTGCCGTATTAGCCTGCGTCACCTGCCGGATCTCGCCGACACACTCCTTTCGGCAGTGGGCGACGATTTCAAACCGCGGGTTGCTTTTCATCGCCTTTTTCAACTGACTGAGATTTTTGATCATGCGCAGTCAAACGCTCCTTTCTCATGCGCTTTTTCATAGTGGATGAACTCCTCGCAGCCGTAGATGATGCTGAACTCCGACCTGAGCAGATAGTGCGTTTCCCGTTTCTGGCGCCGCCGGATCATATCTACGGCCTCGTCTCTGGTCTCTGTAGACCCAATTTGGGTACCGTCCTTAAAAATGTAATATCGACGCATCCTTACCGGCCCTCCGTTTTCATAATGGCCGTATAGAGGGTTCCGTTGTATTTCAGATCCCATGTGCCCTCAAACTCATCGAAAGCGCCGGTACAGGCAACCTCATTGCCGAACCGGCCAAACAGGACAGCTTCTGTCCAGGAGGGGTCATCCTGACTTCCGCAGCATTTGACGTCCATCTGCATCCCGTCCGGGAAAATTACGGATTTGGTAATGGTGTTGTCTGCGCCCTGGTACTGCTCCTCCGACCTCGCATACAAGTAGCCATCGATGACGTCGCTCTCCGCTCTGGAGATCATGAAGCCTTCACAGTAATCCAGAAAACCGTGACCCTGTCCGGTAACGAGACTATTGAGGGCCTGGGCAAGGGAAACGATGCTGTGGAAGACCTCCCGTACTTTTTCATACAGGCTCTCCATCCGACCGTCCCAATCGGCGGGCGCGGTGACCTGCCTGCCGTTCTCCAGAATAAAGATCAGTTCATCGGCGTGCAGCTGCGGAAGTTCCGATACATCCATCTCCGTGGCTGGAAGGAGATCTTTGGGAGAATCAGCTCCATCCAGGCAGGAATGATAACGGCGCTGCGTCTCAGAGCAGGCTTTTTGGAAATCGGGAATGTTTTTGACCTCAAAGAGCCGGAACAGGTCCTCTGCCGTTAAGTCACAGGTGTCGAGGGTTCCGCCCCGCTGGGCGTATTCTGTCTTGTCGCCGTTGAACGTGGGGGAAACATAGAGCTTTCTCTCCTGATAGTCCACATAGATAAAAATTCTGCGTGTCATGTAGTAGATCCTCCTTTATTTTGTTCATGATTTTCCAACATCCGGGCGTACTCCCGTTCCAGTTCCTCCTGCGGGGTGTATCGGTGGATGTTCTCATTGACATAGGCGCTGCCATGGAACATGAGCAGGCCGCAGAGACGGCCCATCATTTCACAAGCCTTCTGATTTTCGCCAAGCGTCTTGATCGTACCGATATGCAATCTGGTGCGGTCTGTCGCGTCAAAGCTGCCCTCCAGGAGAAGATCGAGATAGATTCCTTCACAGCTGCCAAATTGCAGGATGGGGAGGATATTGAACCGGTAGTCGGTGAGATACTGATCCCGTTCCGGCGGCTCCGGTTCCTCCTTGTTGGGCAGGCAGTAATCCAGAATTGGGTCTATATCAGCCAAGTCTCCTGCTGCCCGGGCTCTGTTTAGGATAGCCTTGAACAGTTCGCTTTTCCGGTCCCGCTTCGGGTGAGTATAGTCCAGCATCTGTTTTTCAGGGGCAGAGCGCCGGCTGCAAATGCTGTTATCCTGCACTGGACTGTCGATCCCCCGACAGCATTTCTCATCATGCGGCATAGGGCAGGCCCTCCTTACTTTTGTACTTGCCAAAGTTGAGTTCGTAGATGATGCGGGTGATCTCCGCATCGTTGTCCCATGCGGCAAGCAGCGTCGCACGGTCAGGGCCGGTGCCCACATGGACAGCCACCTCGCCGCCGTAGATCTGCATGAGCACCTCCGGGCGTTTCGCGCAGACGATTGCCAAATTCCCAAGTTGTTTCATTTTCTTTGACCTCCTGTGATTTAATAGACGGCTCTCCAGCCGGGCTGCTGCTTCAGCTTTTCCAGCTCTGCCGCTTTGATATCCACTTCCGCCGTTTCACTGTCCTCGGCAAAATCGGAACTGTCCAGATCGTACACCTCCGGATAGATATCCGCATTTGCGTAGATCGCCTGGACAAGCCCCTGATGGACTTCCACGGCCATTTCCACCTGGAGCTCGTGCTCTTCAATGCGCCATTGCTCCATATCCGTATCGTTGCGGATCATGGCACCGCCATCATGGCAGTACGATCTGTGCTCCTCCGTCTGAACCGCCTCGTCGAATCCCCATCTTTTGATGGTATCCTCATAGTCCTGCCGCATCGCATCTTGAGCGGCGGCTCGGTCAATAAACGGCTTTGCGCTGGTCCCCCAGGAGGAATCAGTATCCTGTTCATGGATCAAAATATAAAGTTTCATTTGTTCAAATTTAACCTCCAATGATGATTTTCTGTACCGTATTCACTCATAAGTTTGTAGTACGCAGGCAGGTGTACCCACAGAGGGTGTACACCTGCCTGTCGCCGTTACGCTGCTGCGTCTTCCGTAAGAAGGCCCATATTCTGGACAACAGCAGACTGTCTCATTGCGTTCTTCAGGACCTTCGCGTCCCACTTAGTCAGGAATTTCATTGCGTCCGCGGGAAGATCCCAGTTTTTGTATCCTCGTGCCTGCACAATCTCATTGTCAATTACCTCTATTGTTCCTACAGGCTTGTCCAATTTCTGCGTGCGGCGCAGGAAAAGAATGATGCACTCTTTCATAGCGACTCGCTTGACATACCAGCGTCCCGTGGACGAAAAGGAAGTAAATCGCTTGATCCGGGAGTGGGACGACCGCCTGCTGGATCCGCTGGTAGTCAGTTTCCGGGACGGGAAATTTAACGTGGTGGATGGGCAGCACCGGGTCGCCGCCATGCGAAAGATGAATGGAGGCAAAGAGGTCATGGTGCCCTGCATCATATACAGCGGGCTGACCTACGAGCAGGAGGCGGACCTGTGCTATAAGCTGGACAAAGCAAAAAAGCGCCTTACGCTGGCCCAGGCCACCAACGCCCTTGCGGAATCCGGCACTGACGCTGACATCCGCACGGTCAAATCTTTGATTGAGGCAAACGGCTTTATATGGGCGCTGAACAGGAGAACCAGGGGCGCCAATGAGATCGGGTCTATCCGCGCGCTCATGAAGTCATGGCGTGCCTTGGGAAACGAGGAGTTTTCCCGGATGCTGGTCCTGCTCCGCTGCACTTGGGGCGGACACCCCGATTCCCTGACATCTTTTATATTCTCCGGTATGACGATCTTCCTAAAGACCTACAGCGCGGAGATGGATGACCGGCTTTTTATCCGGCAGCTCTCCAAGGTTGATCCGGATGAGATCGTCCGGCGCGGCAAACTGGACTTCAGCACCAACAGCAACGGCCTCCGCTATGCCCGGGTCATTTTGGAGAAATACAATAACCAGCGCAAGAACGCAAAAAAACTCCCATACCATTTCTCAGATTGAAAATTATTTATTTTATGACAGGAGGCTCAGAAATGACTGGCAAAAGACTGACCTGTGAAGATCTACGAGCGATGCAGGAAGTGGACGTGCGGACGGTAGACCGTGAGGCCCTTCGGGATATCCGGGACGTGGAGATCAACGCCGGTCTTCCCAAGGAAGAGCGCATTCTGGACTTTATCCGCCAGATTGGGAATCCATATTGCTATCGGCACGGCGACTATGTTGTGAAGATCAGTTTTACGGATACCGATGTTACACTGGAGGAGCGGATGCTTACCTACATACGTTCCAAATGTTGATCCTGATGCGCGGCAAGATACACTGGACAGGAGGCGGCTTATGTGCTAAACTACAGGCACAGGACAAATCAGTGCTCTCCTTGTCGGAAGGTGTCTTGCCGGCAATCCTGACGATTAGGAGAGATAGCAATGAGCGATACCAGCATCAAAATTTGGAATACCTGCGGCTATGTCCGCCTGTCCCGGGAAGATGGGGACAAGGAGGAGAGCAACAGCGTCACGGGGCAGAAAGACCTGATCCGTGACTTTTTGTCACGCCACCCGGAACTCCGGGAGTGCGGCATGAAAGTGGATGACGGTTATACCGGCTCCAACTTTGACCGTCCGGCCTTTCAGGCGATGATGGATGAGGTCAAGGCTGGAAAAATCAACTGCATCGTGGTCAAGGATTTGTCCCGGTTTGGCCGGGACCACCTGGAAGCGGGAGAATACATCGAACGTATCTTTCCCTTTTTGGGTGTACGCTTTATCGCCATCAACGACCACTATGACAGTGAACACAGGAATGTGGAGTCCGATGAACTGATCATCCCGTTCAAAAATCTTATAAACGAGGCATATTGCCGGGATACCTCGATCAAGATTCGGAGCCAGCTTGAAGTCAAACGCAGACGCGGGGACTTCATTGGCTCTTTTGCTGTTTTCGGGTATTTGAAGGACCCAGAGGACAAGCACCGCCTGGTGGTGGATGACTATGCCGCCGATGTGGTGCGGGACATTTTTAAGTGGAAACTGGCTGGGATCAGCGCGGGGGATATTGCGGACAAACTCAACGAAATGGGTATCCCCACCCCAATGGACTATAAGCGCAGGCTGGGGATGCGCTATACCACCAAATTCCGTGTCAAAGAGGAGTCCACCTGGAGCGCCGGCATGATCCTGCGTATCTTGAAAAATCCGGTCTACATGGGGGTGCTGGAGCAGGGCAAAGTGACCACCCCAAGCTATAAAGTCAAAAAGATCGTGGAAAAGCCGCGGGAAGAGTGGGCTGTCGTGGAAAACCACCATGAGGCCATCATCGACCGCTTTGACTTTGAAAGCGTCCAGAAGGTGCTTGCCCTGGACACCCGGACCGGTGTTGGCGGGCAAGCGGTGGAGTTGTTCTCTGGCATGGTGTTCTGCGGGGAGTGTGGCGCTTCCATGGTCCGAAAGACTGTCCCCTCCGGGCGGAACAAGTACGTGTATTATGTCTGCGGCGCCCACAAAAGTGAAAAAAGCTGCTCTCCCCACAGCCTGCGAGATCACGTTTTGGAAGAGATTGTTTTCGAGGCCCTGAAACAGCACATCCGGCAGGTGATTGACCTGTCCGATCTGCTGGACATGACGGACATTGCATGGCTGAAAAAGGCCGGCAGCCAGAAATTGAATACCCGTCTGGCGAAAAAGCAGGAGGAGATTGACCGCTGCCAGACGCTCCTGCGCTCCCTCTACGAAAACCTTGCCGATGGCGTCATCGACCGGGAGGAATACCAGGAACTGAAAAAGACCTACACCCGGCGCAAGGCCGAGGCGGAGGAGCAGGCGGAAGGGATCCGCACGGAAATGGCCCAGGCCATGGACAACTCCGAAAATAGTCGGGCTTGGATGGCGCAGTTCCGCAAACACCAGAATATCACCGCTCTGGATCGCACTCTGGTAGTATCCCTCATTGAGCGGATCATGGTCTACCGTGATAAGCGGGTAGAGATCGTATATCGTTGGCAGAATGAATTTCGTTGGCAGGTGGAACTGCTCCAGCGGGCGCGGCAGTCCTTCTCCCAGAGGGAGGCGGGCTGAGGATGGCACGTACAAAGCGCAAGGTCAACCCGCTCCAACCAGCGGTTGCTGCGGCGCCGCAGGCAAAGGAGTACCAGACCGCCGCCTATATCCGTCTCTCTATTGAGGACAGCGGCAAGCCCGGCTCAGATACGATAGAGGGACAAAGAAACCTGATTTTGGCATACATTGAGGGTCAGGCCGATTTTCGTCTGGTGGAGGTCTACTGCGACAACGGGCACACCGGAACCAACTTCGACCGCCCGGATTTTGAGCGCATGATGGAGGATGTGCGCCGCGGGAAGATCAACTGCATTGTTGTCAAGGACCTTTCCCGCTTCGGCCGCAACTACCACGAGACCAGCAACTATCTGCTGCGGATATTTCCGTTCCTGGGCGTCCGGTTCGTGGCCGTCAACGACCACTTCGATACGGAAACGGCGGTGGAGACGGAGTATGGCCTAGTCATGCCTCTGAAAAACATCATCAACGACACCTACAGCCGGGATATATCCCGGAAGATCTCCAGCGCCATCGAAACCAAGGAACGCCGGGGGCAATTTATCGGCGTCTACGCACCTTATGGCTACCGCAAAAGCGATGATGACCGGCACAAGCTGGCGCCCAATCCGGAAACGGCTCCGATCATCAAGGAAATTTTTGCGCTCCGCCTGCAGGGCTTGGGCTATATGGGGATCGCACGGCTGCTCAATGGTCAGGGAGTGCCGGCTCCGGGAGCATATCTGTACCAGTGTGGCCTCTCAAAACAGGAGAAATACCGGGATGCCATCTGGGCGGCGTGGAACATCAAGGAGATCCTGCGGGACGAGGTCTATCTCGGGCATTTGGTCCAGGGCAAGCGTACCAATGTGTCTTATAAGCAGGCCCGCAAGGAGCGAAATGCTCCGGCAAGTGAGTGGCGTGTGTTCAGAAATGCCCACGAGCCCCTGATCGACGAAGATACCTTTGCCGCCGCGCAGAGGATCACAGCGGAGAACAGGCGGGCATATGAAGAAAGCCTGGGCAAAGCGGACGGCCTGAAGACACCCAGTTTGTTTCGCGGGCTGGTTTTCTGCGGAGATTGCGGAAAGGCACTGGTACGGCGTCATGTCTATAACCGCCGGCAGGACGGGCGCGTTTACTACTACAATTATTTGTGTGTGACGTCAGTGAAAAAGGCAGGCGCCTGCACACCAAAAAACCTGAAAGAGTCCAAACTTTTGGAAGTCGTGGAGGCCACCATCCGCTGCCATCTTGATGCCGTGGCAGAGTTGGAACAGAGAAGCCTTCAGGTGTGGGACGAAAAGACCGCCGTGTGGCGAACTTCCATCGAACGGCAGATGGCCGAGGAAGAGCGGCGTCTTTCCCGGAACATGACCCTTCTGGAGGGGCTTTACGCCCAGCTGGTGGATGGCGTCATTGAACGGGATGAATATCTGTCCATGAAGGAGCACTATCAATCGGAGTACATAAAAGCAAAGGAACGATATGACGCTCTGAAGGGAGAGGCACAAGACCTCCTGCACTGCGGCCCGGCCAACCCCATGTTTGAAGCCTGCCGTCCGTTCTATCATGCCAAAATGCTCACAGAGGACTTGATACAGGCTCTGATTGCGAGGATCACAGTTTATGACAACGACCGCCTCGACATTGAACTGGTCTACCAGGATGAATTTCTAAAGGTAGCCAGCTTTCTGGAGGGGGTGACGGCGTGATAATCCATACCGTAGCGATTTATCTTCGCCTGTCTCTTGAGGATGACGACCTGTTTCATGGCAAGCTGGAGTCAGAGAGCATCACCAACCAGCGTGATTTGCTGTCTGCGTATATCCGCAACTCCCCAGACCTGGCTCACGCTAAGATCGAGGAATTTACCGACGATGGGTACAGTGGGAAAAACTTTGACAGGCCCGGCGTAAGAGCTCTATTGGAGGCGGCCCAGAGCGGAAACATCCAGTGCATTGTGGTAAAGGATCTGTCACGCTTTGGACGGGATTATATTACTGTCGGCAATTATGTCTCCCGTGTGTTTCCCTTTCTCGGCATTCGGTTTATCGCTGTGAATGACCATTTTGACAGCAGCCGCAGGGGTGACATCGACAGCATTGATACATCCTTCAAGGCGCTGATCTATGACCTCTACAGCCGTGACCTGTCGAGGAAAGTACGCAGCGCAAAGAAGATCCTCGCCGAAAAGGGCGTCTATATCAATCCGGTCGCGCCCTATGGGTATCAGCGGGCCTCCGATGACAAGCATTTGCTGGTACCAGACCCCGCGACCGCTGGCGTGGTGCGCCGCATCTTTTCTCTGATCGCGGATGGCTATACCACGGAAATGGTGGCCCGCCTGCTGAACGCGGAAGGCGTCCCCACGCCGTCTAAGGCAAAGGCCGGAACTTCAAGCGCGCACGGCAACTGGCATGATAATCATTGGCGTCCGCAAACAGTCTATGCTATTATACGCGACCGCCAGTACATTGGAAGCACAGTATTTGGCAAGCGTGTCCGGCAGCAAATCGGCGTCCGCCGGCAGGTGACGGCGCCCTTGGAGGATTGGATCGTTGTGGATGACCGCCATGAGGCCATAGTATCCAAAGAATTGTTCCGGAGGGCGCAGGAAAGCCTGGGCGGAGCGTATAGGCAGGCCGCCAAGCGCGTCAAAAGGGACAACCCACTTAGGAAGAAGGTCATCTGCGGCGTGTGCGGGTACGCAATCGTGCGGCGCGGCACCTCCAACCGCTACTACAGATGTTCCACGCCTCGCACTGTCCCGGATATGGATTGCTTCCAAGGGAAGATCTATGAGGCTGACATTATGGAGGTGGTGGTCGATGCCATCCGTGTGTGCGGCAAGTTGGCGGTGGAAGAAAAACGCCTGTGTGCAGTGGAGAGGGAAAAACGCGAGATGCAGCTCCATACACTGCAGCAGGAGATCAGGAGTTTCCAGACGCTCCAGCAGCAAATCACGGAGGAGAGCCGTATTCTATATGAGGCATACGCCATGGAAGGTTCTATGTCGCGGTCTGAATATGCGGATAAAAAGGCCGCTCTTTTGGAGCGGCGAGAAAAAGCATATGAGGGTGAAGCTGCGGCAAAACAAAGGCTGGAATCGCTGTGGACTGGCGAGAGCAAGTTTGTTGAAAAGTATGAGGGGCTCACGGATCTGGACAAGTTGACAGCAGAACTGTCCGCCGACCTGCTCCGTTCCGTCAAAATCTGGCCGGATGGAAGGATCCATGTGGAATTGAATTATTTGGACGAGATTCCTTATGTGGCCGCAAGGAAGTTGCCGGCTGCCATTTAGTATTTTGGAGGTTTTCTATGTCAGAAAAGAAATTCCGGGTGGCGTGCTATTGCCGTATCGCCACACAAAATCAAATGGATGATACGCCGTTGCAGGCGCAAAGCACCCGGCTGCACCGATATGCCGGAGAGAATGGGTTAAAGATTATTGGCGAGGTTCGTGCCTACGAGAAGGGTGTGTCGATGGACCGGCCAGGCTGGTACAATGTTCTCAGCCTTGCCGCTAAGAAACACGCGGACGCCATTTTGGTGCCGGAGTTAGGCCGTGTGGCCCGCGACCCGTGGATAGTCATGGAGACCTTGAAGGAACTTTCTAAACAGGGTCTCATGGTATTCGCCAGCGATTATAGTTTGTCCTGTAACACAAGCCTTGCTGACAAGATCAAGCAAGCATCTATCGCAATGTATCAAGGTTAACCGTATTCTATGAAATAGAAAAATACATGATATGCGTGGTTTCGACAGAGCGCACCATTTTACGATATAAAATACTTAAATTCTATTAGTCAGTGCTTGACATATCCAGATCTCAGGCACACCTTCGCCACCGCCTCTCTGGAGCATGGAATGGACATCAAGACGCTGAGCACTATCATCGGCCACGTGTCCAGCAGCACCACGCTGAATATCTACACCCATGTCACCGACCAGATGCGCCGAACCGCAGCGGCAAAGATCGACCGGGGTATTGGCAAGGGGACTGCCCTGCCAGAGGCAGAGGTTCTTCCCCAGAAACCCACCCCCAGTACCTTCCGTGCATATAAGGGGCTGCGGCGCAAACCAGGCACCGGGTGTATCAGTCAAATCAACGACCAACTGTGGGAGGGGCGGTACTCCCCAAGAGTCAACGGAAAGCGGCTGGCCCGCAACGTCTACGCCAGGACAGAGGCAGAGTGTGAGGAGAAACTGGCCGCGCTGATCCGAGAGATGAAAAGGGAGCTCGCCGCAGAGCGGGAGCGGCCTAAACAAGGAGATTCGGCAAGTTGAACAAATGGGCCTCCGGGGACAAAATTCCCCCGGAGGCCCATTTGTTCTCTGTCTGTGGCTGGTTCTGTGGTCAAGCCGTTGCCCGCAGGTTCTTATGCCCCAGAAAAGTAACAAAAACAAAGAAAATCGACCGCTTTTCAAAAGAAAAACGGTCGATCTGTGGAGCTGCTGGGCGGATTTGAACCGCCGACCTCATCCTTACCAAGCGCCACCGGAACTTTTTTCTAACTATTTTTGTGCTTTATGGCCCTATCCGCTCCAATCCGCTTGCATTCCGCCACTCTTTGAACGCAAGGTTTCCGCCTGTTCCGCAACTGTCTGTGGCGGGTTGTGTGGTCAAACCGTTGGGCAGTAGGTTTGGCGATCTGGCAGTTTGCACAAATGTGGTCAAATCATGTTTTTGGGGCCGTTGCCGTAATACACCGTCCAACTTTTTCTGCGATTCACCATGAAACTGCTTTTGCGATGGTGTTAACAATGATAAGCGCTATAGAAAACATCTTGATCCTCATCACTCGACTGCGCTATGCCCACTTTTGCATCAAAAATTTGGTTTCAAAATTCATTCAAGTTAGAAGCAAATCAATATACACGATACTACCTTCAAAAAGTTGAGAGTTCTCGAGAAAAATTTGAAAAATTTGTTTCACATATTATATCCATTAGCCTTTTCTCTGCACTTTTTTGAATGTTTAATTGATAAATAACTTGAGAGTATGTTTAAAGTTCTTTGTGGGTTGTTTAGTTTATTATCACCCAAGTGCTCACCTTGGTGAATTCCCAAAGTAGTCGCAATTC
>ERZ1090860.428-NODE-429-length-25468-cov-35.995593_pt1 | contig 25468 bp, 15 predicted proteins | sample MGYA00478483_ERZ1090860 | MGnify/ENA primary metagenome ERZ1090860 (study PRJEB33644, sample SAMEA5815741) | chicken gut metagenome | biome: Chicken; feature: Gastrointestinal Tract; material: Caecum | place: Ireland | collected 2019-01-01 | study: A study of the...
GGGCGCGGGAGTCTGGGTGGGTTCGGGAATGTCCCCGGCCAGCCAGTCCACCCGCACGGTGTACTCGAACTCGTAGCCGGTGTCCCGCAGGCGCAGGCGGAAGGTGTACAGGCCGTTCTCGCTGGCGGCCAGCACGTTGCTGTCGGTGGCTTCGCCGTTCAGGCTCAGCACCTCCACGGCGGCGGGGTCGATGTTCAGGGTGACGGTAGAGCTCCCCTCCTCGGTGACAACGGTGAGCAGGTCGGCTTCGGCAGGCTTGGTCTTGTCGATCCAGGTCACTTCCGCCTCCACTTCGCCCTCGTTGCCGGCGGCGTCCACCATCCGGAAGGTGTAGCTCTCGTTGTCGGTAAAGGTGTGGGTGCCTTCCGAATCATCCAGGAAGGTCACCTCCTCGTCGGCCTGCACGGTGGCGGTCACGCTGCCGTTGGTCCAGTCGGCGGGGGAGTAGAGGATGGCGGCCGTGGGCGGGGTGCGGTCGATCCAGCTGACGGTGGCGTCTATGGTCTGCTCCCGGCCCAGGGAGTCGTAATACACAAAGGTGTGGGTGTCATTGTCGGTGAACTCGTAGCTGGTCTCGTCGGCGCGACAGCCGTCGGGCAGCACCAGGGTGGCGGTGACGTTGCCCTGGGTGGGTTCCTGGGGCTCGTAGGTGATCTCCGCGGGCAGGTCGATGACCAGGGCCGGGTCCTCGTAGAAGTTCAGCATCTTGCCGCTGAAGTACATGTCCTTCTCCCCGGCATTGTTGTAGTAGGTGGAGGTGGCCACGATCTTCAGGTAGCGGCCCTGCACCGGCTGGTCGATGTCGATGGTCTTGAGGCTCTCGTCGTTGGCCAGATCGGTGAAGGTCTTCACCGGCGTCCAGTCCTGCCCGTCCATGCTCACATAAACGGTGCCGTCCTTCAGCCGGCCGTTCTTGCCCCCGGGCAGGTAGGTCAGCCGGGTGATGGCCCGGACCTTGTCGAACCTGACAATGTAATACTTGCCGGTGTCGAAGGTGTTGAACTTGGTGTGCCAGGCGGTATAGGCGCTGCCGTCGATGAAGTTCTTGGCAGCGTGGTCGGCGCTGGTGCTGTTCTGGCTGGAGTAGCCCTCCATGGTCACATACCGCAGGGGCAGGTACTGCCGGCCTTCCTCGTAGCTTTCGGGGGTGAAGTGGTAGGTGTATTCGGAGCTCTGCAGGTAGACGCCGTGGGCCTTGTAGCGCACGGTCACGGCGGCGTTGCCGGTGAAGCGCACGGTGCTGTCCAGCCCGCCGGGATAGTCGGCCCAGTGGGCGCCGCCGTCGGTGCTGTATTCCAGGGCGTTGGTGTCCCCGATGAGTAGGTTTTCATCATCGTTGGCGTACAGGGTCTTGGCCGTCAGGGTCTTGCCCGCCTTGATGTCGATGGTGTGGTTCACGTTGGTGCCGGTCAGACCCACCTTGATGTCGGTGTCGGCGGTGATGCGCTCGATCTGGTCCGGGGTCAGCTGGATCTTGTGCGCCGGGGTGTACTCGATCTCGGAGCCGTCGGCGGCGGTGAACTTCTCCCAGTTGTGGCCGCCGTCCAGGGAGACGCGGACCATCAGTTCATAGGTGTCGTAGCTGGGGTCCAGCACCACGCAGCCGGCGTTGTCCCCGTCAAAGGAGAAGGTGGCCAGTTCCACGCTGTCGGAACCCAGCAGAGAGTTGGCCACGGCGCGGCAGGCGTCGGGCTGCAGGCTCTCGCTGGCGGTGGCGGCGGCCGCCTGCTTCAGGGCGTTGGTCTTCATGGTGTTCAGCTCCACCAGCACCGAACCGGTGGAAATGTGCTTGGTGATCTGGCCCAGCAGGTCCACCATGGGGGCGGGGTAGTAGGTGTAGGTCCTGATGACCTGTCGGGCCAGGTCGGCCCATTCCGCCTCGGTGGTGTTGGGGTCGGCGCGGTAGGACTTGACCTTGCCGTACAAAGCGTCCAGGTTCAGGTCCAGGCATTCCAGAGAGCGGTCCAGGGCCTGCTCGTGCTTGTCGCTGCCGGCGGGATAGACGTCCGCCACCATCTTGTACAGCCAGGACTGCAGGAACTGGTCGTACCGGTTCAGGGCCGCCTGGGACAGCAGGATGTAGGAGGTGTTGTTGCCCCCGTCCACCTTGTTGTAGTCCATCTGGCCCCAGCCCAGCAGAATGCGGGCCTCGGCGCCGGTGTTCCAGCCCCAGCGGGTGTAGGAGGAAGCCCAGCCGGAGATGTTGTTCCAGATGCTCCAGATGCCTTCGCCTTTTTCGTTCTGGGTGTAGAGCAGGTACGCCTCATGGCTGGGCTGGTAGGTGTTCACGGCGGGGATGCCGTGGGTCTCGTTGATGGACAGCCCCATGCCGGAAATACCCCAGCAGATGCCGCCCGCCTCCATCATCATCCACAGGTGGAAGTAATCCTTGGCTCCGTAGGTCACGCCGTAGCGGAGGAAATCATATTTGGCGTCCCAGCTGTCCTTTTGGGCCGGGTCATAGAACTTGGCCTGACTGTAGCTGATGTTGTAGTAGCGCACAAAGGTGTAGGGGTTCAGCCGCTTGGTCAGGTTGTCGGGATATTTGCTTTCCACATATTCCCGCAGCCACAGGATCTCGGCGTCCTCGGTCTTGGAGTCCATGACGTAGCGCACCAGTTCCATGGGATAGGTCTTGAACTCATCCTTGCGCACAAAGTAGCCTTCATCGTACAGCTTCTTGAAGGTGGTGTACTTGACCACCGGGTCGGAGGGGTAGGCGTTGCCGCCGAAACCCACCATGTAGGTGACGATGGTCTTGCAGTAGGCCACGGCGGTGGCCAGCATCATCTTTTTATACACCAGGGCGTCGCCCTCGTCGCCGATGTCGTTTTTGGCCGCGGCGTACAGATTGCCCAGGGCGGTCAGGGTCTTGTAGCCGGAGCCGTTATACAGGTTGCCCGCTTCCAGGAACAGCTGCAGCGAGTCCATATCCCCCCGCAGCCAGTCCAGGGCGTCCTTCACGTTGGGCTGGGCCTTCACCGCGTTCTGGATGGACTGGTAGCCCACCCGGGCCACAAAGGCCCGCTCCAGGATCTCCTGACGGTGCAGGGAATAGTTGTCCTCCACCGAATTCAGGGACAGCGCGGCGTCGTACTCTTCCAGCGTCTTGAAGCCGGTGTACAGCTCGCTGCGGATGTCGTAGGCTTCCTTGAGCAGGCGCAGGTCGCCGTACACCGCGTGGTCGTTGCCGGTGGCGCCGTTGTCGTTGGCGTACAGCCGGATGTACCGGTATTCGCCCACCGGGATGCACAGATACTCGGCGTTCTCACCGGGGGTCAGCACGCCGGTGCGGCGCAGTTCGGTCCACTCGCCGTCCAGGTCGTTGGAGCCGGACACGGTGAACCACACGCCGTTGCCCTTGCCGTTCTGGCTGTAGTCCACACCGGCGTACAGGGACAGCAGGGGATAGGTATCCTTCAGCTCCCCGATGTCGTAGATCAGGGTGGAGGTGGCGTGGGCGCCCATGCCTTTTTCAAACTCGGTGGGGGTGCCGTTCACCAGCAGCTGGATGGTCTTGCCGTTGGGGGCCAGGTTCTGCATCAGGCTGCCGTGGCCCGCCTTGGAACCGGGTTCGTAGGCCCGGTCGGACAGGAAGACGTAATCCGGGGTGCCGTCGATCTCGTCGGCGGCCTCCTCGCCAAACAGGGCGATGCCGTCCACCTCGTCGGCGGTGTCCTCCTCCCAGGTGGGACCGGTGACTCCCCACAGGGCGGAAAAGTCGTCCTGCATCTCCTCCGGGTTCAGTCCGGCGGCACTGGCCATCTCGTCGGCGTCCACCACCGACTCTTCCTCCAGGGCGGGCAGTTCCCCCTCGTCCTGCGTTTCCTGCTCTGCGGGCACCGTCTCGGCGCCGGTGTGGGCAGAGGCGTCGTAGGCCGCGCGCACCGGCGCCGCCAGCATGGCGCATGCCAGCATCGCCGCCAGCATGCCCGCAAAGGTTCTCTTCATTCTCATCTTGACCCTTTCGTGATTCCTTTTTATACCCCGAACAGGCCTCCCGAGGGCAAAAGAAAAGCCGCTCAAAAAACGGAAAAAATTTCGCATTTGGGCGGATCAGCCGGGAATATTTTGCTGCCTGTTTTGTGATATGGCTGCATCTTATCACAATAGTCATAAAGCGTCAATTGCCTGCGCAACAATTTTTTGGCTGTGACCAAAAACCGGGGCTGGAAGAGGGCTTTCCTGGGCAAGTTGGAGAGAGACCGCCTGCCTGGGTGCAAAGAAGCGGACCCGGCAATTTTTTTCAAAATGCACAAGGCAAAATGCACAACGGCATACGTCCTGCCATGCCAGGGAACACGTCCTGCACACAAACCGGAACGTCTGACGCAGGGGTGCGGCGTCCGGGGGCTGTAAAACGTTGGTGCATCGTAAAAATTCGTCGGTTTACCAATGGACGGAGGGCCCGAAAGGGAGTATACTGCCAGTATCGGAAGGGCCTTACGAAATACAGAGGAAAGGAGGTACACCCGGATGGCAACACACAAGCAGAACAAGCTGCCGGTCAGCAGACACTGTACCAAGGCGGAACTGATGTGCACGCTGGAGAACGTTTATCGCAGATTGCAGAAGCAGGGATACACAGAGGATCAGCTGGAATACCTGTTTTAGCCGCTGGACGACGGGGAAGCCCTGCGCATATGCGAGCGGAAGATGCTGCGGAGAATGATGGAACGGAACGAGATCTGAGAAGCACCCATCCCTTTTCCCCCAACGGTTTTATATAAAGAGAAGGACGGAACGAGCCCCCCACTCGTTCCGCCCTTTTTTGTGTACGGGGCAGGGAACAAGAGCGGCGGAAACGCAAAAAAGGCGACGGGGGCCGAGCCGGAAATGGGGAAACCGGGCTTGCGGATTTTTCTCCATGGGCAGTCTCCGGGGCTGCTGCCGGCTTTCACCTTTCCCATCGGTTTGATTGCCGAGAAGAAAGGTGCAAAGATTAGGACCGATATTTTTCTGGAAGTCCTCCGGCAAAAGGAAGAAATCCCCCGGCCGGACACCTCGCCGGAAGGATCCTGCCTGTGCCGGCAGGCGAGTTGGCGGATACCGGACAGCGGATCGGCAACTATTTCTCTCCGTGCCCGGATGCCCGCTGTCTGCGCATCACCAATCTGACCTCCGCGCATTTTGACCCAGAGGGGTGGCAGCCGGAGCTGCAGGAACCGCTCTGAATCCGAAAAAATCACCGCAGGAATTTCTCCTGCGGCGATTTTTTGTGCTTTTTCAAATCCCTCTTGACTTTCCCATAATGGGAGAGTTTATAGTTTGGTGTGGAAAAATCGCCTGTCATGAAACAGAAAAGGAGAACAAGATGGAAAAGACGGAGCGCCAATCGCTGGGCTCTGCTCCCATTGGATGGTTGCTGCGGACTTTCGCAATCCCCAGCATCATTTCCATGGTGGTCAGTACTCTGTATAATATCGTGGATCAAATTTTTATCGGTTGTGGGGTGGGGTATCTGGGCAATGGTGCCACCAACGTCATTTTGCCCATTACCGTCATAGCACTGGCACTGGGGTTGATGATCGGGGACGGTGCCACCGCCTATTTCAGCCTTTGCCTCGGGCAGAAGGAACTGAAAAATGCGGCGCAGGGAGTGGGAAATGCCCTCACTCTTACCATAATCGTGAGCGTGGCCCTCACGGTGGGTTCTTTCGTATGGCTGCAGCCACTGTGTGTCCTCTTCGGCGCCACCGAGACCATTCTGCCCTATGCGCTGGAGTACGGGTCAGTCATCGTGCTGGGGTTCCCATTTTATATGTTCAGCATGGGATTCAATTCGGTGGTACGGGCGGACGGCAGCCCGGTCTATGCCATGATGGCCACCCTCAGCGGAGCCATTCTGAATACCATTCTGGACCCGATCTTTATCTTTGTCTTTCATATGGGGGTGACCGGCGCGGCCATCGCAACGGTGCTGGGCCAGATCGTATCCAGTATTCTGACGGTGGTCTATTTGCGCAGGTTCCGGTCTGTCCGCCCTACCCGGAAATGCTTGATTCCACAAGGAAAGCTCTGCCTGAAACTGTGCAATCTGGGCGTTTCCAGCTTCTTCCTGCAGCTGGCCGCCACCATTGTCATTGCAGTGATGAACGATGTGCTGGTCAAATACGGTGCTGATTCCCGGTACGGTTCGGAAATCCCCATGACCACCCTCGACATTACCATGAAGATCAACCAGATCATCACCGGTATTGTCATCGGCATTGCCGTGGGTTCCCAACCCATCATCGGTTACAATTACGGGGCCGGGAAGATGGCCCGGGCCAGAAAAACCTATTTTCTGGCCGTGGGCTGCTCTACAGCGGTGATGGCGCTGGGCACGGCCATTTTCCAGCTGTTCCCGGAGACCATTATCAGCATCTTCGGGTCGGAATCAGAACTTTATCGGGAATTTGCCGTGAAAAGTCTGAAAATTTTCCTCCTGCTGATCGCCCTGAATGGATTCCAGCTGTGCACCGGTGTCTTTTTCCAGGCCATCGGCAAGCCGGTGCAGGCTACCCTGGTATCGCTGTCCCGTCAGGTGTTGTTTTTGCTGCCGGCACTGGTGATCCTGCCCCGTTTCCTGGGGGTGGAGGGCGCTCTGTGGGCCGGCCCGGTGGGAGATGCCTGTGCCTTTGTGCTGGCTTTGACCCTGGGGTTCCTGGAACTGAGAAAACTGGATTCCCGGTCCGTCCGTCTGTAACATGATTATTCCGAAAGAAAGGAGCTGCCGACCTGATCGGGGTGGGACGGGCCATTTTCCGGGATTCCCACTGGGCTGATTGATTACAAAAACAGAGGCGGCGAAGGCGTGTTCCTTCGCCGCCTCTTTCTGTGGCCGGTCTGTGGGATCAGAAATCATTGGCCCGGGGCTTCGCCGAATTTGGGGTTTTATTTAGGGCGTTATCCGGATGAGCAAAAGCCAGGAAAAAACAAAAAAGCGATAGAACGTAAAAGTTCTATCGCTTGTTGGCTGCCCCAGTCCGACTTGAACGGACGACACCCTGATTAACAGTCAGGTGCTCTAGCGTGTGTGACAAGGTGAAGCAAGGCTATTAGGTAGATGAAGGACGATGATACATCAAAAAGTGATTCGGATGCAACGGCAACAGTACTTACAGTATGAATGATAACCTATATAGATTGGCTCATCAGGTCAGATGTACAGCGAAAAGGCTCATGAAAAGAGATGAACATTTATAATATGTTCATATATAGTCATCTACCTGTAAGATTTGCTGTCGAATTATGCGTTATAGACGGATGAAAAAGTATTACTGCCGATAGCACCGACCAGCAAAGCTGCGACCTGCGGAATGGACATATCACTCGGATCAACAGATCTCGTAAGAGCACCTATAAGGAAGTATATTACAATAAGCACGGCAGAAGTAACACCTATATGCTTTCCGTTTTCTTTGAATCCTAAAAGGGTGCGCTTAATTTTGCTGAGTGATGTAGATACTTCATGCGGCCTAGCAGGTTTACGATCAAAAAGCCAATTAACTAAAGGAAGTCCTGTAATGAGTGCCAGCGAAGAGAGGCCCCAATTGAAAGAAATGGAGCTCGTTGAGTACCTCAATGCGAGAGCAAACAACAACATAAAGGAGAGCCCACAAGCAAATTGTAAGATTGTTCGAACGATCCAAGAATAAGCTTTCGTAGTTTCTTCGCAAACATGAAAAGCTTCTTTAAGCTGTTCTTGAGATTGAGCTAAGAATGAAAGCGTTCCATTTATAACAAATTCAATGCCACAGCCTAGAATCAGGCTTATTACAATGGCAGTAATCCAGTACGCGATTTGCGGGTAATCTCTTTGGGTGAAGATTTGCCAAATAAGAGACAAGGTTCGGTCAAGAAATAAATTATTGTTAGCCCGCAGGTTTTCAGCATCTGCTAAATCTATTTTAGCGTTCAATTCCTCTATTTCTTGCTTTAAACCGTTGATTTTTTGCTCTTTTTTTGTCTCAAACTCCTTTTGGTAAGTAGTGATTTTGTTATTGAGCTCATCACGAGCGGAGGATACATCCTCCATATAAGAATCAGAACCCCACTCATTTTGGTGTGCCTCTGCCAACGTAATGGCGACGCGAAGCGTCTCACGGTAAGATTCGAGCCTCGAATCTGAACTAGGATCGTAATTCTGTGATTCAACGCTTGTGATCTGATTGCGCAAGTCGGAAATATTTTGTTGGATATTATCAAGCGATGCTGTTGTTGCCATACTTGCATATAGTGAGTTACAGACGAAAGCAAAAGTTGCTACAAGGGAGACAAATCCGAAAGCGGGCCTTGCAAATCTGATGAAAAAATTCATCGTGAGGTTATTCCGGGCAGGACTCTTTTTCAAGTAAGTGGCCACCAGTTTAGAGGCTTCAAACCCACCAATAATGATCCAAGCGATGAGAGTTGTTTCAGCGGTTTGATTTCCCCCAGTAAGAATCATAGAAAAAACAACCGCTTCAATCATAGCCGATGTTATAGCGGCTGCCAATCCAAAACCAACAAAACACAAGACGAGAATCGGCAAAAGTAGAGTGTTGAAAAAGTTCAAAATGATGATCATGTGAGTCACTCCTTTTGTTCAAGAGTTGCAACACAAGACCAATGTTTTTATTGACAAAAAGCTATGAATGTGATATCCTAATATCGATACAAGCCATTTGTGTTGGTCTTGTGAGCACTTGTTTCTAATGGAAGGACAGGCTGCAATGTGTCGTATAATCTGGCAGGATTATGCGACACAATTTTGTGTATTTCGTTATTATATCACCTCCCGTATCAACTCGTAATTCGACAGCACTGAGACGGAGTATAGTATAATTCAAAGGATAAAAAAGCGGCTTGACAGCAAAAGAGGTAGCTGTCGAGCCGCTTTGTTAATATAAAATAAGCAAATTACAGCTTGGCACTTGTAATCAAATGCACAATGTCCGTGTAATTTCTTACCGATTGGCCCCGACAGGCGTTTTGCGCCGACACAGTTTTAGAGACTAAAGTAGTTTTTTTAATCCGTAGCACCTGTCTGAGCCTCCTTCATTAATATGTCCAATGCTGTTCTGTATGATCATTATACAACAATAAAACAGAGAAGCCAACCCAAAAAGTTTGTTAATTTTTTTATTTTAGTATTGGGTGTAATTTAAAAAATAATTAACACAAAAGTGCCAATTTGTTAATTTAAGTGCCACTTTGCTGACATTTCTGTTGTTTGGTTACTCTCTAGAATAATGATACTGATCCCTTTAGGAAGAGAAGTCTATGCTTACTATACAATAGCCGCCAGTCGTCAAAGATAAGCGCCAACATATTTCATGGAAAGGAATATCCATACGAAAGAATAGTATTTGCAACCCTTTGGACAAAAAAGTTACATCAAGTCGCGCACTCACCTGTTTGTTCCTGGCGCACAATTTGCTGCGAAATTTCCTTACTACCCGGCTGGACTGAACCATCCTTGTAGATAAACTTATGTTTTTGTACACAGAAAGCGAAGTAAACAATGATCCTAGGCAGCGACCACGGCTATTACGCCATCAAAACCCGAAACTGTTCCTTCCCTGCTGGCATCACCCCTTACGGCAGCCACGAACCTTACACCCGCCAGAACGTGCTCGCGTTCGGCGGGTGTTTTTTGTTTGCAGCAGCGGGCGGCAGCCGATCCAGCGGGACAAGACCGCCAACGACAACTACTACCTGCTGACGCTGGCGGCTATAGCGCAGGAGCTGCAGGCCCGTGGTGCGCTGCGGGAGTGCAGCGTGACCGTCGCAGCGGGGCTGCCCCTGACCAGCTACGGCCGGGAGAAGCCTGTGTTCCGCAAGTACCTGCTCCGCAATGCGGGGTAACCGACCGAGTTCGGCTACGAGAGCAAGAAGTACCGAATCACGAATGAAGATGTGCTGCTCTTCCCCGAGGGTTTACGGCCCTTATGACCCAGCCCGACTTGCTGGTGGACAAACCGTCTCTATTGCTACTCGACATCGGCGGGTGGACGGTCGATCTCATGTGCATCGACAACGGACGCCCGATCATCGGCACCTGCCACAGTCTGGAATACAGCATGATCCGCTGCATCGACGAGGTGCGGGAGCGAGTGCGGCAGAACACTGGCCTGTCCCTGACCGATGCCCAGATCGAGCAGGTACTGGCGGGCCGATCGTGCAGTCTGGAGGAAACGGTGCGCAGCCTGATCCGCGAGCAGGGGCGGCTCTACACCGAACGGCTGCTCTCCGCCGTGCTGGAAGCGGGGTTCGACTACCACACCCTGTCGGTCGTGATGATGGGCGGCGGCGCGTCGGTGGTCAGCCGCCGCGTTCGCCTCAGTGACGGCCTGTGCCGCACGGTTACCCTGCTGGATGACCGTGTCGTCAACGCACAAGGGTACGAGCGCGCTATGGCCGCGCTTTGGGGCGATGATACGCAGATGTGAACCGCCCGCAGTTTGTCTTCCACCTTAACCTGCGCGACCCAGCCCAGTGCCGCGCCGTCTGCATCCTCAAGGCCGGTGATAAGGACGCCACACAAAGGGTTGCGCGCAATGTTGCAGGAAGAACTTGGCAAAATCCAAGTCACCGCACCGTAGTGCCCGCGGAATCCAAGCCAAAGAAGGCGGAGCCTAAGGCGACGCCAGACTTCTTTTCAGCCTTGCAGCTGGACGAACCTGAGTAGGCACGCCTGTGATACGCTGAAAAAAATACAGCCAAAGCCCTACGGTTTGCCTTTGGCTGGCGCAAAGGAGATGAACAGAATTAGCTGTATTTCGCGTTGAGCGAACAAGCGATTACACCGTCATGAGCAACTATCACCTGCGGGACAAGCGGCTTAGCCTGAAGGGCAAGGGGGCTGATCCAGATGCTCTCGCTACCGGAAGATTGGGACTATACCTTGGCTGGCCGCTGTTATATCAACTCGGAGCGTTAGCGACCAATACGAAGGTTGCGAGCGTGAGCAAGATGGCAAATGGGATTTGACGCTGCAACAATTGTTGCAGTCTCTTTTTGTCATTGGCGCCGAATAGGCATGCTAAACCCCCAGTTCAACTGGGGGTCAATAATAGACTTCAGTGCACGAAAGAACCTCCAGTGCTAGAATGGAAGTGGTCTGGCAACCACGAAAAAGAGCACTGGAGGTTTATGTCAATGGATGACGTAAAAAGTTTATCACACAGTTAAGTACAGATGCAAATACCATAGGAAAGTACGAAGGGGCCATCCGAGAGTACATACGCAACCAACTGCAAGAAGACATAGCCGACGACCAGTTAAGCCTAAAAGAATTCGTAGATCCGTTTACAGGAGAGAAAGCAAAGAAGGCATAAAAAGAGCCCCCGAGTAGGGGGCAGCCCGTGGCAAAAGTGTGGTTGCCAGACTTTTCAGTGCTCCCTTTAGGGAGCTACCACAGGCATTAGGCCCTTATAGGGCCTGTTCAAACAACCCGTTCAACGGGTTGTTTTCAAAATAAGAATTTAGGAAAATCAAGACATTTGTTAAATCGAAAGGCAGGAGAAAATCGTTCTATTACGTATAGAGGCACCATTGTGCAACTATAGAAAGTGATGCGTATTATTGTCTTGGCGGCATGGTGTAAACGTTTACAATGTCTGAACTTCTCAGCCTATAACTAGTTAGCAACTGATTAATTTGAGTATCATTGAACAAATTGCCGTTTTGGAAAAGTGCGCAGTAAAAAGCTTTCACCTGTTCTTTTAAGGTAAAAAGTTTGTCTGAATCCATAATACGCATCCGCTGCGGAGGACTGGCGAGGGCGTTTAATTGGGTTGAGGGATGAACCATAATCGGGTTGTATCTAGGCTCTCCCCCATACTCAGAAATAAACCAGTTTGTAGATCCGCTAAGCTGATTGCAATAATCCTTCGAAATCGTGTCTGCCTGTGCACCGCTTTTGCATTCAAAAATTAGATAGGTGTTATTTCCGATTGCCCACAAATTATCTGGTCCAGCTCCGTGAGTTTCAAGATCTGGCATAGATGAAACAAAACCAAGAATCTCACCGAGTTCTTTAAAGGCGTGTTCAAAATCATGAGCATCAGGAGAGAATATAAGTCTATCTAAAATCGCATGAATATGAATAGTACAGATGTTACAATCATTGGAAATGGAAGCTAGGTATTGTTTAATATTATTTACTTGGTGTGAGCTGAAGGCAATTTTATTATACTGAATACCTTCGATTGGGAGTAATGTGCCGTGATTGAGAGTACGAGCAGATGCCAAAATTCGTTGTGCCCGTACTTGGTCGTAGAAGTTAGCATATTGTGCACAAATTTGCAATAAGTAACCTTTAGTACGAGGATCCTCTTCCTCATTGATAATTTGACTGAGAGCGGTGGTGGCTATGGGAAAGCGTTGTTGTGCAGCTGCTTCGTATGCGTTACGCAGCGCAACCTCAGTACGGTTAACGACAACTGTAGAATTATACTTTAATTGTGAAAGTCTATTTTTAGACAAACCAATCCAGTCGCCAATTTGTTGTAATGAGTAATTAGCAAGCTCAAAAATTTGTTCAACAGTGGGAGAAGGGGATTGCCCTTTTAGTAAATCCCACAGATTTTTAGATAAAGCATACTGCGTTTGTGTGGCAACGCTAAACATAGAAACTCCGTTCGCCCGCAAAAGAATATCTGAAAGTTGATTGCCCATGAAAATAACGCAACAGGAATCATTGCTAGAGCGAACGCCTCTTCCCATGCCTTGTTCTATTCTTTGGATTTGTTCACGCAATAATAGCTGGCTTGTTGGATTAATACTTTCAACATATTGATCATACTTACTTTTTAGTGGCGGTAATCCATCAATCACCAGTATTCTGCATGCATCATCAGGCAGATCGATTCCGTCATAACGATTTACCAAAACAACAAGTCCAACATGTTGATGTTTTAACGAGGCAACCGTCTGTGTAAGGTTGTCCGAATCAGCGAGGATATTGCATACAGGCTGCCAAAAATGGGCTCGTGCATAAGATGGAACGATGACTACTGTATTATACTGTTGTGACAACTCACAAATCTTAGCACGGATATCTTCATCTGGAATTTGGCTGTTCAATTGGGAAGGAAAGAGTAGTAGGCGATCACCAATATCGTTTGCGTAAACAGGGGTAATAATGTTTGTAAGATCCGCCTGATTGAGGCCCAGCGTGCTTATAAAAACACTGTCATCCGCAAGCGTTGCACTCATGAAAATTCTTCGCTGCGCAAATTCAAAACTCTGGATCTTTGAAATAGCAATACCAGGGGGAGTTATTTCGATACAATTAGCAGTGATTGTACAATTACATAACTGAAAATCTCCTTCCAAAAGAGGGAGCGAAAAGTATATGAAAGTATTTTTGTCGTCAGAAGTGTCACGATTTTTCAAAAGGCGATAAATATCGCTGGATTTTTGCTGCCATATCCAGAAGGGCAATAAAAATATTTTGCTTGGATCTTGAGACTCTACTATATTCACATAACTTGTACTATCGTAAGACATCCAATCTTGCTTTATAATAGATACAATCTGATTATACAACAAGTCATTGCCAGGAATCTTAATTGAAAACTGAGAAGAAATTGTTCCCATACACGCATGGACATCATCTAGTAGAATACTTCCTATCGGGTAATTTTGTGTTGCGCGCATCCCAAACACACTGTGTCCATTTACGAGTGCGTGTATTGTTGTTACAAGGATTGCTTGCTTTGTAGAATAGAAGTAGTCATCACGATCAGAAACAGCTCTAATATTAAGCTTTTTGGCTTCTTCACAGACTTGATTAACAAGGTATCGGTCAGGGACAACATAAACGGCGGGGCCTTTTCCTTCATTAAGGCAGCTTTGAAGAATGAGAAGCCCTACAATTGTTTTCCCGCTCCCGGTATTCATTTTGATGATTGTATTCCGCTTGTCACGGATGGAAAACCATCGGTCCCAAACTTCTGCCTGCACATCTCGAGGATATTGATATTGTTTGTCTTTTGAAGGGAGAGCCATGAAAATTTCGCGTGGGTGGATCAATTGTGGTACAGGAGTGGCTACTAATTGTGAGAGTAAGTCTAACATTTGTTTCTCCTTCACAAAATGCAAAAGCATTTCTCCAAATCAAAGTGAAAAACATTCATCTTTTTAACTTTATTATATTCATATTATCGAATATTTCAAGAGAGTCTAGCTTTTATCTCCTAGAGACGAATAGAAGCGAACGATAATTTTGATTTAAACAGGGAATACCTCGTGAGCAGTTAAAATGAACTTGTGCAGCGGATGGTGAAATTGATTATATGATATAAAAAGGTGAAATTTGTGGGGACAAGTGCGCTCATTTTTTAGCCGCTCGGTTGTTGGAAATGCCGGAACCGAGCAGCTTTTGACTTTGCACCCTCTCCACACCTCTCCCCCTAGTATAAACTTACCGGCTGGGAAGAAAAGTTATCTGACAGCTGTTTACATAGATCCGCAAATTTCAACGAAAAACGAAAGCGAGGCAAAAACATGATAATCGGCATCGACCACGGCTACTACGCCATCAAAACCCGAAACTGTTCCTTCCCGGCAGGCATTATAGACTGCGGCCGTCACGAACCCTACACCCGACAGAACGTGCTTACGTTCGGCGGGTGTTTTTTTGTTTGCGGCAGCGGGCGGCAGCCGATCCAGCGGGACAAAACCGCCAACGACAACTACTACCTGCTGACACTGGCGGCCATCGCGCAGGAATTGCAGGCCCGCGGCACACCGCGGGAATGCAGCGTGACCATCGCGGCGGGGCTGCCGCTGACCAGCTACGGCCGCGAGAAGCCTGCCTTCCGCAAGTACCTGCTGCGCAATGTGGGCCAGCCGACTGAGTTCGGCTACGAGGGTAAGAAGTACCGCATCACGATTGAAGATGTGCGGCTCTTCCCGCAAGGCTTTACCGCGCTTATGACCCAACCCGACCTGCTGGTGGACGAACCCTCCCTGTTGTTGCTTGACATCGGCGGGTGGACGGTGGACCTCATGCGCATCGACAACGGACATCCGATCATCGGTACCTGCCACAGCCTTGAGTTCGGCATGATCCGCTGCATCGATGAGGTGCGGGAGCGGGTGCGGCAGAACACCGGCCTGTCCCTGACCGACGCCCAGATCGAACAGGTGCTGGCTGGCCGCCCGTGCAGTTTGGAGGAAACCGTGCGCAGCCTGATCCGTGAGCAGGGGCGGCTCTACACCGAGCGGCTGCTCTCGGCCGTGCTGGAAGCGGGGTTTGATTACCATGCACTGCCGGTCGTCATGATGGGCGGCGGCGCGTCGGTCGTGAGCCGCCACATCCGCCCCACAGACGGCCTGTGTCGCACGGTGACGCTGCTGGACGACCGTGTCAACGCGCAAGGCTACGAGCGCGCTGTGGCCGCGCTTTGGGGCGATGACGCGCAAGGGTGAACCGCCCGCAGTTCGTATTCCGCCCCAATCTGCGCGACCCGGCCCAGCGCCGCGCCTGGCAGCTACTGCAGGGACAGCCGGCCGGGGAGCGCAGCGCCTATCTGGCTGCCTGCATCCTCAAGGCCAGTGACCAGGCTGCCGCACAAAAAGAGCTGCGTGCCATGCTGCGGGAAGAACTCGGAAAAATCCAAGTTACCGCAGTGCCTGCGGAACCGAAGCCGAAGAAGGCGGTGCCCCAGTCAACACTGGATTTCTTTTCCGCCTTGCAGCTGGATGAATCTGAGTAGGCCACCCGTGACACGGCGGCCGCACAAATGACAGCCAGGACGAATCTTGGCTTTTTCAAAATAACAGGAAGGAGAGATTCAAATGGCTGTATTTCGAGTAGAACGAACGAGCGATTACACCGTTATGAGCAACTACCACCTGCGGGACAAGCGGCTCAGCCTGAAGGCCAAGGGGCTGCTGTCGCAGATGCTCTCACTGCCGGAGGATTGGGATTACACGCTGGCGGGTCTCTGCTACATCAACCGGGAGAGCAAGGATGCCATCCGCACCGCCATCCACGAACTGGAGCAGGCCGGTTACATACGCCGCCGACAAACCATCGACAGCGGCGGCAAGTTTGCGGGCAACGAGTACACGATCTATGAACGGCCGCAGGAGCCGCCATCGGGCGAACCGTCATCGGAAAAACCGTCGTCGGGAAATCCGACAACGGGAAAACCGATGCCGGAAAATCCCACACAACAAAATATAGAGAAACAAAATACAGATCAATCAAATACCGATTCGATTCTTTTCCGGGGATCGACGGACAAGCCGCCGGAACCGAAGCGAACCGAAGCGAGTTCGGCAGAGCGGATGGCCGATTATCGAGATTTGATCCGCGACAACATCCAGTATCCGCTGCTGGTGGCGCAGAACCCCGACGACGCCGACCTGATCGATGAGATTGTCGAGCTCATGACCGAAACCGTCTGTGCCCGCCGCAAGACCACCCGCGTCTGCGGCTCCGATTTCCCGGCTGAGGTGGTCAAGGCACAACTGCTCAAGCTGGATGCCGAACACATCCGCTTTGTGCTCCAATGCCTGCATGAGAATACCAGCAAGATCAAAAACATCAAGCAATACCTGTTGGCGACACTGTACAATGCGCCGTTGACCATCAACAGCTACTACAGCGCGCTGATCCGCCATGACCTGGCCGAACCGGCTGGCAAAACAGCAAAGGAGGTGGTGCCTATGATTGCCGAATAAGCTGTCCGTGGTATTTTCGCTCTTGTTGGTCTTGCTTTCGTTTGCACAATCATTGCATTCGTTCTTTGTTGGGTCTGGGTATAGCTATTAGATCGCCTTTGGAGTATGCTTGCATTGCAAGCAAAAACAGACGCAGATATGACAGAAAGGAGTAACAATGGAAACCAAAGGCGTGACCTGCAAGATTCCCCTCGATTTGCACAATCGAATCACCGAGGAAATCCGGCAGAACGAAAGCACGATGAGTAAATTCATCGAACAGATCATCTTGGAGCACTACGCGAAAGGAGCAATCACAATGGGCAAAACACGGACAATGGCCTTCCAGGTCAGCGAGGAACTCTTCCAGCAGATCAAGGACTATCTGTCGCGCTACGAGCAGACCTACCACCGCAAACTCACTCAAAAAGAGTTCGTCATCGGCTTGATCGAGCAGGCGCTCGAGGAAGCGGACGAGGAATTCGAGGCGGCGGAGGCCGCCGAGGCCGAGGATGCGGCAGAGGACGCCGAAATCAACGATAATGTGAATGAAATCGAAGATAACGGCCTGGAAGGTGAGGTGACCGACGAGGATGAAGAGACCGAAGATGCGCAGCCGGATGACACGCCGGAAGAATATGCGGAAACAGAGACCGCGACAGAAACCTGCGAGGATGACAGCGTCGATGACGGATCTGCCATCGATGCTGATGCCGATACGGCGGCGCGACCGCAATGGGAATGAAATCCGCCCCGGTATGAGACTGACCGCCCACGGCTGTACAATATACATCCTCACGGTGCCCACGCTGTACGCGGTGCTTGATCGGGGCTCGCGGAAAGCCACCCTGCGCTATGCCGCCGAATGCATCCGCATCGACAACGGCGACATTCAGCCGCTGGAGGCGCTGATCTTGGAAAATTGGGAGGTACAGAAATAGCCTATCTTGTGGCCCGCAGTCAATGCCGGCCATTTTCATTTTTGGGGGGATGTGGAAAGACCATTTGTTTTATCGATATGTTCGCCGGCATCGGCGGCTTCCGCGAGGGGCTGACCCGTGCCGGCGGTTTCACCTGCGTGGGACACTGCGAGTGCGACAAATACGCCGAGCGCAGCTACCGCGTCCTGTTTGACACGGAAGGAGAGTGGTACATCGAAGATGCCAGAAAAGCCGACCCCGCAACCATGCCCGACTTCGACCTGCTCTGCGGCGGATTTCCCTGCCAGGCTTTCAGCCTTGCTGGACGCCGCCAGGGATTCGGAGACCCCCGTGGCACCCTCTTCTTTGAACTTGCCCGCCTGGCTGAGGCCCGGCACCCTCGCTATCTGCTCTTTGAGAACGTACCCGGCCTGCTGTCTCATGACGGCGGCCGGACGTTTGCGGCGATCCTCGATGCGCTGGACCGACTGGGGTATGGCGTGGAATGGCAGGTGCTCAACAGCAAAGATTTTGGCGTCCCCCAATCCCGCCGCCGCATGTACATTGTCGGATATCTTGATGACCGATGCAGAGGAAAAATACTACCTTTCACCACAGCAACAGCAGTGCCTGCTGCCCGACGAGTGGGGGAAGGATTCCCCGTAAAGGAGGCAACCAAGACCGGCTACAAGCTGGCCTACCCCGGTGACAGCATCAGCCTGGCCTATGCCACCACCAACTGCCGCCGCGGGCGGGTGGGGCATGGCATTGCCCACACGCTGACGACCTCGCCCAACCAGGGCGTTCTCTGCTTTGTGGATATGAATGAAAACCCTGATTGCACGGCCATCGCCCGCTGCCTGACCGCCAAACAGAACAGCGGCATTCACAATCATAAACGGGAAGCCTCCGGCGTGCTGTGCAGGAATCGCATCCGCCGCCTGACGCCGCGGGAATGCCTGCGGCTGCAGGGCTGGCAGGATGACCGCATCGATAAGGTGTTGGCCATTCAAAGTGACAACCAGGTATACAGACAGGCCGGCAACGGCGTGACGGTGAACGTGGTGGAAACCATCGGCCGCAGGCTGGCGGCTGTGGATGCCGAACTGAATGCAGGCAATCATACCGTGCTGTAAGCGGCGGACTGGTCCAGAGACAGGCAGGCACAACCGATTCGGCGGAACCACTCTGGCACCGAAAGATAAATACGAACCTTTGACCCGCGCCCACGGTATGGTTGCATGGCAGCCATGCTGTAGGCTTTTTCATTGTCAACATAAGGAGAAAAGCCTATGAACTGCAAAATCAAAAGAAAGAGCTGGCGAAGGCTGGCTGCTGCGCTGCTGGCAGGGCTTTGCCTGCTGGCTGGCAGCGGCGCGGCATTGGCCGCACAGGCGGCGAGCGAGACGGCCACGTCCGGGCCGGTACAGGCGGCCCCCGATGACGCAGCCGCTGCCATGGTCGCCACGCCGGAGACCGCACAGACTGCGCCTGGCGGCGAGGCGGCCGCCACACCCGAGAGCGCCGCCCCTGATGAAGACCCCGGCACATCCACCCCCGAAACCGCTGCTGCCGCACGGTTCAGCTTCACAGTGTTGGACGCCGGCTACGAAGCCCCGGCCAGCGGCAACATCGACGAATCGCTGTTCGGCATCGAGGCAGATGAAGCGCGGATGCCCGCCGGCGAAGCGGTGCCAGTGCTTCTCCAGGTCGTCTCCCCGGCCCTGGACAGCACCGTCACCGTGACCCTCTCGGACGGGGCGGTCTTTACCGATTCCGAGATGGAAACTGACACAGGCGCAACCTGCACCCGCACCTTTGCGAGCGGCGAGCAGGCGTCCGCCTGGATGCTGTATGTGCGGGCGGACGGAGATTTTACCGCTGAAGCGGCCTATACTGCTTCGGATGGTGCGTCTCTCACCCGCACGATCTCGGTTACGCGGTATCACAAAATTTCGTTGTTTTCCGCCTTTTCGGCGCGAGCCGGCGAGCACCAGTACCACATCACCGATGTGACCAATGTCGGCGGCGAGTGGCTCATCACCTTTGAGGGGGAGGATCAGAGTTATTGTCTTGACCAGGGCATGAACGGCAAGCCCTCGGCCAGCGTGTACTGGACGTATTACGGCACCACCGACCTGCTGGACAAGGCCCTGGCCGCCGGCTGCAGCAGCAAGCTCGACATCCAGCGGTACGTCTGGGCGCACCGGCAGGAGGCCAGCGACAGCGGCAGCGCCTATGTTTACCAGGCCAGCGAGGCCGGGTGGCAGAACGTCATGACCACCTACCCGCCGGTGGATCAGCCAACCGAACCGGGCGAACCCGAAGAGCCCCAGGAGTATTATGCCTCCTGGTCGGCCGGCCCGCAGACGGCCAGCGGAGTGCTGGATCTGAGCTATGGGCTCGACCTGCACAAGATCGGCCTAATCACCGGCGAGACGATCGACGAAGCGGTGTTTGAGATCACGCCTTCCGCCACCAGCGGAAGCATTGACGGCGGCAGCTGGAGCCTGAGCCCTGCCGGCAGCCAGACCGTGACCACGGGCGGCCACGTCATGGACGATACCTACCACACCACCGGCGGCAATGCCTCGGCCAGCTGGTCGCTGCACTACACGGTCAGTAAGACCAGCGGCAGCGCCAGTGGGAACGTGGGGCCGTACTCCTCGCAGGAAGAAGCCAATGCGGCGGCCAGTGCAGCCCAGAGCGAAGCCGTCAGCCGGCTGCAGGGTGAAGCACAGGCGGCTGTGGATGCGGCGATCGCATCGGCGCGAAGCCAGCTGGCGAACATCGCCTATACGGTGCGCGAGACCTCGGTTCCCCATGGCTTTGACGCCTATACCGGCAGCACCGGCAGCGAGCAGCAGGTCTCTGTGCCTGCGGATGGCAGCACCGATGTGACCATCCACAACGAGGAATGGTCCGTGCAGGTCAACATTGCCAAGATCGACAGCGAGACCCACCAGCCCATCGCAGCGGACGCCGAGTTTGCGGTGTTTGAGTGGGATGTTGTTGCGGGGATGTACATCCCGTTTGGCGGGTACAACCAGTATTCGGTCGTCCGCAATAAGGACGGCAGTTATTCCGTTGCCAATGGCAGCAGCTATGCCACCGGCAGCCCAGCTGACCGTACCCTCTATTACACCCAGCGCAATGAAGGCAAGTTTATCATCGTGGAGACCCGCGCCCCGGAGGGGTATTACGGCGATTGGTCGGACATCACCCAGCCAGGTACGGCTGGGCAGGTGGAGGGCAAGCGCGCCTATGCGCTCACCATCTCTAAAGAAAACGATGGCTCGGTCATTGACCTGTCCAACGAGGATTACAATGCGGACATCGGCACCGCCGACAGCGGCGGGACCCTGCTGCGCACGCCGCAGGGCAACACGGTTACCGTGACGCTGTATGATGCGCCGCAGGATGCCACCCGCACCTATACCACTGACAGCACCGGGCTGGCGAACAATGAGGATTCGTACACCAACACACCGGTCGGCGGCAAGTTTGCCAATGACCGCGTGATCGGTGAGATCGTGCTGACCAAGTCTGATCTGGACCAGGCCGTGGAAGGTGCCGACACCGCCTTGCACGGCACCGCCAGCATCGAGGGCGCGGTGTACGACCTGTACATCGCCGAGGACATCCAGCACCCGGACGGCGTCAGCAGCACGGTAGACTACAGCAAGATCGTGGACGCTAACGGCAGCCCGATCTGGCACACCACCGTCCTGACCAACGGCGGTTGGGATACCGACTATTTGCCGGTTCTCGCCAAAGACCATCTGGTCGCCAGCGCCGAGATCCGGGACGGCGTGCTGGCTTTTGCCAACCTGTATCTTGGCAAATACTATCTGGTCGAACGCGCCACCGGCATTGTGCTGCCGGTGGATACCGACGGTCACTTCTATGTGGCGGACCAGTACCCTGTGCTGGACAAGACCTTGCAGCCCACTGGCGAGACGCAGCCCCTGGCCACCGAAGACGGCGAATACACCGACTATGTTTACCGCAACCAGTATTCCGCGGTGGCGGAAAGCCGCGCCCTGTCCGGCGTCAAGACATACGATGGGTATTACCTCAGCTTCGCCGAAGGGTATCTGTGCGATGAGATCAACCATTACAGCACCCTGGCCTATGGTGATGAGGCACAGTACATCACCCGCGACACGGATGGTTCCAAGGATGCGGTACTGAAATCCGGCTTTTCCATCCAGAAGATCGTCAGCACGACCGGCCCCGGCAGCCCGGCCCCCAAGTTGGAGGGCGCAGGCTTCACGGTCTACCGTGTGTGGGAATTATCCAAAGCCGACCAATTCACCCGCAACCCGGATGGCACCTACAACGTGCAATCCATTCTGGACGCCTACCGCAAAGACAGCTACGATAACAACACCCCGAAATATGATTTCACCGGCGAGGGCGCAGCAGTCGCCCGGATGTATGAATCTGACCAGACGCTGGTGGAGGAATACAATGCCAGTCTGACCGCCGCACAGGACTATGCGAACGGCCAGGGCGACGGCTGGGTGCCGACCGGGGTGGAAAACGAGTACATCCTCTCGGAGATTTTCACCAACGAGGAAGGAATCATCCGTGTGACCGGCCTGCCCTACGGCCAGTACCTGGTCGTGGAAACGACACTGCCCAAAGACCTGTTCCAGGCCGACCCGTTTGTGGTCACGGTGGATTCAGCTGCGCCGCAGAGCGTCCTGTGCCAGCCGGATGGCAGCGTAACTACGCCCAGCAACTCCTACATGACCTACAATGTGCTGGACGAGGAACTCGAAGGGTACCTGCAGCTCATCAAGATCGACGCCGAAACCGGCAAGCCGGTCAAGATCGCTGACACTGCGTTCCAGATTTACAAGATCGAAGAGGGCGGCACCGAGACGCTGTTGGAGATGCCCGACCCAGATTCGGGCAGCGCCACCGCCAAGACCTCCACTTTCTACACAGACGCAGACGGCTACCTCAAAACACCCGAAAAGCTGCCGCTTGGCCGCTATCGCGTGGTCGAGATCGAAGGCCCCGAAGGGTTCTTCATTGACACGGCTTATAATGTGGTCTTTGAACTTACGTCCGAACGTGTCTGGCAGGTAGAGAGCAACGCCACAGACGACATGGATGACTTCATCATAACTGAAGAATACCGCAACCACGAGACGCTGGGCCAACTCACCATCCGCAAGGTCGGCAACGTGCTGACCGGCTACGAGGACGGCCAGTTCATCTACGAGCAAGCCAACCTGGCCGGGGCCACCTACGAGATCCGCGCCCACGGCGACATTGCCACCGGTGACCGCCAGGGCACGCTGTGGTATGCAGACGGGGATCTGGTCGCCACCGTGACCACCGGCGAAGAAGGCCAGGTGGATGAAGTCAGATTCAGTCCCACCCGCACGCCTGCCACCTACGACTTCCTGACTGTTTCCCACGATGGCACCACCGGCGAAGTGACGCTCACCCTGCCGCTGGGTTCCTACGACATCGCAGAGGTGCAGGCCCCCTACGGCTTTGTGCTGACTGACCAAACCTATACCGTAACTTTTGGATGGAATGACCAAAGCAATGATGTGGTGCTGGCCCAGACCATTGTGGACCACACCCAGGACGGCGACGAAACCTACAGCTACGACATTGTCAACGCATCGGACGCCAGCGATGAGCAGCTTACCGGCCAGCCCGGCACCATCCAGTTCGAGAACGCCCGGGTGCTTCCCGTGCCCGAAACGCCGGAAGATTTGGTGGACAAAATCGGCGTCGGCATCCACAAGCAGGACGCCGAAACCAGTCAACCGCTGGCCGGGGCCGTGTACGAACTCTACACGGTGGATGCCATTTACGATATAGACGGCAACAAGCTGGCGGATGCCGGTACCCTGCTCGCCACCAGCAGCCCGACCGATGAGACCGGCTTCACCTGGTTCGATGTGGACGTGCCCATCCGCGGCGAAGCCTATGCAAGCGGTGAGACCGAACCGGCAGACGGCGTCTGGGATGCCCGCTACAACAGCGGCAACTACCAGATCATCGAGATCACCAGCCCCGACGGTTACCTGCTCGACCCGACGCCGATTGCGGTCAGTTTCACCTATCCCGGCCCGCAAACGGCCTGGCAGGTGGTGGCCGGCACCCAGTCCGACCAGCCGCTGGACAAACTGACCATTCACAAGACCGATGTCGGCGGAAAGGAGTTGCCCGGCGCAGAACTGACCGTCACCACGCTGGACGGCGAACCGGTTGACAGCTGGGTGAGCGAGGATACGCCCCATGCACTGCCCATTCTGGAACCCGATGTTGAGGCGCAGGAAGGCGCGACCCGTTACTCGGATGCGGACAACGAATTTATCTACATCCTGCACGAAGATGCCGCGCCGGATGGCTATCTGGTTGCCTCCGACATTCAGTTCAAGGTTGAAAAAGACGAGGACGGCCGCATCACTGTGTACACCCGCGCAACCGCCGCAGAAAGCTGGCACAAGGTGGACGGCGCATCGGTCACGATGGTGGACGAGGCCAAGCCGCAGCCCACGCCGGCACCCACGCCCACCACAACAACGGTCACGGCAACGGCAACACCAAAGCCTGTTGCCCATGTTCCTCAGACCGGCGACAGCACCCCGCTGCTGGCGATGGTGATTGTGACCGCACTGGCGGCGGGTGGTTTTGTCGTGCTGATGGTGATGCGCTGCCGCCGAAACCGGCTGGAAGAAGAAACCGACCCACAGCTGGAGCCGCGGGACGATATGGAGGACACCCATGAGTAAGCCTGCGAAGATTCGCGTTGTCATTGTGGAGCCGGGCCAGTATGCCCGCGAAGCCGAGATTGACAACACCTTACAAGCCGAACAAGCGGTGGTTGGTGGCTCGATTGAAGTCATCTACCCCTGGCCGGACAAAAATGTTTGCCTTGTGCTCAACGATGAAGGAAAAGTCATTCCGTTGGAACCAAATCGTGGCTTACTCGAATACAGAGATATTGTGTTCGGCACCTTTTTCGTCTGCGGAGACAACGGTGAGGATTTTTGCAGCCTGAGCGATCTGCAGGTGAAGCGATTCCTTCAGCGCTTCAGTAGGCCGGAGGTGTTTATTCCCTATTGTGGGCACCTTTTACCCATCCTGTATGATCGGCGTGACCTGCCGAATGTACCGGAGGCCGTCCGGCAGGAAACAAAGGAACGAAACGGTCTGCCGCAAATTTGCTTCAGCGATATGCCAGGGATACCCGAGGTGGTGCTGCTGGAATATGGAGAAAACCGCTGCTTGCCGCTGAGTGCTTCGCCGGAAGGCAAAACAGCCTCTCAGTATGCGGACGAGCTCAACGAGCGGATCGGTGTCACACCGGATCAGCAACGAGCCTTGCAGCGCGGCTTTGCCTGTGGCTGGAAAACTGGGCCAGACGACCGCACCGACAAAAAACATTCGCAGGACATGACGCGGTAAAACGCCGCGGCTTGTTCTATAACCGGGGCGCAGCCAGGCGGCTGCGCCCCTACATTATTATAAAGGAGAAAGTCTATGACTCATTTTTATTCCGCCGAATCGGTGACCGCCGGCCACCCCGACAAACTCTGCGACCAGATCGCCGACGCAGTGCTGGACGGTTGCCTGACACTTGACCGCAATGCCCGCGTGGCCTGCGAGGTCGCGGCCACCAAAGGGCACATCTTCCTGATGGGCGAGATCACGGCGAGCGCCCGGCCCAACGAAGCCGAAATCGCCCGCGAGGTACTGCGCCATGTCGGCTACAACCCGAAGGATTACGAGATCCACACATTGATCCATCCCCAAAGCCCTGACATCGAAGCCGCCGTCAACGACCCGCTGGATACTGGGGCCGACCCCGACGCCATCGGGGCGGGCGACCAGTGCGTGGTGGTGGGCTATGCCACCGATGAAACGCC